>Ga0187893_10002400_pt1 | contig 41323 bp, 35 predicted proteins | sample MA1701074metaG_FD_139574 | JGI IMG/M metagenome (GOLD analysis project Ga0187893, IMG submission 139574) | White microbial mat communities from a basaltic lava cave in the Kipuka Kanohina Cave System on the Island of Hawaii, USA - MA170107-4 metaG ...
GCTCGAACCTTCAAGGTGTCATTTCCCTGAATAAACCGTTCCGCGGGAACAAATGGAAATGGTTTCCCCGGCGAGTATGACCCGGAACCATCACTATCGCGGAACGCACTGAGTACATATCCACCCTCAACAAGCCCTTTGAGATGGAATCGTCCAGGACCCGCGAGCCGGACAAATGCCGACTTTGATCCTGCGCGATCGATGCTGGTCGCAAAAACATGCACTCCCCCACTGTCCTTCCGTTCATCAAACACAGTCCCTTCTACATCCCCCGTTGTCCGCAAGTCAATCGTTTCAAAACGTACCGAGCGAGTCGAATCCCGCAGCGATTGCCCCGACATGTCTTTCACCGAATCCATTACAATCGCAAGCTTGAACCATGTTTTTGACGGGAGGGCTTCTCTGAAACGAATCGTAGCGTTTACTGAACCCTGCCATGCAATATCAAATGAAACTACGCTCTTCCCGGCTTCGATTATTGAAACCGCTGAACGAACCGGGGATTGCTGAACGGGCTTTGAAAACCGTAGAGGAATACCTTCCCTCAGATCGACTCCCTTTGCGCTATCGCGCAGAGCCCCGAATGATACAGTGGGCAAAGAGGTGTCGGGTTTGGACGTCCCGTGAAAAACGGAAGTGTTGTTAAGCGAATCAATGGCATTGCCTGCGGTGTCGGAAACTCCGAAAACCTTCAATTGATACACAACGCCCCCCTCCGTCACAGGTCGGACAGTCACAACCGCCGTATTGAATGTAGGTGGATTTAGGGACGCGGAGGAAATATCGATTGACGTACCTGTCATTGTATCGTTCAAAGAGACTGTGGCAGTGGCGAATGATACAGAATCAATCGGTTCGCTGAACTTCAGGAGGAGTGTTCCCTGATCAACGGGTTGAACAGACGAAAGAAAGGGTTTCGCTGTGTCCTCCCGCGCCATTCTAAACATCACATGCTCCACGCGTACGGTATCCGGCTTTAGAATAATCTCGCTCGTCGCGACGCCGTATTCATCAACCTGCTTGTCGTACAGAAGATTCTTGTACTCGTCACGAACGGCAAACAGACGGTAGGAGAATAGACCAATGTTGGAGAGTGCGAATGATCCCCTTTCCCCGGTCTGAGTGATGTAATCGGGACGACGTACTCCGGGATTCAGGGTGTCTTTATCAATGCCATCCAGAATGTAACCAAAAATCATGATCCCTTCGGGTTTCCTATCGAATACCCTCCCCCGGATTGATCCCTGATCAATTGTCTCTCCCGTCGAAAACGCAAGCGCATAGCCCGTTCCCATCCTGTTACGGGCACGAACATCAACGACATCAGTTCCAATATTTACGACGTATGTGCGGTTGTTCTTCAGGGCCTCGGGAAAGCGGATATTCAGTGTGGTGCCGCTCCAGTCGAACTCAAGCTTTCCCACATAAGGAGAAATGAAAATTGACTCTTCGACCGACCGCCTGTCCACATACTCGCTGAACTCCAACTCAATCGTCTCAGGTCGGACATTGGTGGCATTCGTATCGGGTACGGTGCGGATGATTGCCGGCGGAATTGTATCGACCGCCCCGCCCGGTGGCGGTTGCTGCCCGGCACAGTGCAGGAAATACAGCCCGGCACCCAACACAAAAAAAGGTGAAAAAAGTTTGCTTAGCATGGAACTCGGATCAAGTGGTTTACGTTAGAAATATTGAAGCCCATAAGACCTCCCCAATCATCGTGGCCTGTGCTGTTGGATGGTGGCGGCACTCCAGATGACTGGCCCGGTTTCATGCTTCAAACATGCGGGATGCAGTGAGTGATGGTGGGGTTGAACCCGCGTGGAAAAGAGCCTCAGCGTACACTGAGGCTCTTTTTGTTTTCTGCCTCGTTTGATAGCATTTCATTCCGCATTTTCCGGTAGAGACGCACGTGCCGCATATGCTCTGCGTACGTTCGCGTAAATTGATGCCGACCTGTACCGTCTGCCACAAAAAACAGAAAATCATGGGACTCCGGATAGACTGCGGCCAACAGCGCAACTCTTCCGGGATTGTTCACGGGCCCCGGTGGCAATCCCTTGTACAGATATGTGTTGTAAGGACTCTTGACTGCGAGATCTGAATACAACACACGACGCGGCCCATTTTCGATGAGGAATTGAATTGTCGGATCTGCCTGAAGCTTCATTCCCTTCCTCAACCGATTGTGATACACGCCGGAGATTCTCGGCATTTCATCAACCATCATTGCCTCACCCTGAATGATGGACGCCATGGTGACAACTTCGTTCATGTCCCACCCAAGTCTTTCCGTAGAAGCACGCAACGAGTCCGGAAACGCGAGCTCGAATTGCCGCACCATGGCTTTGATTATTTCAGATTCGTCCGTCTGCCAATGAAAGCTGTACGTTTCGGGAAACAGGTAACCTTCGAGGGATTCTGCCTGAATGCCGAGTATTGTCCCACTTGCGCGTTCATGAACCAGCCGTGCAAACCGCAACGAATCAATTCCAAGACTGAGAGAAAGAATTTTTGCAATGCCTCTTGATCTCCGTCCCTCGGAAATTGTCAGGCTGATGAGAACAAGATTCTTGCCATCCCTCAATGACTCGAAAATTGTTGTATTCGAAACCCCGCTTTCAAATCGGTAACGTCCAACGCGGATGTGTTCAGTGCCGCCCAACACTTTTGATGCAAGCATAAACCAACGACGATTCTCGATCAGGCCTTGTGCTTCAAGCGAATCAACAACAGTGAAGAATGTCTGGCCCCTGGAGATGGTGAAAAACCTGTGAGTGCCTCCATCAAAATCATTCCCCTGAAGGAAGACCACATATGAAAGTGTCCCAACAAGTGCAAACACAAGTATTGCCGCATAAATTACCCGGCGCAAATTGCGTCGCATTCTCATTTCCTCCATCTGATTGCAGCACCCAACAGAATAATAACTGAAGCCGCGCTCACTCCAGCCCCCCACCGAATGGCGGACGACTCAAAAACAAACCTCACAGAATGATCTCCCGAAGGAACGCAAACCGCGCGTTGATGATGATTGGCTTTCAGTATTGTTGTTTCACTATTGTCGACAAACGCTTTCCATCCCGGATAGTAGGTATCAGAGAGAACGAGGATTGTATTCCGTTCCGCGCGAACCCGGATTCTCACTTCGTTGGCCGAGTATTGCTCGATGACAGCGCGGGCGTTATGCCCTGTATCGGGCGAAAGAGTCGGTGGTTCTTCGAGGATCACCGTATCCGACGGTCGGAAGCTCTGCGACCGCAAAATCTGTTTCCTTTCGTTTTCAGTTTTCCCAATGACATAGCCACCGACGCAGTATGCTCGATCAAGTACGGTCGGGTTGGAAAACAAGTAAACACCGCGGACAGTATCAACCGGAGTCATGAATCCACCCCCTAGCGGCCACGGAGAAAGAACATATTTGATGTTGTTCATACTAAGAATATTCATGAACGCTTGCGTCGTTGAAAAAAGATTGTTTTGCAACCGGGCCGTTTCGTAAATGAGGCCGCCGCGATTCTGATCGCCCCACACGTCAACGACATAGCCCGGCGTGAGTTGCGCGTAACCATCAGCCGTTGAAAAGCCGTGGAGAACGTGACTGCTTGGTTGCAGGAACTTTCGTTGCTCAACGTACGGTTGCAGACTGCCGCTCCATCCTCGTGCTTGGCTGAACGCCCGCTTGTGCATGTCGCTTGCGCCTGGGGAGTATATGCGGAACAAGGACGAATCTCCCTGAAGTATAGGAGCTGTTTCAGGAGTTGCTCTCCACTCATCCATGTCGACGATCGGGTTCTGCCTGAGCTGAAAGTAAAAGAGATCCAATATGGTAATGGCGACAAGCGCATAGCCAAGTTGTCGGGAAAAATCTTTTTTCTTCCTGAAGTTTTCAAGCAACCTCGTTGCGCCAATGGAGGCCAGAACAGCGATCGAGGCATCAACGATGAAAAGAAAACGGGTTGGAAACCGGAAGAACTTCATTCCGGGGACGACGTTGAAGACGAGTTCATATATCGGAGTGTTCGGTCCAAGCACAAGAATGAACGCCCCAACTCCGGCAAGGAAAAAGAACTTCACATGCCACGATTTCCACCCGGACTTCACGCCGTACAGCGCGAGAAGAATGGCTACAAGTCCCGCGTATCCGAAGTCTTCCCAGAATACGCTTTTTCCCCTGTAGCTTCCGTCAGTGATATCTCCGTTAGCGTAGGGATAGAAGAATGTTTTGATGTTGGAGGGATCATAAGCATAGCTGGATGCATACTCGTACGTAACGCCTCCCGACCGTTGCGATAGCGAAACAAGCTCGTACGTCGGAATCAATTGAATCGCGCTGATGCCCGCTGCAAGGATCATTGATATTACGAACCAGCGCGCATGAGTACTAGTAGCGATGGAGTGAATTCTCCGCCTCAATGTTTTGTTCTTCTCGTAACTCATTGCTGACGGGATTCTGAAAGCAAAGTAAGCAAGAAAGAAAATGCTCGAGTAGTATGCGGTCTGAATATGTCCTGTCAAATACTGAAGAGCAGCAATTAGTGCAAACAGGAGAAACCATCTCACCCCGCTGACATATTCCCTCTTCATTATTTGCATGGCACGCTCAAGAAAGAAAAGCCCCAAAGGAAAAAGGCTTGCCGCATTTACCATGCTCAAATGCTTCGTGTGCGCCACCATGAAGCCACAAAACGCAAAACCCAATCCCGCAATGATGGCTCCCGGATTGTTAGCACCGATCTCTTTTGCAAAGAAATACATTCCCACAGCCGCAAGAATGTATGTCGTGAGAATTGACAGGTTGAGAGCATGGTACGGTGGAAATAAACCGAAGAGAATCAGGTTGGGGGGATAGCATATCCCTGATTCAGCACGCGCCAGCAATGGAAATCCTCCGAACACAGGCGGATACCAGGTCGGCAACTCCCCGTTCCGAATGAGCTGACCAAGGTAGAAGCGATACGGAAAGCCATTGTTCATCAGGTCACTTGTAAAAATGTCATCCGTGATGACGACGCCTTGCATCAAGGTTAGCTTCCGGTATGCAACGAGGATTGAAAGGACAATAATCAGTAGCGGGAGGGCATTGCGATATCGCTCAACGGCGGAGTTGGCCATACAGTGTTATACAAGTTCCAACCCCGCCACCGCGGGAATGTCAAGACTTGACGTTACACCGTGCTGAAGTTTCAACCACCCCACGTACGCGATCATTGCGGCATTGTCCATGCAATATTCTATCGGGGGATAGAATAAACGCAGTCCGCGTTGACGAGTTTCCTGCTCCATCCGTGATCGAAGCAATGAATTGGCGGAAACTCCCCCGGCAAGCGTCACGTCTGCGATATTGAGCTTGCCCGCGGCAGAGATTGTTTTGGCAATGAGCACATCCACAACGGCGGCTTGAAAACTCGCGCAGATGTTGGCGCGGTGTTCTTCGTCCATGCTTTTGGGGTCAACATCATCGGCGAGGAATCCGCTGTCGCGCAAGTAGTACAGAACAGCCGTTTTGATTCCGCTAAAACTGAAATCAAATCCGTTGCTCTTCAGGAACGACCTGGGAAAACTGATGGCCCCTGCGTCTCCGTTCATCGCAAGCTTGTCGATCATCGGTCCACCCGGATAGCCGAGTCCCAACATCTTGGCAACCTTGTCAAACGCCTCCCCCGCGGCGTCATCACGGGTCTGACCCAGAACCGTGTTCTTCAATTGAGAAGAGGCGTGCACCAACATTGTGTGCCCACCGGAAACAATAAGTGAAAGAAATGGATATGCGGGTTTATTTTCCGAAAGAAAGTTTGAGTAGAGATGGCCCTCGATGTGGTTTACTCCGATAAACGGAATCCCAAGTCCGTATGCCATCGCCTTGCCAAAGCTCAGTCCCACAAGTAAAGACCCAACCAACCCCGGCCCTTGTGTTGCCGCGATGGCAGTCAGATTGGAAGTCGTTACACATGCCTTTGAAAGCGCCTCCTGAACTACCTCGGTGATGATCCTGGCATGGGCTCGGGAAGCAAGCTCCGGAACAACCCCTCCGTACCGGGAGTGGATGAGCTGTGATGAGATAATATTTGACCTGACCTGTCCGTCAATGAGAATTGCGGCCGATGTCTCATCGCAAGACGTCTCTATTCCGAGAACTATTGAGGGCTGTTTCATTGGGGAATTCTCTCAGCAAAAATGTTAGTCAAATGCGGTGGGAGTTGCAAGGAAGAACCAATCTGGTAGGCGTTCCGGGAACTTCAGGGTAGTGGGTTCGAGACCCACTACCAACTTCAGAAGCCGATTGCACCTCAGATTTTTTTCACCTATATTGTGTCACTTCATTATCAGTCTTTAGGAATCCCAATGGCAAAAATGTGTGATATTTGTGGGAAGAAACCCGTCAGCGGCAATAACATCAGTCATGCCCATAACGCCACGCGAAGGCGCTGGCTGCCCAATCTTCAGCAGGTGAGGGCCTTGGTCAATGGACGCACTAAACGGTTGACCGTGTGTACTACGTGCATCAAATCAAACAAGGTGTTGAAAGTCGCCTGACGCAAGACTAGTGTTTCGTTCCGAAGCCATCGGTTATCACTGATGGCTTTTTTGTTCCTTTGAATTATTCTCCTTTCCACCAATCTGACGCCGGCAACAGCAGTGCAAAAGGTTGAACTCCAACTCACTCTTCCAAATCAGCTGACCCTGCTTCGGGTCCTTCTCACTCCCGTCTTTGTTTTTCTCATCATTTCACCTTCACCACTCAACAAGCAGCTTTCCCTTATCGTTTTTGTCATCGCCGCTCTTACCGATTGGTACGATGGATGGGTCGCAAGAAAGTTCGGCAACATGTCCTATTGGGGGAAATTTCTTGATCCCCTTGCCGACAAAATCCTCTCTTCCGCGGCCCTTTTGGTCTATGTCTATCTCGACCTGGTTGATGCATGGATGGTTTGGGTTGTCATCGTCAGAGATTTCCTGATCACGGGGCTCAGGCTCTATGCAGAGTATCTGGATCAACCTATTGTCACATCTCGCAGCGCTCAGGCAAAAACATTCGGGCAGTTTGTCGTCATCTACTACATTCTGATCCTCTATGTGGGAAAGAGCGTTCCCGGCATTTACGCGGAATGGGGGACAACAATTGATGCATTGATGCATCCCGAGGTTCTCTTTGGTATGATGTTGCTGATAACACTGTCCAATGTGGGAACGGCTATCGCATACCTGTTTGACAACCGGAAATTTATTTGGGAACTGTATGGACGATTCCGCACCGACAAGTCCTGACGCAAAACGAGTTCCCTTCCTGGCTCTGTTTGTTGCCACAGGCTTCTATTCCGGCTACTCCCCCTGGGCTTCCGGAACGGTAGGGTCACTCGTTGGAGCGATTATCTTCCTTCTCCCCGGTGTCAGCAATCCGATGGTTCTGCTTCCGCTAATTCTCTTCGGCTTTGTCTTCGGCGCACGGTCTTCTGCTCTCGTTGCAGAGAAATACGGGAATGCTTTGACACGCTCCGCGCAAATTGCGAAAGAAACATTCCAAGGGAATCATCCGGTCTCTCCGGATCCATCTATTGTTGTTATTGATGAGATCATCGGGATGCTTGTTAGTCTGGCCTTTCTCGATACTTCATTCCTTACCTTGTCAATTGCGTTCGCTTTTTTCAGGATATTTGATATCCTCAAGCCCGTCCCTATAAACAGACTTGAACGGATTTCAAACGGATGGGGAATAATGCTGGATGACGTGGCAGCGGGGATTTACGCCAACATCGCGACCCGCGCAACACTTTTTGCAATTGGTTTTAATCATTTGAGTCGACCGACTTAGAAATGATGAAAGCAGAAATCATAACCATTGGCGACGAGCTTCTTATCGGCCAGATCGTCAACTCCAACCAGGCCTATATTGCGGAGAAGCTCAACACAATTGGCATCAGCGTGGAGCGCATGACCACCGTAGGCGACGAGTTGAACCCCGTGCTCGCGGCATTTGCGGAGGCCCGTTCCAGAACCGACGTGTGCATTGTAACGGGCGGACTTGGTCCGACACACGATGACATCACACGCGATGCCGTTTGCACTTTCTTCCAAAGCGACCTCGTTTCCAACCTGGAAATACGGGCACACGTTGAAGCACTGCTCAAGACGAGAAACATCGGCTGGACTCCGGCCCATGAGCATCAAACGTTGCTTCCCCGCAAGGCAAAACTCGTTCCAAACCCTGTTGGCACCGCCCCGGGGATGTTGTTCGATCAGGATGACAAGTACTTTTTCGTTTTGCCCGGAGTGCCTTACGAAATGAAAGAGATGATCGACGCAACAGTTATTCCCTACCTATCAAAAAAAGTGAAAGGCTCGACAATTCGTCACCTGACACTTCGGACAAGCGGGATTGCAGAATCGTCTCTGGCTCATCAACTCGGTGACATAGATGATATTCTTCGGGGAGCGCGGCTGGCATTCCTCCCTTCTTCAACCGGCGTTCGGCTGCGTATCACAGCCCTGGAACGAACTGAGGCCACGGCAGAAGCGAAGGTCCGGCAGGTTGAACAGCGAATTCGCGCCAAAGTCCAGAAGTACATCTATGGTGCTGATGAAGAAGAATTGGAAGAAGTGGTGGGAAAAATCCTGAAGGAGAAGAATCTCACCATAGCAACGGCCGAGTCATGCACCGGGGGACTGATTGCAGATCGCATCACAGACATCAGCGGGAGCTCGGCTTATTTCCTCGAAGGACACACCGTGTACAGCGACGCGTCAAAGGTTAGAATTCTGGGCATACCCGAGGAACTGATCAAAACCCACGGCGCCGTCAGCAAAGAAGTGGCTGAGGCAATGGCATCCGGTGTCCGCGCCATATCCGGGGCTGACATCGGCGTTTCAACCACTGGCATCGCAGGGCCGACGGGCGGGTCATTAACGAAGCCCGTTGGGCTCGTATGGATTGGATATTCCGACAAGGACACGATGCTCGCGCTAAAATTCAACTTTGGCGACAACCGTCGGAGAACAAAAGAGCGCGCAACACAGGCGGCACTGGAACTGGTGAGAAGGAGACTCTTACGGATAGAGTGAGGGTAAGACCTTCCCGGCCTTTCAACAGTGGCCCGCGCCGGAATCAAGCCACAGGTCAATGATCACACTCCGACTCTTTATCGGCATTAACGCACACCCTCTCATCAAGGAAGAAATCTCGGTTCTCAAGAACACTCTTAAGCAATTCAATGCCGATGTCCGCTGGGAATCACCTGCCAAACTCCATATGACACTCCGCTTCCTCGGTTCCACAAATCCAGCCCTGTTACCTGAAATCGTTTCTGTACTTGAGTCCGTTTGTACGTCTTGTCCACCCTTGCGAATCCGTTACTCGGGAACGGGCTGTTTTCCGGATCGAAGACGACCGCGGGCACTCTGGGTGGGCATCAAAGAAGACTCCGGAGAATTGGTCAAGCTGCAGAAGGCAATCACTCACGGCGTCGGGACTTTAGGGTTCGAGTCGGATGACAAGGAATTCCATCCGCATGTCACACTGGGAAGAATCAGGAGCTTTACGAATATCAATCGCTTGCTTGACAAATGGGAATCAACTACCTTTGAAAGCCAACCGACAGTAGTAACACACGTTGACGTGTTTAAGAGTGAATTGCATTCCGAAGGATCATCATATACCGTACTCAACAGCATTCCCCTCCGGGGTTGAGGCAAACCGCATGAACTACTTACCACTTTATTAATCTCAGGAGTTTACAATGGCAGACGACAAGGAAGCAAAATCGCAGGCACTGAAAATCGCCATCGAGCAGATCGAAAAGCAACATGGCAAGGGCTCTGTCATGCGGCTTGGTGAGGGACCGATCCAGCAGGTGGAGGTCATCCCGACGGGATCCATTTCACTTGATACCGCGCTGGGCATTGGCGGCATTCCACGTGGAAGAGTGATTGAAATCTTTGGCCCGGAATCCTCCGGGAAAACGACGTTGTGTCTGCATGTAATTGCCGAGGCCCAGAAGACCGGCGGCATCTGTGCTTTCATTGATGCAGAACACGCTCTGGACATCCAGTATGCCCGTAAACTTGGTGTTGACGTGAACAACTTGCTTCTTTCCCAGCCGGAATACGGGGAACAGGCATTGGAAATCGTTGAGACACTCGTACGAAGCGGAGCGCTCGACGTTATTGTCATTGATTCAGTTGCAGCGTTGACTCCCCGGGCGGAAATTGAGGGCGAGATGGGAGATCCGAGTATGGGCGTTCAGGCCCGACTCATGTCGCAGGCCTTGCGGAAGCTTACATCGGCCATCAGCAAATCGAAAACATCTGTGATCTTCACGAACCAACTCCGGATGAAAATTGGCGTGATGTTTGGAAACCCTGAAACCACAACGGGTGGAAACGCGCTAAAGTTCTATGCAACTATCAGACTCGATGTCCGCCGCATTGAAGCAATCAAGGATGGCACCAACATGATCGGCAACAGAACACGGGTCAAGGTCGTGAAAAACAAAGTGGCTCCACCTTTCCGTGAAGCACAGTTCGACATTCTCTACAACGAAGGAATCTCAAAGCTGGGCGATCTCATTGATATCGCCGTTGAACACAACGTGATTTCCAAGTCGGGCTCATGGTTTTCTTACAAGGAAGAGAGAATTGGACAGGGGCGCGACGCCGTCAAGAAGTTCCTTCAGGAGAATGACAAACTCGCGAAGGAAGTGGAATCCGAAATCCGCAAGAAGCTTGGCCTGCAGCAGCCAACAAATGGTCAGCAAAAGCTTGTCCCTCAAACCGGAACACCACCGGTCGTGGCAGGAAAGACCCAGCAAGTTCCAACGACAGTTGCACGACCCGAGTTCGCACGGAAGAAATAACAACCGGCTATTCAATTCCTGCAAATGAAAATCACCAGGATTGAAACGCAGAAGAAAGCGCGTGAACGGAAGAGTATTTTTGTTGACGACGCGTTCGCGGCTGGAGTGAGCAACGAGACATTGCTCCGCGCCGGGTTGAGGACCGGGGACTCGATTTCGCCGGATCAACTGGCAAGCCTTGAAATAGCCGAGGAACGACTCAAAGCGCGCGCAACCGCCTACCGGTTTCTTTCAACACGACCCAGGACTGAATTCGAAATCCGCAAGCGGCTCGCCGAGAGTGACTTTCCGGAAGTGCGTATTGCCGAAACCATCGACCAGCTGAAACAATCCGGGTTGATCAATGATGAGGACTTCGCTGGAATGTTTGTGCGTGACGCGTTGCGGCGGCGTTCTTACGGCCCTCGTGTATTACGCCGGAAGATGGCACTCGTTGGTCTTAGTAGTAACCTCATCGAAGAAGCACTGCACAACGAGTTGGATCCGGATACCGAGGAGCGTAAAGCAACGGAAGCAGCGCATAAATTCATGAAACGCGCACGAATGAAGCGTCTCGACAAGAAGGATCAAGCCGGTCGTGCAAAGCTCGGGGCGTTTCTTGCCCGGCGTGGGTTCTCATGGAATGTTATTTCCTCTGTTTTCAAATGCCTTTCTGAACAGACCGGCGGAAGTATCACGTGAACCGTGTTGTATTTGATATCGAAACGCTGGCTGTTCCGCTCGAAAGTCTGGATGAACAACAGCAGGAGTATCTTCTCAGGTTCGCCAAGACTGAAGAGGAGCGCGCAGATGCAATTCAAAAGCTCAGTCTCACACCTTTCACCGCACAGGTCATCGCCATCGGTATGATCAACCCCGACTCTAATCAGGGGAAGGTCTTTTTTCAATCGGATCAAAAAGAGCCATATCTCTCTGAGGATGGGCTTGTTGAATTCGTCCCGGGAAGCGAACGGCTCATTCTCGAGAGTTTCTGGAAAGCAATCGCCCGGTTCGACCAGTTTATCACATTCAACGGGCGGACATTTGATTGCCCGTTCCTCCTGCTTCGATCCACAATCCTCGACGTCAAGCCGACGCGCAATCTGATGCCGAAGCGTTACTCCGCGGATGAATCATGCGACTTGATGGAGCAACTGACATTTTATGGCGCATTCCGGAGATTCAATTTGGATTTTTACTGCAAAGGGTTTGGTATCAAAAGTCCAAAGAGTGAAGGCCTCACCGGTCTTGATTTGGGACCACTCTATCACGCGGGACGTTACAAAGAGATCGCCGAGTATTGCCTGGGAGATGTTAGAGCAACCGGTCAGCTGTTCCACCGCTGGTACGACATGCTCTCGTTCGACAAATGATTACTGTTCGGCGGGCAAATCCAAAAGATCTTCCTTTCGTCACCTCCCTACTCACTTCTGAAAATCTTCCGATCCTTGGCGTACAGGAACACCTCGAAACATTCTTTGTTGCTGAAGATGCTGATGAAGTGGTGGGAGTTATCGGACTTGAGGCATATGGGGAAACGGGTCTCCTCCGCTCAGCAATTGTCGAACGAACCCGACGCGGTTTGGGAATTGGAGAAAAGCTTTACCAGCGGTTGATTGAGTTTGCCAGAACGGCTGGAGTGAAAAGACTTGTCTTGCTGACGAATACCGCGGAAGGATACTTTCGACGGAAGGGATTCACGACAATCCCGCAATCGTCGGTAAAAGGGTCCGTTACTTCTTCTGTGGAGTTTTCCGGCGCGTGTCCCTCACACGCCGTGTGTATGGAGTTGGTGCTTCGAGGTTAATCGGAGAAGTACCTGCCTAGTAGAGCGTGGGCCATCTCTTGGAAAACTGATGGTAAATCGTCGACGCGGCCCCAAGCTTCAAAACGTCCCACCAGGAAAGAATTAGAAAGCCGGAACTGATTGCTTCAGGAAGACTCCGAATCGTGGTCGCATAAAGCTGAAGAGTTCCGCTGGTAAAGATTACGATCAGGCCTGCTATCATTGAAACAACAATCCAGCCGAATGATCGTCTGCGCTGAACCAGGTACCCGACTAGGGCCGCGGCCACCGGAAACGCGAGCAAGTAACCTCCCGTAGGACCGATCAACCGGGCAAATCCAAATCCTGCCCCGGAAAATACCGGCAGACCAACCACTCCGAGTCCAACATATAGCACTTGACTGAGCGCACCATTCCTTGCACCGAGGAAAGCTCCCGAGAGAAGCACAAAAAAAGTCTGCATCGTAAATGGTACCGGATAGTGCGGGATCTCAATTTGCGCCCCGATTGCAGTCAGCACACTAAATGCGGAAATCCACAGGGCTTGCGAAAGCATATTTCTGTCTGCGATTTCGATTTGCTCAATAGCCGACCGGGGTTGAGAATCCATGTGTAATCTCCAGAGTTTCAGCGCGTGTTCGGTAGGTTCGTGAAAAATTTAGCGAATGCTGTTCTAAAATGCAACCTTCGATCGCTAAAGGACCTCAATTCACGGCGTATTGTCCGAAGTGGGACGGTACCAAATCAGAACTTTCCTTGTGTTTCCTCGATCATTTTTCTATTATGGAGCCATCTTCCTTTTCTGGACTCGACCAACCGTCGGAGTACGAATGCGCCGTTTCCTTTTCGCAATGATAGTTCTTTCACTCATGCATCCGGGTGGGTTCGGGCAGAATCACCATACATCCCTCGTTTCGGTCTCCATCCCCGACCGGACTTCCCTGGAAATCCTGGGCTCCATGGGATTTGACCTCCATGAAATTAAGGGCAAGCCCGGCGATAAGGTTCAACTGCCTGTTTCATCGACCGACCTCGCAAAACTCTCAGCAAGTGGACTACAGTTCACGATTCTGCAGGAAAACATGGAGCAGGAATATGAATCTACGGTGCGAAACATCGGCCCGTACAATGCACTAGGGTTTGGGTTGGGCAGTATGGGCGGGCATTACACACTTGCGGAACTTGTCCGGCAACTCGATTCACTCAAGCTCTTGTTCCCCAACTTGATAACAACCCGACAAAGTCTGGGAACATCACATGCCGGAAGGCCAATTTGGGCTGTGAAAATCTCTGACAATCCCGACCTTCAGGAAGATGAGCCCGAAGTATTGTACACGGCGCTCACTCACGCACGCGAGCCGGCAGGTATGATGACCATCGTGTACTTCATGTGGCGACTTCTTCAAGGTTATGGAACCGACCCCGAGGTCACATACATCGTGAATAACAGGCAACTATGGTTCGTCCCTTGCGTCAACCCGGATGGCTACGAATACAATAGAAGATTTTTCCCAAACGGTGGCGGTATGCGCCGCAAGAACATCCGCAACGCGGATACGACGGTATACAATCCGTCAGCATACGGCGTTGACCTGAACAGAAATTTCGGCACACATGCAATGTGGAACAGTCCTCACGGCGGGTCAAGCGATAATCAACTGGATGATACATATCGCGGGACCATCGAATGGTCGGAGCCGGAAGCAGCCGCTCTCAGAAATTTCGCTTACGCCCATCAGATCAAGGCGGCGTTGAACTACCACACCTTTGGAGATTTCCTTATTTATCCCTGGGGATATCAGCCGCTTGAAACAGAAGATTCCCTCATTTTTCGTGACTATGCTCGAGAGATGACTAGCATCAACGGATACCATGCCGGGCGATCAACCGAGACCGTTGGGTATTCAGTGCGCGGCGTTTCCGACGATTTCTTTTATGGAGATCCTGCCAAGCCAAAAGTTTTTTCGATGACTCCCGAGGTCGGCGATCGATTCTGGGCGTTGCCGCAGGATATCCTTCCATTCGCCCAAGAGAATCTCTACTCCAATCTCTACCTTGCGCGAATTGCCGGGGGAAGTCCAAAGGTGAAGTCGTATGCTATCGCCGACGCGGACAGCAACTCCTTCCTTGATCGGGGTGAAACCTTTTCACTAAACCTCATTATTGAGAATGCGGGGTTGGATGAGGCTCAGGGGCTTGTTCTGGAATGCATGGCGCTGGATCCGGTGATCGATATTCTTGAGGGGTCAGAAAACATTGGAGACCTGCCCGGTCGCGCTGAAACGAGTTTGAGCCTTGGAGCGAGAGTGGCAACAAATTCGCCAACGGGAATTCCTGCGCGCATGGTGATTCAATTGACGGAGTCGTCAGGCCTCGTCATACGGGATACCATTACCGTCCTAATCGGCCATCCGGTCGTTCTTCTTTCAGACAGTGCTTCGACGATTTCAAACTGGACGGCACAACCACCATGGGGGGTTTCAACCACACATTACTCTCCCCCGCAATCGTTCACGGACAGCCCATCAGGTTCTTACTCCTCCAACACAAATGTATTCATTCGCTATACGAATCCGATCAATATACCTTCGGGCGCCTCAACCCAATTGACCTTCTGGACGAAATGGGACATTGAAGATACATGGGACTTCGCTCGAGTGGAAATTTCACAGAACAATGGCGCGACATGGAAATCCCTTCCCGGGCGTTACACACATCTTGGCTCTGGAATAGCTCCGTCACAACCGGACACAGCACACGGACTGGATGGTACGCAACCTACATGGGTCCAGGAGCAAATGGACCTCTCGGCTTACGCGGGACTTTCAATACGACTTCGTTTTCGGTTGACAAGCGACATCAGCGTAGAAGAGGATGGATGGTACATTGATGACATAAACATCCTCGGATATGTTCCCAACTATGACACAGGGTTGGTTGTTGTTCCTTCATCTGTTGTGCTCAACGGAGTCACAGGTACCCGGCTGGATCAACCGGTTTCATTCTACAACCACACTGAATCCGCAATGAACATCACACTAGTGGAGTCAACCGCGACGAGTTTTGAAACAGCAGGAAGAGCATCCCCATCACTTCCGCTTTCTTTTTCGACACTGCTGAGAAAAGCGAAGGATGACGTACGAATTCATTCTCCTATCCACCCCGTGCCTTCCTCAGTTGTGTTTACTACCGCCGTTACCGATCCACGTGGAGACAATCTGCTTGGTGGTACTGATGTGTTGGAGCTTCTTTATCAAACTCGGGGCACGATCTTTGGACCCGTCCTTGACCTCCGCGTTAAACTCGATAATCCTGATTCCAATGTTGCGGGTCTGATTTCATTGGACGCAGACCAAAACTTTACAACGGGAATCTGGCCGACTCCATGGGGACTCGGACCTCGCGGACGCGATCTCGGTGCCGAGTTTGAGGTTCTCGTTGACGCGACAGGATTCATCGCGGATTCGCTTGGCTTGGGAAACGTCCCGATCGCAGTGGTTCTGAGAACCGCTGACACCTCATTGGTCTATTTCCCTATTGTTCCCACAATCACTCATGACAGCGTAATGACTATTACCGTGAGTGGGATTCCTTTGGGGCCGCTGGGTCTAAACGATGCTGACCAGAACATCAACGTCGGCTGTGTTTTTGCGCGGCTTGATTTTGACGCGCCATTCCCGGATTTCGGACCCGACATTTCACATGGTGTGATTGGAAATGAAACTGGGGTTCCTTGGATGGCAGAAAGTGCGAACTCGTTTTCGATTCCAAGTGGCGACTCAGCCGTGATCAACCTTTCTGTGCTCGCAGCGAAACCAACAGGAACATATCAATCATATCTGAGGGTGGAGCCCTCTGGACAACCTGTTCAGGTCGTGCCCGTCACGATGAATGTCACCTCCCCCGGTGCACCAGAAATTCATCTCGGTGTTACTTCGCTGAGCGACACGCTTCTCCAGGGTGACAGCGTCAGTGTGCTGCTAGAGATTTCCAACTCGGGAAGCATTGACCTTGTGTGGAGGATTCTTGATACCGCAGGAACACCATGGATCAATGTTGAGCCTGAACTCGGGTTGGTTCCAACCGGCTCTTCGAATCAGGCAACAATTACCCTAAGATCGACAGACCTTTCACCGGGAATGCACTCAGCAACCCTGCTGGTGGTGAGCAATGATCCATCGTCGAATGCTATTGAGTTCCCCGTTGTGCTTCTCGTTGACCCAAACACTTCAGTTGATCAAGGGCCCGGGACGTTACCAACGGCTTTCGTTTTGTACCAGAACTACCCAAATCCCTTTAACCCGGAAACGGTCATCGGGTTTGACATTCCTGTTGAACTGAATGTCGAGATGGCGCTTTTCGATATCCTTGGCAAGAGGGTACAGGAAATTACAAAGGGACCCTACCCTGCAGGTAGTCATCGCGTTCAGTTCGACGGAAGTCGCTTGCCGAGCGGAATCTACTTCTATCTGCTAAATGCGGGAGTTTTCGTCCAGCAGCGAAAGATGGTTCTCATCAAGTAGCCGTAGATTTCTCTGCAGAATTTCTTTTTGGCGAAATCTTGCAGAATGGGTCATTTTTTTGTATGTTTAATGGCTGGTATTTTTACCCAGTTCGGCGAAGGCTCATCTCCTTTCAGCTGCGCGACGATTTAATCCCGGGTTCAGCTTCACAACCTTTGATACTCCTCGTACATGAGTAGCAACCTGAAGGTGTTTTCTGGCCGTTCCTCGCATTCGCTTGCAACGAAAATTGCTCAAGCGATAGGAGAACCGATTGGCCGCTGTGAGATCAAGACCTTTAGCGACGGCGAGATTTGGGTAAAGTACAGCGATAACATTCGCGGCAGTGATGTTTTTATCATCCAATCAACAAATCCACCGGCAGAAAATCTGATGGAGTTGTTGATCATGATTGATGCGGCCAAGCGCGCTTCAGCGCGCAAAGTTGCGGCTGTGATTCCCTATTTCGGGTATGCCCGGCAGGATCGCAAAGATCAGCCGCGTGTATCTATCACGGCGAAGCTGGTCGCAAATCTGATTGCAGAAGCCGGCGCCGATCGTATTATCACGATGGACTTGCACGCTCCGCAGATTCAGGGATTCTTTGACATTCCCGTGGATCACTTGTATTCCTCCGCCATTCTGGTGAAATACTTTAAGAAACTCAGGGTGCCGCGCCTCGCGGTTGCATCACCTGATGTTGGCGGCATCAAGATGGCCCGCGCATATGCAAAACGACTTGAAGCAGATTTGATCGTCATCGACAAGCGGCGTCCGCGACAGAACGAGGCAGAAGTGATGAACATTATCGGCGAGGTGAGGGGAAAGAATATCCTAATCGTTGATGATCTTGTCGATACCGCCGGAACAATGTGCAACGCAGTGAAAGCCCTGCACGATGCGGGCGCAAAAGACATCTATGCCGCATGTACGCACGCGGTGTTTTCCGGTTCGGCGTTGGAGAAAGTGGAACGCTCGAACTTTAAGAAAATTGTGGTAACCGATACTCTGCCTCTTGCCAGAGCGTCACGTAAAGTGCATGTAGAATCAGTTGCCACTTTGTTTTCCGAGGCAATGAAGAGAACGTTTAAGCATATGTCCATCAGTTCACTATTTGATGTTGATAAGGGTTAGCAAAAGCATTTGAAGGGGTATTGTAATGTCTGAAATAGTGTTGAATGCCGAAATTCGCCAGCGTGTTGGCAAGCGATCAAAGCTTGTCCGCAACGAAGGAAAGGTTCCCGGAGTGTTTTACGCACACGGTCAGGAAAACGTTTCCATCGAGGTTGCACGACTTCATCTCGATCCGCTCATCCACACATCCGAAACGCATATCATCGATCTTCGGTTGCAGAGTGGTGAACAAAAAAAATGCATTCTGCGTGACGTGCAGTTTGATCCTGTTACGGATCGTGCAGTACACTTCGATCTCCAGGGTCTTCTCGAAAACGAGAAGCTCACCATTGACGTTCCGATTGCGCTGACCGGTGGAATCCCGAAAGGTGTTCGGGACGGCGGAACGCTTCAGCACATCATGCACAAGATCAAAGTGTCCTGTCTTCCGAAAGACATTCCAGAGAAAGTCGAAATCAACGTGGCTGAATTGGCCATCAATCATTCGATCCACGTGAAGGACCTTCAGATTCCGAACGTCACAGTCTTGGAAAGCCCTGAGAGTCCCGTGGTCGCGGTGGTGCCGCCGACTGTCCTAAAGGAAGCTGAACCCGGCGCGGCGGCAGAAGATGCGCTGAAGGAGCCTGAGGTCGTCGGTAAGGGCAAGAAGGTTGAAGAAGGCGCGGAAGAGGGCGAAGCTGCTCCAAAGGAAAAAGAAAAGGAAGAGAAGAAGAAGTAGTACTTACGCCGGACCTGCCGTGGAGAATCGTATCGTTGTCGGGCTCGGCAATCCGGGTTCTTCGCACGATGGAACGAGACACAATATCGGGTTTGTGGTCATCGACGAGTTGTGTCGGATGCAAAAATGCAAGCTGAATCCTGGCCACGGTCAGTATCAGATTCATGAATCGGTAAAAGGTGATGTTCGTACGACCATTCTCAAACCTTTGACCTTCATGAATAATAGCGGCGAAGCGGCAGCTGAGGCGTTGGAGCGATTTTCGGCTCAGCCGGAAGACTTGCTTGTTGTTGTTGATGACCTGGCTATCCCGCTCGGTACATTGCGTTTGCGACCGCAAGGAACGCATGGCGGACACAATGGACTTCGATCATTGATTTATCATCTCAACACGACAAGCTTTTTGAGATTGAGGTGCGGCATCGGACCGAAGGTACCTCCCTCGGGAGAAGAAAGAGCGGATTTTGTGCTCTCCCCGTTTGAAAGAAGTGAAGAGCCGGTAGTCGGGAAAATGATTCTTCGGGCTGCAGAAATTTGCGACACATTCCTTGCATCGGGAATGCGACAAGCTGTACAAGCGATGCATTCATAAAACAATGCGGTACCTTTCCACACACTCATGAAAGGTTGCCCCTGCTCTTCAGTTCATCACCCGATGAGTATTGAAGGGCCTTCTAATTCACCGAGAGTCCACAGGAGGTAACACATGGACACCACGCAACGCCCGTACGAAACAACGGTCATCGTCAATGCATCGCTTGATGATGCACAGATCGAGTCGGTCATCGGCCGGATACAGGAGACCATCGCCAAGAACGGCGGATCCATCCTCGCACTGAATAAGTGGGGACGTAAGCGTCTTGCTTATCCGATCAACAAAAAGACGAATGGCTTCTACGTGAACATCGAGTTCACTGCTCCGCCTTCCATTCTTTCAATTCTCGAGCGCTCGTATCATCTTGACGAAATGGTTCTGCGGTATCTTACCATCGTCCTTGATGCGAAGGCAATCGCCGCGCGGAAAGCCGCGCCAGCCGAACCAGCCGTCGCTGAAGAACCTGCGGCAACTGTCCCGGCGCGTGAACCGCTGTTCCGCGAACCCGACAAGACCATACAGGAATCATAGAGACTGAATAAGGAGAACTCACGTGTACGTTCAACGCAAACCCCGACGCGAAAAAGAAGACAAAACCACACGAAAAAAACGTGTGTGCCGTTTTTGTGAATCCAAGGATATCTATATCGATTACAAGGATGAGAAACGGCTCCAGCGTTTTGTCAGCGAGCAGGGAAAAATCATTCCAAAGCGCATTACGGGGACCTGTGCGAAGCACCAGCGCCAACTCGTGCAATCCATCAAGCGCGCACGGCACCTTGCTTTGCTGCCATTTGTTTCCGATTCCATTCGATAAACTGGGGAGTACCATGAAAGTCATATTACGCAAAGACAACGACAAGCTCGGCAAGATCGGCGAACTCGCCGACGTGAAAGACGGATACGCACGCAACTACCTCATTCCGATGAAATTCGCATTTGCCGCAACGGCGGGAAACATGCGTGCATTGGAGGAAGAGAAACGCCAGTCGGCGCAACGACAGGCCAAGGAAGTCAAATCCAGTCAGAAGCTGGCCGGCGAACTTGAAAAGCTTTCTCTCACGATCCAGATGAAAGTCGGAGAGGATGAGAAGTTATTCGGTTCCGTTACCTCCCAGATGATTGCGGACGCACTCAAGGAAAAGGGATTCGAAATCGACAAGCGAATCATTGAGCTGGAAGAGCCAATTAAGGCATTGGGGATATACACTGTACCGGTGAAGTTGCACACAGAGGCAGTAGGCAAGGTAAAGGTCTGGGTAGTGCGGGAGTAGTTCAAGCCATTCATCAACACCATCCCGTCGGACTCCACGACGGGATTTTTTTTGTCGACGCTCGCGGAAGACTCGGTCTCGCATACCATCAGAGGATTTGCTTGACTTTCCGCAAGAAACGGGCTATGTTTTATTTAATGTACCAATGATTCTCTTGAAGGATTTCTTTGACTCGATATGGCCAAACACACTCAAACCCTTGAAGAAGTAACCATTCGCTTCGCCGGAGATTCGGGAGACGGGATGCAGGTAACCGGAACCCAGTTCACCAACACAGCGGCTGTTCTCGGCAATGACCTAAGTACGCTCCCCGACTTCCCCGCCGAGATTCGCGCCCCCGCGGGAACAACATACGGAGTCAGCGGTTTCCAGATCCATTTCGGAAGTCTGGATATTCTCACACCGGGCGACTCCTGCGACGTCCTTGTTGCAATGAACCCAGCCGCACTTATCACCAACGTAAAGCAGTTGCGCCCCGGCGGGACTATCATTGTGAACGAAGATACCTTCGCGGAAAAGAACTTCAAGGTCGCGGGGATAACGACGAACCCCCTTGAGGATGGCACCGTCACGGGGTTTCAAGTTTACAAGGTACCCATCAGCAAACTGACGGCAAACGCGCTTGCCGACATGAACCTTTCCACCAAGTTTGTTGACAAAACAAAGAACTTCTTTGCGCTTGGACTAATGTATTGGATGTACAACCGCCCTCTTGACCAGTCGATCAAGTTTATCCAGGACAAGTTTGCCGGAAAAGATCCACAAGTTGCAGACGCCAATCTTCGCGTGCTCAAGACCGGTTTCAACTACGGAGACACGGTAGAGATTTTCACAACGCGTTATGAGGTGAAACCAGCAAAGCTTCCACCGGGAAAATACAGAAACATCATGGGCAATGTTGCAACCGCGCTCGGTCTTATCGCGGCAGCGGGTAAGGCGAACCTGGAACTGTTCCTGGGAAGCTATCCCATCACTCCCGCAAGCGATATTCTCCACGAGCTCTCGCGCCTGAAGGAATACGACGTAAAAACATTCCAGGCGGAAGATGAAATTGCGGCGATCTGCTCCGCCATCGGAGCTTCCTACGCTGGTGCACTCGGCGTTACAACAACAAGCGGGCCCGGAATGGCTTTGAAGACCGAGGCGATGGGACTGGCCATCATGCTTGAGATCCCTCTTGTCATCGTGGATGTTCAGCGCGGCGGACCGAGCACCGGACTCCCCACCAAAACTGAACAGGCCGATCTGCTTCAGGCGGTCTATGGAAGAAACAGCGAATCGCCTCTTGCTGTGGTTGCGGCATCAACCCCTGCCGATTGCTTCGCAACAGTGTATGAGGCATGCCGCATTGCCGTCAAGTTTATGACACCGGTTATTTGCTTAACCGATGGCTACGTTGCAAACGGTGCGGAACCGTGGTTGGTTCCGAATGTAGACGACCTTCCGCCCATCCCCGTTTCTTTTGAAAAACGAAGTGACTCATTCCAACCATATCGGCGAAACGAAGGTACGCTTTCGCGGCCCTGGGCGATTCCCGGCACCGCGGGCCTTGAACACCGCATCGGTGGCTTAGAGAAAGACCATCTCACGGGCAACATTAGCTACGACGCGGATAATCATGATTTGATGGTGAAAACGCGTGCCGCCAAGATCGACAAGATCTCGGAGGATATCCCCCTCCTCGAAGTTGAAGGTGATACAGAAGGCGAACTGCTCCTCGTGGGTTGGGGAAGCACGTATGGGGCGATTCGCAGCGCGATGCTCAATGCGCGCGGACGCGGCCATTCCATCGGGCATTGTCACATCCGCCATCTCAATCCTTTCCCCCGTAACCTTGGGGAAATTCTTTACAAGTTCAAGCATGTTCTCGTTCCGGAAATCAACAACGGCCAGCTCATCAAGATGCTGAGGGCAAAGTATCTTGTTCCTGCCCTCGGGTTCAACGTCATCAAAGGATTGCCGTTGAAGTCGGAAGAGATTGAACAGAAGATTGAATCCATTTTGCGAGGCAACAATGGCTGAAGCACTCGAACAAACAGCCCCCCCATCACCAAAACCAACGGTGAAGGATTTTCAATCAGACCAGGACGTACGATGGTGCCCGGGATGTGGTGACTACTCGATCCTTGCACAGGTTCAACGTGTAATGCCCGAGCTTCCTCACAAGAAAGAAGACTACGTCATGGTTTCCGGCATCGGGTGCTCAAGCCGGTTCCCCTACTATGTTGATACATTTGGGCTCCATAGCATTCACGGACGCGCGCCAGCAATTGCCTCCGGGGTAAAAATGGCAAACCCGAACTTAGTGGTGTGGCTTGCCACAGGCGACGGTGATGGCTTGAGTATCGGGGGCAATCATATGATCCATATGCTTCGACGCAATGTGAACGTCAAAGTCATGCTTTTCAATAACGAAATCTATGGTCTTACAAAGGGGCAATACTCGCCAACGTCTCGCATCGGTCAGGTAACCAAGTCCACGCCGTCAGGTGTCATTGACTCGCCTTTTGTTCCTGTCTCACTCGCGTTGGGAGCCAACGCGACATTTGTCGCAAGAACAATGGATCGTGATCCGAAACATCTTCAGGAAATGGTACGACGCGCAGACAACCACCACGGAGCCACGTTCCTCGAAATTTATCAAAACTGTAATGTGTTTAATGACGGCGCGTTTTTTACCTGGACGGAGAAGGAAACGCGTGATGACAATGTTGTGTACCTTGAGCACGGAAAGCCGCTCGTCTTCGGGAAGCAAAAAGACAAGGGCATTCGCCTGAATGGGTTTACGCCGGAGGTTGTAACGCTCGGCAACGGGGTTTCCGTCAATGATTTGCTTGTCCATAACGAGAAGGATTCCACGCTTGCTTTCATTCTCGCGAATATGACACAAAACCCATCGCTGCCGCGACCCCTCGGTGTCTTTCTTGCCATCGACAGAACACCGTATGAAGAACTCATGCGCGACCAGATTGCGCGCGCGAAATCAAAGAAGAAAGTCGACCTTCAGGCCCTGCTTGATGGAGACGAAACATGGGTGATTCAATAGCAATCACCCACCTTGCACATTGTTCCCCCAACACATTGCACGGTTGAATGACGTCTGCCTTTGAGGCAATTCTTCACCTGTTTGTTCATCATCATTCCTTCGTCCTCACCACACACGTCAATCCGGATGGTGATGGACTCGGCTGTGAAATCGCTCTCGCTGAGTGGTTGAGTTCCCGCGGCAAAACCGTAACCATCCTGAATGTCACACAGACTCCGGCCGTATACAGGTTTCTTGATCCGAAAAGCACCATCAAGACTTTCAGACAGCAGGAGCATGCCCCGATTCTAAAGGCCGCGGACGCAATTGTCGTCCTCGACACGAATCACCCTGAGCGGCTCCGTGCCATGCAGGAACATGTTTTGGCCAGTCCGGCTGTGAAAATCTGCATCGACCACCATCTCAACCCTCATCCGTTTGCACAGCATTACCTCATTGATGAAAACTCGACATCAACGGCAGAGATCATTCACCGGTTGTTGTTTTCCGATGAATCAACTGCAATTTCACAGCCGATCGCACAGGCTTTGTACTGTGCAATCATGACTGATACCGGATCATTTCGGTATCCCCGCGTTAACGGGAAGACATTCCGCATCGCCGCTCGACTTGTTGATTCAGGAGCAGATCCTGTAAACATTTTTCATCAGGTATACGAGCAGTGGTCACACGGAAGGTTGCAGCTTCTTGGTGCGTGCTTAAAGGGCATGGAGACATTTTATGACGGAAGACTTGCCTGCATAACAATCACTCAGAAAATGTTGATCGAAGCCGGCACTGCTGAAGAAGACACTGACAACTTCACTGCGTTTCCCATGAGCATGGAGGGGGCCGCAGCGGCAATCCTTTTTCTTGAATTGGAAAGAGGCATCAAGATGAGTTTTCGTTCGAAGGGAGATATTCCCGTTAATATTCTGGCCGGAGAGTTTGGCGGCGGCGGACACAAGAATGCGGCCGGGGCCCGTCTTGAGAAGGGTACCATTGGCGATGTGAAGAAGGATGTCGTACACTCTGCAAGAAAATATGTCGACACCAACGTGATACCATTTGAAGCATCTCACAAAGCATAAGGAAAAGTCATGATCAAGCTGAAAGCCCAAACCGGATCTCCAAAATCAGCGTCAGTGGACATGATCGCATGCATTGTTTTTGAGGATGCGGCAATCTTTGGTCGCCAAAAGAGGGAGCTGGCAAAACTTCTCAAGGACGTCTCTGCAATAGAGCATGCCGGATTCGAAGGAAAGAACAAGGAGTCGCTTGTGTTGTTCCCGAAAGGGCTTCGATCAAAGAAGTTCCTGCTCGTCGGAGGCGGCAGGGTTGAAGACCTTACAGCCGAAAAACTCCGCAGAGTATCCGCAACAACTGCGAACCTCGCCGAGGCGAACAAAGCGCGAACACTCGCCATTGCAGAGCCGGATGGCGCGGCGATTGCGAAGGCTGCTCTCATTTCTGGAGAAGATGACTGGTCAACAGTCTTCTTATCCCTCTATGAGGGCGCCTTCCTTGGATCATACCGTTACGACAAGTACTTCACGGGGTCAAATAAGAAAAAACAACACTTGCGTGAATTCAGTATCCTCCATCCGAACAAGAAACAGCTCAAGACTTCAACTGCAATGTCGAAGCACGCTGCAAAAGTATGTGAAGCCACCTGTTTCGCCCGCGATCTGGAGAACGGGCCCGGAAATGAAATATTCCCGGAAACACTTGCACAACATGCGTTGGATACAGGAGAGAAACACGGCTTCTCAGTGAGTGTCCTGGACGAGGCAGAAATCCAGGACTTGAAAATGGGTGGGCTTCTGGGAGTCGCCCAAGGATCAAACAAACCTCCCCGCTTCATCATCATGGAGTACGCACCCAATGCCGAGAATGTGCCGACGGTGGTCCTCGTCGGAAAGGGTGTAACGTTCGATGCCGGGGGAATCTCGATCAAACCCGCGGCAAATATGGCCGAAATGAAAATGGACATGTCGGGTGCAGCGGCGGTGATTGGAACACTCAAAGCAGTGGCTTCACTTAAGCTCCCCGTAAAGCTCATCGGACTGGTGCCCGCGACGGAGAATCTGCTCGGAGGTTCCGCATTGAAACCAGGTGATGTTCTCACGCATCTGAATGGCAAGACCTCCGAGGTAGATAACACCGATGCCGAAGGTCGCCTTATACTTGCAGATGCCCTTTCATACGCAGACCGTTATAACCCCGATATTATTATCGACCTCGCCACCCTTACCGGCGCGTGCGTTGTGGCGCTCGGACACCATGCCACAGGGATGATGGGAAATGACCAGCCGACGATGGATAAACTGCTGGCATCGGGAGATCGGACGTACGAGCGGGTGTGGCAGCTTCCACTCTTCAAGGAATACGAGAGTCAGATCAAGAGTGATATCGCAGACGTGAAAAATGTCGGAGGTCGTTGGGCTGGTGCAATTACCGCTGCGTTGTTCCTCAAACACTTTGTGGGAGACCGCAAGTGGGTGCATCTGGATATCGCAGGCACAGCGATAATGGAGGAAGCAAGCGAATATGTTCCCAAGGGCGGTTCCGGAGTTGGCGTTCGCCTGTTAACGGATTTCCTTGCCCGCCTGTAGCGATGTTTGAGAATCTCTGACCCTGCCATATGATGAAGGATGAAAATGTGTAGAACGGGATTTCTGCTGGGGTTGTTTCTCCTTGTTTCCACTGAATCAATCGCACAAATTCCTCCTCCTTCCATGGCTGAGGAATCCAATCTGATGTTCTTTGAGGTATTGTCCCTGCCGGGCGTGGATTCACTTGCCCGCCTTGACGTCCTCTACAAACTTGATGAATCGTTCTTCATTCCTTCGAGAAGCTTCGACTCAATAGCATCAGATAAGTTCAAGCTCCGGGGCGAGGTCCTGATTGAAATAGCTGATCACGATGACATTTCACGCGCGCGTGAAATTCACCGGATTGAGATGGAGACCCTCCCACCCAAAAGAAACCAAGTGCATGCTCGCTGGTACGAACGCATTGCCACCTTCAGCGTCGCACCGGGAGTGTATTCGGTTTCAGTGGAGGTCAGCGACCTCGAGTCAAACAGAAGGGTCAGGCAACGTTCGCGTCCCATACACGCTGGACACTTTGCCGGAGACAAGACGGTCGCATCATCCCTTTTGTTCGTGACACACACCTCGAGCGACACTCTCAACCCAGCCAACTTCGGAGGGAACGTTCTCATATCCGCAACGGGTGGTATGTTTGTGCAATTCCACCTTCCGGGTACACTCGAAAACGACCATATATCTGTGCGCTATTCGTTGCGCGAAGCAAGCAAGGATCGCGATTCGGGAATCCCCGTTGCGGACTCGACCGTTTCGGTTTCACTTTTGAATAAGAACCTGTTGACCGTACTTGAAGGAGGACGGTACTCTCTTTCAAAGAAGGAGGATCTGCCGGTTTATTCCCTGTTCGTTCCGTTGCCTCTTGAACAGTTGCGGCTCCGCCATTTCGATCTCAACGCAGTCATCCTCGCGGGTAATGATTCAATCCCCTTACAGAAGAAATTTCAGACAGTCTGGCCTGGCATGCCCCGTTCACTCCGGGATGTGGAGATGGCGATCGAGGCCCTTCGATTCATTACGCGCAAAGAGGAGCTTGATTCACTGAAGAGTGGATCGCATGAAACCCGCATCCGCAATCTCGAGGGTTTCTGGCAGGCAAAGGATCGCGCTCCCGAAACCGCTATCAATGAGACAATGGTTGAGTACTACCGGAGAGTGGACCATGCGATGGTCACTTTCGGAACTTTGCGCGCCCCAGACGGAACCCGAAACGACCGGGGACGAATCTATATCCTTCACGGCCCGCCGACTGAAATAGAGAGAAGTCTTGACACAGAGGGCGCCCGAGAGATCTGGACCTACCAACACATGCGAAAGAGGTTTATCTTCGCTGACAAGACTCGTACCGGCTTGTACGAACTCGTTTCCACGCAAACCCTCTGAATGAAACGCACGCAAAAGCCGGTTATCGCCATCACCTCAGGTGACCCCAATGGAATTGGTCCGGAAGTTGCGCTCAAGTGCGCCCTCGACCCTAGGGTCATAAGGATTTGCTCTCCCGTACTGGTTGGCCCCGTTGAAGTTTTTGAGTTCTACTCCAAGCGATTGCATCTCCCTGCACAATTTCCAATTGTTGCCGATCCAAACGTACATGTGCGTCGAAATACCATTCCAGTCTATTCAACTGGGAGCGACACACGTTGCCATGTCAGGCCGGGGACCCTGAGTACTTCCGCAGGGAGGCACGCGGCAAATGCACTGCGTTTGGCATCCGGTCTTGCTATTCGCAAAGAAGTGGACGCTGTGGTTACCGGGCCGGTGAACAAGAAAGCTCTTCATCGAGCCGGCCTTCCCTTTGACGGCCAGACGGAATTTCTCCAACACCTTACCCATTCGCGGCACGTTGCGATGATGCTCATCTCAAACACAATGCGAGTAGGACTGGCAACGATTCATGTTCCCATCAATCAGGTAGCCCTGCGCTTGACAAGACAACGCCTGCAAACCATCGTTAACGTAGTAAACACTTCACTGAAACTTGATTGGAAGATTCGCAACCCCCGGCTTGCAGTCTTGGGGCTGAATCCTCACGCTGGAGAGCAGGGTGACATCGGCCTGGAGGAACGCACAATCATCTCCCCGGCGATTCAAGCATTGAAGCGACGTCGCTTGCTTGTGGAGGGCCCATTCCCCGCTGACTCATTTTTCGGAAAGTATCGCAAAGGGCGCTTTGATGCCGTGATCGCGATGTATCATGATCAGGGACTGATACCGCTGAAGATGAGTTCGTTTGGAGGTGCTGTGAATATGTCAGCGGGATTGCCTATTGTGAGAACATCACCCGATCACGGAACGGCATTCGATATTGCAGGAAAGGGCATCGCCAATCCGGAAAGCATGATCGCTGCCATCAAGATGGCCGTCATGATTGCAAACAACAGAAAGAACTCCAGAGGATGATCGCTCTCTCCGAGGTCACCGTTTCATACAATTCAACGGCCGTACTTGATCATGTTTCTCTTTCCATCAAGCCCGGCGATTTTACTTTTCTCGTTGGCCAGACGGGTTCGGGCAAGAGTACATTGTTGCGCCTGATGTACATGGACATAAAGCCGACCAAAGGAGTTGTCACCGTCGGGAAATACTCCTCCGCAAACATCGAAGAAAGAGAGAAGCCTTACCTTCGCAGGATGCTCGGGATCATCTTTCAGGACTTCAAATTACTTGAAGATCGGAACGTGTTCGAGAATGTTGCATTCGCGTTGTATGTCACAGGAGTTAAGGGAAAGGACATCAAGAAGAGAGTATTACACTCGCTGGCCGATGTCGGACTCAATCATCAGCGAAACCGGATGGCTCACGAATTGTCAGGCGGAGAACAGCAGCGTGTGGTCATCGCACGAGCACTCGTCAACAACCCGGAGTTCCTTCTCGCCGACGAGCCAACCGGGAATCTGGACCCGACTACCTCATTGGAGATCCTTCAATTGCTCAAGGATATCAATACTCGCGGTACTGCGGTCGTGATGGCAACACACAATTACGACCTTGTGAGGAGGACGAACGAGAGGATTCTTCAGGTGAAAGGCGGAGAGGTGTTTGATGTCGAAATGAAATAGTGTTACGTAACCGGAGGAGAAACCGCCTCCACACGCTTGATTTCAGGAATCTCCTTCATCAATGTTCTCTCGACCCCGGCGCGAAGTGTCAACTGGGACATCGGGCAAATCAAACACGTTCCCACCCACTGAACCTCGAGAATTCCCTCGGATCGGAATCTCACAACGCTGACATCGCCCCCATCCGCGTTGAGATAGGGACGAATAGTTGAAAGGGCCTTCTCTATTCTCTCTTCAATTCCCACAAGGCAACCGACTACGATGGCATGAGTTGAATATCAATCGGCGCACCGGCCCGTGTTGCATTACGGATACTAACCTGCGCCGCCATTGCACGGGCGATCTTCATCATGATGCCGGCTTGTTCGGGAAAATTCTCATCCACTACAACCGGTTTTCCCTTGTCTCCGCTTTGGCGAATCCCGGTAACAATGGGAATGTCGCCAAGGAAAGGAACGCCAAGCTCCATTGCTGCACGCTTTCCTCCTCCGGTATCGAAAATCTCATCGCGATTGCCGCAGTGACTGCATACGTAGTAACTCATGTTTTCAACGATACCAAGGATCGGAACATTCACACGCTCGAACATCTTGAATCCTTTGCGCGCATCGGCAAGTGAAATATCCTGCGGCGTGGTGACAATAACCGCGCCGGTCAACGGAAGGGTTTGAACGAGCGTGAGCTGAATGTCTCCCGTACCTGGTGGGAGATCGAAAACCAGGTAATCAAGATCACCCCATTCTACATCTGTCATGAATTGCTTCACCGCCCCGCTTGCCATAGGTCCGCGCCAGATGACTGCTTGCATTGGATCAACCAGAAAACCAATGGACATCACTTTCACACCCCAGTTCGTCATCGGCTGAAGTTTATTATTCTTCATTCCCGGACGACCGGTGAGTCCCATCATCAACGGGATGCTTGGCCCGTAGATATCAGCATCCACAAGTCCGACACTCGCGCCATCCTTCGCCAACGCAACAGCAAGGTTCACGGCTACGGTAGATTTCCCCACTCCACCTTTCCCCGATGCAACTGCAATCGTGTTCTTAACACCGGGAAGCACCGTTGATTTTTGCGTGTTGTCGTGCGACAGCACCTTGGACGTCATGGTTACATCCACATTGCCAATCCCCTCAATGGTGTTGCGCAAGGCAACGATGGCCTCATTCTTGAGCTCATCCTTGACGGGACATGCCGGCGTCGTGAGTTCAATGGTGATGCTCACGTCATTCTCTTTTATTGAAACCGACTTCACAAAATTGAGCGAGACGATATCACGGTGAAGGTCGGGATCGCGAACAGATTTTAGCGCCTCCAGGATGTTTGCTTCGTTCAGTTTCTTCATAAAAATCAAATGTTCCTATTATCTCGCATGGGATTGTAGGGAGAATGCCCCCGATTGTCAACGCTTCTTCTTTATGACGTTCATCTTCCGGCCAACGCGTTCAAACGCGTCAAGAGCACGGTCGATGTCTTTCTTGGAAAGCGCCGCGGAAATCTGCGTGCGCAATCTGGCCTCTCCTTTCGGGACGACGGGATACCAAAGTCCGCGGATGTACACCCCCTCTTTCAGCAAGAGGGCGCTCATATCCTGGGCTACCGCGGCCTCTCCAAGCATAACAGGAACAATGGGATGATCCCCTTGCAGAATTGTAAATCCGAGCTTTACAATTTCCTTCCGGAAGTATGCCGTGTTCTTGTGAAGTATCTTCACCACCGATCTGTCCTTGTTCAGCACATCAAACGCAGCGGATGCGCCGAAAACGATCGACGACGGAAGAGAATTTGAAAAAATATACGTACGAGATTTTTGGCGCATGTATGCTATGAGATTCTTCTTGCCGCTGATATAGCCGCCTGCTGCGCCTCCCAACGCCTTTCCGAGAGTTCCTGTTAAGACATCGATCTTTCCGTGTACACCTTTGGCTTCTGCAGTTCCCTTCCCACTTTTTCCGCACACGCCCACGGCATGCGAATCATCGACAAAGAGAGTCGCGCCGTATTTTTTCGCCACTCCAACAAGTGAATCCAGCGGAGCGAGGTTACCTTCCATACTGAATACGCCATCGGTCGCGATAATCCTGAATCGGTAATCCTTGCTCTTGTCTTCCTCCAATTGCCGGACCAAATCCGCAACATCTGCGTGCTGATATATCTTCCGATCAGTAGTTTCCGCTTTGCACAATCGCTGTCCGTCAATAATGCTTGCATGGTTCAAACGGTCGGAATAGATAACATCCTTATGCGACGTCGTTCCGAGCCTTTCATTTGTCAACGATGCAAAGAATGCCTCATTGGCTGCCCAGCAGGATGAAAACAGAATCGTGTCCTCGGTTCCGAGGAACTTGGAAATCTTCTTCTCCAAATCAATATGGACGTCCTGCGTTCCGCAAATGAACCGCACGGACGCGACTCCGTAGCCGTATTCCTTGATGCCGCGGATCGCCGCCTTCTTCACACGAGGATGGTTCGACAATCCGAGATAGTTGTTTGAGGCCAGCATAACAACTTTTTTGCCGCTGACACGAACGACTCCATCTTGTGCTCCTTCCAACGGGACTTCGTATTTGAAAGTCTTATTAGCCCGGAGTTCTTCCAGTTCCTTGTGAACAAGTTCGAGAATATCTGCCATGCAACGTTCCTCTCTACCGGCTTTTTGTCAGACGAGCTGCGAACGATCCATCCATGCCATGCCGATGCGGCCAGGTTTCAACAAATCCGGCGGGTGACACAAGGTCGTCTTTCACAAATTGCAAAGGACTGTCAATGGAAAACTCCGGGTGCCTCGACATGAACGCGGTAATGACCTCCTTGTTTTCTTCCGGTTCCGTTGTACATGTGCTGTATACAAGAACACCGCCCGGTTTGAGAAGTTTTGCCGCGTTCTCCATGAGGTCGAGTTGGAGTTTTGCAAGCTGAAGGATGTCTGCAATGTCCCTCTTCCATTTTACATCGGGTTTCTTTGCCAGAACTCCCAGGCCTGAGCACGGTGCATCCACGAGAACACGGTCGGCCGGTTCTGCTTCAAGGCTTGACGCATCGAAGGCCGAGAGACTTACGTTCTGCAAACCCAGCCGCTCACATCCTCCTTTGATGAAAGAGAGCTTTGACTCGTACTTATCAACGGCAAGAACCTTCCCCTGGTTTTTCATCAGTTCCGCAATGTGTGTTGCCTTCCCACCGGGAGCCGCACAAAGATCGTACACAAGTTCCCCCGGCTTTGGATCAAGAAGGAGACACGGCAGAGCAGCGCTTTCATCCTGAATGGTGAAGAATCCGTTCTTGAAGATATCCATCTGGGCAATACGGGACAACGTTTTCACTTTGACAAAATAGTCAATGTGGCTTGAGCCCTTGTACTGAATCTGCTGTTGATCCAGCAAGTTCAGAAACTGTCCCGGTTCCACCTTGAGTTTATTGATGCGGAGGGAAAGCTCGGGACGGTCATTGTTCGCAGTCAACAATTTTGTGGTCTCATCAAATCCAAAGCGTTGCAACCAGCGCTTTGCCAGCCAGTATGGATGTGAATACACAACGGAAAGATATTGGACTTCATCCTCACCACGATCAGGATATCGGATGCCTTCCATATTCCGGATGATGTTGCGCAAAACAGCGTTGACAAGCCCTGCAGGTTTGTCACCGCGAATACGCTTGATGAATTCTACTCCCTCGTTTACCGCCGCGGCGTGCGGTATCCTGTCAAGAAACAGGATTTGATACAGTGCGACACGCAGCGCATTTTTGACATTGATTTCGGATTTCGAAAAACTCCCGTGGGAAAATCCGTTCAGTACCCAGTCCAGTTTGTTCTGCCAGCGTAGGACACCGTGCACAAGCTCCGTCAGCAACCCCTTGTCGAGATCATTCAATTCACCTGATTTCAACTCAGTGTCCAGAAGCTTGTCCAGATAGGAATCCGTGCGCTCGACGCGATTAAGGATCTTTACAGCCGTCCCCCGAACACCCTGATACAGCGACGGCTTGTGCCGATAATCCCCGCAATCTTTCTCGGCAGTGTGACTATTGGAAGTCTGTTCGTTCATGTGAGGTCAATTCAAAAACAGTTCGAAAAGCCTTCTCATACTCTGATGAGATTTTCTTGCTCCGCCGAGCCATCACCTTCGCCGCAACCTCAAGTGCTTTCGGAAGATCATACACGGAATATTCTTTTTCCCTCCCCCAGCTGAATGAAGGAACCTTTCCGTGGTGGACTTCAGGACCCAGCAGATTTGATGATACTCCAACGGTTGTACCGGCGGAAAATGAGCTGTTGATTGAGGTCTTGGCATGGTCACCAATGATGGATCCAAAAAACTGCTGGCCGGAGTCAACCAGTGAATCCTTGAGCTTGACCCTTACCGAGCCATAGGTATTCTTAAGATTGCTCGTCGTCGTCCCTGCACCAAGGTTCACCCACTCGCCAATATAAGAGTGACCGACAAAGCCATCATGCTGTTTACTGGAGTGTGCTTGGAAGATGGAGTGCTGAATTTCCCCGCCCACTTTGCATTGCGGCCCCATGATCGCCGAGGATATTCTCGCTCCAGCTTTTATCTCTGCGTCCTCACCGATCGAGCACGGCCCTTTGATGTATGCCATGGGGTGGATTCGCGCGTTATTGCCGATATGAATTGGACCACTCTCGGCAACCAGCACTGCGGATGGCCCGACCACAGCTTTCTTGCCGATGGAGATATTCTTTTTCCCAACAAGAATCGCCGACCGGTGAACGTCTCCTTTTTGTACAACACCTTTCCTAGCCGCGAATTCGAAATCCGTCCTCACCATCTCCCCAATCCCGTGAACGATATCCCAAGGAAATCTGATGAAACGGGCTTCAACATCGATTCGAGGAAGCTTGAGGTCCGACAGGTTCGAGCCGATCGCATCTCCATCACCGATCACTCGGCAAAGATTTTCTCCGGAGAGTCGGGCCGCTGCAATTTCATTGTTACAGGCAAAAAGAACGTCTTCGGTCAACTTCTTTTTGAATTGACGCGCCAGCGAAGCATCAACAATGCATCGACCATTCACCAAGAGTGTGGCGTCGGTCGGAACTGTTCCAATCGAACAATCCGGGTTTTCTTCCTGAAGTAACGGATGCAAATATCGGCGGGCGATGAGTGAAACTGACGATGAACCAATATGCCGGATAATCCGGTCACGCAGGGTTAAGATTCCGCAACGGAGATCAAAAACCGGACGGAAATACGTCAGTGGGAGGAAATTCTTTGCGAGGTCGTCTTCAAAGATACACAGGTGCATGCAGTTACTCAATCAAAAACGCCTGTCTTGTGGACAGGCGTTGGTAAGGCAATAGCGTTTGCGGACTTACGCCGCAGTTTCGGTTTTCTTTCCGTATTTCTTGTTGTATCGTTCAACACGACCAGCTGAGTCAACAAGTTTCTGCCGACCTGTAAAAAACGGATGACAGCTCGAGCATATTTCAAGCTTCAGGTCGCCGGCGGTTGATCGGGTAACAAACGTATTTCCACACACACAAACGACTGTGGACTTCTTATAAACCGGGTGAATGCCTTCTCTCATTGGAGTATCCTTGACTTGCAGTTAGGGTGGATGACGTTGATAATATATCGATTTCGGGGGAAACCCGCAATGCGTGTGTTTGCAACTCTCTTCGATTCTTGATAGATTGGGCGAAAGTGAAAGGGAAACTCCTGGTTTCTAGAGTTCTGGCAATTTTCGTAGGAATCATTCTGGCGGCTGCCTATTCGCTGGCAGGATCCAACACCGGATACTCCTTTCTTCGGGGTGATGCAGGCGCAAGATCCGCAGCACTTGCGGGAAGTTTCGTTTCAGTCACTGGCGACCCAAACAGCATTTTCTACAACCCTGCGGCTCTGAGCACGCTTACTCAATCAACCGGGTCCATCAGTTTCCAAAAGCACTTAATTGACATCAATTCGGGCGCGCTTTCCTATGCCCAAGAGCTGGATGAAATCGGGCATGTTTCAGCCGGCCTCATGTACTACAATTATGGCTCGTTCGACGAAACAGATAACTCGGGGAACGCGTTAGGAACGTTCAGCGCGAACGATATTGCGTTGTCGGTGGGATATTCTAATCTGTTCGAGGAGAACCTTCATTGGGGCGTCGCGACAAAACTGATCTATTCTCAGATTGTAGGATACTCCTCCACAGCACTCGCCGTTGATGCCGGTATCTTGTATGCGATTCCTGAAAGCAGGGTAATGTTGGGTGCTTCAGTAAGGAATCTTGGCGGTCAGCTAAACAGTTTCGTTGACACCAGTGACACCAAAGAGAATCTCCCGCTGGATATTACCATCGGCGGCTCGATAGTCCCAAAGGGACTCCCGTTGTTGCTGAACGTGAGCTTCAGTAACCTGAATGAACAAACCGATAATTTTGGGGAACGATTCAGCAATTTCGCAATTGGCGGGGAGTTTACACTCAGCCCCGTTGTCCAGGCTCGAGTGGGATATGATAACCAGCGGAGAAAAGATCTTAAGATCGGTACCTCAGCCGGATTGGCAGGGTTCTCCGGAGGCATCGGCATCACGATTGATGAATACAAAGTGGACTACGCGCTCTCATCGCTTGGAAAGGTTGGCGCGCTGCATCATCTTACGCTTGGAGTTACCTTGTAGCTGAGGTTGTTCGCATGGAGTGTCAACCCCGATGAAAGCAATTTCACTCCTCACCTTTCTTCTTTTCTTTTCGTCCGCAACTGAATGCGGGATTCACATGTGGCGCAAGAAGCTTAGCGGCGTAAAGAGAGCCGTTGGGATCAACATTCACAACCCGAACTCTGCCTACGCCGAGTCTGCCGGTAACCTGCTCAAGACGCTTGACAAGGGACTGACATGGACCCCGGTTGGACTCCCGGGACTAAGTCCCATACACCAAATCGTTGTACACCCATCCGATACCTCCGTTATTCTCTGTATTGGATTCACCGGCGGAATGAGAAGAACAACAAACGGTGGAAGTACGTGGACTACGGTTCTCAGTGGAGTCGGAATCAATGGGGAGTCCATCGCATTTGCTCCCGCGAGCCCTGATACGATGTTCGTGGGAGATTTCTTTACCGGCAATATTTACAGAAGCGTGAACAGGGGTGCTTCCTGGACCTATAGGGGTACAACCGGAACGGAGCTTTGCGCACTGCAAGTGAGATCTGACACCAATTCAATTCTGCTGGCAGGGACTGCAGGGGGAACCATCTCAAAGTCCACCGACGGAGGTTCAACGTGGAGATTGGTAAAACCAGGTGGATCGATCGAGATTCCTAAAATAGTCGCGTGTGTGAGTGAACCAATGACGATGTACGCGGCCGCCTGGAGTGGACCCAGCGGTACTGGCATTTGGAAAAGTTCTGACGGCGGCGAGACTTGGTTCGTCACCGGTCTAACCAAATCGGTCTGGTCTGTTGAGATTCATCCGGAAATGCCAAACCTCGTCTTTGCTGCTGACTTCGCCTTGAATAGCGAGGCCATATTCCGATCTACTGACGGTGGGATTGCTTGGGATACCCTTTCAAATGGTTTGCCACCTAGCGGCGACACTTGGGCAATGAAGATGCATCCCCTTGATACGACAATGATTTGGCTGGCTCTCAGCAGCCAAGGAATTTACCGACACATGTACACCGAGACAGTCATCCAAGGAATTGTAGTTGATACGGTGTCCGGTGATAGTGTCCGTACGGGGAACGTTCGAATGCTTGGCACTGGAGATTCTGTCTCGATGTCGACAACCCGTGGGCGATTTTCATTCGGCTTTTTCGATGGCGATACAACTGCTCATCCCATACTCCGGTTCCTTGCTTTCCCTTACCTAATCGCTGAACGACAAATCTCCTTTCTTCAAGATTCAACGATCTCCACAGACATTCGCACTCGCACAATACCGCGGACATCACTGGCTGGCACTGTTTTCGATTCTCTCACGAGTTTGCCCGTTAACGCTGTGCTCACGTTGGCATCAACGACACTCAACGGGCAAGCAGTGTTCAAGGATACCACAGATGTGAACGGTCTCTTTGCGTTCGACAGCTTGCTAATCTCTGAGCCATCAATCGTCAGGTATGATCGTCTCACCATAGTTCCGGTTTTTCCCTATGCCAGAGAGATCATTTCTTCACTGCATCTTCCGGAGGATGGACTGGTAATCCATGTGCCAGTGAGCAAGGCGGACATCCTGGTTACCGGTGTACCCACAGGGAGTGATGTTTCTTCCATCTTTGGACCAACCTTGGATAGCATGGGGGTGCGGCATTATTATTGGGACTCGGTTGTTCTCGGAACGGCTCCGTTGAGCTCTCTTGGCGCGCTGGGAATCAAGTCGGCCTTCGTAAGCACAGGAACATCCAATACTCCACTCGATGAAGCAATGATCGACAGTTTGATATCCGCCATCCAGCACGGAACCAACCTATTCCTTTCCGGCAGGAACATAGCAGAACACAATGACTCATCATCGTTGATGGATGAATTTATCGGAATTGAGTACGCGGGAGACTCCCAACTATCTTCGTGCCGAGGAACGGATGACGAAATCCTCGACGGCATTTCTTTTAACATGACTGGCAGTGACCGGGACAGCATTCGTTCTTTGCATGCGCACACGTTCCCAATTCTTAGGTACCGTACCGCGTTCGAACAGTTCGGCGTTGCTGGCGTCAGGGTTGATAGCGTGGACGGACACGGAAGGATTATTTTCTTTTCATTCCCATTTGACCGTGTCTCACCGCTTGCCCGATATCCGACTTTTCAGCGAATCCTCTCATATTTCAATGGAGGTGAAACAGTTGATGTTGACGAAGACCATGCGGAAACGGTTGAGTGGCACCTCAAGCAAAATTATCCGAACCCGTTCAACCCGACGACTTCAATCGAATTCGATGTTCGGTCAGCACAGTATACTACGCTAAGGATCTACGACATGCTTGGTCAGTTTGTTGAGCAGCTTGTGGATGGGGTGCAACAACCGGGGAAGTACAGGATAGAATGGAGCCCTGACCAACAATCAGCAGGAGTGTATTTCTACCAACTCAGAACGGGGAATCACGTTGAAACCCGGAAGCTCATTCTTCTGCGTTGAGTTGAAATGATTCCTGCGACCTGTCATTTTTAATTCCCAACATGCGGTTTGATGACCAACATACCAAAATAAAACAACAGCATCCCCGCGAACACGAGAACCGGAATAATGCGATTGCGTGAATGGTTGATCTCCGGCACTAAATCACTCGCCCCAACATAGGCGGAGAGTCCCGCCGAAAACGCGAACGCCATTCCGACAATTTCCTCGTTTACCTCTGCAAGAACAAAAACACTCACGACACCAAGCACAGTCGCAACACCAACAGCTCCTGAAGCAAGCAAGGCGGTCCGCCTTCGATGATCCGCGGCGAGCATGACTGAGGCGATTGTCAGACCTTCGGGGATTTTATGCAGAAGGATCGCGATAAAAATCAACAACCCGATGGAGAAGTCGAACTGCATTCCCGCGGAGATCGCGAAGCCGTCAAAGAACGCGTGAACGCAAAGCCCTCCGAACGTGGAATAGCTGGCGACGCGGGAGACCATGATGTCCGAGTGGGTCTCCTCCCCAAAGTGCAAGTGTCCGACAACCGTGTGTTCGAAAAAGTGGAGAAACGCGTATCCTGCGAGCATCAAAAGAGGCGCGCGCCCTCCAATCGCATTCATGCTCTCCGGAATCAGCTCCAGGAACACAAGCGCAAGGATGAATCCCGCACTCAACGCAATCAAATACTCCTGGATTTTCGCCGGCCATGACTTCCGCAACACCACCAGACTGCCGCCAAGAATTTCAGCGCCGGCTGCGAGAAGACCATATATGAGAATCGTGAGTTCCATCGCCTGACTATTGCGCAAACGGCGTTTTCAGATACATCTCCGCCTGGTTGTGCGAATCCTTGTATTCCTTCATATCAAGAACTTTGTTGTACTGAACAACAGCGAGATCCCGCCGTGACTTCATATCATAGATGTTCCCAATTTTTAGATTTGTCATAACCATGAACCCGGACGGTTCATCCGTGTCGAGTTGCCGGCTCAACTCGTCACTCCGGTAGAAGTGCTGTAAAGCGCTCTCCCATCGCTTCTGTATCATATCATGCATGCCGAGGTAGTACTCCGACTCACGTTCGGTGGAGGCCCCATACCCGCGTTGCTTCCTTTGGCAACGGTCTGCAATCTCCCCGAAAACTTTACCGCAATCCTCCCAACGTCCCAGAGATACATAGCTTCGGCCAAGATACTTGTGGAAGAGCATGTTGTTGGGAAATCTTCGGTTCAACCGCATCGCGAGAGAAAGAGCCGCGGGATAATCCTTTTCGAATTGGTAGTACAACTGCATGAGAAAATATGTCGCCTCGATTGCCGCATACTTGCCCTGTTGAGATGCCCGCGTCAACTGCTCAATTCCTTTTTTCTTGTCACCCTTGGGAACAAACAGAAGAAGCGGTTTGACAAACGAGTACTCCGCGGGAATTACTTCTGCATAATAATTATAGATTCCTGTGCCAAGAAGAATGTCGTGATTGTCCGGATCAAGAGCCGAAGCCTCCTGAACAATCGGGAGGGCTTTTCTGCCGGCATTGGCGGCGGCAAGCCATTGACTCCGGTGAGCGCTCAATCGTCCTTGAAATCCGATAGCCCCTCCCTTGAAAAACAATGCATGCACGTCGTCAGGGTTACGCTCCACCATTGCATCTGCCAGGTCGATGACATGGTCTAGGGCTTCGTGAAATTGATCATCGTACTGCTCGTTTTCAATATCGATGAGAATTCGCCACCACTGAACCATTGCAAGAAAGAAGGGCCCCGCGGGATCATTCGGTTTGAGCCGCACAAGGTGTTGAAACTCGGCGTCAGCTTTTTCAAACTCGAGGTTGTACACATACTCTATACCTTGGGTTGTCCGTGTTTCGAACTCTCTCTCCATGTCTTCACTGGACTCCGCAGTGGCCAGCCGGTGTAGAAACAGGAAAAAGAAGAGCAAGCCGAACAACACTTTCACGAGCCGGTCTCCTCCGATTGCGGAGTTTGAGGGAACAAATCCTCAACTGAATCCAGCGTTATGATTCCCTCAGCAGCTTTTATCCATCGGGCTTTTAGGATGTACCATGTGCCCGCAATCAGGGCTATCGTCGCAAGCACTCCGCCCTCGGGTCCAAACGCACCGCCGGTAATCCAATCGGGCCCTTGTTGAACCAGCATCACCAAACGTTTGTCCGCAAACTCTCCCCCACTCGTCGTGGCTCCCTTTCGGTTTGCACTTCTCTTGGAATTTTACGCAAACGACAATCTTTGGTTTCCCGGAAACATGTAGCCGCGGAATAAAACTTCCTCCAGAAACGCACCCACAGCAAAAAACACAATCGCGACAACCGTCGTCCAGAGAATGCCGCCAAGGGATTGTTCAATCCATTGCACCTGGACGTAGCCCAGCATCCATTCGATGACAAAAATCCCTGCCATCATAAGAAATCCCAGCAGGCACCCGGCGCCGGATTCAAGGAACGTTGAGGGATGAAGAGAAAGGCCGACCGCGGTAAGAGGTTTTTTGTTTATGAACTTTGCGACCAGAAACGTTGAGACCATGATCGCAAGCAGGAGCAAGATGGGACCAAGGTGATCACGGACGTTTTGTTCAAGTCCTGAAATGACCGAGAGAGGTGGAAAGGAGAATGTGAGCAGAACCAGAACAAAGACGGCAATGCGCCAACCCGTTCTGAGTTCCTCATGCCTGTTAATGAAAATGGATTTAACGTCCAC
>Ga0187893_10002401_pt1 | contig 41322 bp, 39 predicted proteins | sample MA1701074metaG_FD_139574 | JGI IMG/M metagenome (GOLD analysis project Ga0187893, IMG submission 139574) | White microbial mat communities from a basaltic lava cave in the Kipuka Kanohina Cave System on the Island of Hawaii, USA - MA170107-4 metaG ...
ACGACCTCGTCCCCGACATCGCCTGAGCACCGCCCGAAGCGGCGCTCGCTGTCCTCGCTCTTCCCGACCTTGCCTGAATGCGCCAAAGGGCCGCAGTATTTGCCATAACGCCCCTAGCGCGAGTCTCCTTGACGCGGCTGCCGGACCGATGGTGGCACCAACCCGCCGCTCGCCGGCCCGGATCCGGCCGCAGACGCTGGCATTCTGTGGCGCGGACAGGAAGGAGTTTCGATCCCTATGGCATTTGCGCAACCTACGTATATGCGCAAGTTGCGTAAAGGTAACCCCTACTCCCACTCGATGGTGGCAGGCGGCTTGGAGGAGATGTCGTAGGTGACGCGGTTGATGCCGCGCACCTCGTTGATGATGCGGCTCGACACTTTCGCCAGCAATTCGTGCGGCAGCGGCGCCCAGGCGGCAGTCATGAAATCCGAGGTTTCCACCGCGCGCAGCGCGACCACGTATTCGTACGTGCGGCCGTCGCCCATCACGCCCACCGATTTGACCGGCAGGAAGACAGCGAACGCCTGGGCGGTCTTGTCGTACCAGCCTGCGTTCCTGAGTTCGTCGATGAAAATCGCGTCGGCCCGCTGCAGTAGCTGGACACAATCCTTCTGAATCGCGCCCAGGATTCGCACCCCGAGTCCCGGACCCGGGAACGGGTGGCGGAACACCATCTCGCGCGGCAAGCCGAGCGCGAGGCCGAGTTCGCGCACTTCGTCCTTGAACAGTTCGCGCAGCGGCTCGAGCAGCTTCAGGCGCAGGCTCGCCGGCAGCCCGCCGACGTTGTGGTGCGACTTGATAATGAGGGCCTTCCTGGTCTTCGCGCCCGCCGACTCGATGACATCCGGGTAGATGGTCCCCTGCGCGAGCCACTTCGCGCCTCGAATTGTTTTTGCTTTGGATTGAAAAATATCGACAAACAACTTGCCGATGATCTTTCGCTTCTTCTCCGGGTCAGCGACACCCTTCAAGGCGGCGAGGAACTTCGCGCCCGCGTCGACGTGGATCACCTTGAGTTTCATATGACGCGCGAACGTCTCCATCACCTGCTTCGCTTCGTTCAAGCGCAGCAGGCCGTGATCGACGAAGACGCAGGTGAGCTGCTTGCCGATCGCCCTGTGGATGAGGGCCGCGGCGACTGATGAATCCACGCCGCCCGAAAGGCCGAGGATGACTTCGTCTTTCCCGACTATTTGCTTTATTTGTTTTACCGATTCAAAAACATAACCAGACATAGTCCAATCGCCACGACAGTCTGAAATGTCCCGCACAAAGCGGTGCAGGATTCTTGTCCCCTGCGCGGTATGCGTGACTTCCGGGTGGAACTGCACACCGTAGAAGCGGCGCGCCTCGTCCGCCATGCCGGCGATCGGGCAGGATTCGGTGGAGGCCATCAGCTTGAAACCGGGCGGCATCGCGACGACCTTGTCGCCGTGGCTCATCCACACTTTGAGCATGCCTTGGCCATCCGGCGTGCGCCAGTCCTCGATGCCGTCGAGGAGTTTCGCATGGCCGCGCGCCCTGACTTCGGCGTAGCCGAATTCGCGCAGCTTGCCGGCCTCTACCTTGCCGCCGAGCTGTTGCGCCATGGTCTGCATGCCATAGCAGATACCGAGGACAGGAACAGCGAGCTGGAAGGCAGCCTCGGGCGCCTTGCGCGTCGAATCCTCGTAGGTAGAGGCATGGCTGCCGGAAAGGATGATCGCCCTCGGCGCAAAGTCGCGCACAAAGGCATCGGTGACATCGCAAGGGTGGACCTCGCAGTAAACCTTGGCTTCGCGTACACGGCGCGCGATCAACTGCGTGTATTGCGCGCCGAAATCGAGGATCAGGATCCTGTCGTGCAACTGCGTTTTGCGCTCCTGTTCCTGCCTATTCGACCCGGTAATTCGGGGCCTCCTTGACGATCTGGACGTCGTGCACGTGCGATTCGCGCATGCCGGCCGAGCTGATCTCGATGAATTCGGCGCGCTTGTGCGTATCCTCGATTGAGGTGCAGCCGGTGTAGCCCATGCTTGCGCGCAGGCCGCCGACGATCTGCTGGATCACCCAGACCACGCTGCCCTTGTAGGCCACGCGGCCCTCCACGCCCTCGGGCACCAGCTTCTCGCTGTTCATCTCCGGATCCTGGAAATAGCGATCGGCCGAGCCCTTTTTCATCGCACCCAGCGAACCCATGCCGCGGTACGCCTTGTAGGAGCGCCCCTGGTAGAGCTCGAGCTCGCCGGGCGATTCGTCGGTGCCGGCGAACATCGAGCCCAGCATCACGCAGGAAGCGCCAGCCGCGAGCGCCTTGGCGACGTCGCCGGAATAGCGCACCCCGCCGTCGGCGATGATCGGCACGCCGCTGCCTTTCAAGGCCAGTGCAACATTCATGATTGCGGTGATCTGGGGCACGCCGACACCCGCCACGATGCGGGTGGTGCATATGGAGCCAGGGCCAAGGCCGACTTTCACGCCGTCGACGCCTGCCTTGAGGAGAGCCTTCGCGCCTTCCGCCGTGGCAACGTTGCCGCCGATCAATTCCAGTTTCGGGAAATTCTTCTTGACCCACTTGAGGCGGTCGATCACGCCCTGTGCATGGCCGGTTGCGGCATCGACCACCATCAGGTCGACGCCAGCCGCCGCGAGCTGCCCGACGCGCTCTTCGGTGCCGCGTCCCACGCCCACTGCCGCGCCGACGCGCAACTTGCCCTGCTGGTCTTTTGCCGCGTCGGGGTGCTCGGTCGCCTTGAGGAAGTCCTTCACCGTGACCAGGCCGCGCAGGCGCATGTCCTTGTCCACCACCAGCACGCGCTCGAGGCGATGCTTGTGCATGAGCTCCTTCGCCTTGCCGAGGCTGTCCCCCTCGCGCACCGTGACCAGCCGCGACTGCGGCGTCATGATGCGCGAGACGGGCTGGTCGAGTTTGGTTTCGAAGCGCGTGTCGCGGTTGGTGACGATTCCCACAACCCGGCCCGCCTTGAGCACCGGCAGGCCGGAAATCTTGCGCTCGCGGGCGAGCGCGATCACCTGGCGCACCTTCATGTCGGGCGAAACCGTAATCGGATCACGCAGCACGCCGGATTCGAAGCGCTTCACCTTCGCGACCTCGGCGGCCTGCTCCTTCACCGTGAGATTCTTGTGGACGATGCCGATGCCGCCTTCCTGCGCGATCGCAATCGCGAGGCGCGCTTCCGTGACGGTGTCCATGGCGGCCGACACCAGGGGGATGCTCAACTCCAGCCGGCGGGTGATGCGGGTCTTGAGGGAAACTTCGCGCGGCAAAACGCGCGTGTAGGCGGGAAGGAGGAGGACATCGTCGAAGGTCAGCGCCTTCTGGATCACCTGCATGGCTATCCCTGCTCTCAAAAACGCATTATACGCGAGTCGCGGCGGCACGTTTGACGCAGCCCGCGAAACTGGCTACCGTCATCGTGTACTCCGGAGATGAGCTGGCGCGTTAATCGTCCCGGGAACACTTTTCTGGAGCAGGCGATGACTAAATTCCTGGTGCTGTTGATCGGCCTCGCCGTCGCCGTCGCCGGCGTCGCGCAGGCGCAGATCAAATGCTGGACCACCGCGGATGGCAAGCGCGCTTGCGGTGACGCGCCGCCAGCGGGGGCAAAGGTCACCACCGTCAAGATTCCCCCCGGACCCGCAGACGCCGCCCCAAGCGCCGCGTCGAAGGACGCCAAAAAGGGCCCGCTGACGTCCGCCGAAAAGGAACAGGACTACCGCAAACGCCAGGCCGAAGAGCAGAAGGCTGCCGCGAAGGCCGACCAGCAGAAGCAGGAAGCAGACGCGAAGAAGGAGAACTGCGAACGCTCGCAGGAGGCGTTGCGCGCCCTGGAGGGCGGACAGCGCATCCAGCGCACCGACGCGAAAGGCGAGCGCTACTTCCTGGAAGACGCGCAGCGCGAACAGGAAACGGCGAAGGCGCGCACGCAGGCCCAGCAGGCCTGCGGCTAGCGCCGCCGGCTGCGCGCGGCGCGCCCGCGCCGGGCGGCGTTCGGCTCCAGCGCCAGGTCCCTGAGAATTTCAACCCGGTCGCCCGTGCGCAGCTGCCGGCTGGCCGCCACCAATTTGCCGAATATCGCCAGCCGCAGGCTCCCGATAGACAGCGCGTGGCGCTCATGCAGGCGACTCGCCTCGACGGCCTGGGCCGCGGTGCTCCTTTCCGGCAACTCGACGGTCACGATGTCCTGGTCTCGCGGGAGGGCGAACACCACCTCAACGCGCAAGCGAGAGCCTTTTCGTGAACAGATCCACTGTGGTATCGGCAATGCGCCTGAAAACCGGATCCAGGACAGCTGCAACCAGGCGATTTGAGAATTCGTAGTCCATCGAATACTCGGCTTTGCATGCTCTCGCGCCCAGCGCGGTGAATCGCCACGCCGCCGTGAGTTGCTTGAACGGCCCCTCGATCAACCGTATGTCGATGGAATGACCCGGAAGATTGCTGTTCTCGGTCATAAAGGAGTGCTTTACGCCCTTGACGGCCAGGGTAAGCATTGCCACGGTCCGCCCGGGCGTTCTTTCCCGCACTTCAGCCGCCGCGCACCAGGGCAGGAACTCAGGATAGGACTCTATTGCCTCCACCAGGGCGTAGAACTCCATGGCGCTGCATTCAACGATGGCCGAGCGGGAGATGCGCTTCATGGGAAAATCAGCCGCCATTCCCGGTCACCCACATGTCGATCACCGAAAACCGCAAGGCGTTCCACGACTACTTCGTAGAGGAGCGCTACGAGGCCGGCCTGGTGCTGGAAGGCTGGGAGGTCAAGGCGATCCGGGCCGGCAGGGCGCAGATCAGCGATGCCTATGTGATCGTCGACGAAGGCGCCTTGTGGCTGATCGGCGCGCACATCAGCCCTCTTGGCAGCGCCTCCACCCACATCACCCCGGATCCGACGCGCACCCGCAAGCTTCTCATGCGCGCCGAGGAGATCCGGCGCCTGGTAGGCAAGGTGGAGCAGCGCGGCTACACTTTGATCCCGCTCGACCTGCATTTCGCCAAGGGCCGCATCAAGCTGCGAATCGCGCTTGCCAAGGGCAAGCTCAAGCACGATAAGCGGGCGTCGGAGCGCGAGAAGGAGTGGCAGCGGGAGAAGACCCGCCTTTTGCGTCATCGCTAGCTGCAACTGCGTCGGCGCTCAGGGCCAGCCAGGTAGACACCACGGTGTCCGGATTCAGCGACATGCTCTCGATGCCCTGCTCCATCAACCAGCGCGCGAAATCGGGCTGGTCGGAGGGACCCTGGCCGCAGATGCCGACGTACTTTCCCTGCTTGCGGCAGGCCCGGATCGCCATCGCGAGCAGCGTCTTGACCGCGGGGTCGCGCTCGTCGAACCCGGCCGCAACCAGGCCGGAGTCGCGGTCGAGACCGAGCGTAAGCTGCGTCAGGTCGTTGGAGCCGATCGAGAAGCCATCGAAGAATTGCAGGAACTCCTCGGCGAGGACGGCGTTGGAAGGCAGTTCGCACATCATCACCAGGCGCAGTCCGTCCCGGCCGCGTTCAAGCCCGTTTTGCGCCAGCAAACCGACGACGCTGCGCGCTTCGTCGATGGTCCGCACGAAAGGCACCATCAGCTCGACGTTGGTCAGCCCGAGTTCGTTGCGTACCTTGCGCAGTGCCGCGCATTCGAGCTCGAAGCAGGCGCGAAAATCCGCCGCCAGGTAGCGCGATGCGCCGCGGAAACCGAGCATCGGATTCTCCTCCTCCGGCTCGTACTGCTCGCCGCCGATCAGCTTGCGATACTCGTTCGATTTGAAATCCGACAGGCGCACGATCACCGGCTTGGGCCAGAACGCGGCCGCAATCGTGGCCACGCCCTCGACCATCTTTTCGCGGAAGAACGCGCGCGGGTCCGGATAGCCGCGCGCTGCGCGCTCCACCTTGGCCTTCAACTCGGCCGGCAGCCGGGGCCAGTCGATGCAGGCCCTGGGATGGACGCCGATTTCGTTGTTGATGATGAATTCGAGCCGCGCCAGGCCGACACCGGCATTGGGCAGTTGCGCGAAGCCGAAGGCAAGCTGCGGATTGCCGATGTTCATCGCGATTTTCACCGCAATCGGCGGCAGCTCTTCGCGTTCTCTTGTGATGACCTCGAAGGGCACGGCGCCGGCGTAAATATTTCCCGTGTCGCCCTCGGCGCAGGAAACGGTGACTTCGCCCGCCTGCGCCAGGCGCGAAGTCGCATCGCCGCAACCGACCACCGCGGGGATTCCCAGTTCGCGGGCGATGATCGCCGCATGGCAGGTGCGGCCGCCGCGATTGGTGACGATGGCCGAAGCAATTTTCATGACCGGCTCCCAGTTGGGGTCGGTCATGTCGGTGACGAGCACGTCGCCTTTCCTCACACTCGACATTTTTGTCGCGTCCTTCACGACATGTACCTGGCCGGCGCCTATCTTCTGGCCGATTGCCCGTCCGGTGGCGAGGAGCTTGCCCGTACCTTTGAGGCGGTAGCGTTCCAGGCCCCCGCAAGCCTTGCGGGAACGCACGGTCTCGGGACGCGCTTGCAGCACGTGAATCCGGCCATCCACGCCATCCTTGCCCCACTCGATATCCATCGGGCGGCCATAGTGTTTTTCTATCCTGCAAGCGACGCGCGAAAGCTCCAGCACGTCGCTGTCGGAGAGCGAAAACACATCGCGCTGCGCGGCGGCCACATCCTCGGTGCGCACCGAGCGTCCTGCCGACGCTTCGCTGGAAAAAACCATCTTCTGCAGCTTCGAGCCCAGGCGCCGGCGCAGAATGGCGGGTTTTCCGGCGTCGAGCATCGGCTTGTGCACATAGAATTCGTCCGGATTCACCGCGCCCTGCACCACCATTTCACCCAGGCCCCACGACGCGGTAATGAACACCGCGTCACGAAAACCCGTCTCGGTGTCGAGCGTGAACATGACCCCGCTTGCGCCGAGATCGCTACGCACCATCTCCTGTACAGCTGCCGATATCGCGACCGCGCCATGGGCGAAGCCCTGGCGGGCGCGATAGGAGATGGCACGGTCGTTGTACAGAGATGCGAAAACCCGGCGGATCGCGGCCAGGACCTGGTCCGCTCCCCGGATATTCAGGTAGGTCTCCTGCTGACCTGCAAAGGAGGCATCCGGAAGGTCTTCAGCTGTCGCCGAGGAGCGAACGGCAAATGATGTTTCGCTCGAACTATAGCTCACAAGCGCTTGATAATAATTGCGTATAGACGCCTCAACATCGCTCGGAAGGGCGGCAGCTTCTATCCAGCTGCGTATTTCGGCACCACACTTTGCCAGCGCTGCGACGTCCTGCGGATCCAGCGCGGCGATGCGCTTGGCAATCCGCTGGTCAAGACCGCCGGCGCCGAGAAAGGCCTGGAAGGCCTGTGCGGTGGTGGCGTACCCTCCTGGCACCCTCACGCCGGCCCTGGAGAGCTCGCCGATCATCTCTCCCAGCGACGCGTTCTTGCCGCCCACCCGCGGCAAGTCGGTCATGCGGAGATCTTTCAGCCACGCGACGTACATTTCCTTGGTATTTTAGCCACATGACGCCGCGCCGCACCGTGTTCTTCGTCTCCGACGGCACCGGCATCACGGCGCAGATGCTCGGCAACAGCCTGCTGACCCAGTTCGAAGGCGTGGAGTTCAACCAGGTGACCCTGCCCTTCATTGACAGCGTGGACAAGGCCTCGGCCTGCCTAGAGCGCATCGAGCGCGAATCGCTGCGCGGCAGCGGCCAGCCGATCGTATTCTCGACCTTGGTGAACGGTGACATGCGCGAAATAGTGCGGCGCGCCAATGCGCTGTTCGTGGACTTCTTTGAGACTTTCATCGGCCCGCTTGAATCCGGCCTGGGCGTCAAGTCGAGCCATACCATCGGCCGCTCGCACAGCGCCACCGACAAGCAGGAGTACAAGCAGCGCATCGAGGCGATCAATTTCACCATGGCGCACGACGACGGGGCTTCGCACCGCGAACTGAGCGAAGCCGACGTCATCCTGGTCGGCGTGTCGCGCAGCGGCAAGACTCCTACCAGCCTGTACCTTGCGCTGCAGTTCGGCGTCAAGGCCGCCAACTATCCGCTCATCCCGGAAGACTTCGAACGCGGCGAGCTGCCCGAAGCGCTGCCCGGATACCGCCAGAAGCTCTACGGTCTGACCATTTCGCCGGAGCGGCTGCAGGAAATCCGGCGCGAGCGCCGGCCAGGCAGCCAATATGCCGACCCCGCCAATTGCCGTTACGAAATCGAGCAGGCGGAGCGGCTGATGAAGCGCGAAGGCATCCGCTGGATAAACTCCACCGCGAAGTCGATCGAGGAAATCGCCACCACGATCCTGCGCGAGCTCAAGCTAGAGCGCCACGTCTACTGAATTCGTAGAAGCAGATTGCGGCGGCGGCCGCGACGTTCAGCGACTCGGCGCCGCCTGGCATCGGGATCGTCACCTTAAGCGTTGCGCGCGCAGCCAGCGCGTCGCTCGCGCCTTTTCCCTCCGTGCCCAGTATCCAGCCGATGCGTCCTGAAAGTACCGCAGCGGACAATCCGATGCCGCCGCGCGGCACGGTACACACGGTCTTGCCGCCGAAATTGCCAATCGCGGTGGCGAGGTCGGCGCTTTCGGCCAGCTGCATCGTGAAATGCGCGCCGGCCGCCGCGCGCAGCACCTTGGGCGACCACACGTCCGCGCAGCCGCGGCCGAGGACCGCGTGCCTTATGCCGAACGCCGCCGCGCTGCGCAGAATCGCGCCGACGTTTCCGGCATCCTGGATGCCCTCGAGAAAGACGCAGCATGGTGCGATGCCCAGGCCCCGCGCGCCGGGCGGAATGGCAATCTCGGCGGCGATGCCGGACGGCTCTGCGACGTCGACGATCGTACGGAAGACCGCATCGGCAAGCACCGTGGGGGTCTTTCCGCTGTGCTTTGCGAGCGCGATAAATTCGTTCCGACTCGAGCCTGTTTTGCTGAGAATCAGGTTTTCGACAGTCTGTTCCGACCGAAGAAACGCTGACAGCAGATTTTCACCTTCGATCATCGCGCGCCGCTGGCTGCGCCGCTCGCGCGCGTCACGCATGAGCTCGCGCCAGCGGCGCACGCGCGGATTGCCGCGGGAAGTAATGACGCTCATACGGGGTGCAGAACACGGCGCACCGGCGCGAAGCTGCGGCGGTGGACCTCGCAGGGGCCGTGTTTGTCCAGGCACTGCAGGTGCGCTACGGTTCCGTAGCCCTTGTGCTGGTCGAATCCGTACTGCGGATAGCGTTCGTGGAGGCGGCGCATCTCCGCGTCGCGCGCGGTCTTCGCGAGAATGGAAGCCGCCGAGATCACGGCATGCAGGCGGTCGCCGCTGATGATGGCCCGTTCGGGGCAGTCGAGTCCCGGACACTGGTTGCCGTCGATCCATGCCTCGTCCGGCCGCAGGCGCAGGCTCTCTACGGCGCGCCGCATCGCAAGCAGGGTCGCCTGCAGGATGTTCAGCCGGTCGATTTCCTCCACGCTGGCCTGCGCGATGGCGTACGCCACAGCCTGCTCGGTCACCATCCTGGCGAGGATTTCCCGCTGTTCCGTACTTAGCAGCTTGGAATCCTTCAGACCCCTGATCGAACGCGCCGGAACGAGAATGACAGCGGCGGCGTACACCGGACCGGCGAGAGGGCCCCGCCCGGCTTCGTCGATGCCACAAATGCTAACTGCGGCCGCCATCCATCACCGCCAGCACGGCGTCGGCCGCCTTCTGCGCCGTGTTCTGACGCAAGGTGGCGTGAATTTCTGCGAACTTGTCGACCTGCCTGCGTCGCGCGCCTGCGTCCTGGAGCAGCTCAAGCAGGGCGTTGGCAAGGTTTCCGGGCGTTGCCTTGTCCTGCACGAACTCGGGCACCAGGTTCTCGCCGGCAAGGATGTTCGGCAGGCCGATATGCTCCAGATACAGCATCCGGCGCATCAGCGCCCAGGTGAAGGGCGACTGCTTGTATGCGATTACCATCGGCGTCTTGAACAGCGCGGTTTCGAGCGTGGCCGTGCCGCTCGCCACGAGCGCAATGTGCGCCGCGGCCAGCGCCTCGTGAGAATGCCCGAACAGCAGCGTCAGCGGAAGGCCCCTCGCCTCATGGCGGCGCAGCGCCTCCTCGAACATCTCGCGCGTCGCGCGCGACGCCGTGGGGCAGACGAAGTGCGCATCCGGCAGATCCTGCAGCAGGCGTCGCGCCGTGAGCACGAACAGGTCGGCCATGTAGTGCAGCTCCGAGCGCCGGCTGCCCGGCAGCAGCGCTACCACGCGGCGCCCGGCCGGCAGGCGCAGTTCGGTGCGCGCCTTTGCCTTGTCCGGCTCCATCGGGATCACGTCGGCCAGCGGGTGGCCTACATAAGTCACAGGCAGCCCTTCCTTTTCGTACAGGGCGGGTTCGAAGGGGAAAATTGCGAGCAAGTGCGTCACGGAGCGCACGATGCGCCTCGTGCGCCAGCCTCGCCAGGCCCAGATCGACGGGCTGACATACTGTATCGCGGGAATGCCCGCGTCTTTCAGCTTGCGTTCAAGGTCGAGGTTGAAATCGGAGGAATCGATGCCGATGAACACTGCCGGGCGCTCCCGCAGCATGCGATCGGTGATCTGACGCCGGATCGCCATGATTGCGCGGTAATGCCGCAGCACCTCCGCGTAGCCGCGCACGCCAAGCTTGTCCATCGGCACCTCCGACTCGAAGCCCTGCGCGATCATTTTCGGCCCGCCGATGCCGGAAAAACGCAGCCCCGGCCGGCGCGCCTTGAGCGCCGCCATCAGGTGCGCCGCCAGCAGGTCGCCCGAGGCCTCGGCGGCGACCATGCCGACGTGGACGATGGGATTCTCCGGCACTAGCGTATGAAGCCGCGCTTAGACGCGTTCAGGAAATCTAGGACTCGCTTCACTTCGGCGCACTCCCTGGCCTGCGCTTCGAGCTCGCGCCTGACTTCCTCCTGGCCGAGCCCGCTGCGGTAGATCGTCTTGTACGCACGCTTGAGCGCATCGATGGCATCCCCCGGCACGCCGCGCCGCCGCAATCCCACGCTGTTGATGCCGTAGGGTTGCGCCATGTTGCCTGCTGCCCTCACATAGGGCGGGAGGTCGCGGTCCAGGTAGGTGCCCATGCCGGTAAAGCTATGGGCGCCGATGCGCACGAACTGGTGCACCAGGGTGGTGGCGCCGAGAATTGCCCAGTCCTCCACCTGCACGTGGCCGGCCAGTTCGCAGGCGTTGGCGAAGATGGTATGGCTGCCGATCTGGCAATCGTGCGCGAAATGGACGTAGGCCATGATCCAGTTGTCGTCGCCAACGCGGGTCACGCGCGCGTCGCCTATCGTGCCGCGGTTGATCGTCACGAATTCTCGGATCGTGTTGCCGTCACCGATTTCGACCGCCGTATCCTCGCCTGCATATTTCTTGTCCTGCGGCGGTCCGCCGAGCGACGCAAACTGCGAAACACGGTTGTTGCGCCCGATCCGCGTACGGCCTTCGATGACCGCGTGCGGCCCGATCACGCTGCCCTCTCCGACCTCGACCTGCGCGCCGATCAGCGTATAGGCGCCGACCACGACGTCGCTGGCGAGCCGCGCGCCGGGCTCGACGATCGCGGTCGGATGAATCATTTGGCGTCGGCGCCTGCCGGACGCACGGTGCAGAGGATCTCGGCTTCGGCCACCAGTGCGCCGTCCACATGCGCGCTGCAGCCGAATTTCCAGATGCCGCGCTTGGAACCGAGGATCGACACTTCGATGATGAGTTGATCGCCGGGTTCTACCGGCTTCTTGAATCGCGCGTTGTCGATCCCGGCGTAGTAGTAAACCGACTTTTCGTCGGGCTTGCTGCCGAGGGTGCGGAACACGAGGATGCCTGCCGCCTGCGCCATGGCTTCAAGGATCAGGACCCCCGGCATCACAGGGCGGTGCGGAAAGTGTCCTGGAAAATAGGGTTCGTTCGCCGACACGTTTTTCAGCGCGCGAATCCGCTTGCCGGGTTCGCATTCGAGCACGCGGTCGATCATCAGGATCGGAAATCGCTGCGGCAGGTGCGCGAGCACCTGATGGATGTCCATGTCAGCCATCGCCCTTCTCCTTTTCCTGGATCCGCTTTTCGAGGGCTCGGACGCGCTCCAAGAGATCCGCGAGCTGCCGGATGACCGCGGTATTTCGCGCCCAGGCAGCGTGCTCGTCGGCCGGGAACATGCCCGTGTATGTGCCCGGCTCGCGGATCGAGCTCGAGATCACCGTATCCGCCGACACGCGGACACGATCGCAGATCGAAAGATGCCCGAGGATCAGCGCGCCCGCCCCGATGCTGCAGTGGCTGCCGATCTCGGCGCTGCCGGCCACGGCCACGCAGCCCGCCATCGCGGTGTGCGCACCGACGCGGCAGTTGTGCCCGATCTGGATCTGATTGTCGAGTTTGACACCGTCACCGACCTGGGTGTCGTCCATCGCGCCGCGGTCAATCGTCGTATTGGCGCCGATCTCGACATCGTCGCCGATGGCAACGGCGCCGATCTGCGGGATTTTCAGCCAGCGGCCGCCTTCGCTGGCGATGCCGAATCCGTCCGCCCCGATGACGACCCCGGAATGAATGATGGCGCGCGCCCCGATGCGGCAGCCGTGATAGACGACCACGCCGGGATAGAGACAGCTGTCGTCGCCGATCGTAACACCGGCGCCTATTGCGCAGCCCGGACCGATAGAGACACGCGCTCCAAGCTTCGCCGTAGGAGCGACGCTCGCCGACGGATGCACGCCGTCCGGTTGCGTGACGCGTGGGTTGAAGAGCTGCGAGACGCGCGCAAAGTAGCTGTAAGGATCGTCGCACACGATCCGGGGAAGCTCGGTCAGTGTCTCGGCATCCGCGGCGAGCACCAGGGCGGACGCGCCTGTACTGGCCAGCATGGCGCGATACTTGGCGCTCGAGACGAAGGCGATCTGGCCGCGCCCGGCTCGCTCCAGCGAGCCGACCTGGTGGATCAGGATGCCTGGATCACCGGAAATCCGGCCGCCGAGCTGCGACGCAATTTGCGCGAGCGTAAACGGCCCGCCCATGTCATTTTGTGGCGGCGGGCGGTTTGCCGTCCAGCGCCTTGATCACCTTGTCGGTGATGTCGATGCGCGGGTTCGCGTAGGCGGCTTCCTGGAAAATGATGTCGTACTTCTCCGACTCTGCGATCTGCCGGATGATGCGGTTCGCCTGCTCGATCACCTGTCCGAGTTCCTCGTTGCGGCGCTGGTTCACGTCCTCGCGGTACTCGCGTTGCTTGCGCTGGAAATCGCGGTTGAGTTCGTTGAAGTCGCGCTCCTTGTTGCGGCGTTGCGCCTCGGGCATGGTGACCGCGTCCTTCTCCAGTTCGTCCTGCAGCCGCTTGAGCTGGTCGGCGACCTTGGAGAGCTCCGTCTCGCGCTTGGCGAACTCGACCTCAAGCTTTTTCTGTGCGCGCATCGCTGGGGCGGAATCGCGCACGATGCGCTCGATCTGCACCACCCCGATCTTGCTCTGCGCGAGAACCTGGGCGGCGGGCGTGGCGATGCATAGCGCCGCGAAGGCATGGAGGAATTTGCGATGCATGGGGCGAGTCGGCTTCCGGTCGGGTCGCTAGAAGGCAGTGCCAAAGTTGAATTGTAGCCTCTCGACCCGGTCCACGCCTTTCTTGCTGTTCAACGGCTGACCGTACGAGAGCTTCAGCGGGCCGAAAGGCGAACTCCACGCCAGGGCGATGCCGGCTGAGTAGCGCAACTCGCCCAGCGCTATCTTGTCGCCGGCGGCATACACCTGGCCGCCGTCGATGAATGCCGCCAGCCGCAATGTCTTGTCCTGCTGCGCGCCGGGCATCGGAAACAGGATTTCCGCGCTGCCGGAGATCTTGCGCGTGCCGCCGAGCACGTTGCCGCTGGCGTCCTGCTGGCCGAGGGAGAACGCCTTGTAGCCGCGCACCGACGTCGGACCGCCCGCATAGAAGTTCTTGAAGAACGGCACCGGCTTGCCGCTCAGGCCATGGACAAGACCAACGTCCGCGCTTAACGCCAGGGTCACCGTGCGGCTGAGGGGATGGAAAAACTGCTCGCTAGCGCTGGCGCGATAGAACTGCAGGTCGCCTGCCGCGAGCTCGAGCGATACGCTGGTCAATGACCCGCGCGTGGTCTGGATCGCGCTGTCGCGCCGGTCACGGGTCCAGCCGACCGTGCCGCTGCCATAGGTGTAGCTCGTGCCGAATTGCGTGACGAAAGTCTGGTAGGTGAGCGGACTTGAATCGAACAGGCCGAGCTTGACGTGCTCCGCGATGGCGCCGAAGCTGACCGAATCGGTCTCGCTCAGCGGGTAGCCGAGCTTGACGCCCCCGCCCAGCGTATCCGTGGTGTAGGCGCCAACCGAAAGGCTGGAGGCGTCGACCCTTCTCTTATAGACGTCGAAACCCTGGCTCACGCCATCCACGGTGAAATAGGGATCCACATAGGAGAGCGCGTAGGCCCGGTTCACCTTGCCGTTGTTTACCTGCACCGCAAGAAACTTGCCGCTGCCAAACACGTTGGACTGCGAGATCGACCCCGACACCACCACCTTGTCTACCGAGGAGTAACCGCCGCCGATGAGCAACGATCCCGTCGGTTTCTCCTCCACCGTGAAATTGACGTCGATTTGGTCCGCCCGGTCGGTCACCGGCGCAGTTTCGACGTTCACGTCCTTGAAGTACTGCGTGCGGTCGATGCGCGACTTGGAAAGCTGGATCTTGGAGGCGTCGTAGTACGCCCCCTCGAGCTGCCGCATCTCACGCCGCACCACTTCGTCGCGCGTGCGCGTGTTGCCGGCGACATTGATGCGGCGTACGTACACGCGCCGCCCCGGATCGACCACGATGGCAAAGGCGACGCCGCGCTTGTCCCGGTCGATCTGCGGAATCGCGTTCGCGTTGGCGAATGCATAGCCCTCGTTGCCCAGGCGATCGGTGATCGCCTTGGTCGATTCGGCCAGAAGTTGCCGCGAAAACACGTCTCCCGCCCTGATGCGCACCAGCTTCTCGAGCTCCTCGCGCGGCACCAGCATCTGCCCATCGAGCCGGACCTCGGTCACCGTGTATTTCTCACCCTCGCTGATGTTGACCGTGATGTATATATCGCGCCTGTCAGGCGTGATCGAGACCTGCGTCGATTCGACGTTGAAGTCGATGTAGCCGCGGTCGAGGTAGAACGATTTGAGCGTCTCCAGGTCGGCGCCCAGCTTCGGTTTCGAATACTGGTCGAGCTTGGTGTACCAGGTCAGCCAGCCCGGGGTGCGCAGCACGAACAGCTCCAGCAGCTCGCTTTCGCGGAACGCGCGCGCGCCGACGATGTTGATCGCACGGATTTTCGCGACATCGTTTTCGGTAACCGCGATGCTGATGCCGACGCGGTTGCGCTCGAGCGGCGTCACCGTGGTCTGCACCTCCGCAGCGTAGCGGCCGCGTGTCAAGTACTGGCGCTTAAGCTCCTGCTCGGCACCGTCGAGCACTGCGCGATCGAAGGTGCGGCCCTCGGACAGGCCCACGTCCCGCATGATGCGCTTTAGGGTATCGCTGTCGAAGTCCTTCACGCCGACGAAATCGACCTGCGCGATCGCCGGGCGCTCCTCGACCAGCACCACCAGCACGTCGTTCTCGACCTCGAGGCGCACGTCGCGGAAGAAACCGGTTGCGAAGAGGCTGCGCAGTGCCTGCTGCGCCTTCTCCTCGGTCATCGTCTCGCCCACCTTTACCGGCAGGTAGCTGAAAACCGTGCCAGGCTCGGTGCGCTGCAGCCCCTCGACGCGGATGTCCTTGACGACGAACGGGCGGAATGTCTGCGCGGATACCCCGGATACCAGCATGAGCAATGCACAGGCGGCCACTGCCAGGGTACGAAAGCGCATCACTATCCCGAGAACAGGCGGTTCAGGTCGTTGTAGAAAGCGAAAGCCATGACGACAAGGAGCAGCGCCAGACCGACACGCTGTCCGAGTTCCATGACGCGCTCGGACACCGGGCTCCCCTTGATTATTTCCACCGAATAATACATTAAGTGCCCGCCATCGAGGAGCGGAATCGGCAGCAGATTCAGTACGCCCAGGCTAATGCTGATGAGCGCGAGAAACGTGGCGTAGGCGAGCCAGCCCATCTGCGCCGACTGGCCTGCATAGTCCGCGATCGTCACCGGGCCGGAGAGGTGTTTCCACGATACTTCTCCGATCAGCATCTTGCCCAGCATCTTCAAGCTGAAAATGGAGATATCCCAGGTCTTGGCGGTGGCCTTGACCAGGCTTTCCATCGGACCATAGCTGACCCGCACCACAATGCGCTCGGTTTCGGCGGCCGGAATGCTGGGCGCGGCCCCTATGCGGCCGATGCGCACCCCGTTCTCCGTCGCCGCATCCGGCAGCACATCGATGCTAAGCGGCACGCCGTCGCGCTCCACGGTCAGCTTGAGCACCTCGCCGGGCCGGGCGCGTATCGCCTGCACCAGCTGCTCCCAGTTCTCGACCTCCTTGCCAGCCGCTTGCGCGACGCGGTCCTCCGCGCGCAGCCCGGCGCGCTCGGCCGCGCCACCCGATACCACCCGGCCGATGACAGGGGCAAGCGGAGGCCGGAACAGGCGCATCCCGATCCGCTCCATGGTGTCGCTTTCAACCTCCTCGGAGGGATAGCGGCGCAGATCGAGTACGTGCACCGCGATGTTGCCGCCGGGACCGGAAACTTCAAAGCGCAACGCTTCACGCTGCAGCGCGCCCTGCAGGACGCGCCAGCGCAGATCCTGCCAGGTGCTGATCGGCTCGCCTTCGATCTTGCGCACTGTGTCGCCAGCATCGAAACCCGCGGCATGCGCCAGCGTTCCCGCGGCGGGGGCAGCGAGCACCGGCCGCGCTTCCGGCAGGCCGTGCATGTAGAGTCCCGCGTAGACCGCAATCGCGAAAAGAAAATTGAACAGCGGACCCGCGATCACGATCAGGATGCGGCGGCCGACGCTTTGCCGGTTGAACGCGCGATGCGCCTCCGCCGCGTCCACCGGTGCTTCCCGCTCGTCGAGCATCTTGACGTATCCGCCGAACGGTATCGCGGCCACCACCCACTCGGTGGCGTCGCGCCCGAGGCGCCAGGTCGCGAGCGGCTTGCCGAAACCCACCGAGAAGCGCAGCACCCGCACGTTGCACCACCTTGCGACCAGGTAGTGGCCGTATTCGTGCACCACGATCAGCACGCCAAGCGCAACGATGAAGGCAATCACCGTATGCAGCAGGTTCATGCGGCCTTGCCCATCTGCAACGCAACGAGATCCGCCGCGATGCGACGCGCACTCCGGTCCGCCTCGAGCACAGTTTCGAGATCGTCTGCGCGGGGCGCAGAGGCGCCGCGCAGTGCCTGCTCGATGACTTGGGGAATGGCGGTGTAGCGCAGTTTTCCGTCAAGGAAGGCCGCCACCGCCACTTCATTGGCAGCATTCAGCACCGCAGGCGCCGTTCCGCCCTCACGCAGTGCCGCATACGCCAGGCCGAGGCAGGGGAAACGTTGCAGGTCGGGACGCGCGAAGGAAAGCTGTCCGATGGCGGCAAGGTCGAGCGGCGTGGCGCCGGATGCGATCCGGTCCGGAAATCCGAGCGCGTGCGCGATCGGCACCCGCATGTCGGGATTGGATAGCTGCGCGATCACCGAGCCGTCCGCAAACTCGACCAGAGAATGGACGATGCTCTGCGCATGGATCAACACCTCGATGCGATCGGGCGGCACGTCGAACAGCCAGTGCGCCTCGATCACCTCGAGACCCTTGTTCATCATCGTCGCCGAATCCACCGAAATCTTGCGCCCCATCACCCAGTTGGGGTGCGCACAGGCTTCTTCCGGGGTTACCTGCGGCAGGCGCTCGATCGGCGTCGCCCTGAACGGCCCGCCGGACGCCGTGAGCACGATGCGTCGCACCGCTTCGGCGCCCGGCTTCGGCGCCGCCGGCGGCATGCACTGGAATACCGCGTTGTGCTCGCTGTCGATCGGTAGCAGCGTGGCGCCATGCTCGCGCACCGTGCGCATGAACAGGGGGCCCGCCATTACCAGAGCTTCCTTGTTGGCGAGCAGCAGGCGCTTGCCGGCGCGCGCAGCAGCCAGACTCGGCGCCAGCCCCGCTGCGCCGACAATCGCGGCCATCACGACATTGCAATCGCGATCTGCGGCCACCTCCTCAAGTGCCCGCGCGCCGAAAAGCAGTCGCGCCTTGCACCCAGCGTCCGCGAAACGGCGCCGCAGACCCTGATCCTCGGGCAGCCCGGAGAGCACGGCGTAGCGTGGCGCGTGGCGCAGGCAGAGCGCGAGCAAGGCATCGATCGCGCGATGCGCGGTAAGGGCGAAAACCTCGTAGCGGTCCGGGTGGCGCGCGAGCACGTCGAGGGTGTTTGCCCCGATCGAGCCAGTCGCGCCGAGCAGTGTCAGTCCTCGTGTCATGTCGTGCCCATCGCCTGCACCAACAGCAGCGCCACCGGGAGTACCGCGGTGGCGCTGTCGATGCGGTCCAGCACGCCGCCATGGCCCGGCAGCAGCCTGCCGCTGTCCTTTGCGCCCGCCTGCCGTTTAAGCGCCGATTCGAACAGGTCACCCACCACGCCAAGTGCGCAAAGCAGCAGCGTTCCGGCCAGGAAAAGCATCCAGACGACCCCCTGCACGCGAGTGCGCAGCTCCGGATCGGAAAGCGCCCAGATGATAGCGTAGATAACGCAGCCAACCGCCCCGCCCGCGACGCCTTCCCAGGTCTTGCCGGGACTGATCGAGGCGGCGAGTTTGCGCCGGCCCCAGGTACGCCCGGCAAGGTATGCAGCCGTGTCTGAAATCCAGATCAGCCCCAGGATCATGAGGAGCCGTTGCGGGGGCAGCGCCGCCATCGCAAGCCCGGCCGGCACCAGCGCCGCCATTCCCGCCGCAGGCAACCACGTCCGGTCCTTGGAGGAAACGCCAGTTGCAAGGCGCCACGGCACTGCGGCGACCCAGAACAGCGTCGCCGCCCAGAGTACGGCCTCGGCCATCGCGCTGCCCAGCAGCAGGCCGAAAAGGATCAGGCACGCGGCGGCGTACGCGAGGCGAATGCCGCGCCCCATACCCGCCAGATTTCCCCATTCGTAGGCGCCCAGCGCGATCACCACGGCCACCAGTACGGCGAACGCCGCGCGCTCGAGCAGCAGCAAGGCCGTGATGAACACGGCCAACAGCACCGCTGCGGTCAGGACCCGGGTTAAGAACAAGCGATCAGACGTCAGTCGCAGCGCGCGATGGCAAGTGCCCGGCCGCGCCGCGCCTTTCGTCCTCGAGCTGCTCACTGGTGCGTCCGAAGCGGCGCTCACGAGCGCGGTACGAGGCAAAGGCAGTCTCGAGCGCAGCGGCATCGAAATCCGGCCACAGCGTGTCGGCAAAGTGCAGTTCCGTATAGGCGAGTTGCCAGAGCAGAAAGTTGCTCATGCGCCGCTCGCCGCCGGTACGGATGAACAAATCCGGCTCCGGTGCGTAGCTCATCGACAAATAGGGGGCCAGATCCGACTCGCGAATTTCGCCTTCCTTCCTAGATTGATTTTCCTTCGCAAACCGGTTCAGGGCCTGCAGGATGTCCCAGCGCCCGCCATAGTTCGCCGCGATCGTCAGGGTCAGCCCGGCATTGCCGGCGGTAAGGTGTTCGCCGGCGGCGATCAACCCCTGGATTTTCGCGTCGAAGCGCCCTCGCTCGCCGATGACCTTCAGGCGAATTCCGTTCTGGTGCAATTTCCGCACTTCGCCCTCGAGCGCGCCGATGAATAGCTGCATGAGCAGCGCCACTTCGTCCGGCGGCCGGCGCCAGTTCTCGGAGCTGAACGCGAACAGTGTTAGAAAGTCTACACCTCGGCCGGCACAGGACGTCACGATCGCGCGCACCGCCTCGAGGCCGCGTTTGTGGCCGGCGAAACGCGGCAGGTGGCGCTGCTTCGCCCAGCGCCCGTTGCCGTCCAGGATGATGGCGACGTGGCGCGGCACCTCGCCGTGCGGCGGAATGCCGGCGGTGGAGCTGGTGTGCTCTGCGCGCGCTTTCATGCTGCAGTCCTCACACCGCCATTAATTCGGCTTCCTTCTGCGCGAGGAGCTTGTCGATCTCCGCGATATGCCGGTCGGTCAGTTTCTGCACGTCGTCCGCCGCGCGCCGCTCTTCGTTCTCGGAGAGCTTCTTCTCCTTGAGCGCCTCCTTCAGCGCATGGATCGCGTCGCGCCGCACGTTGCGCACCGAAACCTTGGCGGTCTCGGCTTCCTTGTGCACCAGCTTGGCGAGCTCCTTGCGCCGCTCCTCGGTGAGGGAGGGCATCGGCACCCGTATCGTGTCGCCGGCCGCGGCCGGATTGAGGCCGAGGTTGGAATCGCGGATCGCTTTCTCGATTGCCTGCCCCATCTTCTTCTCGAATGGCGCGACGCCGATGGTACGGCCGTCGATCAGGCTCACTTTGGCCACCTGGTTGATCGGCGTCTGGGTACCGTAGTAGTCCACCGTGACGTGGTCCAGGATCCCGCTGTGGGCCCGGCCGGTGCGCACCTTGGACAGGTCGACCTTGAAGGCCTCGACGCTCTTGTGCATTTTCGCCTCGGTGTTCTTTTTCAGCTCTGGGATCATGGTTGTCTCCGTCCCTGACTACACGTGCACCAGAGTGCCCTCGTCCTGCCCGGCGACCACGCGTGCCAGCGCCCCTGGCTGGAAAATGCTGAACACGCATACCGGCAGCCTCTGGTCGCGGCACAGCGTCAGTGCGGTTGCGTCCATGACCTTGAGATTGCGCTGAATGGCTTCATCGAAGCTGACGCGTTGATAACGTTTCGCGCCGGAATCCACCTTCGGATCGGTAGTGTACACGCCGTCAACCTTGGTGGCCTTGAGCACGATCTCGGCCCCCATTTCGCTCGCGCGCAGCGCCGCGGCGGTGTCGGTAGTAAAGAAGGGATTGCCGGTGCCGGCGGCAAAAATCACCACCTTGCCCTCCTCCAGGTAGCGGATCGCCTTGCCCCGGATGTAGGGTTCGACCACCTGCTCGACGTTTAGCGCCGACTGCACGCGGCTTGCGATGCCCGCTTGGCGCATAGCATCCTGCAGCGCAAGCGCGTTCATGATGGTGGCGAGCATCCCCATGTAGTCGGCAGTGGCCCTGTCCATTCCGGAGGCGCCCAGTGCCACGCCGCGGAAGATATTGCCACCGCCGATGACCACTCCGATCTCCACACCCTGGTTCTGCACCGCCGCAATCTCCGCCACGATCGCCTCGATGGTCGGGCGGCTGATGCCATAGCTGCCCTCGCCCATCAGCGCTTCGCCGGAGAGCTTGAGCAGGATGCGCTTGAACTTGGGTTGCATCGGTCCGGGATCGACGCCTATCGGGTCATCGCCGCGATTTCAGCGGCAAAGTCCGTTTTCTTCTTTTCGATGCCTTCGCCCACCACCAGAAAGCGGTAGCCGAGAACCTTGGATTTCTTCGCCGTGAGCATTTTCTCGACGCTAAGCTTGTCGTCTTTGATGAACGGCTGGCCCAGCAGCGTGCTTTCGGCGAGGAACTTGCCGAGCCCGCCTTCCACCATCTTGGTCACGATCTCCGCCGGCTTGCCGGACTCCTTGGCGCGCGCGGCAAGAATTCCGCGCTCCCGATCGACGACATCGGCAGGTACTTCAGCCTTGGTCAGGTAAGCCGGCCTGGAGAATGAAATGTGCATCGCGACATCGCGCCCGGTCTCATCGGCGCCCTCGTATTCGACCAGCACGCCGATGCGGCCGCTGTGGACGTATTGCGAAAGCCTGGCCGGGGAATTTGACTGCGCCTGCATCCGGGAAAAACGCCGGATCGTGATGTTCTCGTTGATCTTCTGCACCAGGTTCTGGCGCTGCGTCTCGACGCCCGGGTAGGCGAACAGCGCGGCGAGGTCGGCGGGACTCCTGGTGGCCGCCAGCTCGGCCAGGACCTGCGCGTAGTCGACGAAGTCCTCGTTCTTGGCGACGAAGTCGGTCTCGCAGTTGAGCTCGACGAGCGCGCCGAGCTTCGCATCCGGAGACAGGTAGGCCCCGATCACCCCTTCGGCAGCAACCCTGCCCGCGATTTTCCCCGCCTTGGCGCCGCTCTTGATGCGCAGCAGCTCTTCCGCCTTCTTCAGGTCGCCACCGGCCTCCGCCAGCGCTTTCTTGCACTCCATCATCCCAAGCCCGGTCATATCGCGCAATTCCTTCACCAGGCCCGCAGAAATTTCAGCCATGCTGTCCACCGTTCCTTTGCGTACTCAGTTTCCGTCCCAGGTCAAAAAAAGGGGCCCGGCGAGGCCCCTATCCCGAATGCGGCGATCGCCGCCGCTCAAACTGCACCTTCTTCCTTTACTTCCACGAACTCGTCGCGGGAAGCCGCTACTACTTCCTCCACCGCCTGCGACCTGCCCTCGAGCACGGCGTCGGCCATGCCGCGGGCGTAGAGGCGGATCGCTCCGCTCGAGTCGTCGTTGCCGGGGATGACATAGGCGATCTTGTCAGGGGAATGGTTGGTATCGATGACGGCAACCACCGGAATACCCAGCTTCACGGCTTCCGTGACGGCGCCCTTGTGGTAGCCCACATCGATGATGAACAGTGCGTCAGGCAGGCCGGCGAGATCCTTTATGCCGCCAAGCGAGCGCTGCAGCTTGACCAGTTCGCGCTGGATGCCCAGGGCCTCTTTTTTCGACAGGCGCTCGAGCGTGCCGTCTTCCACCATGCCTTCCATTTCCTTTAGGCGCTTGATCGACTGCTTGACCGTCTTGAAGTTGGTCAGCATGCCGCCGAGCCAGCGGTGATCGACGTACGGCATGCCGCAACGCACCGCCTCTTCGTGCAGGATCTCGCGCGCCTGGCGCTTGGTGCCGACGAACAGAATGGTGCCCTTGTTGGCAGTCAGCTGGCGCACGAACTTGAGCGCCTCCTGGTACAGCGCCAGCGTCTTCTCGAGATTGATGATGTGGATCTTGTTGCGGTGGCCGAAGATGTACGGCGCCATCTTCGGGTTCCAGTAGCGGGTCTGGTGGCCGAAATGGACCCCCGCCTCAAGCATTTGACGCATCGTAACGGACATGAACGCTCCAAGGTTTAGGGTTGATTTCTGCCGCACCGGCAAACAGCGACCCTCTTCAGGGCACCCTAAGCTGCCAGGCGGGAAATTTGTCCACGGCAATGGCCGGTGGACAGCCATAAATTCTAGCATAATCAGGGCTTTTCCCGGGTAACAGATGTCGGTCACGCTCAAGAATGCGGAAGAAGTCGGCAAGATGCGGATCGCGGGCCGGCTCGCCGCCGAGGTGCTCGACTACATAACGCCGCAAGTGAAGCCTGGGGTCACCACCGGAAAGCTGAATGACCTCTGCCACGCCTACATGACCGGGGTGCAGGGATCCGTTCCGGCGCCGCTAAACTACGCGCCGCCTGGCTACAAGCCCTTCCCCAAGTCGATCTGCACCTCGGTGAACCACCAGGTCTGCCATGGCATTCCAGGGGAACGCGTGCTCAAGCACGGCGACATCCTGAATATCGACGTCACCGTCATCAAAGACGGTTTCCACGGCGACTCGAGCCGGATGTTCCACGTCGGCGAACCGGGCATCCAGGCGCGCCGCCTGGTGGACGTGACGTACGAATGCATGTGGCGTGGCATTGCGAGCGTCCGCCCCGGGGCACGCCTCGGCGATGTCGGCGCGGCGATTCAGGCGCATGCCGAGCAACACGGCTACTCCATCGTGCGCGAATTCTGCGGTCACGGCATCGGCCGCAAGTTTCACGAGGAACCCCAAGTCCTGCACTATGGCGAGCCCGGCACTGGCCTGCGGCTGGAACCGGGTATGACCTTCACCATCGAGCCCATGATCAACGCAGGCAAGTCCGGCATCCGCGAACTGGCCGACGGCTGGACCATCGTCACCAAGGATCACAGCCTTTCGGCACAGTGGGAACACACCGTCCTGGTGACCGACACCGGGTACGAAGTGCTCACCGTATCGGCGGGTTCACCGCCGCAGAGTCCGGGCGCCTGAGGCGCGCATGAGCCAGGCGGCGCGCTCAAGCGTGTTGGCGCCGCTCGAAGCAATGCGCGTCGGCCTGCGGCAATCGCGCGACACCCTGCGCGAGGCCTACCTCGGCGGCAAGCCCGCGAGCTGGCTGCTGCGGGAGCACGCGCGGCTGATCGACCGGATCCTGCAGGAAATCTGGGGCGCGCACGGTCCGTCGAAGGGCATGGCGCTCGTGGCCACCGGCGGCTACGGCCGCGGCGAGCTCTTCCCCTGTTCGGATGTGGATGTGCTGGTGCTGCTCGGCGGCGAGCTGCCGGCCAGCGAGCGTGAGCGCGTCGAGCGGCTGATCGGCATGTTCTGGGATGTTGGCCTGGAGATCGGCCACAGCGTGCGCAGCGTGGATGCCTGCGCCGAGCTCGCGCGTTCCGACATCACCATCGAAACCTCCCTGATGGAGGCGCGCCAGCTGGCGGGAAATGCGGCTCTGTTCCGGCGCCTGTCCAGGATAATCGGCAAGAACACCGATCCCGCGGCCTTCCTAAAGGCTAAGCGGCTTGAACAGGAACAACGCCACGTCAAGCACAACGACGCGCCCTTTGCGCTGGAGCCGAATCTGAAGGAAGCCCCCGGCGGCCTGCGCGACCTCCAGGTCATCCGCTGGATCGCGCAGGCCTGCGGCGTCGGCAGACACTGGCGCGACCTCGCCGATCGCGGCCTGCTCCAGTTCGGCGAGGCGCGGCGCCTCGCGCGCCACGAAGCCATGCTGCAGGACCTGCGCATCCGGCTGCACTACCTGGCAGGGCGACGCGAGGACCGTATCGCCTTCGACTACCAGGACGCGCTCGCCCTCCAGTGCGGCTACACGGCCGGAGCGTCGCGCCGCGCCAGCGAGCAATTGATGCAGGCCTATTACCGCAACGCCAAGGCAATCACGCAGCTCAATACGATCCTGCTGCAGAACCTGCAGGCGCGGCTCGCGCCGGATTCCGTTACGGCCCCGCGCGTTCTAAACGAGCGCTTCCAGGCGCGCGGCACGCTGCTGGAAGCGCGGCGCGAGGACCTGTTCGAACGCGAACCGAGGGCGATACTCGAGAGCTTCCTGCTGCTGCAGCAGCATGCCGACCTGCGCGGCATGAACGCGGGCACGCTGCGCGCGTTGTGGCGTGCGCGCGGACGGATGGATGCGCGGCTGCGCCGCGATCCGCTCGCGCAAATCCTGTTCCTGCAGATCCTGCAGCAGCCGCGCGGCATCGTGCACGAGTTCCGCCGCATGAACCAGTACGACGTGCTGGGCGGCTATCTGCCGGAGTTCGGACGCATCGTCGGGCAGATGCAGCACGACCTCTACCACGTCTATACCGTGGACCAGCACATCCTCATGGTGCTCAGGAACCTGCGGCGCTTCACGATGCCTGAGTTCGCGCACGAATTTCCGCTGTGCAGCCAGCTCATGAGCGGCTTCGAGCGTCTCTGGCTGCTGTACGTCGCCGCGCTGTTTCACGATATCGCCAAGGGCCGCGGCGGCGATCATTCCGTTCTCGGCATGGCGGATGCGCGACGCTTCTGCCGGCGCCACGGCTTCTCGCGCGAGGACGCCAGCCTGGTCCTGTTTCTCGTCGAGCACCATCTGACCATGTCGTCGGTGGCGCAGAAGCAGGATGTGGATGATCCCGAAGTGGCGCGCGCGTTCGCCGGGATAGTCGGCAGCGAACGGCGTCTCGTCGCGCTGTACCTGCTGACGGTGGCAGATATCCGCGGCACGAGCCCGAAAGTATGGAACGGCTGGAAAGCCAAACTGCTGGAAGATCTGTTTCGCATGGCACGCCGCGTCCTCGCGGGCGAGGCGCCGGCGCTGGATACGGCGGTGGCGGAAAAGCAGGCCGAAGCCGCGCGCCTGCTGCGCCTTTACGCGCTCTCGGACGCAGTCAAGGAACGCTTCTGGGCCAATCTGGATACCGCCTATTTCCTGCGTCACGACGCCCAGGAGATCGCCTGGCAGACGCGCAACCTGCACTACAGGCTGGATAGCGCGATTCCGGTGGTGCGCGCGCGCCTCGCGCCCTTTGGCGAAGGCCTGCAGGTGATGATCTATACGCCAGACCGTGAATCGCTGTTCGCGCGCATCTGCGGCTATTTCGAGCGCGCCGGCTTCAACATCGTCGAAGCCAAGATACATACGACGCGCAACGGCTACGCGCTGGACACCTTCCTGGTCATGGGCAAGGGACCCGGCGCGCACTACCGCGACATGATGGCGTCGATCGAAACCGGCCTGACCGACGAATTGCAGTCCGAGGCGCCGCTGCGCGCGCCCGGCGGCGGCCGCGTTTCGCGCCATGTACGCCATTTTCCAATACCGCCGGTGGTCGCGGTTCGTCCGGACGAACGCGGCGCCTATCACTCGCTCAACGTCGTCGCCAGCGACCGCCCCGGCCTGCTCTACAGCGTGGCGCGGCGCCTCGCGAGCTACCGGCTCAGCCTGCACTCGGCAAAGATCACCACGCTCGGCGACCGCGCGGAAGACGTGTTTCTTGTCTCGGGCCCGGCGCTGGCCGATTCGAAGGCGGTGCTCAGGCTGGAGCAGGAGCTGCTCGCCGAACTGCAGATCTGACGGCTACTCTTCCTGCGGCAGGTCCTGCCCGGGGAACAGCGCTTCGTTGAAGCCGAATTTCGTCAGGTCGCGGATCCGCATCGGGTAGAGGATGCCGTCGAGATGGTCGCACTCGTGCTGCACCACGCGGGCATGGAAGCCTGCGACGCTGCGCTCGAAGCGCCGGCCCTGTTCGTCGAATCCCGCATAGCGCAGGCGGGACCAGCGCGGCACCCAGCCGCGCATGCCCGGGACCGAAAGACAACCTTCCCAGGCTTCTTCCGTCTCGTCCGACAGCGGCTCGAGCGTCGGGTTGATCAGCACCGTGTCCGGCACCTCCCCCGCGTCGGGATAGCGCGGGTTCGCCGTGACGCCGAAAATCACGACGCGCAGGCCGACGCCAATCTGCGGCGCGGCAAGACCGGCGCCATTCAGATGCGCCATCGTGTCGCGCATGTCCTGCAACAGCGCAAAGAGCTCCGGCGTGCCGAAACGGCCAACCTCGACCGCGCGCCGCAACAGGCGCTCGTCGCCCATCCTGAGCACCTCGCGGATCATGACACCGGGGAAGCTGCAGCCAGTTTTTCGAGAATTCGCCGTACCCGCTGCATTGCCCTCTGCACCACCGTTTCGATCGCCTCGAGCGAGATCGCGTGCGCGCTGTCGCCTTTCCCCGCCGCATGGTTTGCGACCACGTTTATGGCGGCATACTCAAGGCCCGCTTCCCTGGCCAGCGCCGCTTCGGGCATGCCGGTCATGCCGACCAGATCCGCGCCGTCGCGTTCCATGCGTCCGATCTCGGCCGCGGTTTCCAAGCGCGGCCCTTGCGTCGCGCCATAGCAACCGCCGTCAGAGATCGCCTCGCCGCAGGCCCTCGCCGCGGCCAGGATGTGCTTGCGCAATGCTGCCGAATAGGGCTCCGTGAAATCGATGTGCGCGACCCTAGCGCCGGGGCCTTCGAAGAAAGTGGCGGCGCGGCCCCAGGTGTAGTCAATGATCTGGTCGGGTACCACCAGCGCTCCCGGTCCGAACTCGCGTCGGATGCCGCCTACGGTCGCCACCGAGGCGATCCGCGTCGCGCCCGCATCCTTCAATGCCTGGATATTCGCGCGGTAGTTGACCTGGTGCGGCGGGATGCTGTGAGCGTCCCCGTGCCGTGCCAGAAATATGATCTGACTGCTTCCGATCCGCCCCTGGGTGAGCGGACTCGATGCCTCGCCGTAGATCGTGTTTGCTTTGAACCGCCGCGTGTCCGTAAGCGCGGGGAACTGCGCCAGGCCGCTGCCGCCGAGAATCGCGAGCATCAGCTTCCTCGCATGGCGCGGATTTCCGGCAGGTTGCGCCAGTAGCCTTTCGCGTCCATGCCGCAGCCGAAGACGAAGCGGTCGGGAATCCGCAAGCCGACGTAATCGGCCGCCAGCGGCCTTGCGCCCGGCAGCATTTTCTCCACCAGCACCGCACAGGCGAAACTTACTGCGCCGAGCGTCAGCACCCGGTCGCGGATCGCGCCCATGGTCTGCCCGCCATCGAGGATATCGTCCAGCACCAGCACGGCGCGTCCGCGCACGCTTTGCGGCGGTTCGACGCGCCAGTCGATGCCGCCGCCCCTGGTCGCGGCGCCGTAGCGCGAGGCATGGATGTAGTCCAGATCCAGCGGCAGGCGCAGCCTAGGCAGCAGCTGGCCGGCGAACACCACGGCGCCGCCCATGACGACGAGCACGAGCGGATACATGTCCTTGAATCTGGCCTGAATTGCGGCAGCGACTTTGGCGATTGCGGCCTCGACCTCCGCGGCGCTGGCGACCAGGTCCGAGTTCTCGAGAAAGCTCCAGGCCGCCTGCAGCTCGGGCACGTCAGCGGCCCCGGCGCTCGAGGAATCCAGAAAATTCCCTGCCGACCTCCTCGTGCCGCAAGGCGAAGTCCACATTCGCCTTCAGGTAACCCAGCTTGCTGCCGCAGTCATAGCGGGTGCCTTTGATGCGCATCGCGAACACCCGCTCGCGCGCGAGCAGCGCCGCGATCGCGTCGGTGAGCTGTATCTCTCCGCCGCTGCCAGGCTTCGCTCCGGCAAGCAGGTCGAATATCGCCGGGGTGAGCACATAACGCCCGACCACGCCCAGCGTCGAAGGCGCGTCCTTGGGTGCGGGCTTTTCCACGATGGCATTGATCTGCGCCACCGCCGCCTTCGGATCCGCCGCGCTGACAATGCCGTAGCTCCCGGTCCGTGCGCGAGGAACGTCCTCGACCCCCAGCAGAGAGCATCCATCCTTGTCGAACTGCGCGGTCATCGAAGCGAGCGTCGGCGGATCGGCGTCGATCAGGTCGTCGGCCAGCAGCACCGCGAACGGCTGGTCGCCGACCGCGGCACGCGCGCAGAGCACGGCGTGTCCCAAGCCCAGCGGCTCGGCCTGCCGGATGTAAATGCACTGGCATCCGCCGGGCAGGACGGTGCGCGCGATCGTGAGCAGATCGGGCTTGCCCGCGAGCGCGGCTTCAAGCTCCGGATTCAGGTCGAAATGATCCTCGATAGCGCGCTTGTTGCGTCCCGTGACGAAAATCAGGTCGGTAATGCCGGCAGCGGCCGCTTCCTCGACTGCGTATTGAATCAGCGGCTTGTCCACAATCGGCAACATCTCCTTGGGACTGGATTTGGTGGCCGGCAGGAAGCGGCTGCCGAGCCCCGCGACCGGAAACACCGCCTTGGTGATTTTGCGTTGCATCGGTCAGTGCCTTCCGAGTAGCTGCATCAGCGCCTTTTCATCCAGCACGGTGATGCCGAGCGCACGGGCCTGCGTCAGCTTGCTGCCCGCCTCTTCGCCGGCCACGAGGTAGTCGGTCTTCCCCGACACCGACCCCGCCAGCTTGTGGCCATGCGACTCGATCAAAGCGCGCGCTTTGTCCCGGCTCATACCCGCAAGAGTACCAGTCAGCACGAAAGTCTTCGCGCCCGCGCGGGCCGGTTTCGCGGCGGCCGCATCCTTCAGGCGCACCCCGCGCCCGGGATCAAGGAGCCGGTCGATGACGCCGCTGTTGTGCGGCTCCTGCATGAACTTGTCGATGCTCTCCATGATTTCGGGCCCGATGCCCTCCAGCGGGACATCGAGCTGCGCCTCGCCGCCCTTCTTGCGCTTGAGGTTGTCTTTGCGGATTTTCTCTTTCCCGGCGGCCAGCGCGCTCCAATCGGCTTTGCGCAGCGACTGGATCGAGCGGAAGTGGCGCGTGAGGATCTTTGCCACCTCTTCCCCGACGCCTGGAATGCCCAGGGCAAATATGAAGCGCGCCAGGTCCATGCTGCGTGAGCGTTGAATGGCTTCGATCACGTTCTGCGCCGACTTCTGCGCCATGCGCTCGAGATTCGCGAGCGTCTCCTTTTCGAGGCTGTAGAGCTCGGCCGGACTCTGGATCATGTCGCGGTCCACGAGCTGTTCGACCAGCTTCTCGCCGACGCCTTCGATGTCCATCGCGCGCCGCCCGACGAAATGCAATATCGCCTGCTTGCGTTGCGCCCTGCAATACAGGCCGCCGGTGCAGCGCGCCGCCGCCTCGTCCTGCAAGCGCACCACCGGCGACTGGCATACCGGGCAGCGCTCCGGCATGGCAAAACCGTCCTGCGGCCTGCGCGCGCCTCTCTCACGCACGCCGACGATCTCCGGGATCACGTCTCCCGCACGGCGCACGACGACCGTGTCGCCGGGCCAGACGTCCTTGCGCCGCAATTCGTCCTCGTTGTGCAGCGTCGCATTTGCAACAGTGACGCCGCCGACCACCACCGGCGCGAGCCGCGCGACCGGCGTCAAGACGCCTGTGCGGCCGACCTGAACTTCGATCCTCAGCACCTGCGTCGCCTGTTCTTCTGCAGGAAACTTGTGCGCGACGGCAAAGCGCGGCGCTCGCGAAACGAATCCCAGTTCGTTCTGCCAGTCGAGACGATTCACCTTGTAAACCACGCCATCGATGGCATACGGAAGCTGATCCCGTTTCGATCGTATGTCCCGGTAAAAATCGAGCAATCCATCCGCTCCCCGCGCGACACTGCGTTCTCTGGCCACGGGAAACCCCAGGGCATGCAGCCGATCGAGGAGCGCGGCGTGGGTCTTCCAGCCCGTCCTGCGCGTGACGCCCGTGCCATAGGCAAAAAACCGCAGCGGCCGGCGTGCCGTGATCGCCGAATCGAGCAGGCGCAGGCTCCCGGCAGCCGCATTGCGCGGGTTTGCAAACACTTTCTCCTGCGCCTCGCGCTGCCGCGTATTGAGTCTTTCGAAATCCGCCTTGTAGAAGATGACCTCGCCCCTCACCTCGAGCTCTTCGGTATCCGGCGCCTGTGGCAGGCGCAATGGAATCGCGCGCACCGTGCGCAGGTTCGGCGTCACGTCTTCCCCGGTAGCGCCATCGCCCCGCGTCGCCCCCTGCACGAATATGCCCTGGCGATACGAAAGACTGATCGCCAGTCCGTCAAATTTGGGTTCGACCGCGTACTCCACGTCCTCGACGCCCAGCGCCGCGCGCACGCGCCGGTCGAACGCACGAACCTCGTCGTCCTCGAAGGCGTTGGCGAGCGAGAGCATGGGCGCGCGATGCCGCACTTGCGCGAATTCGGGCAGCGGCGCCGCGCCGATCCGTTGGGTAGGCGAATCGTCGCGCCTCAGGTCCTCATGCTCTTGCTCGAGTTGCACCAGCTCACGGAAAAGGCGGTCGTAATCGGCATCGCTGATCGCCGGATCGTCCAGCACGTGGTAGCGGTGGTTGTGCTGCTCGAGGTCCTTGCGCAGCCGCTCGGCCCGCTCGCGCACCTGCTTCGAGGCGCCCATTTCAGGAGAACAGGCGCAACGCCGCCGAACTGCCCGGCGTCAAGCCGCGCGCTTCTAGCCTGGCGCGCACCGCGTCAAGCTGCGCGCCGATGGCGGCGAGCGCGCGTTCGTCCAGCGTATTGCCGTTGTCGTCGACGATGGTTCCACCCAGCACCGCGGCAAGCTGATGCGCGAGCCGGGCCATGCTCTCGAAAGAATGCCGCGTATCCGGCGTGCGTGTAACGTCGAGTTCCAGCGATAGCGCCTGCGGCGCCGCATCGCGCATCGTGGCGGCGGAAAACGCGGTGCCGTCCTTGGCACCGAGCGTGTAGAGGAGCCGCTGCGCGTCATCGCGCAACGCGAATCTGCCAGCGGCCTCCAGCGCAAGGCCGCTCGCTTCCGCTGTGGCGCGGATCTTGGTCCCGGCAAACGGCCCTCCGGTCACGTGCACCACTACCTGGAGGTCCGTTTCGGCGCAAAAAGCGTCCAGGCTGCGCGCGGACTCCACAGCGGCGCGCATTTCCGGCGCCGAAACCGTGGCACTGACGGAAGCTGCAACAGTTTCAACCGCTGAACGGAACTCGATCAGATCGGCTTCGCCGATTGCACCGTCGCGCGAGACGAGCTGCAGCCCCGCGCGCCACGACCTGCTGTCGCCGGATCCGGCCAGCAATGCGCGCCGGGCATGCCTGCGCTCGATCGCATTCCATTGCTCACGCAAGGCCGACTGTGGCACCGGATGCTCGGCGGCAAAGTCTACGATGTAATCGATCGCCGGATCCGGCCGAGCGGTCTCAGCAGGCGGCGCGGCGCGCATGGACACTCTGTGCATTTCCTCCGCGAGCGGATTTAAATGCGCGGCGGTAGATTCGTGCAGCAGGACGTCGTCATGGCCGGAACGAAACGAACGCTCTGCCGCACGTTTGGCGCTGCGTTCCTGGACGCGGTTATAGATCAGGACGCCAGCCACCACCAGCGCCCCGATCGCAAGCAGGCTGATCTGCAGTTCGCTCATGGCCGGGTCATGTGAGGCGCCAAGTCCGCCCAGCCGAGGCTCAGGCGGCGAGCTCCTCCCGGATCCGCAACGCCGCCTCGATGTCTACTGCGACCACTCGCGAAACGCCGGATTCGGGCATTGTGACGCCGACCAACTGGGTCGCCATCTCCATCGTGATCTTGTTGTGGCTGATGAACAGAAACTGCGTCTGCTCCGACATCCTGCGCACCAGGTCGCAGAAGCGGGTGGTGTTGCTGTCGTCAAGCGGCGCGTCCACCTCGTCGAGCAGGCAGAACGGCGCGGGATTGAGCTGGAACATCGCGAACACGAGGGAAATGGCGGTAAGCGCCTTCTCCCCGCCGGACAGCAGGTGGATGCTGGTATTGCGCTTGCCCGGAGGATGCGCCATGACCTGCACGCCGGCATCGAGAATTTCCTCTCCGGTCATGACAAGCTTCGCATCGCCGCCGCCGAACAGCACGGGAAACAACGAACCAAAATGCCGGTTCACGCTGTCAAATGTCTGCCGCAGCAATTCGCGCGATTCACGGTCGATGCGCCGGATTGCATCCTCCAGCGTCGTCACCGCTTCTTCCAGATCTGCCGACTGCGCGTCGAGGAAACCCTTGCGCTCGCGCGCGGCGGCAAGTTCGTCGAGCGCCACCAGGTTGACCGCGCCCAGTTCGTTCAACGCCTGAGTGAGCCGAGTGATCTCGCCTTGCAGGGTCGAGGGCCGCGGCGCGTCCTCGGCATCTGCAGCGAGGCGCGCCTCGTCCGCGCTCGCCTCCCGCAGCTGAAATTCATATTGATCATGGTTGATTTGCGCCGCCTGCTCCTTCAGCCGCAGGTCGTTGATTCGATCGCGTAACGGCGCGATCGAATTCTCGATCTTGAGCCGCTCCTCCTCCAGGCCACGCAGCGTGCCGGCCGCTGCTTCGACCGTCTCGCGCGCGCCCGCCAGGGTTTTCTCGCATCCCATGCGCGATTCGGCCGCCCCATCCAGGGCAGCGCGCACCGCAGGCACCGGATCCACGGCCAACTCCTGGGTCAGGCGGGCGACCTCCACCTCGGCATGACCGATCTGCTGGTCGATCATGCGCACCGAATTGTCGATCTCCGCAATCTTCGCGGTCACCTCGCGTTCGCCGAATGCGGCGTCCTGGGCTTCGCGCTCGGCCTGCTGGGTCCTGATGCGTTGCGCGGCAAGCGCGGTTTCCGCCGCAACGTAGCTCTCGCGCACCGTTTCGAGTCCTTGCTTGGCAGCGCGGATTTCATCACCGCCGCGTACCGCCGCAGCATTCGCCTCGCCGAGCCGCGCGCCGTCGCGCGTCGCCTCCGCGCCGATAAGACCGATTTCGTCACGGATCTGGCCGGTGCGCTCGCGGTAGCGCTCCAGCGCCTGGCCTTGCTTCAGCGCCTCGATCTCCGCGTCATGCTTCTCCTGCCGCTTCGTCCCAACGGCCTCGCGCACCTGCTCCAGCGCCGCGTTGCGCTGTGCAAGTCTGTCCCCGGCGTGCTTCGCCTCGGCTGTCGTGGCCTCCGCCTTCCGCGCCAGTTCACCGCAACGTTCCTCAAGGCTCTCGATCTCGGCCTGGCGCGCAAGGATTCCGGCATCGGCACTATCCGGCGCATGAAAGCTAAGCGTATGGCGCGTGAACTGGTCGCCTTCGCGATTCACCAGGCAAGTGCCGGCCGGGAGCGCCGCGCGCTGTTCTGCCGTTGGCTTGCCCTCGACAGCGTAGACACCGCTGAACCAGTCCGCGAGTGCGCCGGCCAGCCGGCCGTCGATGGCATGCACCTTGGCCTGCAGCGGCGTGTGCGCCGGCAGCGCCGCGCTACCAGCCTCCGCCGGACCCGGCGCGAACAGGCTTGCCTTGACTGGCGGCCGATCCGCCCCCAAGGCATTGCTATTGCCGAGTTCCAGCGCGTGCAGCCGCTCGCGCAGCACCGATTCGACCGCGGTCTCCCAACCGTGGTCGATGCGGATTTTCTGCCAGAAGCGCGGCAAGCCGGCGAGCTGATGGCGCTCCAGCCACTCGTGCAGGGGCGCTTCCTCCTCGGCGGCGGCCTGGACCTGTTTCAGGGTCGCGAGCTGGGCATCCGTCGCCGTGCGCTCCCTGCTCGCTGCGGCGTCGGCTTCCGCCGCGGCAGCGCCGGCCGCGGCAAGCGCCGCCGTTTCCGCTTCAAGGGCATCCATTGCGGCCTGTGTCTCGGCCAGCGCCCTGTCGAAGGCGAGAACGCGTTCACTCGCGAGGCTCATCCCGGCCGCGTCCGGTGCGGCAAGCGATGGCAGCTCAGCTTCCAGCCTCTCGCGGCGCTGCGCCAGCGACTGGAGATTGTCTTCGAGGTGCGCGGCCTTCTGTTGCTCGAGCAGCAGCCGGCTTTCGGCCTGCAGCAGCCTGCTGCGCGATTCGTTCAACTGCTCCTGGAGGGCGCGATAGGCGTTCTCCGCCTGCGGCAGCCGGGTGTTCTGCGCCGCCAGGCTTGTCTGAGCGTCGGCGACGCGTTGCTTCGCGCCGCCCGAACGCGCCGCCCACATATGCAGCGCCTGGGTCAGTTGCGAGCGCTGTTCCCGCCACGAGGCGAGCTGCGATCGGCGCTCGGTGTGCTGGCTCTCGAGGCGGTAGCGGCTCTCCTCCACGTGCCGCAGCTCCGATTCATGTTTCGCCACCTCGGCGTTCGCCGCGTAGACGGCGGCCTGCGCCGCGTTGAGCCCGTCGCCCGCCGCAAAATGCGCGGCGCGCGCCGTCTCCGCGCGGCTTTCCACTTCCCGCAGCCGCGCCGTTCCGGCTTCGACTTCGTTCGCGAGACTGGAGATTTCTTTCGCGTGCCTGGAGCGCTCGGCGGCCGCATCCTTGCGGCGCAGGAACCAGAGCAGCTGCTGCTTGAATTGCAGCTCCTGCCGCAGCGCCTTGTAGTGCGAGGCGATCTCGGCCTGGCCCTCGAGCTTCTCGATCTGCGACCCCAGTTCGGTGCGGATGTCGGTCACGCGCGCCAGGTTCTCGCGCGAGTCGGCGAGTCGGTGCTCGGTCTCTTTGCGCCGCTCCTTGTAGCGCGAAATGCCGGCCGCCTCTTCGAGGAATACGCGCAACTCGTCGGGCCGCGCTTCAATCACGCGGGAGATCATGCCCTGCTCGATGATGGCGTAGGCGCGCGGCCCCAGGCCGGTGCCGAGGAACAGGTCCGTGATGTCGCGCCGCCGGACGTGCGTGCCGTTGATGTAGTACGAGGATTCGCCGTCGCGCTGCAGAACCCGCCGCACCGAGAGCTCGGCGTACTGCGACCATTGCCCCGCAGCACGCCCGAGGGAATTGTCGAACATCAGTTCCACGCTGGCGCGCGCGAGCGGCTTGCGCTCGCCCGCGCCGTTGAAGATGACATCCTGCATCGAGTCGCCGCGCAGGGCGGAAGCCCGCGATTCGCCCAGCACCCAGCGCACTGCATCGATGACGTTTGACTTGCCGCAGCCGTTCGGGCCGACGATGCCTACCAGCTGTCCCGGAACATGGATCGACGTTGGGTCGACGAAGGATTTGAAGCCGGAGAGTTTGACCTGGGTGAGGCGCACTTACGATCGCTTCTGGTGGCGTTTTTGAATTTCGAAAATGATACCATTCGAGGGCGCATTTTCCGCTGTATTTTCAGAGCTTTTTATGCCTTCGCGTCCAAGCAAACGCTTGCAGACTTTTGTCAATCCGTCGCCCGGGCGCGACTACCGGATTTGCATGGAGATTGCGGAATTCACCTGCTTGTGCCCGCTTACCGGCCAACCGGATTTCGCCGTCCTGTCGCTGGAGTATGTCCCTGACCGGTTGTGCCTGGAGTTGAAGTCGCTCAAGCTGTACCTGTGGTCCTACCGCAACCAGGGCGCATTCCACGAAGCGGTGACGAACAGGATCCTGGAGGACCTTGTGACTGCGGCGCAGCCCCGTTTCATGCGCCTGACGGCGAAATTCAACGTACGCGGCGGGATCTATACTTCGATCGTCGCCGAGCACCGCAAGCGCGGCTGGAAGGCGCAACCCTGAGGCTCAATGGCATCCGACCGGAAAACGATTGAAGACGCATGGGAGGGCCGCGCCTCGCTCGGTCCTGCCAACGCGCCCGCCAAGCTGCGCGATGCAGTCGAGAAAGCGATCGCGGGACTCGATTCCGGCGAGCTGCGCGTCGCGGAAAAGTCCGGCGGCAGCTGGGTCACGCATCAGTGGCTCAAGATGGCGGTGCTGCTTTCGTTTCGACTGGAACAAAACCGCGTCATGGAAGGTGGCGCTACCCGCTACTACGACAAGGTTTCAGCAAAATTCACTTCATTTGATTTTGACAAGGCTGGCGTGCGTGTCGTGCCGCCAGCAATGGCTCGTCGCGGAGCCTATATCGCGAAGAACGTCATTCTCATGCCCTCTTACGTCAATATCGGCGCCTATGTGGACGAAGGCACGATGGTCGACACCTGGGCCACGGTGGGTTCCTGCGCGCAGATCGGCAAGAACGTGCACCTTTCGGGCGGCGTGGGAATCGGCGGCGTGCTCGAGCCGGTACAGGCCGGACCTGTGATTATCGAGGACAACTGCTTCATCGGTGCGCGTTCCGAAGTCGTGGAAGGCGTGATCGTCGAGGAAAACAGCGTGCTTTCGATGGGCGTGTTCATCGGCCAGAGCACCAAGATCTTCAATCGCGAGACGGGTGAAGTGCTTTATGGCCGGGTGCCGTCGGGCTCCGTGGTCGTAGCCGGAACGATGCCCTCCGGGGATCGCAGCTGCGCCCTGTACTGTGCGGTCATCGTCAAGCGCGTCGATGCCAGGACCCGCGCCAAGACGAGCCTCAACGATCTCCTGCGCGGAGATTAAGGGCTAAACTAGGCACTCGTTAGCCAGGAGAGAACGCATATGTCCGCGATGAAGCGCCTGTTCCAGCTGATGGCCGACAAGAAGGCCTCCGACATCTTTCTGTCGGTCGGGGCGCCCATCAACATCAAGATCAACGGCGTGGCGATGCCGGTCAACCAGACGATGCTGAATGCGGACGCGGTACGCACCCTGCTCTATGAAGTGCTGAACGAAAAGCAGATCCGCGAGTACGAGGACGAAATGGAGATGAACACCGCCTACGCGCTGGACGGCGTCGGTGCTTTCCGCATCAGCGCCTTCCGCCAGAAGGGTTCTCCGGCGGTCGTGGTGCGCTTCATTCCGGGCGACGTGCCGAAATTCGACACCCTCGGGCTGCCGGGCGTGCTCAAGGAAATCATCATGCAGAAGCGCGGCCTGATCCTGATGGTCGGCGCCACCGGCTCGGGCAAGTCGACCTCCCTTTCGGCGATGCTCGACCTGCGCAATGAACAGAAATCCGGGCACATCCTGACGCTGGAAGACCCGGTCGAATTCATCTTCAAGAACAAGAAATCGATCGTCAACCAGCGCGAGGTCGGCACCGACACCAAGAGCTTCGAAACCGCGCTGAAGAACGCGCTGCGGCAGGCGCCCGACTGCATCCTGATCGGCGAGATCCGCGACAAGCAGACCATGGGCATGGCGCTCGCCTATGCGCAATCGGGCCACCTCGCGCTCGCCACGCTGCACGCCAACAACAGCTACCACGCGATGAACCGGATCATCAGCTTCTACCCGCTGGAGAACCGGCCGACGCTGCTGCTCGACCTTTCGGCCGCATTGCAGGCCATCGTCTCGCAGCGCCTCGTGCGCACCAAGACCGGCGCGCGCCGCGCCGCGGTGGAGGTCCTGCTCAACACGCGCCACATCGCGGAGCTGATCGAAAAGGGCGACGTGAACGAAATCAAGGACGCGATGGAAAAGAGCATGTCGCCCGGCTCGCAGACATTCGAGCAATCGCTGTTCAGCATGTTCATGGACGGTTCGATCACGCAGGACGAGTGCATGGCGAACGCGGATTCGGCCACCAACATGCTGTGGCTGATCAACCAGGCGACCGCCGGGACGATCTCGGTCGGCGGCAGCGCGCCTGCCCCGGCTGACAAGAAGGACGAAAAGAAGGACGCCGCGCTCTCGACCACCACCGGGGGCGCGTCCTTCAGCGATTTCAAGATCGACGCTAGCGTCTAGCTTTGCACAGCGTATTGGAGCTTGCGCAGGAGTTGATCCGCCGGCGCTCGGTTACGCCCGAGGATGGCGGCTGCCAGGACCTGATCGCCGCCCGCCTTGCCGCTGCCGGTTTCAAGTGCGAGCCGATGCGCTTCGGCGAAGTGAGCAACCTCTGGGCGCGGCGCGGAACCGCGAGACCGCTGCTGTGCTTTGCCGGCCACACCGACGTCGTGCCGAGCGGGCCGCTCTCCGAATGGCATTCGGACCCGTTCACGCCGACGCTGCGGGAGGGCAAGCTCTACGGGCGCGGCGCAGCGGACATGAAATCGTCCATTGCTGCCTTCGTCGTCGCCGCCGAGGCCTTCGTCAAGGAGCGCCCGGCCCATGGCGGTTCCATCGCTTTTCTTCTTACGTCGGACGAGGAAGGTCCGTCGGTGGACGGTACGGCGAAGGTCGTGGAGGTCCTGAAGCGGCGCGGCGAGGCCATGGACTACTGCATCGTCGGCGAGCCGACGTCGGTCGATGCGCTGGGAGACATGCTGAAGAACGGGCGGCGCGGGTCGCTCTCGGGGCGCCTCGCCGTGCGCGGCATCCAGGGCCATGTCGCCTACCCGCACCTCGCGCGCAATCCCGTGCATCAGCTCGCGCCCGCGCTGGCCGAGCTGGCGCGGACGCAATGGGACAAGGGCAACGAGAGTTTCCCTCCGACGACGTGGCAGATATCGAACATTCATGCCGGCACCGGCGTCGGCAACGTCATCCCGGGCAGCGTGGAAGTGGATTTCAATTTCCGCTTTTCCACGGCAAACACCGACGCCGGCCTGATGCAGCGGGTCGAAGCGATCCTGAAGAAGCATGGCCTGGAGTATTCGCTGTCCTGGGTCACCGGTGCCCGCCCCTTCCTCAGCGCCAGCGGCAAGCTGGCGAAGATCGTGACCGACGTCTGCAAGCGCCACACCGGGCGCACCGCGGAGCTGTCTACCACCGGCGGGACATCGGACGCGCGCTTCATCATCGAAATCTCGCCTGAAGTCCTCGAGCTGGGACCGGTCAACGCCAGCATCCACAAGCTGAACGAAAACATCGAAGTCGCTGCGCTCGAGCAGCTGTCGGACATCTACCTCGACACGCTGCGCTCGCTGCTTCCTTGAAGGTTTCCGAGCTCCTGCGCCAGACCGCGCGCCGCTTTACGCGCGCCGGGTTGCACTACGGCCACGGCACGCACAACGCGACGGAGGAAGCCGCCTGGCTCATTTCCTCCGTTCTTGGATACCTCCTTGAAGAGGAAATAAATTCAAAGGATCTGGGAAGAATAGAACACCTCGCACGCCGGCGCATCCGCGAGCGGATTCCCCTGGCGTACCTGCTCAGGGAAGCCTGGCTCGGCGAGCACTCCTTCTACGTCGACAAGCGCGTCATCGTGCCGCGCTCCTTCATCGCCGAGCTGCTGCGCGACCATCTGGGCCCCTGGCTGGCGCGCGAGCCGAAGCGGATCCTGGATCTCTGTACCGGCTCGGGCTGCCTCGCGGTGCTTGCCGCACTTGAATTTCCCGGCGCCAGGGTAGATGCGGTCGATCTCTCGCCTGCTGCCTTGCAAGTAGCAAGAATTAACATCAAGCAGCATCGCCTCGCGAAGCGCGTTCGCGCCCTCAGGTCAGACCTGTATCAATTCATCAGAAAAAAGAAATACGACCTGATCGTCAGCAACCCGCCTTATGTGACCGCGCACTCGATGCGCAGCCTGCCGAGGGAGTACCGGCACGAACCGGCGATGTCGCTTGCCGCCGGCAAGGACGGCCTCGCTCTCGTACACCGGATCCTCGCCGATGCGAAGCGTCACCTCGCACCGGGAGGGCTCCTAGTCTGCGAAATCGGCGGTAACCGCAAGGCGCTTGAGCGCGCCTATCCGAAACTGGAATTCGCCTGGCCGGAAATCAGTGATCCCGGAAGCGTATTTATCCTGGCGCGGGAGAAACTCCCGGGCTGAAAGTGGTGGGGTGACCGATGGGACTCGAACCCACAACAACCGGAATCACAATCCGGGACTCTACCTTTGAGCTACGGTCACCATCGTGCAACTCTGCACTGCGCTGTGGCCTGCCCGGCGGGACTCGAACCCACAACCCCCAGCTTAGAAGGCTGGTGCTCTATCCGGTTGAGCTACGGGCAGATCCGCTTTCTGCCTTCACCTACCCGGGGCAGGACTGGTCGGGGTGGAGAGATTTGAACTCCCGACATCCTGCTCCCAAAGCAGGCGCGCTACCAGGCTGCGCTACACCCCGAAAATCGGGCGCCAATGATACTCTTTTTTTGGCTTGCGGCAGGGGGCCATATCTGCTACAAAGCCTACCTTCATTTTTCGGCCGACGAACGAAATGCCCTTGGAATTGAAGAAAAACAGCTTCGCGCCCTACGCCCCGAAAAAGGGCGAGGAGTACATGAACGCGAAGCAGCGTTCCCATTTCCGCAAGATCCTCGAGAATCTCAAGGCCGAGCTCTCGCAGGAGATCGACCGCACCGTGCACACGATGCAGGACGAGGCGACGGTGTTCGCGGATCCGAACGACCGCGCCAGCCAGGAATCCGACATGGCGCTGGAGCTGCGCAACCGCGACCGCGAGAGGAAGCTGATCAAGAAGATCGACGAGACCATCGCGCGCATTGACGCCAACGAGTACGGCTACTGCGAGAGCTGCGGCGTCGAGATCGGCCTGAAGCGCCTCGAGGCGCGTCCTACCGCCACGCTCTGCATCGACTGCAAGACCCTCGACGAGATGCGCGAGCGACAGGTCGCCAAGTAAGACCTAGGGAAACACTGAACAACTGACCGCGCAGAGCGACAGATGAACGCGATTGAGTTGAATTTGTGAATTAAAAGGAATTTTCATCGATATGCAGGCCGTTTTGATGGCGAAAGCGGGGTATTC
>Ga0187893_10002402_pt1 | contig 41317 bp, 27 predicted proteins | sample MA1701074metaG_FD_139574 | JGI IMG/M metagenome (GOLD analysis project Ga0187893, IMG submission 139574) | White microbial mat communities from a basaltic lava cave in the Kipuka Kanohina Cave System on the Island of Hawaii, USA - MA170107-4 metaG ...
CGGCCGCGCGTTGATGGATCCGACTGAGTTGCGCCAGATGGTTAAGCATACGCAGTGCGTCGTCGTGATTGACAGCGCGCCTCCGATTAAAGCGAGCTACCCACCGTTTGCGGTACAAAAGGTAAGAGCGCTGGCGCCGGAGTATGGTTCGCCGCGCTTGGTGTCGTTGCTTCAGGCGGAGGAAGAGAAGTTGGAGAAGACGGCGCGAGAATTTCGCCAGCAGGAGTTGGCGGCGGCTGTGTCTCGGATGAATTCAGGTGTGAGCGAGGAACAAGTTGCTGTCCGTGGCGCGGGTTCCGTTGGCACGGCCACGATGAATTCTGCTGTAGGTGATGGGGCTGCGGTCGTCGAGGACGAAGTTTATCAAGCTGTGTTTCAAATAATGGTTGACGGGAAGTTGCCTGAGCCTGGTTCTCTTGAGACAAAATCGCCATTTGCCAAACTGCTCAAGAGTTATTACGACACCGGGCGAATAACGAAGTGGGAAGATGTCCGCGAGCTTGATATCAACGTGATGAAGCGCGTTGGTGTTGGTAACCACGTGGCTTCGGCGGGAACGGTAGCCCGTGCGGTTGTTCAGGAGACAGCTTCGCTGGTTTCAGCCGGTACGATCGCGCCGTCAGCGTCGCCCGATGGGGTAGGCGTGGTCGAGTCAGTGATTGAGAATGCTGTTGCGGTTGGTGATGGAGGTGGTGATAAAGACAAGTCGAACCAGCGTTCGTTTGTTTTCTTTACGGATCAGGGCGTGCAGAAGGAATTGATGAAAACGGCTTCGGTGATTATTACGAGTCGCGCGCGTCCTGACGGCAAGCGGCCGGAGGTTAAACCGGCGCCGAGTTATAGAGGCATGGCGCCCGCGAAGCTCTCGGATGACGTGATCTTAAATAGCCGGCGCGCAGATCCAGTGCAGGATGCTTTGAGGTGAGAGTCTGCTGGAATTTTAAGTAGGAGGCGTGATTTGAGTTATGGACGGCGGTGGGGCTCCGAAGACAAGTCTTAGGATAACTTTCATATTGTTGGCGGTCGCGATTGTCCTTACGGTCGTGTGCTACGTCTATAGCAGGTGGGCTGAGGCGCAGCGGCAACAGGAGTTGCTGCCGCGGCTTGCGGCTGACAGCATGGTCAAGGGCTTGCGGCAGTACCAGCGACAAACAGGGCAATTTCCTGCCGACTTTGCGGAGCTTGAGCAGCGCGTGTGGAAGCATACTAACGTTCCTGATTTCGGACCCGCAAAGAGGACTCTTACGGTGGCGAACTACTACTACATGTATTCCAAGGTGGATCCCCTGACGTGCGCGGTTTGGGCGATACCTTCGGGCCCACGCCGTGAGGAAGGCTCAACGCATTTTCTTGTGATTGGTCCGGAAGTCATTAGACGCTGGAAGGGGCCGGCGCTTTCCAAGGCTGATATTGATAAGCTCGAACCTGTCCCAATGGCGGTCGTTTTGAATGTCATGGGCATGACAGAACAGCCGGTGATCGATCAGCGCAAGGCTGGCAGCAAGTCTGTTCCGTAGCCGCTGAGATAGGATCTGGATGCCATTCTCTTCCGCAATTTAACGTGGAGACTGAGTTATGAAGTGAGACTCGTTTATTTGGACACGATGGATCATTCCGAACTCTTGTTAAGAGACTTCCTTTTGATCGCGGCCTTCTTCGCGAATTTTTGTGGCGCACTGAGACGCTCGACTTGCTTGTGGAGCATGGCGACGGGCACGACCTTCGTAAGGAGGGGCGTTTTGATTTACGGGCTGCTTGCTGTTGAGATCTGACTGGACAGTCGGCGTAACTGATGTCGTCGCATCGCAAATCGCACGGATGATGCGAATGAGAACTGTCGCGAATACGATTCCAGGCATGGTGAAAATAATCGGTCTGCTCAGTGCTTTAAGGTGTTTGACCGAAGCCGGACTACGAACCGCACCAGCAACACCAGCAGCGTCGTATCGTCGCGCAGGTGCTTTAAGGTGTTTGACCGAAGCCGGACTACGAACCGCCCTCTTCTTGTGATCGATTCGCGCCGCTCACGTTTGAATTTCTCAACCAACAGAGGCGAGAGCCTGAGTAGGGCGGCGACTTCGGAAACATTTAGAAACTGAGGCAGGCTTCGCACTCTCAGTGCAGCGACACTTGTACTCATTAGTCACGTCCTTTGATTTTGCTTTAATCAGGAGGAAAACGATTACCGTCGCACTCGATAACTCAGCTCACGTACCAGAGCACTCTTGCTGGCCCAATTTGAACCGCGACGGGCGTTATTAGATTTCGGCGAAAAGAAAATTCCTTGGAAAATGACGAGCTCACCAAAAGGGGTACCACGCAAAAGAAGGGAGAACAGACAGGACTGGAAAGTATAACCCGTAGCGAAATACCTCAAAGTTGTATTTTCTTACGCTGCCCCACTATGCTAACACGCGCCGCAATTGAGACGCTTCCGGTTAGGATCTTAATTGCACCCGAACGAATCCGCTCTCGGATCACATTTACTGACTGGGGCTGGTTAGTAGGTTCGAGAAGAGGAGAAGGGGAAGATGAAGAAAGCTAAACATCAAAGAGGAGACAGGACGACGTTTCAGCATCTGCTCATCCTTGTGGCGTCGCAAAATGCTCAGAGGCTAGTGGAAAGGGCGATAACGGCTAACCATCTAGCGAAAACGCTGCGTGGCGCAGCGCGGGCGACCGCGTATGCTGTAAAGAGTGAAGCACTCGTTGCTTTGAACGATAAATTTCCTCAGATACTCATATTGCGGAAGGATATTCAGACGCCGAAATACATACTCATAAGAAGCTCACTGCTTGCGTTTTCTCTTCATGCGCCGGCGCATCGTTTCCGCTCACGCACGGCGGCGTGATCCGGAAGAGCCTGTTGAAGCGAGATCGCTCTGACACATTGACTTGGCCCCGTCCTTCATCTAAAAACGAAAAGCACGTTTTTGGTGGTCGGAATCGATGGCGCGTTCCATGCGGACAGAAGTCAACCGTTCTCCCGCGATGTCGTTCCAATGTAGTTGTCTGCACTGACATCGACTGCTTCCATCGCTTGATCTAGAGCGTTCCTGCCGCCGGTTCCTGAAAGAAATCAAGTTATGAAGTGTACTCGCGTGTTTGAGTTCGGGATTTGACTTATGAGCATTTGGATCGAAATTCTGAAGCTCGGCGCAGCCGGCAAGAGTGAAGAAGCGATGCAAATTCTCGAAGTGGATCTGCGAAAAGCTTTGCGGCAGTATTCAGAGTCCTCTGAAGGAAGTCGAGAATACTTTGGACCTGTGCCCAAAGCGGCTGGCGGGTTTATTTCAAAGTTACCTACCAACGAAAAAGGGTTGGCCCGGTTTCACGAACAAGACCTGGTGGACCACATCGTGGATGACGTTGTCACTGCCGTGAAAAGAACACTCTTGTTGGTAGGGTTCATACGCCTCAACCCGAATTCAACGATTAATGAATTGGTTGAGTTCTTCCCTTGGGATCCAGATCTAAAGCGAGATGCTGAATGGAAGAGGAAGCGGATAATCACGTATCTGTCTTCGATGATCGCGGCTGGGATTCCTCTTCCACCGATAACCGACTTACCGGATGACGGATCTGATGTGTACAACTTTGATGAGCTTGCTTTCGCCGGATCGAACCAACGGATTGAAAATAGCTGGAATGACTTTAAGCGGCAGCAAGATCTCGACGGCTATTACTTTTCCATCGAAGACACAGATACACGCAGCGGCGTCAATGCCGAATCCGTTGACTATGGGACCATTACCATGGCGAAGGTGGTGCTCGGCAGTGAACCCGAAATAAATCCCGAATTGATCCTAAATCTGCATCTATTGGGTAAGAGTCTAACTACCGAACTAACAACATTAGTAGATGAAATGCATACGACCCAGCCGAAAAACGGCTTCAGACCTATCGCGTGGCACAATGTCTTTTGGTGCATGCTGTCAGATTACGAAGGTCTGCACATGAGTTTGAAAGTACTCGATCCCTATTGCGAACATGATAAAGAGCTATGCGAACATCTGGCCGATAATTATCGTGAGATCACTTCAACATCCCGGCCAGTTATTAATAGACGCAGACGCAATCTCCATGAGGCTTGCAACGACAGGGTGATTCTGCGGGTTCGCGAGGAATTTGCCGCGTGAACAACTACACGCCAAGATCACATAAGGTACCGGGCGGTGCCAGGCGATGGCTGTAATTCAAATAAAGATTAGTCGCACCTTGCTACATCGCGCTGGCCAACTAGCGGAGAAATGCTCGTCTGCGGCTGTAAGAGAACGAGTACTCGTATCTCAGGCTGTCGCGCTGGCGTTTAGGCAATACTTGCATGAGCGTTTTGACTCAGAGGAAGTAACAAGCAACGGCCGATCGAGCCTCGTCAAATATGTCGAGCTGCTCGATATTTGCGACTTCAAAATCAGAGGCTGGCCGATTGATGTTCGGTCGATCACAACTGCCGAGCGGGACGCGCTTTACGTCCCGACTGTTCCCTTGATGGTGGGTGTGCTATCTGACTTCTATGTATGCGCCCAAGTAGATTCGGCTATTACAGAAGCGGACATCATAGGTTATTCAACGCGCTCCGATTTGTCAGAGGCGGAGTTAAGCGCAAACGGCCTCTTTGCATACATACCCAATGAGTTTCTCAGACCGTTTGACCAATTATTGGAAACGATTAGTCAGGAAAGGCGCTTCGATTCAGATCAGCAACGTGATTACGAACGTTGGCAGTCGAGCGCTGATCGCATAGTTGAAGGCGCTTACAGTTTTCTCTCTTCGGCGGATGACCTCACAAGAGAAGAAATCGACCGACTTGCCATCGGCTTACGAGATAACGTGCTCAGTATTTACGGTGAGCGCATTTCAAATACAGGCATTGAGCCACTCTTTGACCGGCTCTTTGAGCGTTTTGGTTTGGGCGAGCCTGTTCCGTCACCTCCCGGAAGCGATTTGGCTTTCAGGAATCGAGCGGATGAAGAGAGGGCGATTGAGAAGAAGCGATTGCGCGAGCGGTTCTTTCGCGACGAGCTAAACGTTCGCCAAAGGGTCTCACTCTATCGCTACCTGCTCGAAAAAGAAGACGCGCTGGAAGAACATCGCCGAACAAAAGGCGCCCTCGATCACATTAGCGGTGGGAGGTATCAAGCATCAAAGCGTCGACAAACCCATGTGCGGGCAGCTAAAGAACATCAAGCACAGTCCGCATGGGTTGAGCCACCAAAGACGCCTCGACCAATCGTGCAGTATCAAAAGGATTTGACAGCCATGGAACCAGCAAAAGCGATAGATTCGCGAAAAACCGAAGCCCCACTTTTCAAGATTGGTCAGCGCGTGCAGATGCCGGGTCACTTTGCGCAGCCCGTTGTCCTGGAAGAAGTGCGCCGGATTGGTGACAGCTACGAATGTCGTGTTCGCCTCGCTGACGGATCGCTCGATGAAACGACGATTACGGAAGAAGAGGCTCGCCGCCTATTTGAAGCCGAAGCAGCCGAAGCCAGAATTCAACCGGTTAATGCTGAACAACTACGCCTTCTGGTTGAGTCAACGCGAATTCGACTCGCTTACGCGCATGACGAATTCTTCGCAGTGAGTCTTTCCGGCATTCAGACACTTCCTCACCAAATCGAAGCCGTCTATATGAAGATGCTCCCTCAGCCGAGACTTCGGTTTCTGTTGGCTGATGACCCCGGCGCAGGCAAAACGATCATGGCGGGACTCCTCATCAAGGAGATGAAGCTTCGGCAAGCTATCGAACGTGTTCTGATTCTTTCTCCGGCACCGCTTACGCTCCAATGGCAGGACGAATTGTTGCGCTGGTTCGGCGAGGAGTTCGAGATCATCTCTTCGGCAACCGATCAGCGCCAACTCCTTAACCAGTGGCAACGGAACTCACAAGCCATCGCGTCAATCGATTATGCAAAGCAGGACGCGGTGCGTGAACGTGTGTGGCAGCAGCCATGGGATTTAGTTGTAATTGACGAGGCGCATAAGTGTTCTGCCTATACAAAGCGTTCGAATCAGCGAGCGCCGGAAGCGGATAAGACAAAACGCTATCAGCTCGCTGAAAAGCTAACGGAGAAATCCGATCATCTCCTCTTGCTCACCGCTACTCCTCATCACGGCAACGAAGACCGGTTTTGGCATTTTCTTCGTTTGCTGGATACCGATCTCTTTCCCGAACCTCACAAAGTCGATACAGTGGCGGAAATTAATCGCGACATTCTCCGATTGGGTCATGATTGCCCCTGGGCGCTTCGTCGTTTAAAAGAGGATCTTCGCGATCTCGATGGATACAAGCTTTTCCCCGAGCGAGAGGCGAACACTGTTCGATTCAAACTCAACAGTGACGAGTTCAATCTGTACAAGGCGGTTGCGGCCTACATCAATCAATACTTGCCCGGCGGCACGGGTCGACAGAAGGCAAGTATTGCTCTTGTCCGAACAGTCCTTCAGCGCCGACTCGCTAGCTCCACCGCGGCGATCTACGAGTCGCTGAAACGTCGCCTTAACAAGCAGAAGGGGCTACTCGATGAACTCGAAGGTCTCACGCCTTCGCAACAAGCTAAACGACTTGCGCAACTTCAAGGGCGCTTGGTCGATCGCGAGCAGGATGAAGACGATCTCGACGAAACGCAGCGGGATGATCTGGTTGACGAGTATACGGCTGCCGCCGAACTAAGCCATCTACAATCAGAAGTCGCTGTTCTTCGCGATTTGGCGGAGCAAGCCCGCACTGTTCGTGACACGGCTACTGATAGCAAACTTATTCAACTGCGCGAGTGCCTGAAACGTGCGGAGTTCCAGGAGTTGAAGGAAGGCGCCGCACGGTTACTCATCTTCACTGAACATCGGGACACGCTTAATTATCTCAAGGAGGAACTCGAAAAGGACGGCTTTTCGCTTTGCGAGATTCACGGCGGCATGAACGTGCACGAACGTAAGCGTGCTCAGGAAGTCTTTCGCACAAGCGCAAAAATTTGCGTCGCGACGGAAGCTGCCGGCGAAGGTATCAATCTTCAGTTTTGTCACCTGATGATTAACTACGACCTCCCGTGGAACCCAACTCGTCTGGAGCAAAGGTTAGGCCGCATCCATCGCATCGGCCAGAAACGAAAAGTGTACTGCTTCAATTTCGTCGCAACTGAATCTGAGGATGGCGAGCCAGTAATTGAAGGCCGCATTCTTGAATGTCTGTTGGAGAAACTTGAAAAGATCAAGGATGCGCTCCAAGGGCGCGTGTTTGATGTGATCGGCGAAATACTTTCCGTTAATGACGTAAATCTGCCAGCGATGATTCAGGACGCCACGTTGAATCCTGGCACGCTCTTCGAAAAGCTCGATGACCTCGAACGAATCGATCCGGAGAAGTGGAAACGATACGAAGAAGCGACCGGCATCGCGCTGGCCCGCGATAAATTTGACGTTAATAGATTCACCGGGCTTCAGAAGGAAAACTTCGAGGCCGAAGAGCAGCGACTAATGCCCAAGTATGTGGAGGAGCATTTCAAAGCTGCCGCGAAATTGATCAACCTGAAGGTTGATGAGCGCGCTGATGGCCTTTTCCGCATAGAGCACGTACCTCAAGACTTGCGATCTGAACGCTGGGAATCAGTGCGCCGACGCGGTAAACCGGAAACGAGTTATCGCAAACTGACATTCAACAAGGAAGTTCTTGAGAGGGATCAGCATATTGATGCCGTGTTGCTTGGACCGGGGCATTCGCTTTACGCAGTCGTTGACGAAGCGGTGAATTCTCGACTCGCAAAATTGTCGGGACAAGTTGGGTTCTACATCGATCCATTAGCCGCTTCGCCGTACCGCATTCACTTTTTCGAGATGTCGATTCGAGGTCAGGATGCGCAAGGCAATCAGGTCGTTCTCTACGGCGAATTAGTTGCCGTTAAAGAGAATGACGGGAGATTTGAACTAATACCCGGTGACACGTTCGTCGATCTGGCGCCGCATCCTACGCCACCTCAGTCAATTGACGGTCTAGAATTTCAGAGCGCGGCGGATTTTCTGAAATCAACCTATCAGTTGGACCGTAGAGCGAAGTGCCAAGCTGAACGTCAGCATTTTGTTGAAGTATGTCGCGAATATTTGGAAAGGTCTTTTGACGCGCGAACAAAGGCGACTCAGGTTCGCATTATGAATCTGATGGCCCGCGAGCGCGAAGACGAAGCGGTCGCGCGCGCGCGCGCGAATGCGCAAGCCGACCTTGATGTCTTGAAGCGGGAGAGGACGGATCGGCTTAGTAGTCTTGACCGGCTCGCAATTGCGCGTACAGGTCCAGTCAGGCACGTAGCAACAGCAATGGTATTGACACCAACAGACAGCGTTGACGCGCAGATGCAATTGCTTAGCAACGAGATGATGGACGACGCTCGTCGTGCCAGCGAGTTAGCGGCGGAAGACTTTGTGATTGAGCACGAGTCTGACTTTGGTTGGGAATGGAAGAAAGTAGGCCATGAAAAGATTGGGTTCGATATCCGAAGCATGAGTCCCGCAGATTCGGCTACGGGTAAGCGTAATGTTCGACGAATTGAAGTGAAGGGCCGACTTCGCGGTGAGCCCGTACGGTTGACCCCAAATGAGTGGCTTAAAGCGACCCAATTAGGCTCGACTTATTGGCTATATGTGGTGTGGGACCCAACCAATTCGGAGAAGCGCGAGCTTATCAAGATTAAGGATCCTGCGCGTGTTTTGGATCATGCGAAAAAACCGGTCGCAATGATGATTGAACTAAATGCCCGCGCGCTATTAGAAGCTGCCAAAAACTGCGAAGAGAGCCGAGTGAACTAATGAACGAAGACAAGCGGTTAATAGAAGACTACTTGCCGATTAACGAAATCCGCAAGGAACCCGTGCGCAAAGGGCACATCTCAACGCTACATCTATGGTGGGCGCGTCGGCCACTTACCGCTTGTCGTGCTGCTATTTACGGCGCGCTTATTCCAGCCGCTCAGTTTGGAGCAACTGACAGTGTGAAGGAGACGAAGAAATCACGTGCTCGTGCGAAGAAATTTGTTACTGACTTGTGTAAGCATCCCGCCACGTCAACAGTTATCGCTGAAGCTCAACGACACATACTAAAAGCTCAAGCCGAACGACTGACCTGTGAGATCAAAGATTCACAATCGGATAACGGGCGCGCGCCCTCGTGGGTTGAAGAGTTCACCTTCAAGGGCGATGAAGTGACCGCAAGTGATATAGAAGCGGGTCGCGCGCCGCGTGCACGAGTGCTCGATATGTTCAGCGGTGGCGGCGCGATTCCGCTTGAAGCATTGAGGTTGGGCTGCGAGGCATACGCTCTCGATCTTAATCCTGTAGCGCACATGATCGAACTCTGCACGTTAGTTTATCCTCAAAGATATGGGAAGCCAGATCCAGACGTGCCAGGCATGACCGGGACTAAGAACACTAACGGTGAAGCGACGTGGGGTGGACTGGCAGAAGAGGTATCTTACTGGGGCAACTGGGTCTTGGAACGTGTGCGCAGGGAAATAGGGGACCTGTATCCGCCTATCCCAGATCCCAAAGCTAAGAACCGATCCTTCGTTGAAGATTCTCAACAACAGTTACTCGATACGCAAAGTCAGCAGAAGCTCAGAATCCCTGAAGGCTACTTGACTCCTGTGGCTTACCTGTGGACTCGAACTGTAACTTGCAAAAACCCGAACTGCCGCGCGGCGATTCCGTTGGTGCGTCAGACCTGGCTCAGCAGAAAGACCGACCGGGTTGTCGCATTAAGAATTATAGCCCTCCGGGGAGAGAAGCGAGTGCGCTTTCGTGTTGTTGAAGAGCACTCAGAAGATCAATTGGACTTCGATCCTGCGGGTTTTTCGAGTGGCGGCAACGCGACGTGTCCCTTTTGCGGTACTGTCGCGGATAGCGACTACGTAATGCGCTCAGGTTTGGCCAAGCGATTTGATGAACAACTAATGGCAGTCGTTTGTCATAACCCCGACGACGGCGAATTTAGTTTTATCGTCGAAGAGGAAATCGATCTACCGCCAATAGAAAGCGACAAAGTTTTTGAAGAACTCGAAAAAGTCGCTAAAGAAATCCAATTCGGACTACCAACTGAGAAGATTGATCCGATCAGACCGTCGCCAAATGCTCGTGGGTTGACTGCCGTAACACGTTATGGGCTAAACAAATTCTCCGATCTGTTTACGACGAGACAGCTTACATTCTTGACAACGATAGCGAAGGCCGTTGTTGAGGCAAGCAAGTCGATGGCTGACCGATACAGAGATGTTGAGATGCGGGAAGCGATATGCACTTACTTGGGGTTGTTCGTAAGCCGTAACGCCCAAGTAAATACGACAATGTCGAGATGGAGAGGGGACACAGCGGGACGTGTTGAACCCGCATTTGGTCGACATGCCCTTTCGATGGTTTGGGATTTTCCAGAGATAAACCCCTTCGGCGGACTGTCAAATGATGCTTGGCGTACATTTCTTCCGATTATTGAAGTCATTAAGGGTTTAACTGACCTTTCGTTCGGGAATGTAGCTCGTGGAACAGCAACGGATCTGCCGTTCTCTCCAGGATCGTTCGATGCTGTTGTTACCGACCCGCCTTATTATGACAACGTGCCATATGCGGACATCTCAGACTTCTTTTATGTCTGGCTCCGAAGATCTATAGGCTCTATTCACTCTGCGCATTTCGCAACACCTTTAACGCCCAAAAAGGCTGAGGCTACAGCCTTATCGAGTCGGCATGGTGGAGATATGGATAAGGCGGCGCGTGCTTATGAGGAGACGATGCTGTTATCGCTGCGCGAGGCGTACCGCGTTCTCAAGCAGTCTGGTGAACTCGTTCTGATATACGCGCACAAAACAACCTTGGGTTGGGCTACGCTTGTCGATGCGCTGCGAATCGCAGGGTTTGTAGTTGTGGAAGCATGGCCTATCGATACCGAAATGTCGTCGAGACTGTTAGCGATGGAGTCTGCAGCTCTTAGCACAAGCATTTTCTTGGTTGCCCGAAGGCGTGAGGGTGAAACGACGGGAAAATATGAAGAGCGCGTCAAAGGCGAGTTAGAGCAGATTGTCCGCGAACGGGTAGAGACGTTGTGGGCAATGGGCATTTCGGGAGCGGACCTGGTGATCGCCTCTGTCGGAGCAGGACTACGGGCTTTCACCCGTTTTGCGCGAGTTGAGTATGCCAATGGTGAAGAGGTGCCGGCCGAACGGTTCTTGACGGAAGTGGAAACAGTCGTGCTGGAAAGTATCCTTGACCGGCTTTCCAAAGAGGTTGGCGCCCAGTCATCAATCCAAGATCGCCAGTACAGTTTAGCGGGATTAGATGCCCCAACGCGGTTCTATATTCTCTGGCGGTATACCTACAAAGTTGCAGAACTCGATGCCGGCGAGGCAATCATATTCGCGAACGGAACGCATATAGAGTTAGACGGCCAAGGAGGGCTGTCGACCGGCGCACGGTCGTTGGTGGAAAAGAAGAAAAATAAATATCGGTTACGAGATTATGCAGAGCGCGGAGCTCGTGAGGAGCTCGGCCTTCGTGAGGAAGGAAACCTAAATGACGGTGCGCCCTTGATCGATACCCTTCAACGGATTCTGTGGTTGATGGAGAATGAACCACGTAACCTGAATGGTTATCTCGAACAGGCACTCCCGGATCGTGAGCGGTTGCGGCAACTGGCGCAGGCTTTGGCCGGTCCGGCGCTCAAGGGTGGCGATGCTGATGCGAAGCTCATCAACACTACGTCCACAGAAGCATCGGCGCTCGGCAAGCTGTTGGCTAACTGGCGGACATTAATTGATGCACGGCTTGAGGAATTTCGTCTTCGTTGAGTAAAGACTCCGTTTAAGGAGATCAATTGGATGAGTACATCTTACGCATTACGGCCTTGGACAGAGATTGTGCATCTCGATCGAGATGTCGAGCGTGACAGTCTGACAGAGTCGGTCTTCGCAATTGACATTGGCGCTATCGCGGCAAATGACAAAAACGTGCCGCACGTTAACCGCGATCCCGAGGCATTCTTCCGCGCCACGTATCTAACCAATGATCTTCGTCGCCTTCTCGAGGAAGTACTCGCGTCCTTGGCCGGCACGACAGGCTACAACCGGGTCCTTAAACTCCGCACACCGTTTGGCGGCGGCAAGTCACATACGCTCGCTGCTCTTCTTCACGCCGTGCGCGATCGTAAAGCACTAGATGTAATTCCCGAGTCCAAAGGGTTAGCTGATCCTGGTCGCGTCGATCCGGCAGTTTTCGATGGTGAAAAGTTTAGCGTTCAGGGAAAGGATTTGCCTGATGGTCGTCACATTCACACAATGTGGGGATGGATGGCAGCGCAGCTTGGTGATGCCTCGTACGCGGCGATCGAAAAACTTGATAAAGATCGCGTCTCTCCGAGCGGCGATGATATTCAAAAAATGTTGGCCGGTGGGCCGAAGCTTCTGCTGCTTGATGAAGTTCTCAAGTACATGGAGCGTGCCGCCGCCGTCGCCGTTCTCGATTCAACATTAGCGCGACAGGCCAAAGACTTCTTTCAGAATCTTACTGTCGAGGTCGCAAATAGTCCCAACGCGGTGATGGTCTACACACTCCAGTGGAGTGCACGAGAGTCACTCGACAATCAAGCGCTGTTGAGTGAGCTGGACCACTTGGCCGCAAGGGTTGATGATTTAAGACAGCCCGTTGGCGACGATGAAATCGTCTGTGTCGTTAAGCGTCGTCTGTTGTCTCAGGAACCGGACGCGGCACACGCGACGGAAGTAGCACAAGTATTCCAGCAGGTCGTAACTAAACAGAAGCGCACATCCGCTGCGACACAGTTCGAACAAGAACAGGCTGATACAGAGGGCGCACACCTTCGAGATCAAATTAAAAGCAACTATCCTTTCCACCCAGCGACCCTTGACGTGATGAGAGGCCGTTGGGCATCGCTGCCGGATTTTCAACGGACACGTGGCGCACTTCGATTTCTTGCCACTTGCCTGCGAACAGCTAAGAAGCAGGGCCCTCAGCGACAATTACTTGGACCCGCTGACATTCCGCTGCACAACGCGGAGGTACGCAATGCTCTTTACAAAGAGTTGGGATTGCATAACGAGTACGACGCGATCTTCACTGAGGATCTCGTCGGGCAGAATGCACGCGTGAAGCGGATCGATGAACGACTTGCCAAAGAATCTCCTGCGCTCGCGAATGTGCAGCCCGCAACTCGTCTTGCGACGGCCATATTGATGTACTCGTTTGGCGGCCTTCGGCGTGAGGCGGATGGTCAAGAAGAGATGCTGCCGCCTGGAATCAGCGAACAGGAGTTGTTATCCGTTTGCCTGAGTCCCGATCTCGATAGCATCACCGCTGGCTCGGTTCTGTCAGATCTGCGAAACACTTGTGTCTATCTGCACTTTGATGGCGTTCGTTACGTATTCAAAAAAGATCCCAACGTGACGAAGCTGATCGAGGAAGCTGAAGAACAGATCGCGACTCAGGAGTCACAGAACCAGCCCATCAGAAATCGAATTAAAGAGCTCCTGAACAAAAAAGTTGCCGGACAGCGTGCTGCCATCGTTTGGCCCGAGAGATCAGCCGACATTGCAGATAAGGAACCATCGTTCCTTATTGGCTACTTGCCTCTTGAATTCACGAAGAAGGCGAAGAAAGAGCAGGACGCGCTTGCGAAGGAATTTTTTGAAAAGTACGGTGACGGTCTTCGGAAATTCCGCAATGGCATCGGCTTGGCGATTCCGCAAACCTCAGCTGTTGCCTCGCTCGAACGAGCTGTCAGGTCTTTGCTTGCCGTTGAAAAGGTCGAAACCAACAAGGCGCAGCTTCGACTGACCAAAGAGCAAATCGATCAACTGAAGGAGCGCCGCAAAACTGAGGAGACCGCAATAGAGTATTCCATGCGCGAACTTTACACCGCCGTCTGGCTACCGCGCCTTGAAGGTGGCCAGATCTCTATCGAGAAAGTTGAGACTGGAGGTAGAGCGTTAGCGGCAGCTGGTGTGCATGAGCGCATTATGGAGTTGCTCATTACTACTATGAGGAAAGTGTTCACGACGCTCACTGCACGCAAGATTGTTGAATCGCTGAAGTTGGGTGAAGCGATTGACGGCGGCCAATCAGCTCGAAACGGCATTAAGACTTCAGAAGTCTTAGAATCGTTCTACTCGATTCTCGGTTTCACCAGACTGGAATCATCAGACGTCGTGCGAAAAGCAATCGCGAATGGTGTGGCCGGGGAACATCCAGAGTTTGGCTACTGGAGCGGAGCCGAACCAACGCTCGGAGAAGATGGTCGATACCAGGTGAATGTTTACCGAGTTGTTTTCCATCGCGCGCTCGATCCAGTCGAAGTCGATTTCGAAACCGGCTTTCTAATCATGCCAGCCGCAATGCCTGTCGCGCCTGCGCCTGCTGCCCCGACCGAAGTTTCGGGCGGCGAGACGGACAAGGAAACGCCGCCGGAAGGTCCTGGGCCAACACCACCGACATTACCACCGACCCAACCCGGCCTCGGTTTGCGTAGCACTGTGACTCTCTCGTTTCGAGCGAATCGCGATCAAATCTTCAAATCTTTTCCTGCAATCGCAAATCTCGCTGAAGCTGCCGGCGAAGTCGCGATCGATGTGAAGGCGGAAAAGAGTGACGGCTTCGACGAGTCCTGGTTGCGCAATGCAGTGTTGGAGCCACTGGATGAAGAGGGACTGCTATCTCCGGACTGATTTCCCAAAGCGCTATTAAATGAGTACGCAAATAATCAAGACTCTAATTAAACGCTTCAAAACTTCGATCTTCAGCCCTGCAAACAGAGAGGAAGAACGATCGTCCCTTGGGGATTTTTGGGCACGTATTCCTGAAGATCTCTTGACTGAAGAGCTGAAGGAGGCTGGATATACTACCCTTGTCCTCTCGGGAGAGAGTGCTGAGAGGTACTACGGAAATATTGATCTTCTTCGGCAAGAACCGGCACTCGAATACCTCACCGATAAAGAAATTAAGGATCACCTATGGCGGTTGGAATGCGAGGTGTTCGTAAATCGTGAAGAGTATAAAAAAGACATTCGCAAGCTCACTAAAAACGTGGAAGACTCTGTGTCTTCAATCGTAAGACCTTTTGAGCCGTTTGAAGCTCTAATACCGATCGATTATTTCAAAGCGGGTGACCATGAAATCAGTATTGGTGACTGCCTTGTCCGAAGGTTTACAGAGGCGCAGCTTCTCGATTGGGGATTTGCCGAACACCAGATGTGGCGGGATTCAGTTCATTTCTACGCCGACAAGACCGCGATTGTCGTACGAGAGAGCGGCAACAGTCTCGAAGCAGTCATTCATCGAGCAAGGCGACGAGCAGAACTTGTCCTACATGCGCTTAGAGTCGCGTTCTCAAATCGCGATTTCACGCCTGACCTTCAATTGAGATTTCGTCTTTCACCGCACACCGTACTCCGCGAAGCGGACAAACCGAAGATTAGAAGAGGGACTCACGCATCGCCTGGACCATGGCAACTCGATTACTTTGAAGAGCACGACAAGGACTTGGTGGCATACGCGGATGACGTATTGAAGAAATCGGCCACCTTCAAAGACGAGTTTAGGGGTCGGATCGATCGGGCCATTCACTGGTTGGGGACTGCCATCGAACAAGAGGATTACGATCAGAGGATTGCAGAGATTTGCACAGCCATGGAATCCTTGCTCTGTGGTAAAGAGGAGACTCGCAAGGGCGAGCCCGTCGCGTACCGAATGACGCTCTTGGCCACTCTGACCGGAGATGGGTTCATGCATCCCGCCGATGTGTTGTGGGTCTACAACCTTCGGTCTAATGTGGTCCACGGCTCAGGCATAGAAGTCGTCGGTGAGACTGAGTACAACAGAATGATTGATGCTGCTCGCGGTGCGCTAAAGAGTTATGTCGAGTTGGTTGAGGCTAACGACTTTAAGAATAATAAAGGGTTGATACGACATCTTGAGTCGTCGCCGGAAGCTAAACAATTATTGAAATGGCTCGATGACCACGACGAAACTGAGGAAATCATCAAACTCCGCACGGCGTTGCGCGAGGCCATTACCGCCACAGAGGTGCGCTCCTAGCTCGACCTAACTCCCAGCCCCCAACTCTCCGAACAAACCGGCTCCAATTTCACATTAGGTAGGTGAAGGCGCTCAAAGAAGTCGCGGGTGCCGGGTCAGCAAAGCTGACGAAATCTAACTGTGTAGGCGTATTGAGCCTTGGAGAGGAATTCATGAACACTACCGTAGAACAATCTTTTAGGGACGCGGCACTGGCGAGTTTGGTCACAACGGAACTGCCCCATTCTCTCGACCTCAACCTTGTTGTTACCGATACGGATTCGGTAAAGGAACTGGTGCTGCGGCGTGAGGGCCGCGAGCGCGACGAATACGCTCTTTCTGCGCTAAAGATTGGCGTGTTGTCGCTTAGACATGCCACGGGACAAATCGATGTCGAGGCCGTTCGAAGCGAAGGCGACCGCTTGATTACCGAGTTCGATCAGGCCCTGGAGAATTCACGTGTGCAACTCAACGGCAATCTGTCAGCCGTTTTGAAGGAATACTTCGATCCAAGCAGTGGGAGGTTTCAAGAACGACTCGAACGGCTCATTCGCCGGGACGGTGAACTGGAACAACTGCTGCGAAGACAGATCGGCTCGGACGGGTCTGAACTGGTCAAAACGTTGTCAGAACATTTGGGCGAAGACAGCCCGATCATGCGGTTGCTCGATCCTAATGAATCATACAGCCTGGTTCAGGTGATTCGACAAACGGCTGAAGAAGCACTCGAATCGGAGCGCGAGCGAATCCTTGCCGAATTCTCGCTGGATAGCAAAGACAGCGCGCTCAGTCGCATGGTCGCCGAGCTTACTGACAACAACGGTCGGTTAACCGGCCATCTCGCGAACAAGATTGACGAAGCAATTAAAGAGTTTTCCCTGGACAAGGATGACTCTGCGTTGAGTCGCCTCGTGCGAAGAGTTGAGGCGGCGCAAAGAACTATCACGGACGAGTTTTCTCTGGACAACGAAGGCTCCGCTTTGAACCGGATATCCAGTTTGCTCAGCGAAGCAACCGACGCTATCAACGACAATCTGAGCCTGGATAAAGAAGGATCGGGACTGGCTCGCATACGGCGTGAATTCGTCGAGATTCTGAGCCGACACGAACAGCAAAACGCGTCATTTCAGCGCGACGTTACATCTACTCTCGAAGCGATGAAGGCCCGCCGTGAAGAGTCTTATCGATCCACGGCGCATGGCAGGGAGTTTCAAGATGTCGTATTCGAGTTCTCACAGCGCGAGGCTGAAAGGGCAGGAGACCTAGCGATATGCACCGGCAACACGACTGGCGCGATCAAGCATTGCAAGATAGGCGATTCCGTCTTTGAGCTTGGCCCGGATTGCACTGCCGCCGGGGAAAAGTTTGTGATCGAGGCCAAGGAAGATGCGAGCTATGACCTCGCGAAGGCACGGGCCGAAATCGAATCTGCACGTAAGAACCGCCAAGCTTCTGTTGGGGTGTTCGTGTTCTCGCGTAAGACCGCGCCGACTGGCCAAGACGTCTTCCTCCGTTACGGCAATGACATATTCGTGATCTGGGATGCCGACGACTTGAGCAACGACGTGATTCTGAAGGCAGCCCTATCGCTCGCGAAAGCGCTATGTGTGCGCGAAAGCAGCACGCGCGAGGCGGAAGCTGCTGACTTTCAAGCTATCGACGCCGCGATCCTGGAAATCGAAAAAGAAGCGAAGCGGCTTGGCAAGATAACGACTTGGACCGAGACCATCAAATCGAACAGTGGCAAGATCCTCGATGAGGTGCGTAAGATGACAGAGAGTCTAGGTCAGCAGATACAAATCCTGCGGCAGGCTACTGTGGGGTTGAAGCAGTCGTTAGATGGTTCAGTGTAAATTTCGTTAGTTGATCGACAAACACTATGACTACGAAAAGAATAGGAACGAAGATCGCAGGAGGCTCGGAGCCCTTCCGCATTGAAGAGAAGCTGGGCAATGGATCATTCGGAGAGGTTTATCGATGTATAGGCACTCAATCGGGGACGGTCGCAGCGGTCAAAATGGTCCCGCAGCATAAATTGACCGATCCCTCTACACTCTCAATTAAGACTGTGCTCAATGAAGCACGTGTAGCTATGCTGCAAGTCAATCATCCGAATGTTGTTCGAGTCCTTCATGTAGACACTGGCTCCGACAATGGCGTTGGCCCGTATGTCATGATGGAATACGTCGAAGGCGGGAGTCTCCAAGACCTTATCACCCGAACCCAAACAGACGGTAAGCAATTGACGCTTGACGAAGCAATTCCTCTCATGCGCGGGATAGCCCTAGGCGCGCAGGCCATAAATGAGCAACTGGTGCATCGTGACATGAAACCAGACAACATCCTACTTGATGGTCTCTCTGCAGCCCCAATACCTCGGATTGCCGATTTTGGAATCGCTAAAATTGCTGCGGAACAAACTCGCCCGGAGACATTCAAGGGTACACAGCCGATTTGGTATATGGCTCCGGAAGCTTGGCGAGAGGAAAAGAACACGTACAAGATGGACGTGTATTCTATAGGTTTGGTGTTCTATGAGATTCTCACTTTAGATCATCCGCTGCTGTCTTTTGTTGGAGATCCTACTGATTGGGTTCGATGGCGGACTGTTCATATTAGTCAGGCGTGCCCAGACGTACGCAATGCCCGGCCTGACACTCCCCTCGCGCTTGCGAAGTTACTAATGCAAATGACTGACAAATCTCCTGGTAATCGTCCTAGCTGGGATGAAGTACTGGGCGCGCTAAACCTGCCTGCCGTCAAAACTCCTCGTACTGAGCCGATCGATCCGCAATTGATGGCTGCCATGAAAGGTTTCGCTGACCAGCGCTTCCGCCAGGAACAAAAGAAGACGGAGGCTGAACTTGCGCGCGATCGTGAAGTAGAACGGAATCAAGCTCGAAGCGAAGAATTTAATCAGTCCTCCAGGCGTCTGTTAGCCCAATTTGATGACGTAATTCAGGCTCTCAATGAACAGGAGCCGACGTATCCCATCAAAATCGATGGCGACGGTGTTCGGACTCGCATTTTCAAGCTGCCAAATGGGCGCGAATTATATTGCCAATTTTTCGGCCTAACCAAAAAGCTTGAGAAGCCTGCTATCGGCGCAGGTTACCTGGGCGTTAATGGCGGACTGAGCGCCAATCTAATGTTGTCGGGCCAAGAGGACGACATTGCGTCGGCACACTGGTCGGCGGTCGAGGCAAACGTAATGGCATTGATATACGGGCAAACGGAATTGAAGTTGCTGAGAGAAGCAGGACTCTCTGATGAAACTATCCGGTTTGTGCTTCACATGGATGGCAATGAGTCGTGGCGACGCGATAGTCCCACATTCTTCGGTTTTCAGAATGCAAATCTCTTTTACGAACATTACGCTGCTGGACATCGAGCGATGCACGTTTACAGCTTTAGCATTCGGCCCGACGTTATCGCCATGTTCACGGAGATTTTGAAATTGGGTCTTCGGATGCCTGGAATCGGTTAATGTGAACTTGCAGGCGTGGCCGGGGTCTTGCTACGCAGGGATAGGTCACGGAGGAAAAACGGGCGAGGCCCTCCCACAAGCCTCGCCCTGAGGCTACGCGTCCTCACCCCGCGTAACCGCTTCGCCCACCGGGGAGGCGGGCGCGGCGAAAGATTATGCACAACTCTCGGTAAGACGCAACTCGTGCGATCCTGAGCATTTGAGCCTCACCATCTCAAAGAAACTGAGTAAATTTAGAGCGCGAGGACAGCTTCGGCTTGTTCCATTGTTTGCACAATCTCCTGGGCGGATGGGCCGCCGAGAGCGTTTTCGTGCCCTACGTTGTTGATTGCCGCCGTTTCGCTGATCGTTTGTGCCAAAGGCTCTCTTTCAAATTGCATAGGCTGTCCTGGGAGTTGATCTCTCACTAATGTTTCCTGTTGATCGTTGTGCTTGTCGAGTAGTGCGTTCTGATCATGGTTGTGTCCGTTGGGAGAGAGCGCCGATGGCGATGCGCTTATTTGTGTTTGGGCGAGTGACTGATCCATTAAGTGTGAAGAGGTGTGGAGCTGGTGGGTGAATTCCTGCGTATGCGCATACTGTTGGTTCGCGTGTTCCAGACCGAGTGAGAGCGAATCGAACAGGTTACTGGCGATCTCGTTCAGCTGGGCGAGTCCTTCCGATGTTTGGTCGAGTGAGATGTTATTTTCCGCGGCGCTTTCCATGATTGCCTGTGTAATCCGTTCGACGTGATCATCGTGGCGCAATGGTTCTAGCAAGGCTTTGAAGCCTTCTTCTCGAATGGTGTCTTTCAGATAGTTGTTGATTGCCGCCGCTGCTGGTTGCGAAAGTTCGCGGAATTGAGCCAGTTCCTTTTCGATCCTAATATCGCTGCGAGTGCTGGAAAGTTCGTGAATTGTTTTGTCGATGGCGGTAAAGGACTGTTCGAACTTCGTTTCGAGTTTCTCTATACTGCCGCGAAGACGGTTATATTGCTCAGTTTCGGGACCAGTAAGCTGGCTCACGGTTTGTTGATGGGTTGCCTCTCGTTCCTCCAGTTTCGTACTGGCGTTGTCGAGTTGCAATTCGACCGTTTGCGCCGCTGCGACCTTGTCCATCAACTGATCGGCTGCTTGTATGAGTCGCTCGTCGACTTCGCGTCCCGCGTAAGCATCTTTTAGTTCTTGTGGTTCAAAAGACTGCCAGGCTAGTTCGCGAGCCTGGTGGTGTGCGGCCTCTCTAGTTTCCGCTGGAATCAAATCTCTGATTGTCAAGTTTTGGATTTGTTCGCGCGAGAGTTCCGGAAGGGCATCGGCCTCGAACATCTCCTGAGCGCGATCTGTGAGAATTGCGTGTTCGATTTCGTTTGTCGCGGCACAGTATCTCTCGGCCGCGGGCGTCTGTTCTTTGTTCGCGGTTGTGAGGTTTTGGATCGAGGCTTCGGTAACGCGGGCTTCAATGGAGTTGACCGCCTCCTGGTCCTTATCAAGTTGAGTAAATGACTGCAAGTATTCGTTGCGAGCGCTGGCGGCGTATTCGTTAAATTGGGTGGCGCGTTCTATATCCCTGGCGCTGAGGCTTTGTTGGACGATTGCATATTCGCGCTCGTTTTGTTGGATTAGAGAATTCGGTTCATGTCGTTCTAGATCGAGGGCGATCTTCACAAGCTCTCTGACAAATTCTCTCTGGTCCTGCGCGGTTCGTTGTGTTCCGGACGCGGTGAGCTCAGCGTGTGATAAAGCTTCCTGCGCCCTAGTTATGCAGGTGGCGACGTGGTTGTCGAGTATGCGAAAGGCGGTGCGTGCTCGTTCTTGCAGTTGGGTGGATTGCTCGATGCTTTGCTGCAAATCGCGGGCTTGGTAAAGCAGGCTGGCAGGAGCGTCCAGAAGGTGGCGTGGTTGTTTCAGAACCTGTTGTTGCATCTGGCGCCATGCTTCGCCCTGAGCCTGTTGTTGGAGCACTGCTGTCTCGGTTTGCGAGAGCTGCGAGGCGTGGGCGCGACCCTGCAGCGTATAGCTGATGACTTGGTGAATGGAGTTGGGAGAGACGGGGTATTTCTCGGGAAGGTCGAGATTGAATTCCTTGACATCGTCCTTAATGATCGCAGCCTGGATGTCGCCCGCGATCTTGATCATGTCGCCGATCATTTGCTGGCGCTCATCTGGTGATTGTCTAAGATGTTCGGCAATCTGGAATTGGCGCGGCTCATCGAAATTGTTGACGACGTGACTAATGGTTCTGACTTCGAGGTCGGTAAGCTCGGGTACGATCGAGGTGGAGTTGAGCGATTGCGAGGTCACGCCGTCGCGCAAACCTTCGGCTTCGGCTATGGATCTAGCTTCAAGCAAATCGGCGCGGGCATAGTATTCTCGGTAAAAGCCGGTTTGTGACGGCGCCGGCAGGTTTTCGAGGATCGTTTCGGTTTGTAGAGTGGCGTTGACGGTTTTCTCCTGCGTCCGGCTCTGTGTATCTAACGCTTCGTACTTAGCGGCCAGAGCAACTTGATGGAGATAGTCTCTTTCGTATTGAGGGAGACTGCGATGTGCTTTGTAGAGATCGAAGCTGTTTGGCCGGGTGAGGGTTTCGGCGGGATTCCGGAGACTCAGGTAAAAGTGGTTCAGCGCGGCCTTGGTGTGTCGTTCGTCGAGGTTTTCTACCAGTCGCGCAAGCACAGGTGAGGGTTGCAGTTTTCCTTCGGCGAGTAGCTGGACGCGTTCTGCTTTTTCTTTTCCGAATACGGTCATGGAACGAAGGGCTTCGCGCATTCGTTCGCGTTCGACTTGGGTGTTGGCCCGAGGCGATACGGTAAGGAAAAGCTCGCGCATTTCAGAGACGGAGAGCGCTTTCTTATCGGGCGGTGGCTTATTGGCGCGATCGGCCAAGTGCGCTTGCAGTTGTTCGTGGAGCTGGTAGTTTTCTAGGCGTATTTCAATTGCGGTTTCGATCAGCTCTTCGGAAGTACGCGTGTCGGCGAGTCTCTGGGAGTAGTCGCGGAATACAGGGTTTTGGGCCAGTTGGGCGGTTGCATGATCGTCCAAGCGGTAATCGACGTACTGGCCGATGAAGCGAGTTAGCTCTTCGTCTCGCCCGGTTATTTCGAAACGTGTGGTCAAGTTCGTCCAGGCGGAGGTTTGAAGGCGGCAGTCTTCGACTGCAGTGGTCAGGGCTTCGTACTCTGGAAGCGTAGCGACGGGAATGCGCACGCTGCCGTTACTTGTCAGGGAAACGTAAAGGGGCGTTGGTTTCAGCTCGAGATTGATTTGCGGTGCGTCCTGCTGGCCAAGTCGTGCGCGGGTCGCGTTAGCGACGGCCGAAAGGTTTCCAAGTCCGGAAAGCTTGGGATGTAAGGCTTCTCTGGCTTCGGTCAGGTTTGAGATCTCGCGGCCGGTTATTTGGGTAAAGTAGCTCCGGTAACTGGCGAGTTCGCGGTCATTCTCCGAGCGCGCGGCTTCAATTTCAGGACTGATTAGCGTCTGGGCCAGCGACCCGCGTTCTTCTTGTCGATCAAATCGATTATTGGTGGAAATTTCGACAAACGAGACGGCCGATTGCTTGTCGAGTGAAGTCGTCTCAGTTTGCGTGAGATAGTCGAAGCGGGCATCGTTGCCTCGTATCAGCGCTTGTCGCTCTTCAAGAGTGCGTTCGCGATCGTTCTGATCCAGGGTTTGCTTGAGGGTTTGGAATTCTTTGCTGGTGCGCACGTGATCGGCATACTGTTCAGCGGCGTGGGCCAGATGAATTGCGCATCTTTCAGCCCTTTCGTAGCCGTTGAGAAGTGTTTCCATGCTGACTGTGGTCGAGCCAACTCGCGACTGAATAAGATCAAGTGTACGGGCAAGTTCCGCGCGGTTGGGTGTAAGCGCTTCAAGACGAGCGTTGATTTTGTGCCCTGCACTTTCAAGGCTGTTGATGCGAGCAATTTGCGCTTGGGTAGGAGCTTGTTGGCCTGGGTGGGAGCCGAGCCAGGCGCTGCGCGCTTCTGTATGTGACGCGATGATCTTCTGGTATTCGCCTTTCTGGAGTTTTCCTGCTGACCGCAAGCAGTCGGGATTAAGGCGGTAGTTTTCTTTTGCCCACTGGATTGCGTCGCGCGTGAAGTATTTGGTTTCGCGACGATATTCGGCAGCGACGAGCAGTCGAAGTGAGGAAAGAGCACTCAGTTCTTCGTCACGTGTCGGGGCTCCTAGATTCGCGTCACCATCAGAATGAAAAACCTGGGCCAGGCGTTCTTCGAAGCGATTTGTCTCATGGGTGCGGTTCGCTTCGTATATGGGTGAGAGTATTTCCTTTCTACTGAGACCATTTTCAATTTGGCTGTCAATGCGTGGGAGGACTTCCTGAAACAGTTTTCTTTCAGTTTCGCTGGTCAATGTGTCGGACAGACGTGGGGGTAAAGCGTCAAGATTGATGCGGTCAAAGGTTGCGTCGAGCGCACGGTTGTCCGATGGCCGGCGTTCGGAGCCGAGGTGATCGCCTTCGGGGGTCGCGAATTCGATTTCGTTAAGCACGCCCTGCTCGAACATATCGGCATAGATCTGATTTTCGTCACCGAGCGCGGTTTGATCGTGATTGTTGAAATCGTCCTGGGAGAAGCCAGTAAGCTCGCCAATGCTGGCAAGTCCCAAAGAATTCGCGTGAAGTTCGTGGAGATAAAGCAAATGTGCGCTTTGCTCACGATTGGCAGGATCGAACTGGAATTGGTCTTCCGGCGCGGGTTCGCGTAGTGCGGCCGCGCGGTTTTCCTCGGCCAGATCGAGAGTGAATTGATGGATTTCTTCGGGCGTTGGTTCGGATACTGGTTCCGGTAGTTGTTTGGCCCAGATAGCCGTCTGGTCGAGGACGTTGTCTATGACTGCGGCGCGATCTTCTTTGCTGCGATAGGCGCCGTTTTCGTCTTTCCGTATTTGGTCATAGATGTGAGTAAAGATTGAGAGCCTGCCGTGCGAGTCAATCCACTGTCCGCAGGCTTTGTCGCCAAGTTCAAAGAGTCGTTGTCCTTTCTCGCGCGCTGCTTCCGCATCGTCGATGAAGCCGCGCACGAAATCGATAGCGTGCGCTTCCGTGCCGATAGTCACTTTCGCAGCATCAACTGGCCGCGCGTCCGGGTCTCTTGGGATTGAGAGAATCGAGTCGTTGATGGTGGCGCCGCGTTCGTAAGCTTCGCGAGCTAATTGGTCGATGCGGTTAAGGCGAGCCGTATGTTCCCCTCGTGTCAGCCCTTCTTCGACACTAAAGAGTTTGCGGTAGTCATCTGACGCGCTTTGAGCGAGCACATCCGCGTGTGCCTGCTCAGCTCGTGGTGAAAGTGGGGGTGATGCCTTATCCGTCTGGGTTGGAAGAGATCGAGGTTGCTGTTGCGGATTGGTAACGGTTTGTTGGACCTGTTGCTGGCGGTCGCGTTGGGCCAAGTGTACGACGGCGCTTTTGACGACGTCGCCATGACAAGCTTTCGGATGGCAACTGCATGCGAGGTTAATCTTTTCGCCACTTGTGGCTCGATCTTTTATTTGTTGAAGCGCCTCGAATGCCGGTCCTTTGGCTGATTGGATTTGGGTCCAAAGCCAGCGGCGGTATTCGGCTATGGCATCCAGACGCGATTCGACTTTGAATTGAGCCGTGGTGCCGGCTACGTGAGACCAGTTGTTGCCGAGCGGTGTGCCTCGCCCAATGTAGAGGTAGGAGTGATCGCGCGGTCCGTCGTAGGTATGCCGGTTGACGACCTGGAGGTTTTCCAGCTCTTCAATGGGTGAGCGTGCGTTAACTCGTCCGTGTTTGCTCATCTCGGTACGTTTCGACGCTGCGGCAGGCGTAAAAACCGTAGCGGCCTGCCGGAACGCCAACGTGAATGCAGAGCAAACGTTGTGCGCGAGAAAAGTCTCGAAATACGTGTGGCCTTCTCGATATGAGCGAGGGAAGATGGGTCGGGAAGCAGGCGGTTAGATGGAGGTCAGCAGATTTCGAGGAGGAGTGTGGTCAAACGGCAACACCTCGACAGAGTCAGAAGTGTTGCCGCCTGCCTTTGAGCTATTTGTTTGGGTTGGTAGCCTGGAGCTGGCGACGCTTGTCTTCACCAGTCTGAGCGGCTGGATTCTCCAACGCCACACTTACACCGACGACCGTACCTACTTCGACAGATTCGCCGGCGCCGGGAGTTTGGAAGAGAATGGTTCCCGGCGTTCCCGGCTGATCCGAGCGCGTCATCATTACTTGCATGTTTAGTTTGGCGCTGCGAGTTTTAGCATCGGCCGCCTTCTGATCCAGTCCGACCAGTTGCGGGACCGTGGTTCGTTCTGGACCTGGTTTCCTATTGCTTGCCACGATAGCGTTGATGGCCACCAGGCTTAACGGAATTACGCCGAGCCAGATTACCAGAACAATGATGAGTATTTTCAGGTAGCGCTTCTGCTGTGGTTGGATTGCCATAACTGAGTATCTCCAATTTCCCTTTCTCAGATTCGGTCTGAAGTCGGATGTAGCCTGCAGCTCTTTTTTGGTTTGGTCACAACGGACTCCAATTCATTGCTTTTCGGCTAATGAAGAAGGTCGAGATCGTGGTTGTCTTGAGCGAGGCTTGTCTGAGCCGGTTGCGGGTTGGCGGCAGCGTCGAGTCGTCGATTTTGCGGCTGGGCTGGCGTAGTCGCCTGATGGCCGACGTTCGATGAATGGGATTGGTCATCGTCGCGCAATTGGTAGTTACCAGAATCGTTTCGCCTGAGATCCTCGGACTTCGTTTGCTGGGCGCTATTGTAAGCTTGCTGAGTGAAGACATGGTGGCTAAGTTCGGCACGGTTTATTAGCGATGCGATGCGTTGCCGTTCCTGCTGGTCAGGGTGTCGGACAGCGTAGATCTCGAGCTGAATTATTTGCCTGGCCGTGAACGCAGGTTCCGGCATTGTTTCGCCGACGCGGTGAAAGTGTTCGCGATAAGAATCGGCGACGCCTTTTGTGAGTTCATGGCACTGGCGCGCGTTTGAGAGTTCTTCCCGCAATTGCATCTGTTCGGCATCGACGGCTTTGGCCACCTGCTGTCTCAGGTGGCGCTCCTCTTTTGTTTCGGCGATGCGATGTATCAGCCATTTGATTGGGTGCCGCGGTTCGTGGAAATCGGCGACGCGCAGCGTTACCTCCTGTCCGTCGAGATCCGTGACGATCATCGGCACAAAATCCTTATGCTCGTTAAAGGCTTGTACTTTCTTACCCGCCTCTCTGACCATAATCTGGCTTACTACTTCGCGGCCGGCGGTTCTGGCAGCCCGCTCGATCAAAGTTGGTTGTTTATCCGGGCTTTGCCGGTCGTGGTATTGCGCTTCAAGGATGTAAGCCTGCTGCAGCATGCTGCTCTCTGAGAGCGTAGAAGCATGTTCTATCAGGTGGCTCATCTCGCCGCGCGTAAGTATCTTGTCGAAGCGCTCGCCGCCGCGGGCTCGCTGGCTCTCCTGTTCGCGCCCGTAGATTTGGGTAAGCGTATGGGTCATTCGCACCGACTGATCGAGCGACGTGCTCAGCTGCTGTTTCCGACCGTCGATTTTTGCGACGACCACTTCGCGCACTTCCTGCAAACGTTCGGCGGCAGCCGCGGCCGCGCGCCGTTCGGAGGGGATGAGATGGATGGTTTTGATTTTGAGGGGAAAGCCAAAGAAGCGGGAACGGTTCTGTTTTTCGGCAATGGTCCGATCGAGTTCCGCGAGGGAGTATTTTTCACCTTTGATTTCCCATCGTATCTGGTGTTTGTTGCGTTCGAACTGGTAGGCGCGTTCATGCCGGGCTGCCTGTTCAGCGCGGCTCATAAGTAGCTGTCCTTCGAGTCGGGCGATCTCTTTGTCCGTGCGTGTGGGTTTGTCGTGTTCGAGCGCCAGAGACTGCCTGATATTTTCGAGAGTCTGGACGCGCCGTGAGTTCTGACTGGCAATAGCCTGGTCCTGCAGTTTTGCCAACTGGTCACGAGAAAGCAGCGGCACCGGCATCTGACGATCGGTAGCTTTGTAGTAGGTTTGGATAGCGCGGACCTGGGCTTTGAGACTGGCATGTGAAGCTGAGGCTCTCCCCAAATCCCTTCCGATTTTCTTGGTGGTTTTGGAAACAATTATCTGGTGGTCATGGATGGCTTTGTCATGGTGGTGCAGGTCATTCTCGTAATGGATTTGTCTGGCCAGATGGCGCTGGTCCGGATCAGCAATGGCCCGTTCGCGAACGCTGCAGCCGGCGCGCGCGTCGGCTCTTCTATGGATATCGAATTCCGATATCTGGCGAGTACGGCCATGGGAAGCATCGAAGACACGAAAGCGGCGTTTATCTCCGTGATCATTTATCGACTGAAGTTCCGCTTCCAGGCGTTCGACTTCGGCGCGGGCCAGCATGGACCGGCCTAACGTCTCGCGATCTTTTTGGACGCGGACGTGCGATTCGGGTCTTCCTGGTTCGTAGTCAATTGGATTGGGTTGAAAGACAGTTTCAGGCTCTTCCTGCAAAGGTCCGAAGCTGGTGTCCGGGGCGTTGTGATCCATGCCTAAAGAAGCCTGGTCCGTTGGTTCAGTCCGCAGTCCCGTCGGCTGGGCAAGGTGGTATTGTTCGGAGATTTCGGGGGACGGTTCGAGCGTGCGGCCATCGTCAGGCATGAAAGAAGCTTCGGTTGTTGACGGTGCCGACCGTTCAATATCAGATGCGGTCATTTCGATCGTGTGATCGGGTTCGGAAATTGCCGTAAGATTTCCTTCGACGATTTCCGGTTGCTGTTCGGATCGCGTTCTTGATTGGGTATCTTCCGGGTGAATCTCAATGCCGCGTTGTCGCAGCGCCTCCCGCGTCAAGTCAATCCCGCGATTGACCGATTCCGCTATCAATCCTTCCTTAAATTCCTTTCCACCTTCGGGTGTTTTTTCATTGTGAGGAAGCAATGTTCTGGGCAAGTGATCGATATGCTTCGGTTCGTATGTGCTGCGGTCAATTCCCTGGCGGGCGATTACCAGGTGCGCGTGTGGGTTGTCGGTGTTGAGGTGAATGCCGGCGACGAAGCGTAGTTCATAGACGTTGACTTCTTTTTCAATCTCGCCTGCGGTATCACGAATAATATCCTTGAATGCCTGGATACGTTCTTTATGGGTGTCGCCGAGCTTTTCAAACGACTCCGTCTCAAGGGAAATTACCAGGTGGATGACGTCCTCTTTTTCCGGGAGCCAGCCTTTGCCTTGGGCCAGGATCTCGTCGGCCTGCTGGAAACTTAACCCGTCTCTGTCTGCGGAAAAAAGCGGCCTAGGTTCCTTGTCTTTGAGGTGTTCTTTTTCCGGGTCTCGTTTTGATTCGGCAATGTAGCGGGTGACGCCGCTGGCGCCCGTGGAAGAGCTTGAGGGTTTGATGGCGACTATGGTCCTTCCCATGAGGAGTCACGTTACCGGGTGTTGGTTTGAAGAGCGCGGACGCCGGTCTCCGGACGTTGGTCACCGGCATCAAGAACGATGCCACAGCCGCATTGCTTAATTCCTTTTTTAACCTTCTCCTGGCGGGCTTATGAGAACCATTTGAATCGGTTGAGGTGACTGAAATTGTTCGTCCATACGCTCAGCCATTTGCAGCCCTTCCACCCGGGCGTCCTGTCGTTGCCTGACAGATTCCGCGTGCGGGTCAGATTTGTGCTGCGGATTGTTCGCCAGGATGGGATCTACGATGAAGCGTTGAAGGAAATCGAGGACTGCCCAGATCGCGGTGAAGGACTGCGCCGAGAGGTTGTAATGGGCTGAATCAAGCGCAAAGACGCGCTTGAATTCGGTCTCATTCAGACTGAGCAAATCGGTCTGGGTTGCGGCTGCTTCTTTGAACTCCGCCAGAAGGTTTTGAAGTTCCTTGCGGGCTTCGCCGAGTTCAGCGACGGTCTGCTTTTGCAAGGCGACGAGCGTTGGTTCCTGGGCACTGTCGGCCGCATCCGGCGCGAGCCTTTTCTTGATGGCCCACTGGTGAACAATTTGCCGGATCAGTTCCGATCTGGTGGTGTCCTTCTTGCCTACTTCGTCGTCCAGGAGACGCCGGTCGGCAACAAACAAATTCGTGCCTACGGTTTCGGGATCAATCTCTCGTCTTCGGCTGAGTCCGAGCTTGCGGGGATAAGCCTTCCGGGTCATCTGCGTGTCCTTCTTCGTGCTCTCACCGGCGGTGCGGTGCGGAAAACCGAAACCTTAGGGAGCAACTGCTGTGCCTGAAAGGGATAAGGACGAGTCTTAGAAAGAAACACGTACGTGTGAGTCAACGATCTGATTTCGATCGATTTTCGCCGCAGATCATAAGAGCTAAATTCTCTTGCGACTTCGGTTTATCCCCTGAGCCTAAGACAAAACGAGCGCATCTTAGGAAACCTAGTCTGTAAGCCGACATGTTTGAGCGGGTTAGCGGTACGGGTAGGCGATAGTTCGCACAATCCTGTCTACAACTTTTCATACCTACATTTATTGAGTAGTGGGTAGTCCGTTCCATAGGGCTTTGACGCCAGTTTCCCCGGTAAAGAGTTGTGGTTATCGAAGGTGTCTTGTGGTGGTTACATATATAAAGGACAGGCAGGGAAGAGAGGAGTAGTGTCTGCAAAAGAATAGGCGGCTAATCTACCGCGTGAGTGTGTGGTAGGTCAGCCGCCTAGCAGTTACCAAGAAGGGAAGGCAGTAAGGGAAGAGTCAGGCAATAGCGGGACGGAGGGCAGGACGAAAACCAACTGTGTTGGCAAATCGACGTTGATATATTCGAGTATTCAGCGAGTCTGCCAGGCGTGTTTTTTGCGCGTGTTCAATCCGGATTCTTTGACCATTCAGCCAACCAGAAAAGCCTGGATAGTCCGAGACGTTCCTATCAGCCGTAAGACGGATGGCCTTTAGCTGACCATCCATCTGGATATCGTTCCAAAGGTTATCAACAGACTTGCTGTTTAGCCGGTTCTTGCCAACCTGGTCGATAACGATATCGACAAGAAGTCGGGTTCTTTGGGCTTCTTTGGCTATGGCCGAGGCAATGCGTTGGCGGGCGATGTTTCGGGATTGGATATCCTCCTGTCGGATGGTGCCGTCGGTGCTGAATGGAGTTATGGTGGTAACCTCAAGGGAAAGGAAGTTCAAACTGAAAATCGAACGATTGCAGTCAATCCAAAACCCGTCAGCGTCCGTCGAATGTGACCAGGCGTCAGGCGTTCACCTGGGCCATCTTTCCGTTTCGGCAAGCGGCTTTTTGGCACGAGGCTTGTAGGGTGAGAAGCTGCGCTTCGAGCGCGAGAGTTTCAGATAAAGGACACGAGGAAATATGGCTAACAAGAAACCGACAGCGGGGCCGCTCTTAGACTTATCGATTGACTCGGCGAAGGAATTGAAGGTGAGCGTTAAGGGGTCTGTTCACGAACTTATTGCGAAGTATCAGGTGTTCTCTGAACAGACTACGGGACAGAAGGCTGACAAGAATCTGGTGGTTGAACGAGGTCTTGAATACGCCTTTAAGAAGGACAGCGCATTTCAGAAGTTCCTTACTGGCAAGAGCGGGACGAAGCACGGCGTTTCATCCCCGGCGAGTCCCGCGGCAGCCTCTGCGCAGTCGTAGTTCAGACGAAGCTGAGGCGTGGAAAAAAGGGAGTGCCGCCGTGTTTTGTGTGTGGGTGTTCGGCGGCGGTTCCTTTTTAGTGTCTGGGTTAATTCAAGGTAGATGCATTGCTTACATTGTGAGCATAAATTTTTAGCGGGCGGATGATAACAGCGATTATGTCCGGGCGCGCCTGGTCCTCCAGGCGCGAGCTTTTGGGAGGACATAATCTTCTGTTATCAGTTGACCGTCCTTAACGGAGGCGGAGGTTCTTGACGCCGCCGGAGTTCCTTAATGTTCGAGGATAGGCGCAGCGGTTTTTCTGCGGCATCCGAGAACTGAAGTTGAAAAAGTTCGATGATGTTCTGGATGATTTCGGTCTTGGTTGGCGTGGGAAGATGCCGAGCAGGATGCGGGGAACGGGTAGCGCGACTGCGGGAGCACGTCCGCGCGTCGTTCAGTAGTTTCCAGTCAGGGGAACAAAAAATGTCGCCCCCTTTGTGGGCGGCATTTTTTCAAAAGTGAAACTGCGTCGACTTGGATAGTCATGAGAAAGTTCTCATGCTGCGAGTTCACATGCTTTGAGTGAGCATGGTCTAGAGTGGCCGACGTACGAGCGTCTTGTTTCTTCGAGAAGCGCAAGGGGAACCGAGCATTTCTCAGGGATGCCGACGAAGAATTTGCCGTCGACTTTGATGTGAGCGCCGGGGGTTGGTAGTTCGCTATTCGTTTGACAGAACAAGGTCCCGGTCTGGTCTTCGAGCATAAAGAACGGGAAAGGCTCTTCGTAGGTGGCGCGGACGACGCCGGCGATGCTTAGCTGCTTGTTTTGGTAGTGAAACGGGTTGGTGGTTATTTTGGAGATCAGCATGGTTTCGTCCTCAGTCGAGCGCCACGAATTCGGTGAAATTGTCGAGGGTTGCGTCGTCGGAATCGTCTGGCCTTTTTCTTAGAAAACGAAAGCGCCAGTGGCATCGATTTGCTCACACAGCGGCATTCGTACTTTCAGGCCGTAGGCCATTGAAAGCAGACTTAAGTCGCTGTCGTTGTCCAGCATTTCATGATAAGCGTTCCAGGCGATTGAGTATGGGATCTCGCGATCTTCAGGAATGCTTGCGGCCTCGTCGTAGGCTGCTTTGAGGTTGCGAGCTGTCCAGGATGGAAGATTCAGTTCGTCTGCAAGTCGTAGCAGGATTTCGAGAATCATGGTGTTCCTCCTCACGGTTGAAAAATCACACCATTGCAGTCGGTCTAAATCCTGGTTTTGTTGCTGGCGATGGATTAAGGAAGGTCGTAAATGGTTACGTTTACGCCGTGGTAACAAAGCTCGTCTTCGATGATCGCGGAGATGATCTGCCAGTTGCCGCCCGCAAGGCCGGCGCCCATTCGTGGCATGTGGACGCTTGCGTCGTGTTCGAGTGCAAACCAGCGGACGCGAGCGAGCCCCTCGCGGAGAGAATCGTAGCGAATCGGCGTGGGATTTGAGTCAGATCGGATCCCCGACTGGCCGATGATGTTAGCGACGCAAAGTCCAGGTTGGACTCGCACAAATTGGACCTGGCCAAGCCGGAATGGAATTGGCGTGAGGCCTCGGGCCCAGCGACGATAGTCGCGTTCCGGCTGGTGGAAGCGCTCGGAGAGCGCGCGCACGAACCCGGCGTTCCAGAAGCCGGCATCATTGCAACAGTGGGCGATGATTCGCTTTCCCAGTGCCACTGGATTGGTGGCGTCGCCGGTGACGTATTTGACCATCATTTGAGTCAGCACTGGATGCCTCGAAGCTCGAAAGCTTGCTTCAGTTTGCCGGACTTGTAGCAGGTGAAGCACGTTGGGATTTTTGGGTTTGAGGGTTCGAGAAATGTGAGAGGAATCTTGACGAAACCGACTTCCTTGGCGCTTTTGCAGACAATACAAGTTTGGTCATTCGGATTAGCGTTAATGACTTTCGTTTTGACGCGCACAATGTTCTTTGCGGTTCCGGGACTCGCGCCGTCCCAGATAGCCAGACCGAAGTTTGCGGTTCGTCCCATATAAGCATCTTTGTCGGTCTGGCGCGTTCCTGGAACTTGCATGGAGTTGAAGCCAAGGTTGTATCGAGGACGCTCATTGATGTGGCAAACTGTGACTTGCTGGTACCCTTTGGCCAACAGGTAGCACTGGACAAGCACGTCTACGCCGAGACAATCCCCAACAACAATAGTGAAACCCTGCGCCATAATTCGATTAAGTGCTTGGAGCGCGCCTGGAGGCAGGAACTTGATCGAGCGAGATCCAGAAACAAAAATCGTGATCTTAGACATAGAGAGTCTCCCGCAAGCAGAATTACTTAGTTGCGGTCGGTCTAAAATCTTTGCTTTCAGAACCAGACCTTACGGTGTGTTAAGGCTCGGGTTTGAAGTCAATTCTCCTCCCGTGTTTGGGTCGAAATTGGTAGGTGGCTTTATTTCGTGCGGCTGGATTCAGGCGGGCGGAAGAGTCGCCGGCAACGGTGACCGTGGGTAAGAGGTGTGCTGAACTTTGGAGGTATTTTTTGAGGGAGGGGGATCATTGCCCCTGGTTGGAGAGACCTTTCAGGTCCGAGATTGATCGTACAGGTGTCACTGATGAGTCAGGCAGGTTGCTGGCCTTAATCGCTCGGGAAGGTTCTCGTTGAGAGCGAGAAGCCTTCCCTCGATTCTTCAGTGCTGGATTTGACCTTTTCGTCGGATTGGCGCGCGGCGGATCGGTCTAGAGAAGTTTGGGATTCTGGTAGTTGCGTACCTGGTCGGCTGGCGGAATACGCTCCTTGATGGGACAAGGCTGGGGGTGTCCTCGTGGAAGGCGCACTGGAGGTTGGATGATCCGAAGTTTGCTGTGGATGAATCTGCGAGTGCGGTCTCCGTGCTGGTGGCATAGTTGGGCGCTGCGTGGTTTGTGAGATTTTTAGAATGGTTGTGCCTCAATAATGCGAGGGCGCTTGTGATTAGGACGAGGACGAGAGGGCAGATGAGAAGTGACACGATGCTTCCGAAGTTGATTAGTCTCATGGTGGCCTTTGCTTTGAGGTCGATGTCGTCAGGGTGTTTGCCGCTTCTGTTTTGGCGCTCGTTAAAGAATCGCTACGAGGGCCGGGTTGTAAATAGCGAGTTGATTGCTGTAGCGACGTAGGAGTTTACGCCCGGCAGCGATCTGCATCGGGCTTAGAGTCTCTTTGGCTGCCAGGCTATGGCCATACTCAGCGTCGAATTTATTGAAACCGACGCCGTCCCGGTGACGTGCTCCATCGCATTGACCAGCGAGGTATCGCAGGCCATGGATGACGGCATCGCGGAGGGCTGGCGTGATGGTGTGGCTCAATCGCTGGATGGTTTCTGTCAGCATCAGGTCGGTGGCTGTGCCGAGGCGAGCAGTTGATCGAGCGAGCTTATCGGCCGCTTCCTGGTCGGGATCTCCGTCGTGTCCTCGCACCCATTCGTAAGTGATTTCATGTGGCGTTGCTGCCTCATCAAGGCGTTGCCAGCAATCGAGGTTTGTTCGTCGTTTGAATTGTCCGGTCATTGTTTCGACGACATAGCGAGAGTCCGTGCGGAGAATGACAGTGCATGGTTCTTTCAGGGACTCGAGTGCGAAAGCGGCCGCAGTGATTTCGGCGCGTTGGTTTGTTGACGATCCTATGTAGCAGGCGATTGCGCGTTTGTGGCCTAGGTACTCGAGGATTGCGCCCGCGCGGCTCGGGTTTCTTTCTGGCCATTTCCGAGGCAGGCGCCGTCGGCTGTGATTGTTACTTGCTTTCTCTTTGCGGTTGTGGCTGACATGGTGTTTCAGGCCTCTTCACAAAAAAATGTAGCTGCGCGCTGGGCGACCGTGACCGTCCAGCGCGCGAGCGTTCTGTAGTCGTTCAAGGGTGGCTGGGCTAGAACGGGATGTCGTCGTCCGACAGCTCGCCGCCCGTCTTGGCCTCACCGGCTTCCGCTGCCGCCGCATCGCTACCATTGCGGCGTCTCTTTCCGAGGAACTGGACGTCGCTGGTGTTGATGTTCATGGTCAGACGGGTTTCGCCGTCGCGGCCTTTCCACAGTTCCGGCTTCAGGCGGCCTTCGATGTAAACCTGGTCGCCTTTTTGCAGGTGCTGGGAAACGGCTTCGGCACTGTTGCCGTAGACGTTGGCGGTGAACCAGCTCTGGGTTTCGACGGGCTCGCCGTTACCGTTCCTGCGGCGCTCGTTCGCGCAAACAGAGAAGGAAGCGACGGGACGGCCGTCAGGCATGTAGCGGAGTTCGGGGTCTTTGCCGAGGTTGCCGACTACGATTACTTTCGAAAAGGACATGTTCATTCTCCTTTGATTGGTGACTTTGCATTGATTGATGAGCACACTGCGTTTGAGACGCGGCAAGCTCGGGTCAGTCGGTCCACCTGTCCGGTGACTGACTGTGACTTATCGTGTCGTCAGCTTCTTTCTATTTTTTGTGTAGGCTGAAGACTCGGTTGGTAAGGTTTAAGAGGCGCACTTAGGCGGCCATCGGTTTGGCAAGTCCTGAAGCAGTTTTCAGCTCTTCCCAAATCGCCGCCTTGTCGGCTGCGGTGAGCAAATGAATCATGTTGTGAGGCTCATTCGGAATGCCGGTTTTGCGATCTTCGTAAAAGGCGAATCGTAGGTACATGAGCTTCCTCGCCGATGCCTGATTGATCATTTGGAGCAGTCCTTCCTGAATCCGGATGTAAAGATCGTGTCTTTCCGTTCGCAGGATGTTCCTTACGCGTTCGCGTTCCTGGATGGGAAGCGTTTGGATCGCGGTCGCCAGGGTGCGTAGTTGTCGAGCTGGAAGTGTGCGCGCAAGTTTGATGACAGGTGTGGCGACGATGAAAGTACGGGGACGGCCGTCAACATCTTTGGTTTCGCGCAACGGGGTGGATTCAAGGTTCGCTCGCTTCGCTTCGTACGCGGTGTTTAGCGCGGTGAACATCTTGATCGAGATGGTCCCTTTCAAACGCGCTTGGTAGGCGTCTTGGATAGCGTAGATCACGGCGCGTGTTTCCGTGGCTGCTTCAATTCTTCGAACGAAGCTGCGAAAGTGGATCGAACGGTTCATGCTTCGGAGGATGAAGTCGCGGTGGATGTTTTCGAGGATCTGTTCGAGTACTTCGCGAACGTATTGTCGCTCTTCGCGGTTTGGGTAAACGGGGACGCGATACGTGTATTCGAGCAGGCCGTTTCGAGTCGAGGTCATTGCTCTTGTTGTTCTGAAGATCCGAGAGTCTTTGTCGGCTGGATCTCCGTAGATTTGATTTAAGCGAAAGTCGATGTAGTTGCCAATCGTTTGAGAGTCTTCGCCATCGGCGAAAAGGCTGCGGATCTCCTGAACCAGATCGATGGTCTCCTGGGGAAGGTAGGATTCATCTACATCTTCATCCAGAGTTCCGTCGACAACGAATCTTTCGCCGTCGCTCATGTGGAGCGAGACTACGCCGCCTTCGCAGTATTGCTCAGTGACGCGCTCGTGGCTGTCGACGAGTGCTTCGAGATTTTCCTCACTGGCGCCGGCGTCTGCCTGATCGCGGAGATATGATTGAAACTGGCTTTCTTCGTCGTACACGTTCCCATTCGAGTGGCCGCGCGCGAGCTTGCTGCAAATCGAGAGCTGTTCGGCGGTGAAGGGATCAGTAGTATCGCGTTTGTCGAGGATTTGCTCGCAACGCAACTCGAAAAGTTCGCGGCGTTGGTTTGGGTTCAGTTCGTCGCCGTAGTGAGGGGAGCCGAAGAATTCGTAGACTTCTGGCTCGTCGAGCAGACGGTCTTCTTTGGTTGACGTGACAGCCGTGAGGTGCATCGCCATCTTGGCGATTTCGCTGAGGACACTTGAGATGACCTGGGCTTTGTATTCGCTCACGGATACGTCGTCAATAGCAGAGTTGTACTGGGCCAATCGCCGTTTGATTTCGTCATAGGCCCACGAAGCGTAGATTTGGAGTGAGCGTGGATCGGCGTCCGCGCCGGCGAACACGGCTTCCTTGATGACGCGAACGAATTCAATAGCGTCGGCGTTTGAGCCTAGTTGCTTTTCGGCGTAGGGGACAGTGAGGATTCGGTGTTGGAGTTCGGCTTCGTCGGCTGGACCGAGGTCCTGCTCCACGTGGCCGATCACGCGACCGCCAATCAGTTGAGTGGATTCGATATCGATGCGGCGAGCGGAATGGCGAGATATATGCTCGCTCATGTCGTGGCTGGGGCTGCCAGTGTCGATGGGATGATAAAGCAGGTGGAGCGAGTTTGGGGCGTAAATACGAAGAAACTGAGTCTGCATTTGTTGCCTCCCAAATACAAGAAACGAGAAATGTTCGGACAAAAACACCAGGTGCAGTCGTATCTAAAACCCTGTGTTTCGGCTGTTCTTGTTTTCGGAACTTACGACATGATGCAGAAAAGTTGTCGACGTGTGCGGGTGTAAGTCTTCGATTGCTTTAATTGGGATCAGGTGAAGTTGCATGTAGATTAAATTCATTCTTGGTTGGCTTCTTCATCTGAAACCCAAACCCATGCTTGAACAAAAGCACCATCGTCGGGGTTGCCGTCAGCTCTGCTGAGTTTGGCGTTATCGTCGATTTCGATCTCACCTTCTGATTCATACAGGCTTCGGGCCGCTGCAATAATTTGTTTTCTTGTTGGCAGTTTTCATTTCGTCCTCGCCGTTAGTTGCTGAATCTGATGTGGTTGCGAGAGATGCCGTATTCACCGGCGATGTCTCTTGCTGTTCGGCGAGCGAGTTTCTTGAGCTCGCTTACGCTGAGGCATGAGGGATCGTTGAGTGGGACGACTTCAACAGAGTCATGCGCGCAGTTTCCGGCGGTGTAGTCGTCGATAATATTTCTGCCGCGGTTGACCAAAATTTCATAACCATAGCGAGTGACCGTGCAGGTGATAAATGGCCGGGGTGTTGACATAGCGGTTCGGAGGCCTGGCAATCGTTCTCCGTCCTTTCTTTTAGATCCCCAGAAAACTGAATCCTGGCCCATCGCCCTTGTCCGAGTGTCCTTAACTTCCGTCGAAGTTCCTTGTGGTAAACGGAAAGGGTGCCTGCCTGTAACTACTTTGATCTAAAGTCGTCACTTTTAATCGTTTGGGTACAGGTCGGTTTGGGCATGCTTGGCCGCTAAGCCGGAGCCGGATTCAGTTTTTGGGGAGTTTGATCTTCGCGCGCAACGGCACTCAGGGTCGGTCCCGTAGCAAAAAACGCAATCGGTGAAAGCGAAAGCCGGCGCGTGAGGTGTGGCGAATGGTTGGGCCATTTCCAGATAGCGTTGACTTAGTTCTTCGTTTTGCCAGGAACAGTCCTCCTGGCGCTTGTCTCTGGTTACCGTGGCAATACGTTGCGCGCCACGGTTTAGATCGATATATGGTTCCCGACGCGCAAGGTTGTAATGCAGGTTAGCGCGATATATCGCGTAGTGGGTGACGGTACCGTCGGTTGTCGCCATTGAGGCGCAAGTGATTCGTCGGGTGCTCATGTTCGGTGCTCTTGGCCACATCTCCATCGTCGAACTAATTAATTGTAAGGATCTCTTAGAGTCCCGAATCTGCGTCGCTGAACGAAATGCTGTCTGAGTATTCCCACGTTGCTCCCTGAGAGGCGAGTTCTTCGTCACTGCATTCGAGGCAATTCGATTCGTAGAGCTCGGTGCAGCGATCATCGTAGTGACTGCGAATTCGCGGCCCCTCATGAAAGCGCGAGTTACATATGTGTTGGTGTGCCATGCTTATTGAAATTCGAATCAGGCGGCTGCTGCGAGAATTGTTTGCTCTGTTGAGACGATCGTGGCGGTGGTCAGGTCTTGTGTTCCGATTGGATAGTACGAAACAGTGAGGGACTGATCGCGGAGCCGGAAGACTTGTTTTGGTGGGCGTTCCCGGTTTATTGCGAGGTCAATTCGTAAAATATCCTCGCGATAGTAGGCATGAAGAGCTCCGTCTTCAGTTTGGACCAGAAATTGTGGTGGACCTTGCATTTCGTTTCTATCTCGCGGGCTAGGCGTTAAAGGCAATCGGCAATATCTTTAAGGGTGATAATTCTTGTTTCGCCCCGTGCGCTAGTGCTTCCGGCGTTGTTAGCCGCTCGTTGTACTTTGCTTCGCCTCCTTAGAACCCCTCGCGCTTACGATTACATAGCCAGCGTTTGAAACGCGGGCGTCTAGGCCGTCGAACAACGTGCGACGGTTACCAGCAATTGTTAATTCTTCGAGTTTGAGTTGGATTTTCTTCAGAAGCCGGTGGAATGCCGTTGTGGCTTGGCCATGCGGCCGGAGTCACCCATTACCAGCCGTCGATAACTTGGCTTAGTGCTTTGGTCACTTGAAACAGTTTGTAGGGCGGGCATTGAATTTCATAGTGGTCCAGGACAGTCTCGTGGTAGAAGGCTTGCTTGCCTAATAAATACGCCGCGTGCCTCAAAAAGCAGAATGGCCGCTCTCGCCGCGTCGACGTCTTATCCGGTCAACGAATCGGCTGATTATGATTGCCCACTATCGCGTTCGCGTTCGATCCTTCCTGCCTCATATTCGCCGTAGAGCCGGGAGCGTCGATAGCCCGCGCCGGCTTGATACAGTTTGTAAAGCGTAGTGAGCGATTCCGGGCTCAAACCAGTCTCGCTGTGCCAAATGTTAATTCTGGATTCGGCTGACATCTCGATTAGGGTTTCCAAAACTGCATCACTTATGCGGTCAGGCGTATGGCTGTGATCCACAAGGTCAACGGTTAGCTGGGCCGCGCCCATATAGTCCGTGTTACGATTGTCAGCATGGTCGAGTCCTTTCCCTAAACTGTCAGGATTCGGCTGTGTAAGGGCTGGTCTTCGTTGACGCGGAGATCAGCCCTCTCTGTTAATGCAAGCAACTATAGCGACATCAGCACCGCGAAGAATTCTTAACGCACTACCACAAGCGATCAAACGTCGAGACAACCTTTCACATGATCAAAGCGAAGTTTGGTCAAAGACTTCGCCGCAACACTCTAACCGGGCAGACCAATGAAGCACTTTGCAAGGTGCTTTGTCATAACATCTGTGTCGTGATTTCAATCGGCGCATGAATTAGGTTTGGTTGCATAGCGGATCTCTTGACGTGTGAATATATTCAATATAAACCTGCTTCCCGCATCGGTTTTATTAGTGGGTTGGCACTCTGTCTTGCCTTAGTAATTATTGAAAATCAGTCTTGAGACCCGCCGGAATGGTGAATTCTCTCAGGCAGGCGCGACACTCGAGTCGTTCGTTCTTTTCTTCGTCTTCGTCGTATTTGTCAGACAGGCCCTCGATTATCAAGGTCGAGTTGGGTTTGCCCTTCTTGAGGCAGATGATTTCACGCCAGGTGGTCGCGTCGGCCAGATAACGGAAAGTGCTGCCGTGTTCGGTGGGCTTGTCGCCATCGTAGTCGCAATAAGGGCAAGTGAGTTTTGTAGGCGCCGGTGGGAAGCTCGGCACTCCGTTTCTTATGGTGAGAGCAACTTGGTTTGTGCCATCGCTTTCCCATGAATCGCAGGTGTACGGGCCTTCCCGATCATCGCCTGCTTCGTAGTTAAGATCGTCGAGTGCTGATGGTTTGGAAAGAAGGTTTACGACGATTTCTTCCGCTTCGCCGGCGTCAGTGGCTTCGACGGCAACGTCGGCGTATTCAGACAGGTCTTTTGCAATTCGTACGATGAAGGTTTTTTCGTTCGAGGTTTTGTGCGAACTGCGTCCTGGTTGCTTTTTTGGTGTTGCCATTAGCGTATTTGGATTTCTATGGTTGAGTAGCCAGTGCCTGTTGCTATCCGCTCGATTTTAGCCGCGCGCTATCGCGCGCGCGGGTGATGCCGGTCGTATGACTTTCGCAAATGTCTTGTGGAGACTCTTGTGTAGATCTCAGTGGTAGCTAGGTGCTGGTGGCCGAGCAGTGCTTGTACAAAGACTGTGCTGGCGCCGTTCTCAAGCAGATGGGTAGCAAAACTATGGCGCAGCGTATGTGGTGACATTGTTGAGTTCGACCTTAGTCGCGTAGTGAGTGATTAGTGCCCAGGTGAACTGTCTTGTCAGTGGTTTATCTTGATTGAGAAAGACAAAACTACCCGGCCTTGGCTGGCGACCTGGGTGGAGGGCTGAAAGGTACCGTTCCAGCCAGCGGAGGGCTTGGACGCTGATTGGCACCTGACGTTCTTTGTTTCCTTTACCGTGGCAACGAAGTATCCGGGAGCGAAGATTAAGATCGCGATGGGTAAGAGAGATTGCTTCAGAGATACGAAGGCCG
>Ga0187893_10002403_pt1 | contig 41314 bp, 46 predicted proteins | sample MA1701074metaG_FD_139574 | JGI IMG/M metagenome (GOLD analysis project Ga0187893, IMG submission 139574) | White microbial mat communities from a basaltic lava cave in the Kipuka Kanohina Cave System on the Island of Hawaii, USA - MA170107-4 metaG ...
AAGCCAGCGGCTAATCCGCTCCCGCTCCTGGCTGCTCAAGCGTCTATATTTTCTTTTCATCGCAACTCCTTGCGGGTATTTTATCCCACAAGTGTTGCGTTAAATTAACGGAGCTACTTAACATTAAAAATTTGTATTCTGGAGAGGTGGCCGAGCGGTCCAAGGCAACGGTTTGCTAAACCGTCGCGGTAGAAATACCGTGCCTGGGTTCAAATCCCAGCCTCTCCGCCATAACATTGCGCCCGTAGCTCAACGGACAGAGCACTGGTCTACGGAACCAGTTGTTGGAGGTTCGAGTCCTCTCGGGCGCGCGATTTTTGCAAGCGAGAGGACTCGAAGGGAGCCGCGTCGATGCGACGTGAAGGAGCATCAGTTGGCGCGGCGGGTGGCCGACCGGAGCACCGGAGGTGCGGAGGCGCCGAGTCCTCTCGGGCGCGTATTATTATCGAGAAATGAAAAAAAGCTCCAACAGTGTCCACGAGCATTTCATGCGGGAGGCCCTCAAAGAGGCCCGCAAAAGTTTTGAGAAAGGCGAAGTGCCGGTGGGTGCGGTGATTGTGCACCGGCAAAAAATTGTAGGCCGGGGGCACAATCAAATGGAGACGTTGCATGACCCCACGGCCCACGCGGAGATGATCGCCATCACCCAAGCTGCCGAGGCCCTCTCGGAAGGGAGGACGGATCACCGGGGCTCCCTTGAAGGAGCGACCGTTTACGTGACCATGGAATGCTGTCCGATGTGCGCAGGGGCCTTGGTTCTCTCAAAGGCCAAAAGCGTTGTCTTCGGCGTCAAGGACCCGAAAGCCGGGGCCTGCGGGAGCCTGTTTAATATTTTGCAGGATGACCGCCTGAACCACCGCCTTACCATTCAAGGCGGAGTGCTGGAAGACGAATCAAAATTTTTCCTTCAGGAGTTTTTTCGCAACTTAAGGAAAGAAAAACGTTAAACTTAGGAGAGGTGCCGGAGCGGCCGAACGGGCGCGCTTGGAAAGCGTGTAGGCTCCGAAAGGGGTCTCTAGGGTTCAAATCCCTACCTCTCCGCCACATTAACCGGTTCCAAATAAAATAAATTGAGAGCCGAAAAACGAAAAAGTTGGCGGCAACTTTTCTTCATCGGCTCCTTTTCCTTTTTTTCCCTGCTTTTTTCCCCCCGCTTAGGTTTTACCCAGGATCCTTCCGGGCCTCAACGCGACTCCTCGCTGGAGACGATTGAAAGAAGGCTTCAAAAGGAAACCACGGGCGCCTTGGAAGAGGAGAGGGACGAGAAACCGAAACCCGAGATCCAAAGTGTCGTCTCGCTTTTGGCGGCTTTTCTGTTGGCTCTGGCCTGGGTCGGGGCCAGCTCCTTTATTTTCCAACAAAGGGGGATTCTCTTTTCCGTTTTTCACCCGCTCCTTTTGATTTTTTCGCTTTTTATCTTCTCGGCCTTTTATTCCCTCATTGTCACCCGGCGGGAGCGAAAAGAGTTTTTCGATCTGGCGACCCGGGACGGCCTCACAGGGCTTTATGTGATCCGGTATTTTCGTCAAGTGATGAACGAGGCCGTGACCGACGCCCGGTTTCGGAAAAGGCCCCTTTCGCTGATCATCCTGGACATTGACCACTTCAAAGATGTCAACGACACCTACGGTCATCCGGCCGGCGACTTCATATTAAAGGAAATCGCCGGCGTTCTTTCCGAACAAACCCGTCACCTGCGTCCCCCCAATACGACCGACGTGGTGGCCCGATACGGGGGCGAGGAATTCATCGTGCTCCTCCGAAACTGCAAGCTTCACCACGCGGCTTTTGGAGTGGCGGAACGCCTGCGCCCCGGGGAAAATGTTCCCGACCTCATGATCCACCGGGCGGACGCGGCCCTCTACCGCGCCAAAGGCGAGGGGAGAAACCGCGTTTGTCTCGAATCCTCTTCCGATTGACCCGGATGGTAAACTATTCCTTCGTTACCGTATGGCAGATCCAGGCCCCCCTTGCCGCTGTCTGGGAGGCGATTTATTCCCCCGAGCGGTGGACCGCTTGGTGGAAAGGCCTCGCCCAAGTCGCGAAACTTCGATCGGGGGATGCGCTCGGCCGGGGCAGTGTTTACCGGCTGGTCTGGAAATCCAAGCTTCCCTGCACGCTGACCGTTGAGATGAAGACTGTCCGGGTGGAACCCCTGCAAAGCCTGGAAAGTTTGGCCCAAGGAGAGCTTGAAGGAAAAGGCATTTGGACTTTTTCCCCGGAAAAAGGGGGGACGCGGGTCCAGTATGACTGGAAGGTCCGCACCACAAAACGCTGGATGAATTTTTTGGCGCCCTTCGCCCGCCCCATTTTTGAATGGAATCATGATATCCTAATGCGTTGGGGCGAGGAGGGCCTTAAACGCTTCCTTGAAGATCACAGGGAGCCGTGGCAGAGCGGTTGAATGCGGCGGTCTCGAAAACCGTTTCTCCCGCAAGGGAGACCGAGGTTCGAATCCTCGCGGCTCCGCCAGAGTCGAGATGAAGAAAAAAGAAGAACCCAAAGAACCGCCTTACCTGATTTTTGCGCGCAAGTTCCGGCCCGAGACTTTTGGCGAGGTCGTGGGCCAGGAATCGGTGACCCAAATCCTCCGGAACGCGATCCGCGCCGGCCGGATCCCCCAGAGCTTTCTTTTTTCGGGCCCCCGAGGAGTGGGAAAAACTTCCACCGCGCGGATCCTTGCCAAGGCCCTCAATTGCGCGAAAGGCCCCGCAGAGGTCCCCTGTAACGAGTGCGAAATCTGCCGGGAGATCACCCGCACCATTTCTTTGGATGTCCTCGAAATTGACGGCGCCTCAAACCGCGGCATCGAGGAAATCCGGACTTTGCGGGAAAACGTCAAATTCAAACCGGCCCAGGCCCGCTTCAAAATCTACATCATCGACGAAGTCCATCAGATCACACACGACGGTTTCAACGCCCTCCTCAAGACCCTTGAAGAACCACCACCCCATGTGAAATTCATCTTCGCGACGACCGAACCCCACAAGGTGCCGCTCACGATCCTTTCGCGGTGCCAGCGTTTTAATTTTAAACGGATCCCGACCGAGGCGATTCAGAAAAAACTTGCCGAGCTGGTCGAACTCGAAAAATTAAAAGCGGACCCCAACGCCCTTTTCCTCATGGCGCGGGCCAGCGACGGGAGCCTGCGCGACGCGGAGACCCTGCTGGACCAATTGTGTGCCCTTTCCGAGGGCAAGATCCGGGAAGAGGACGTCCTTTTTTTGCTGGGGGCCGCCGGGGAAGGGGTTTATTTCGAGCTTTTTGAGGCGTTTGGAAAAAAAGACCTCCAAAAAATTCTCGGCCTGACCCAAAGTCTTTATGAATCGGGGAAAGATTTGGTCCAATTCGGGCGCGGTCTTTTCGAGATGTTCCGTAACCTCCTGCTTCTTCAGATGGGGGGAGGGGCGGAAAATTTTATCGAAATGGCGGAGGATTCAAAAAAAGAGCTCGCCCGGTTTCGAAATCTTTTCTCCCGCGAGGAGCTTCTTCTCGCCTTGAGCCTTCTTCAGAACCTTCAGGCGGACCTCCGCCGGGCGCTCGCCCCGCCCCGGCTTCTTCTGGAAGCGGCCCTTTTAAAACTCCTGCACTTGGAGGGGATCCAGGAAGTGAAGGAATTGTTGGAGATGCCCCCTCATCCTTCCCTCTCCCCCCGAGGGGGAGAGGGCGGGGGTGAGGGGAAGAGACCCGCCCCACCTGTCATTGCGAGTCCGTCGAAGGCGGGCGAAGCAATCTCAAGCCCCGGATTGCCTCGTGAGCCCGCAGAGCCTCCCCGCAATGACGAAGGCAAGCCCCTTCCCTCACAACTTGCAGGGAAATCCCCCCCGCCCGCCGCCACCCTCGAGGAAGTCCAGGGCGTCTGGGCCCCGGCCCTTGAGGCGGTGAAGGCCAAAGAAATGTCCACGGGGATGTTTCTTGCGGAGTCGGAGCCCGTGGAAGTGACGGAGGAGGCGGTGGTGCTGGGGTTCCCCGAAGAGTTTCAGTTCCACAAGGAGATGCTTGACCGGCCCGAGAAAAAACGGCTTGTGGAGGAAACGCTTTCCAAATTTCTCGGCAAGACGGCAAGGGTTCAATTCGTGACGACGCGCCTCAACCAGGAAAGGATCCCCCAAGAAAAGCCCGGCGAAGCGCCGCCCGCGGCGAAGCTTCCCGAAATCGTGAAAGAGGCCATGGACATTTTTCAGGGAAGCAAGATTGTGCGGGCTGAATAGTGAGAAACCCGGGCGTTTCCGACCGCATGTCCCGCCTGATTGAGGCCCTGAACCGGCTTCCCGGGATCGGGCGCCGTTCGGCCGAGCGGATCGTTTTTTATCTTTTAAAATCCCCGCTTGAGGAAACGCTCGAGCTCGGCGAACTTTTGAAAAACGTGCGCTCGGAAGCCCGTTTTTGCAAACGCTGCCGCAATTTTTCCGACGCCGAATTTTGTTCGGTCTGCGAAGACCCCGCCCGTGACGGAGGGGTCCTTTGCGTGGTGGTCGACCCCAAAGACGTCATGGCGATGGAAAAAACGGGCGCCTACCACGGTCTTTACCACGTCCTTTTGGGAAATCTTTCGCCCCTCGAGGGGATCGGCCCCGAAGAACTGCAGGTGGCCCATCTGATCCGGCGGGTCAAAGAGGAAAAATTCCGGGAAGTGATTCTCGCCACCAACCCCAACACCGAGGGCGAGACCACCGCGCTTTATTTGGCCGAGGTTTTGAAGCCTTACGGAGCCAAAGTTTCCCGCCTTGCGCGCGGGATCCCGGTGGGAAGTGCTGTCGAATTTATGGATCCGGCCACGCTCCAGCGGGCCCTTGAAGGGAGGCAAAGTTTCGTATGACTGAAACCATCCAGTTTGAAATTCCGGTTTTGTGGATTTGGTGGGCCGTTGCCGGGGCGGGAGGAGCCAGTGTCCTCCTGGGGGCTTTAAGTTTCCTTTGGCCCCGCGGCTCAATCGGGCTTTACATTTGGGTGATGTCCCTGATGAACTGGCGCGTGAGCCCGATTGACGAGCGGCGCGAGGCGAAGACCACCCGGCGCTTTGGGTTTTATTTGCTGCTTCTCGGCGGGCTCTCGCTCGCTCTTTTTTACTACAAGGGCGTTTATTTTTGAGAATCGAGGACGCAAGCGACCGGATTTACCAAGGCCGCGTCTACACCCTCTTGGACCAGGCCCGCTCCTCCATCGTGATTTCCATGTATCTCATGCGGCCGGGGGACCATGAAAAACATCCCGTGAACCGGCTCCTTCAGGATTTGCTCGAAGCGCGTAAGCGCGGCGTCGAAGTCACAATTTACCTCAACACCAAATTCAAGTCCGTGAAAAATCCCGACGTGGTCGCCCAAGGCCCGCTCTTTGACAGGCTCCGAAAGGCCGGCGCCGCGATTCACCTCATCTCTCCCATCCGCATGCTTCACGACAAGCTCCTCGTGGTGGACCGCCGCCTCGTCGTGGAGGGGAGCATGAACTGGTCCGTCTCGGCGATTGCAGAAAATCTCGAGTCAGCCACGATCATCGAGTCGCCGGAGCTGGCCGAGGCAAAATTAAAACGGATCAATTTTTTTCCCCTTTGGGGGGAGGAAGTGAAAAAAATTCCCCGTCCAAAAAGACCCAAACCCGTGCCCGTACCCGAGCCTCTCTTCCCGGCCGGCCCCCCGGCTTCCATCGAAGTTCCCGCGGCTCTCTTGGAAGAGCGCAGGTATTTCCCAGACATGATTGCTTATCAAAGAGAGCGGGCGATGAAAATTTTCCTCCTCTTCCTCTATCTTTCCCAGGCGAGGGGGGCTGAAAAATTTTTATTTACACCCGAGTCCGTAGGCGGATATCTTGGGATCCTGCCGGGGGAAGACCGTGCGGCCGTGAGACGCCAAGTGATCCGCGTCCTCAAGGACCTGCAAACGGTTGATAAGCTTCTCCGGGTCGAGTTCCGCCACGGAAGAGACGCACGGGTCGAAATCCTTACACCTTCGGGCCCCCTCTTCACGCTGGGATCCGAGGATTTGTCCGCAGGGGAGCTCGCCGTTTTAAGCGACAATGAAATTTTTTTCCGCCTTTTAAAAGCGCGTCTTCGCGCGGAGGGGAAGCGGCTTGAGGATTTTACCCAAAAACAGATCGCGAAACGCTTCTTTGTGAATCCAACAACCTACCGCCGCACGGTGCGTGGTGGAAAACCCGCACGCGTCCCGTTATAATGGGGTCATCCCATGAAATCCAAAGTTTGGGTCCACAAAGCAAAGTCATTTAAGGAAGCCGAGGATTTCGACGCTCGATATTACGCTCGAATGAGTCCCGCCGAGAGGCTTGAAACCGTCCAATTTTTGCGGGAGGTGTTCTACAAATGGGGGAAGCACGGCCGGCATGGCAAAGGTCGAAAAGGATTACGAGGATTTATTAAGGTCATTCAACAAGCATAAGGTCAAATATTGTATTGTCGGAGCTTATGCCCTCGCTCTCTATGCAGTTCCGAGATACACGAAAGATATGGATATTTTTGTGGAGGCAGCCCCTGAAAATGCGAAGAAAATCCTTGCGGCGCTTCGGGACTTCGGGTTTTCAAGCCTCCCTTTGACGGAAAGGGATTTTTCGAAGCAGGGGAAAACAGTCCAATTAGGCCGCGAACCCGTCCGGGTTGATTTATTGACCGCAATTGACGGGTGCACATTTGATGAAGTTTGGAGAAACCGTAAGAGGGGGAGCTATGGTTCTGTCAAAACTTCTTTTATCGGCGTGAAGGAGCTGATTAAGAACAAACGTGCCTCGGGCCGCAAGCAGGACGAGGCGGACCTTTGGGCTTTGAATAAACGCAAAGGGGCCCGATAATTTTTACAACAGGAAACACCTCCTTTTTTAACTTTCATTCCTCGGTAGCTCAATGGTGGAGCATCCCCCGCCAGAGGCGGGTCCGCCTCCGGCGGAGGCTGTTAGGGAGAAGAAATGTTTCAAGTATACGTGTTAAAGAGTCTAAAAAATGGGAAGCGTTACATTGGGTTCACTTCCAAGGATCCTCGAGTAAGATTACAAGAACATAATTCAGGGGCTGGAAAGTGGACAAGAGAGAACGGCCCGCACCAGTTAATTCACCAAGAATCTTTTAGCGGGGAGAGAGAAGCACGAAAGAGGGAAGGCTTCCTTAAGTCTGGCCAAGGGAGAAAGTGGCTGGATGAGCGTTTGATCTTTTAACTTTCATTCCTCGGTAGCTCAATGGTGGAGCATCCGGCTGTTAACCGGAGGGTTGCTGGTTCGAGTCCAGCCCGAGGAGCCATTTTTGACGCTCATCAAAACTGACCTTGCTGTCCTCGACCTCGAGATCAAGCTCGGGGAGAGGGCGCAGGGTCATTTTGATTTTTGAGGGGTCTTGATTGTAGATGATCTCTTTGATGAGAAGCCTTAGCAGGTCTTTCTTTTCGTTGGGCGTGAGTTTGTCAAACACGGCGTCAAAGCGCTGGAGATTGTGGCGAATGACGTCAGCATCGATCATCCGGCCTTCAAGACTTTGGAGCGACAGTTCAATGTCGGCAAGCTTTTCTTCTGCCTTCTGTTTCTTTTCCTGCAGCTCGTCCAGCCGGTCTGTAATAAAACGGTTGCGGGAACCGTTCTTGTGAGCGCCTAAAGCATGGACTAATTTTTTGGCTTCCTCGTCAACCTTGCGGATTTCTTCCTGAATGCGCCTTCTGTCCTCCCTTAAAGGCCCAAAGGCTTTGACCGAAGATTCCTGGGCATCTTTCACAATATCAGCTACTATTTTTTTATTCTGTCCGAGAAAGGACAATCGCTTCACGATCAGATTTTCAAGCTCTTTCGCGGGAGCGCTTTTGACAGAGCACGCGTCTTTGTCGTTCTTATTGACCTTCGTGCATTTGTAATAAAAATATTTCCTTCCTCTGGAATAAGCAAAATTGGGTGTCATAAAAGACGCGCAAACTTTGCAATGCACAAGCCCTTTCAAGAGAAAATCATGCTTGTCCTGATTGGCTGAATGATGAGTGCAGTTGTTTTGGCTGAGAAGTTTCTGGACGCGGTTAAAAAGCGTCTCATCCAAAATAGCCTTATGCTCCCCCGGAAAAAACTTGTCTTTGTAGCGGAGCTGCCCGATGTAAAAAGGATTTCTGAGGATTTGGGCAAGATTGGATTTGTTGTACCTGCTGCCGCCCTTCTCAAGCCCGGCCTTATTAATCCATTGTTTCAGGCGATAGCCGTGCTCATTCAAGCGCTTGGCGGTCTTGCCCAGGGATTTTTCCTTGAGGTAAAAAAGGAACTGATCTTCCGCCTGCCGGACTTCGCTTTTATTCACGACTAGCTTCCGGCTTGCCGAATCAATATCATAGCCGATCACCGGCATTCCACCGGCCCATTTGCCTTTTTGAATCATGGCGATGCGCTTGTCCCGCGTCCGCTCGCTCACCAATTCGCGTTCAAACTGAGCAAAACCCATTAGCATGGTTTGGAAAATTCGCCCGATGGAGGTCGAGGTATCGAATTGCTGAGTAACCGAAACAAAAGCCACGCCATACTTATCAAACAGGTCGAGAATTTTAACAAAGTCTTTGATGTTCCGGCTCATGCGGTCATATTTATAAGCCACAACAATCTGGACTTTTCCCTGACGGATGGCGGCTAAAAGATGCTGCAAAGCCGGACGATTTGTATTACCGCCGGAATAAGCGGGATCGTCAAAGCACTCGGGGTAAAGCTGCCAGCCCTCAGCTTTGCGGCTTTTGATGAACGATTCGCAGGATTCCCTTTGCGCGTCCAGCGAAGTGAAATCAGAGTTGAGATTTTCGTCTGTCGATTTTCGGGTGTAAACTGCACACCGCTTGATTTCGGGTTTTTGGCTCACGACTTTGTCCTTTGGTTTTGAGTTAGGGAGTGTGAGCATAGCCATTTAATTTTGGACTGTCAATACTCGTTTTCAAAACGGGCTTATTCTTTTCGCTTTCAGCCAGGCGAATGGCTCCCAAAGCAAGAATATGCACAATCCGGGAAAGTCTCTCCTCCGGCGTGAGATCATCGGGGTCGTCAAAATCCGGCAGCCATGAATCGGTCTCTTTCATCGAATTTTGCGCACTCTTTCTGTAAGGGATTACCGTCCGCAAAAAATCCACACGAAACGGTTGTAAGCGGCAAAATACTGGAGGGTGAATCAAAATCAGCGGGATTGAAACTTCATTGGCAGGGGAGGATACCTGTTAACGCCCAAAATCCTCCGAAAGATATGCGTATTATACCACAAATTAACCCTGTTCTCAGTTACCTAAATTCTCTTTTTTATAAAAATTATAACCACTCAAACACATGAAAACTTTCATAAATAAAAACATGCATCGTTCGCGTCTTTCTGACCACCGGCCGCAGCGACAAGGTTTGGAGCGGGCGCGGGCGGTGGTCAGGAAGCGAGTCACATTTTCTGTGACGAGAGCGAACGATGCAAGGTTTTGCTTTTCAATCGGTTGGAGAAATCAGCGGAGGAGCGGGAAAACGCTGACCCTATGAATAGCCAATTCAGGTACCCATACAGGGGGTCGATACAGGCGGTCCGCGGAAAAATATATGAATGAGATCTATGTATGAAGTACCTGTATGAAGTATATGTATGGCAAGCCGTTTTTCAGATCCGCCGGATCGGAGGTCTGCTTCCCCTCGTCAATACCCGGTAAGCGGAACCGCGCCTTCAACAAGCTTCTTGCGGCAGAGAGGGCAGTAATAGGTCCAATGATTATGGGACTTGTAAATATGCCGGCAATGCTTCTGGAATTCATGAAGACGCGCTTCTTCTTCGGGCGTCATCTTCGCCCAAAGCCGCTGCTCGGTTGCGTATTTGTGCGGGCTGTTGACTGGAACCGTAATCTGGAAAAGATCATGAACCAGCACCACTCCGAAAAGGATAACGCCCAAGTACCACAAAAGCTGAATGAACCGAACCGCGTTCACCACGATCCCGACCACCGCCCCGCCAACCGTTCTTAGGTATCGAACCATATCTTCCCCCCTTGGGCCGAACCCGCTGACCCTATGTATTACCCCCTGTAATTCATATACTTGGGTGTGTTCTTCACAAGATCATTGTCGATGAGCCATGCAACATTTTGGTTCGGACAATCAGATTACGTTATCTCAAAAGCTGCCGATAATAACCTCATGAGCAAGAAGGGTAAGAACATTCTATCCAAATGGCATATTACCGCCGAAGATTTAACCGAGGTAATTAATGCTAATCCCAGCCTAAGAGGGATGATTCTCGGTTATCTTGCCGAAGTAAAATTACGCAAGGAATGGTTAACCGACCGCAGGATTAAAAATGTAATCAAATACGATGACCATGATCGATCGAGAAAAGGCGATTGGGTCATAACCTACAAAAGAAAACAATTTATATTAGAGGTAAAATCGCTACAAACCAACACGATCAAATGTGACGAATCTGGCTGTAAATGGTCCGGCAAAGCTCAGTGCGATGCCAGTGACCGACGGACAATCAAATTCAAGGACGGCAGCAAACTCGAGACGACCTGTTTACTGGTGGGCGAATTTGACATTCTCGCTGTAAATTTATTCGCTTTTGAAAATAAATGGCGGTTTGTTTTCGCAAAGAACAAAGATTTGTCAAGAAGCACTTTCAAAAAATATTCCAAAACACAGCGAAAAAATCTTCTCGCTTCGCTCGTAGAAGTTACTTGGCCCCCATCCCCTCCATTTAAAGATGATCTTTTTGAAGTGTTGGATGAATTAATTCAGGAACGAAAACGATAAGTCTTCTTCTGGCCGTTCGCAGAAATTTTGACGAAGACTAAAAAATAGGAGTGATTTTTTCTCGCGTGAACTTGCTTTTTTAACCTACTGACAGCCGGTCTGTTTTGTCTAATAACCACAAATAAATCCTTACAATAGAATCCCATCTTGGCGTACTCATTAATAATTTCCACATGGGTCAATCGCTGTTTGTTAGCACTTACTTCATCTTGGCATTTAACAATCATGATTCCATTATTTTTTAATACACGCGAAGCTTCCTTCCCGGCTGCGAAATAAAGAGCAAGAACGGCCTCATGGTATTTGGGCCCGCCATTCGTGGGCAATCCATTCGAGTACGAGCTCCGAAAAGCTTTGTAGGAGCCATTTCCGGCCAGGTGACCAGTGTCGCGCCGAAACAATCCTTCCATATAGGGCGGGTCAAGGACAATGCAGTCGAGGGAATTATCTTTATAGGGTAAGTGTCTACAATCGACCCCCGTCTTAAGATCGGTTGGCAGTAATTTGTAGCTATCCTTTGGGACCTCTTTCCAAAAAACTCCTTTTCCATAAGTAACGTCAGCGACGGTTGTGCCCAAAGGCACATGTAATTTAAGAATTTCACGGAAGACTTTGTCATTATTTGCAGAATGAGCACTGACGACCAAATCGCTTGTAGATACCCCGCCTGCAACTCGTTTCTTTTTCGACCGGAAAATATCCTCGTCGAAAAGTGTTTGTGACGTTTGACTTTTTGTTTCAGGAATCACATCAAGAATAATTCCTTGGATAGAGATATCACGGCCATTGCGGAAGACGAGCGGCTCCATATTTTTATTGGCGGGTTGTAGACGAATCTGCCCGCGTTCTTTATAGAATCTTTTCAACGTAACCTCATGATTATCTATCAGTGCGACTACTTTTTGGCCATTGAGTGCGGTATCTTGGTGCTTTACTAATATGATATCTCCGTCATGGATATTCTCATCAATCATGCTATTTCCAACGACGCGAAGCGCATAAACATTTTTCGTCCCGGACACTTTATTCGTCGGTACCGCGATTGTTTCTTTCTCTTCAATTGCTTCGATGGGGCTACCGGCTGCAATGGTTCCAAGCAATGGGATTTGGACGAGTTTCCCTTTTGGTTTCGGCTCATAAAGCTGAATGCCACGCGCTTGATGCGCTTGCTTTTTGAGATAACCTTTATGCTTCAAAGCTTCGATGTGTTGATGGATAGTCGCAACAGAAGAGAGGCGGAAATGTTTTTTTGTATCCTCAAGCGAAGGGGCATACCCGCGTTTCTGGGCGTAGGACTGTATAAAATCTAGGATCTGCTTTTGTCTCTTCGTAAGCATAATTTGGTTGACCTTTTAAGGTATCGGCACTATGATACCGAAAATAAACCGAAAGTAAAGCGATAATTTAAGGAGGGTAGAGTATTTGTCTGATGGATGAGTTCAAACAGAATTTCTTTCTCGTGCAATATCAAGAGGTTTGGAAACAAAGAAATCAACACGTCGGTCATATATGGGCCATTCCCGCCATCATCACCGGTCTTCTCGGTATTCTTGCGCTTCTTATTGCTCACGGGAAAATCGATGGCAGCAATATTCTTTTTAAGATTGTTTCGATTTTAATCGTTGTCGTAGGGTTTGTCGGCCTATTTCTTCGCCACAATTTTTTCATAAAAGTTTTGGGGTTGACATTAAAAGATATGGCAAAGGAACAAGAGCCGGACAAATGTTTGCCGCAATTTGGTGATGAGTTCAAGATCAAATATGAAAGGTTTTTAAACCCCGGTGAGCAATTTGGTTCGTGGTGCACAGGCACCTTTTGGTGGGCTGTCGTGGTCGTCGGTCTAGTTTTATTTGTCTTAGTCAGCTTTTTACCTATGTCGAAAATTTTTGATGGTGCGAGCAAACAATATTTTTGGAACAATTTTTTCAGCAATGTCAGATCCGAAGCTTTTCTTGACATTGGATATATTTTATTAAAAATCCTTTTCCTTCTATCGATCACATGGATAACACTGGTAAAGGCTAAAGACGAGTGGACCAAAAGAAAACGCAAGCTGGCGATACCGTTATTTATTATCGGTGTTGGGTTGTTTTTTCCTCTCTTGCAGAGCTTTCAGGATATTTTATGGCCTGTGGTAAGCAGTGGTAAGGTGTCTTTTGAGAAAAAGGACCTTGAGTACATTGAACCACTGAAACAATATAGGATGGTTTTCCATGAAAGTGGTGGGATTGAAGACGTAGACGTGTTTTACACATCGTACTATGACGAAAACGGTCGTCACATTGCCCGTATGAATTGGGTGAAGTACATCGATTTCCGATTCGCCGACAATTATATCCAGTCGAATCATGAACTTAATAATGGAGAGGGAGAGCATACGGTCGTTTTTAAAAATCGCGTCCCGTTATGGAAATATCCTTCTGCAAAACGAAAGGCTGAGATGAGCCTTAATTTCTGAGGAATGGGGCTCCTTGTGGACTTTACATTATCAGGGTGGGATTGCGCTGGTACCGCAACCACGAAGTTCATCTTGGAAAAATAATTGATCGATATGCCTACGAAAATCTTTTTCACCGCCGATCTTCATCTCGGCCACAAGAACGTGATTAAATATTGCAATCGCCCCTTCAAGACTGTGGAGGAGATGAACGAGACGCTTATTGATAATTGGAATCATACCGTTTCGGATCGGGACGAGATTCATGTCATCGGAGATTTCGCCTTCATGGGGACGAAGCAGACAGAGCTCATCCTGCAACGCTTCAAGGGAAAGAAGTATCTCGTCAGAGGAAATCACGATAAAAGCCTCAACGAGACTATGGCGCTGAAATACTTCCAATGGATCAAAGACTATCACCTTCTTAAAGTTCAAGAGCGCAGTAATCAGGTTCAAAAAATTGTCCTGTTCCATTATGCTCTGCGAACCTGGGATTCCGCCCATTACGGGGCTTGGAGCCTTTACGGCCACTCGCACGGCAATCTCAAAGATGACCCCACATCCCTCTCTCTGGACGTCGGCGTCGATTGCCACAATTTCAGACCGATTTCCTATGATGAGGTTAAGGAAATTATGTCCAAGAAGAATTGGAAGCCGGCGGGCCACCATGATTATTAATCGCCTGCCAAGGTGAACGGAGATGAAAGCAGAAAGCGTTAATAAACACCTGCGTGAAAAGTTAAAGGATCCTAATTTTAAAGCACGCTACGAGTTTGACTGGGAAAGACTTGAGATCGCAAAGCGGATCATTGACTACAGGATAAAGAATAAACTGAGCCAGAGGCAGCTGGCTGATTATGCCGGTGTTACGCAGCAGCACATTTCAAAAATTGAAAGCGGCGAATTTTCCAATATCTCGACTCTGCAAAAGATATTGTTCTGTACCGGCCACACAGTGAGGATGCAGGCAGCTCCTCTCAACCGAGCTTCAAAATGATTGATCAAGATATTCTGAAACGTGCTTATGCAGTTTTGGTTGCTCTGAAGGAAAATCTTCCGCCGAAGAGTTTTCATATTCACGAAAAATATGTCCAGGAATACCATGCAGCTATTGGGGATCTGGAAAAGCAAAGGCTTGATCTCAAACAGTTTAAAATCCCTGAATCCGAAATAGAGCGAAGGCTTGCATCGTATAACGGGATGTCGGGTGAATCGACGTATTCTGACGACAGATACGTCGAACGCGCTTTCCTGATGACAAAACTGGATGCCCTGCTAAGCTATTTCAGCCTGTCGATGGATGAAAGAAAGCCTCGTATAGGATTTAGCCAAGGCAGGTAACTTTGGCAAAACGAAGCCGTTTCTGGCCTTTAGCAGCCGTAGCCATTTCAAAGTCAAATTCATCCTCCAGGAAAATTTGATAGGCGTCGTCTTCGGGGAGCCATTTGACACTCTCATGCGAACCTGACGCGCAGGCCGCGCGAGCGCTCCTACACCCGAAGGGCCACGGCCTTTCGGAGTGTAGGGGCCGTCATCGTCTGACGGTGGCGGGGTCCAGTCCGGCGGGTTTTTAAGGTCCAGATTCATTTCGGGAAGATCGCCCCAAAACAAAACTTTCACTCTTTTCGGCGTATAAATTACTTCTTTCACAAGCAAGAGAATCAGGTTCCGCTTTTCATCGAAGGAAAACGTCTCAAAGACCTTTGGGAATTCCCTGAAAAGCCCCGCAAACGTATCCGCATCAATCACATGCTGATTCAAATGCCGCATGTTGGTTTCAATGCGGTGAATTTCATCTCCCAGCTTCTCTTTCGAGCCCTCAAGGTCGGATATTTCTTTCGCGATTCCGCGCGCCCTTTTCTTGTCCAAATCCTGCGTTTTGACAAACTCAATCAATTGCTTTAACTCTTGATTCACCTTCTCAAGCTGGGCCTCGGTTCGTTCCATATCTCGTTTGAGCGGTGCGAGCCCCTGTTTCGCCAGCGTATTAGACTTTTCAATCGACTTTCTAAGAAGTCTTTGGTTTTCTCCTAGCTCCTTGAATTTATCAATGAGGAATTCTTCAAGCTCGTCGGCCGCAACCGTCCTGACAGGGCATGCCCTTTTGCCTTTTATGACCGCAGCCGTGCACCGGTAATAGAGGTACATCTTCCCGTTCTTTTCCTTCGAGGAATTCGTCATCGTGCTCCCGCATTCGCCGCACTTCACGAGTCCGAGGAAAATCATCTCGTATTTGTTCTGTTTGAAGGTCTTATGCGTCTCGCGGTTATTGACGAGGATATTTTGAACGCTGTCCCACAACTTTCTGTCGGTAATGATAGACTTATGCTCCCCATCAAAGAGATATTCCTTCCCGTCTTTGTCCCTAAACCGCATCTTTCCGATGTAAAGGGGATTGGCGAGAATTAAAGAGATCTTTTTCTTGTCGAATTGGGTGCTCCCGGCCGCCTTGTTCCCTTTGAGGAAGAACTTTTTGGTCCGGCAGCCCATTTCATTGAGCCTTTCGGCAACCCTTCCCATCGAGGCAAGCTTCGGATAAAGCTCAAAGCAAAGCTTCACAATCTTTGCCTCGTCGTTATTGACCATAAGCTTCTTTTTCTTCACGTCATACCCGAGCGGCACAATCCCGCCGCACCACATGCCTCTTTTGGCCATGGCAAAGCGCTTGTCATAGGTTCTTTCCTGCGCCATTTCCCGCTCAAACTGGGCAAACTCAAGCATGATGTGAAGGAGGAGCCTCCCGGCAGGAGAGGTCGTGTCAAAATGCTGGGTGGTGGATACGAATTTAACGTCAAACTCATTGAAAATTTCGAGGAGGGTATAGAAATCCTTGTGATTCCGCGTAAGCCGGTCGATTTTGTAAACGACAACCACCTGGACACGCTTCCGCTTGATATCCTCAATGAGCTGCTTCATGGCCGGACGGCTTAGCGATCCGCCGGATTGCCCCGCACCGCTTTCGGCCGTTTTAAGATTGAACACGTTAGAGAATTTGATTACCGGTGGTTCTACCCTGCCGGCCGGAATCTCGGATCGCTCCCTTACGAGCGCCCTTCAAAAGCCCTTCGCAAAATCATCCCTCAATCTACAGAACCACCCCCTCCGGCCAAAGATCCTCTCCTCGAAATCATCGAGGATTTACGGCCTAAAAGACAGGACCCAAGCCGTGAAACTTAACGTAAATCGGCAAAGATCGGTTGACATGCGATTCTTGCCGATCTATCGGCTGGCACTGGCCAAAAAAGGATTTGACCTATGGGAAAGGGTGTAATATTATCCAATCAGCGTAACGCTAATAGCGTAATTTTAAGGGGTAAAAGTGAGATGAAAAATCCGTTTGTTTACGGCGAAGAAGTCGCAGGCGATGCTTTTTGGAATAGAACTCAAGAAATCCAAGAGCTCGTTAAGGATATTCACAACGGCCAGAATGTGATTATTTTCTCTACCCGGCGGTATGGAAAAACCTCCCTGATCAAAACCGTCTTGGAGAAGGTGCGAAAAGAAGGGGTTCTCACCGTCTATGTCGATCTTTATCCCGCCATTACCAAAGAAAAATTCGTTGAGATCTATGCCAAGGCAGTCTCCCGTTGCCTGGGTAAGCCCACGCAAAAGATTCTCGATACCGTCAAAAAGCTTTTCCCAAAACTGATCCCGAAGATTGTCATTCGGGGTGAGGGTGAAGCCGAGTTCGAGTTTGATTACGAACCCCGCAGCGTTTTTAAGACAAGCCTTCCCGACCTTTTGGCCGCTGTCCACAAAAGAGCCAAAGAGGAGAAAAAAGAAGCTTGTGTGGCCTTTGACGAATTCCAGGAAATTGCCAATTATTCGGATGACGAAGTAGAAAAGGAAATGCGGACCGAATTTCAATCTCATCGGAACGTAAGCTATATTTTTCTCGGAAGCAAAAAACATCTTTTTGGCAAACTATTCCAAGATCCAAATAGGCCCTTTTACAAAAGCGGCAAACACATGCCCCTTGGACGACTTCCCGTTGCAGAAGTGAAAAAGCATGTCAAAGAGAGATTTGCCTTGGGAGAGATATCCGTGCAAAAGGAAGTCCTCTCCCTCATTGCAGAGAAAGGAGCAGGCCATCCTTATTACACCCAGCTTCTTTGCCACATTTTATGGGATGAATGTCTTGAAGAAAAAACGATCTCGGGAAAAGACGTAGAAAATGCTTTGGATAAAATGCTTAAGCGGGAAGGCGAAGTCTACGAAACCATCCTTAACGATCTCACCCAGAAGCAAAAGCATTTATTGACCGCCTTGGGATTGGAGCCCCAAGCCAAGGTTTTTTCGGCCCAGTTTTTAGCCAAATATCATCTAGGAACTCCCTCGTCCGTTCAGAAGGCACTTCAAATCCTCATCGAGAAAGACCTCGTGGGCCGCGAAAATGACCACTTCGTTTTTCAGGACCCCTTTTTCTCCCTCTGGCTTCAAAAGAAACAATGATTATGACAAGGCAGATCAAAGCAGATATTGGTTATTTTCAGATGAAAAATTATCTTCTAAAACGAGAGAGGTGATTTATGGGAATAAGATCAGAGAGTCGTGGCAAGTGCACCTTCTGCGGTGAATCCCTTGTTTTTTCATCGACGACCAAGCATTTACAGTCCTGTGAGAAAAGGAAAGAAGCCATCGATAAAGAAATCGCTGCAAAGCATTTGAAGGTCTACGGCCTCAAAGTTTGGGCCGCTTACAATCCCGCCTATTGGCTTTTCCTTGAAATGGCTCATAGCGCCAAACTTGAAGTTCTTGATGATTTCCTTCGGGCGACGTGGCTTGAATGCTGCGGCCATTTGAGCGCCTTCACGATTCAGGATGTGCGCTATGAAACAGAAACGGGCGAGACGGATTTGTTTGGTGACGGAGAGAGTAAAACAATGGATATCCCTGTCGGAGAAGTTTTTTCCGAGGGATTAGAAGCACATTACGAATACGATTTCGGGAGCACGACCGATCTTGATCTCAAGGTTGTCTGGAAAAGAGAGGGGCGGTTGAATAAGAAGGGCGTTAGCGTTCTTTCCAGAAACGAGCCCGTCGGTTTTAACTGTGCTGCTTGTGGCCGGACCGCCACCGTGGTTTGCGCAGAATGCGGGTACGAGAAAGATGCTTCTTATTGCCGTGCCTGTGCAGCAAAACACAAATGCGGCGAGGAAATGCTTCTTCCGGTTGTCAACTCTCCCCGTATGGGAGTTTGCGGATACGTCGGAGCCGGGGTGTAGACCTTTTGACCTCTACACCTCATAGGCTTCCTGCTCAAGATTCAGGACAAGGGGCGACCGGGCTTTTTTGAATCAGCGGTTCGGCTGTATGACCTTGAGGCATGCCTGCCTCGCCGGCAGGCGGGGATTCCCGGATTTTCCACGCTCCTTTGGCAATGCGATATAGACAAATCGGGTATTCGACCGCAAAATAGGGTCGTTCCGGAGCATGCTTCGGGGAGCATTTCTAAAAGGCAAGAATACCTCAGAAGATGAGTGTTCTTGCCTTTTTTGTCCAGCCCTTCTGAACTCTAGCATCGCCTCGGCGAGAGGGAATCAATCACACTTTTTGCCGGGAGGGCAGAGACCCAAGACTCTGACGGTAAGATAAACAATAAGCGCGATCACGAAAAATTCAATCGTGGTATTAACGAAATTACCCCAATTGATTTTAACGGTGCCCAATTGTAGATAGGCGTGCTGCAAGGCCTGTTCATGTCCAAACACGAAACCCAACAAAGGATCGATGATGTCATCGACCAAGGAAGTGACCACCTTTGAAACGGAAGTGCCCATGATGAAACCTACCGCAAGGGCGACCGCGTGTTCTCTTAGGAAAGATAAAAAACCTTTCATGGATTTTCCTATTAAATAAGAGACGAAGAAAGTCCGTCCGCGGGGTCATCGCTGATGCTGTCATCCGCTCCCGAACCTTCCACGTCCGCTTCCAAACCGGCCTCGCTCTCTTCGATGGCCGGACTGTCGCTTGTGCCTATCTCGCTGCCAAGAGAGGACTCCGCATTTACGGTATTGGCGCCCATATCGACGGCTAATCCGCTGTCGGAGGTAAGCTCTTGATAGGTGGTATCGACACTCGTGGTGGCGTCCGCGTCCACAAGGCCGCCCTCCGCACTGGTATCCACGGACACATCGGCATCGAGGCTTACACTGTCCCCGCTTAAGTTCGCATCCGCGTCAAGCTCAATAATACTGCGGTCATCACCTCCACCGCCCGTAGATTCTGTCGTCGGTGTTTCTCCCAAGCCCCCGCTGGAATCTCCCCCGCCGATCGTCTCTTGACCGCCGCCCTGTGGAGCACCTGTTCCAAATCCGCCACCTCCCAAATTAGCCCCTCCAGTGCCGGGGGATGCGGTCGTACGCACATCCAGGGTCGGACTTAACCCTCCTCTTGAAATTCGAGCCTGATCTTTAATGGCATGACCCTCGGGCGAAAGAATGCGGCTTCCTTCCTCCATTCCGCCCACCGCACGGTCGATGGCGATCTCTCTTGGGTCAACTTTGCTTTCATTAGCAAAGGCCGGGGCGCTAGCCCCCCATTTCGATAAGAGGAAGGAAATTAAAAACAAGATCATTAAAATGTTTCTCTGAGAAGTCACAGCGAAAAAATTACCTCCATCCCCGCAATGTGTCGCTTCCGATCAAAAAAGTCACTTTCGTTCGAAGAATAGATAAACCGATAAAATGCCCTCGTGGCAAGGCTGGGTCTCCAATGATAAGTAAGCGCTGTATAAACATCTAAACGCTTATCACGGCGCTCGCCAAGATCCAGCGTTGAAAGAGAAGAAAATTCAGGGTAAGCGCCGTAATCAAAACCGGTCGAAACATCCCAATCCGCAGGCCCTAAAAAATCCAGCGGCGTGTGAATCCCAAGACGGGTCAAGGATCCCCAGCGATCGAAATTGTCGCCGCGCGTCTCGGCGAAGCTGACCTCCTCTTTTGAAAAAAAGTACGCTTTTAAACTCGGCGTGTAGAAATACTGTACAAACCCCCAGCCCCCGCGCGATCCGTCACGGGATGTTCTGGAAGGCTCTGAACCATCAGGTCCGTAGTTGGAATAGGAATAACGGGCATAGAGATGCGTCCTTGTTTTGGGCCAAAGGGCGGTGTCGGCGCTTAAAAGAAAGCGGTTAACCGCCGAAAAAAGATTGTCCCTTAAAAAATTGACCTTGACGTCGTATCTCGCACCAAAGAGAAAAGCGCGGCCGCCAAAAAACTTTCGTTTCTTGGCATCCAGGGCAAAACCTTGAGAGATAAAATTCACGTCACTGGCACCCCCGTCGCGGATCAGCTCTTGATTGATGTAAAGGGCATCCACACGGAGATCCTTTTCCAAGACCAAAGGATAACCCAAACTGACATTGATGGGAAAATCGACTCCGTCTTTGTCAGACCTTGACGTTAAACCTTTGTCGTCAGGGATCAGTAACGGATTGCTGTCATAGTAGGCTCCGATTTTCCCCAAAAGATAAGGCTTTTTCTTGACTTTTTTGTCCGCCTTTTTCCCCATCTGGCGAAGACGGGTGAGCTGGGCTTGGGCCCAATGACGGTATTCTTCAGAACCGCTTTTTTCAACCACCCAGCGAAGTTCCTTTTCGGCGTCGTAAGACTTTCCATCGCGCGCATAAGCGAGGCCAAGGAAAAGATGCGTGGGTGCGTGATTTGGATTTTGAGTGAGGATCTGTTTGTAACCGGCGATGGCTTCCCTGCGGCGGCCGAGCTTATCCAATGTCAAAGCGCGGTAGCGCAAGATAAGAACATCGCTCGGGTATTTCTTCAGCAGGCTATCGATGACATCAAGCGCTTTTTGGAATTCCCGCTTTTTAAAAAACTTGGGAAAATCACTCGCCAGGAATTCCCCTTGGGAAATTATAGAGGGATTTTCTTTAGCGAAAGCGCTTCGGATGGTAAGATCAAGGCGCGTTGGCAGGGACAATCCAAAGGCGAGCATAACCGAAAAGACAAGGATGCGAGGGTGATATCTCAAAGGACCGCTCCTTCTTAAAAATGGCCGGTAAATAATTACGGCCTACAACCCCTTCATCTTAAATTAATTTATTTTTCAATAAATGATAGGCGCTTCTTGCCCCTCGCGGCTAGAGCCATTTTGAACATGAATTCATCCTCGAGAAAAGTTTGATAGGCGTCGTCCTCGGGGAGTTTTCATTAAAGGCGTTGAAGGTGTATAATCCTTCAACGCCTTTTTTATTTGAACCCGGCACTTTTAGAAACGGTACCTTTTTTTGTTTGTCCTAACTCAAAAATTTCTAAGGCTGCTTGATTCTCGGGGGTGCACTTCGGATCAAAAGCGCAGGAATCTATAAGAACGGCATCGTAAGGATATTTTTCTTGCATTGAGACACAAGCCATAAAAAGCTAACCACGTTTTGGGATTTCTTTCCGTTCGATATTTTCCCCACAATTTTGGAAGTTTTTCTTTTTTTCAGCTGCTTGTTCCTTCTCGTTTCCCCCATATTTGTGAAATCAAGTAGGTTCTCGGATCTATTTGTAATGTTGGGGTGTCGTAAAATTCCAATTCTTCTCTATTGGTCATATGCGTAAATTTTTCATTTGAAAAATAAAACAACTGATCGAATAGCGTTCCGTCCCACTGTTCCTTGGTTCCAAAAAAATCTTTTTTAACCTTAATCCAGCTCGGCCAGCCAGTTATAGCTAATACTTGTATCTTCGCCATTCCTTTCGCGGTTTCATCATAATCAATAGCGCGCCTGATAGGGAACGCATCCTCCGATCAAGTGGAATAAAAAAAGCAAGATCACCAACCCGATCGTTTTTTTCTCTTGGTGCCTCATTATCATATGTCCCACTCCTGCAATGAGTAAGCTCTTTATAAGACAGGAAAATTACACACACATACAAAACCCAGGGCTACCGTGTTCGATGCTGTTCGTACATTTTTCGAATGGCAGAGGCATTTTTTTTATTGACTGCATTCGTTGCAGTTGCCCGCACCTCCAAAACTGATTTCTACCTTTTCAACGCCGTCTTCCTTCTCGAGGCTCAGCAATTTCATTTTTGCAGCTTGCTGAAGGGGTAATCGATAATCCTTTCCTTCCTGATTCAGAAATAAAGCCATATCATAATAGATCGCGCTCATTGTTTGTTCGTCATTGCCATTTTTGATCAGCAAATCATTGAATAATCCCCAAACGGTATCTGTTGATTTTGCTTGAGCTCCAAATTTCGTCGAAAGTTCTTGTCTTTCGGGCGGGTCTCTTGGCAAGCGTTATCTTGCACTTAGGACAGGAGGAATTAGCGCTTTTAATTTCCGTCATGATTTTTTATCGTCGCCGTTTTCATTTCTTATGAGAGATAAGATGGGAATAATTAGTTCGGATCCAATCCTCGGCTTGCTTCCTAAGTCGACGTGCTAGGGCAATAGCTTCTTCTACTTCACCCTCCGAAACCATGCCGGCCCGTTCGTAGTCGCTGATGTTCCGTTTCTTACGGAATTTATCCAGTTTATCGATGAGCGACTTTTCGAATCGCAGTGTAAAAGCAAGGCTTTGAATGATGCGAAAATGCTGGGCTTCTCGTGAGGTTCTGTAGCCGGCTGCGGCGAGGGCTGCTTTGGCGGATTGAAGAGCGGCATTGTAAGCGATATTGAGTTGCCAGTCATCGCTCAAATCCCTTGCCCGGCAATCCTTAAGATCTCGATCCGCAATCTGAAAAAGCCCTTCAATCTCTTGCGGGCTTGTTTTATGTTTTTCGACCCAGCCTTTTCTTTCCCAGTCTTGTAAGCTCACGTTCCTCTCCGATTAACATGATTTTAGGCCCTTGAATAATCGCTGACACAAAGTGATGCTTGGCTTTCAATTTTTTTTGGAATTCATCCGGCGTGTAGACAGTGGGATTAATTTCTCGGCTAAGCGTCTCTTGGGCGGGTCTCAATTGTGACACCACCTCTCCAAAGGTGACATCGCCGATAACCGCTAAGTCTAAGTCGCTTGCCGGGCGGTCCTTTCCTGTAGCAAAGGAACCGTAGAGAAAGGCTGTTTTAATACGGTCTTTCAGTTCCGAGAGAGCCTGCCGAAGGACGTCAGCCACACCCGCTGTTTTAACTATCAAGATCTTTAATTCTTCGAAGATGGGAGAGTCCTGATTGGCCTGATAGAAAATCTGACGACCTTGCCGACGCCTTAGAAGAAGCCCTGCCTCCGTGAGGTGTTGAAGCTCCCGCTGGACAGCCCCTTGGCCTAGCCCCGCCGAACGCACAATCTGGCGCAAATAGAAGGATTCTTGGGGATGAGTCAGGAGAAGCGCCAGAACAGTACGCTTTGTCTTGCCAAATAATGCAGAAGCCAGTTGGTCAGATATACCCCTTGTCGAACCCATAATGGGTTCAATTGTAACCATTTTGGGTTCAGTGTCAAGCATATCCCTTATAAAAAACAGGAGGTTCTTGTAGAATAAGCTGTTTTTGGCCCTTGGCTATAAGGCGGATATCAAAGCCAAATTCATCCTCGAGAAAAGTTTGATAGGCGTCGTCCTCGGGGAGCCACTTTGGACACTTGGACGAACCTGAAATTCAGGGGAGTTTGAGCATCAAGCGAAACCCCTCGCTTCCATCCGGAGGCGAGGCGTTTCTTATAGGTTCCAACTTGAAGAGAAAAAATGTTTATATCATTGCCGGGCCGAACGGATCCGGTAAAACGACATTTGCAAAATTGTTTCTTCCGGACTATGTCAAGTGTCCGAATTTTGTAAATGCCGACCTCATCGCTCAAGGATTGGCTCCGTTCGAGCCACGGGCGGCTGCCATCAAAGCTGGAAAACTTGTTCTTCAGCAAATTGATGAGTACGCCGAACGCGGTCTTGATTTTGCCTTCGAGACCACGCTGTCGGGGAAATCCTACGCGAACCTGTTTAAAGAATTAAAGGCAAAGGGTTATGCCTTACACCTTTTCTTTTTGTCGATTCCGAGCCCAGAATTAGCCATTGCCCGCATTAAAGACCGTGTCGCGGAAGGCGGCCATCATGTACCCGCTGAAGATGTCCGGCGGCGTTTTGTCCGAGGCTTGCGCAATTTTTTTAAGCAAGAATCTATTTTTGATTCATGGATGATCTTCGACAATTCTAAGGCCGTGCCGGTCTTAATTGCCAAACGATTTAATGGAAATCAAGAAGTGCTGGATCATCAAGAATTTTTTAAAATTGTTGGGAGATGGGCAACATGAAAAAGAGAATGACATTACAGGACAAAGCCGAAGCCGCGATGAAGAAAGCCGTGCGCCAAGTCGTCGAGCGGCACAAAAAAACAGGCCGAAAGCTTGCGGTCTGGCAAAACGGTAAAACTGTCCGCATCAACCCGGACACCATTAAGTAACCGCCGCTCGCTTCCAATTCGGAGGCGAGGCGTTTGTTATTAAGGAGGTTCATTAACCTACCTCTGACACCATGTACAAATTTTACATGAGACATCTGATAGCGGTTGGTGTGAAATGATAACGCTGGAGGTTCTATGTGGGAATTTTTGGGCGGACATGACAAACGCATAGGAGTTTTTAAGCTTTCGCATTATCCGTCAAAAGAAGTGGTTTATGAGAGCGACTTGCGGCCAGGATTGATGGTTGTGGGTTATGGATTTTATCTCGACAAGCTTGTCTATAATCTTGGCGAAGCTAAAGGTACAGAGCTTTATAACAAAATATTTGTAATCGCTTCCGGTGTTGTTGAGAAACTTGACAAAGAGGATGATTTCCCCGAAGGAAAAAGGACTTCGATCGAGAAATATTCGGTGGCAGGCACGACAGAGTATAGACTTGTCAACATAAGCTCGGGAGATAATCCACTCGTCGCCGTAGCAGAGTTATGGGAGAGAAAGAATGGGTCCCGGTATGTCCAGACCCATTTTTCGCCCAAGGTATATCCTGATACAGAAGGAGTGGTAGCCGGCGGCTGTGAGGCGCTGTTTATTCATTTATTCAATGAGGGAGATAAACAGACGAAGTTTTTCTTACCGATGTTTATAATAGGCCAGGTTAATTGGTATCAAGAAAACGGGTATCCTGGCTTGATGAAAGTTGGTCAAGCACCCTATGCGGGCATGGCTGTTGTCCGACAGATTGGACAGGGATGAAGCATCAAGCAAGGCAAACCAGAGGCGTTACTACCAGTGCCACGCTGAGTTAGCCTGGCACCTACAGTAACGCCTCCTAATTTCTTTTAACAGGCACGGGACTAAAGTCCCTATGCTCGTGGCCGGTGTTTTTGGTATTTTATGTCCGTGAAAATTACGGTAAGAAATTTTCTATTGGCGCTTGCCGTTTTTTTGATTAGCGAAACTTGCTATGCGGGCCCGCCTTTTTTTACGGATGATCCTGTGCCTGTGGAATACAAGCATACAGAAATTTATTTCGCCTCCACGCTTGTAAGCGATACCGGCGGGATTTCAGGCACACTCCCAATGATTGATATGAATTATGGACTTATTCCCGACTTGCATCTCCACGCCACCACTCCTTTTAACTACACTCACCCCAGGTCGGTAGCAGAGGAAAATGAAGATGGGGAGATAGAACGCACCCGCACCAAAACTCAATACGGGTATGGCGACACGGAACTGGGTTTCAAGTGGCGTTTAATTCACGAAACACGATATTTTCCTCAAGTAGCGGTTTATCCAGCCGTGGACATACCAACAGGTAATTTTCAGCGGGGTTTGGGAGCCGGCAGAGCAACGGAATTTCTCCCTGTTTGGCTGCAAAAAGGATGGGGCAAATGGACGGCTTACGGCGGTAGCGGGTACTGGATCAATCCGGGCGCTGGTAATAAAAATTGGACTTATTTAGGCGGCGTTTTACAACGGGATTTTCCCAAATGGTTTTCACTCGGAGCAGAAATAAATTTTCGGACGCGGGATACGGTGGATGGGCAAAATGGTTTGGGCCTCAATTTCGGCGGGCAGTTTAACGCCACAGAAAACCATCATTTTTTATTTTCAATGGGCACAGACGTTCACGGGCCGAATCACCTCACTTCCTATTTAGCATATCAATTAACCTTCTGAAGGAGTCTTAATGAATACAGAAATGAAAAACAGAGTTCCGCACATTATTTTTCTTTATTGGGTCATCAAAATCGCGTCCACCACTTTGGGAGAAACGGGCGCGGATATGTTTTCAATGACCTTTAATTTGGGATATGCCTCGACAATCCTGATTTTTATGGGCCTCTTTCTCGTGTTTCTTACAGGAAAACTTTATTTACAAGGGTATCACCCAATCGCTTATTGGCTGACTTTCACGGCAAGCGCGATTGCAGGCACGGCGATATCGGACTTTATCGACCGTACTTTGAAATTGGGCTACACCCGGGGTTCTCTTTTCTTGATCATTGCGCTGTTAATCTCTCTTGCGCTTTGGTACTGGAAAGACAAATCCATCAATGTGGAATATATTCCCTCTCGGTCTTCCGAGTTTTTTTATTGGATTGCTTTCTTGATTGCCAACACGCTCGGAACGGCGGCGGGCGATTTTCTTGCCGATGATTTGGGGCTTGGGTTTCTTCACAGCGCGATTGTTATAACCGGCTTGCTTATTTTGATCGCAGGCCTTCACTTTTTTACCAAAATTTCCGGGACATTACTGTTTTGGCTGGCTTTTGTATTGACCCGGCCTTTCGGCGCGACATTTGGGGATGTGCTGACCAAACCAGTAGCAAAGGGTGGTTTGAATTTTGGCACGATAGGCTCGTCCATCGTCTTTTGTATTATTCTTGTTTTTGCAATCGCGAAAGAGACGGAATTGGAGAAACAGCGGCAAAGCGCTTAAAGTTTGGACTTAACCCCGCCTTTATGGTTAAATTAAATAATCGCCGGTTCTAAGGATACAGGCTGCTTTTCGGCAGGGAAAGTCAGACGTTTTTTCCCCTTAGAAGCCAAAAGAACTTCAAAGTGAAACTCATCCTCGAGAAAGGTTTGATAGGCGTCGTCCCCGGGGAGCCACTTTGGACACTTAGACGAACCTGGCGTCGGCGACGGCGCCAGGTTCAGCTGAGTATAAAAAGCATTTTTAACGCATCAAACAAGAGAAAATGAAATGAAAGATGATGTCGAATCTAACCCATCTTGCGTTAACCAGATATTTACTTTTTGGATTGGTACCACAAGTATTCTTGATCATTACCTAACAAATATGGGTCTGTTTCAAGATGTAGATGTCGAGAAAGTTTCCCAGATATTCAAGAGGTTGGATGGATATGTAACGGAAATAAAAGTTGCCTTAGAAAATCATTCAGCCGGTTTCCAGAAGCTCACCACGCGTTCGCGTTTTTATGATCCGAAATCACTAAAAACAACCGTGACTGAACACGCCGATTACATATTTTCAGAGAAACTTATGGATGGGTGGCAATATTTATGGGGATTTAACCTCAATGATTTCTTGGCTTATGAGGACTATGTCCGAATTGTAGGAAAGAGGTACCAAAATATCAGCGGGGAAGAGATAGAGGATCAGGACAAAAAAGGTTTTGGCATTCATGGAGAACAGTTAAGACTTCGTTTCGATGCGACGGAGCTTGAGATTCTTCTTTATGGAGAATTTGGGCGTTTCAAGACTGATGCTTTAACGCGACATCCTTTAGATCATGATATTTTGGAAGAAAATGTGATTATGCGTGCCCACCCTGGAGCTAAAGAGTTTGAAAGCAAGCATGATTCTGAATACTACAGGCCTTCCGCGCGATATAGAGAATGGGAATATCACCATGGCGATAAAAATATCAGCTTTCAATGGGGAATGTCGCTTTTTGACATCGGAGGAATCCAAGATCAAGAAAACCGCATCAAACCTGATCCACGCTTATCAATAAATAGAAAGCTATAAAAATTTCCTCACTCAGTTTGAAAATACTCTACCAAGAATTGACACGTTTTAAAAAACTGTTACCTCAGAATTGTGATCAAAAATTTTTAGAAAGAGCAGAATATTTGATAATAAAAAGCAGGCAGTTATTGATCATTGATAACCGAATAAACAAAAGCATCGATCGGTTTTATAGGGATTTTTACCGAAAGAAAGACTGCCGAGAAGTAAAATATCAAGCATTGCTTTCCGAGTTATATTTAGACACAGAAACATTTTTTTACGTAGCGGCACGACTTGTTGACCTGCTTTTTGAAGGCATGAAAGGGATCGTCAAAATTACGAAGGATGAGAAGACAAAATTTGATCGTATCATGATCATTAGAAATCAGCTTTTGGAGCACAGTCATAAACCTGGACAACCAATTGAGAATGAAATATGCCAATTTGGTTTGAACAAAAGCTATGGTGTTTATGTGAGGTCAGCCAAAGGTGCTGATAAAGGCAGACCATATCGTGACAGGGCTTATTATCCTCTCCGACATAATCTTGTTAAGGACCTTGTTAATGTGCTTAAAGAGGTCAGGCAGTAAGTTCAAATAACTTCGCTCCTCGCGGGCCGCGCCATTTTCGCATTCGTATAAGTAACGGTACCAGTTGACGTTGGGTGGTTCGTTTGGCGTCCAAGCCGACGAGCTTTTCTAAAGGGCAAGGGTGCCTTGACACCCCTCCTAATGTTCAGGCGATAGGTTGGCGAATAGTTGGCTTTTAGTTGGCGATTATCTTCTCAATTAATCCCCAAAAATCCATCTGGACGACCCTGGAGAAGTCAGGTATATTATTGGCGAATAGTTGGCGATTAATCATATGGAAGAATATCTCGAAAAGCAGAAAATAAGGGCCAGGTATGGCCCTGAAAAGTGGCGTGAAATTGAAGAGGACCGGCGCCGCAAAGCCAACCTTTTGGATCTTCTCGATAAAAAGGGAAAACCTTTTTGGTTTGTTCTGTCACCGGCTCTTCTGGACCTCATTTCTGAGATTGAAAGAAACCGGGGTTTTTTAGCGTCGCTTAAACTCCCCAAGAAATTCCTTGATCGCCTGACCTCCGAAAAAATAAAAAAGGAGGCTTATTATTCAAGCCACATTGAAGGGGCCGCGACCAGTTTGGAAGTGGCTCTTCTTCATCTCGGCAGGCCCTCCAAAAAAGACTACGGAGACGAGAGCCTGCAGATGATTGTCAATAACCGGGATGCCTTGGAGCATCTGCGCAAACAGGGCTCCAAGCCTTTCAGCCACGAAATGATTTATGAGCTTCACAGGATTCTTGTCCGGAATACTCATAAGACAAGGCCGATGACTGTCGGGGCGTATCGCAAGGGCTCCGTCTATGTCGTGGATGGCCAGGGGCGGGCCGTTTATGAAGGCCCTCCTGCCTCCGAAGTAATGCCCAAGATGAATTCTTATGTCCAATGGATAAACAGCGCTTCCGAAATTCATCCTTTGATCAAAGCGGCTCTCGTACATCTTTACTTCGTCCATGTCCATCCCTTTGACGACGGCAACGGACGCTCCGCGAGGGCGTTATCGAATTTGTATTTGATGAAGCGGGATTATCAATTCATCAATTTTCTCGCCCCCTCGGATTATTTTGATCATCACCGGAGCGAATATTACCGGGCCATCCAGAATGCCGAGGCCCACGAGAGCGATGCCACATTTTTTATCCTGTATTATTTAAAGGCTCTGGCAGAACAGTTAAAGGACATCCAGGCCGAGATTGAAAAGGAAGCAAAAGTCGGCGAGATTCGGGATCTTTTGGGCCGGGACGTTCAATCCAAACTTGACAAAAAACAGGTCAAGGCCCTTCAATGGATGCTGGAGCATCCCGAAAAGATGACAACGCGGAGGTACTGCAAGCTCAACCGATGTTCTGACGAAACGGCCCGCAGGGATTTCCAGGGACTCATCGAAGCAGGTTTGATTCAAAAAATGGGTGAAGGCAGATCAACGGGATATGTTCTCAAGCAAACGGGGAACCAGGTTTTCTATGCGAGAAACCCATCTTGAACTGGTGCGGGTGACCGAGGCCGCGGCGACAAATCCGCCACCGCCCAAAAATGCCGGCTGGATATCCGCGACCCGATCGAAAAGACCATCCGGACGATTTCAGGCGCGCTGGGGAAACCCACCAATAAGATCACGGTCTGCATTCCCGACCGGCCCCGCCACGAAAAATTGATCGCAACGCTTCGCGCGCTTTCGGTCCGGATCAAGCTGATTCGGGATTGCGACGTTTCCGGGGCCATGGCGACCTGCCTTGAAAGAAGCGGTATTGACCTTCTTTGCGGTGCGGGAGGGGCCCCGGAGGCCGTAATCACAGCCTCTGCCATGAAATGCCTGCGGGGCGGCTTTCAGGCGCAGCTTTGTGACAATGACGGGAAAGTTTCGGACCCGAAAGTTTTGAATGCGGCACCGTTCGCTGGCTCACAACGAACCACGGCAGGCCCCAAGCCCTATAAAGAGAAATTCTTGCTAGAAAGGCGTTCGTGTAGCATAATGCACGGATAGCTTTAAGGTTTTACCCAAACTAAACAGGAGGCAATATGGGATTTCAACAAGGTGGTGGCGGTGGTGGATTCGGCGGCGGACGGCCAAGACAAATGTTCAAGGCGACCTGCGCCGATTGTAAGAAAGAGTGTGAGGTTCCTTTCAAGCCCAGCGGAGATCGCCCGATCTACTGCAAAGAGTGCTTCTCAAAGCGCAAGGAAAGCGGCCGCTAAAAACTAAATAGGCCTGACCGACATACCGATATATAAATAACAGGCGAAGAGGACGCCGGGCTTCGCCTCTATTTATATACGTGCCCACAAAAATCCTTCTGATTGATGACGAAAAAGACATCTTGGAAGCCGTCTCTGACGAGCTCCAGGCCGAAGGCTACCTTGTCTTAACTGCCTCCAACGGTCCGGAGGGATTGGAAATCACCAACCGGGAAAGACCCGACCTTATTTTTCTCGACGTGATGATGCCCAAGATGGACGGCTGGCGGGTCCTTCGGACCTTAAAGGAAGACGAGGCCACAAGGAAGATCCCCGTCGTCATGTTAAGCGGCAAAGCAGAAACGGGTTTCCTTCTGGAGTCCCAGCGTCTCCAGGCGAGCGATTACCTCATCAAGCCCTTTGAGCTCGGCAAGCTCCTGGCCTCAATCCGCAAATACGCCTGGTCTTGAGGGCGCAGGGGGCAAGGGACTATTATGACCAGATTTATAAAACCGAAATCTTCCCTTTGACGACACCTTCGAAACCTAAACCCGCCATCGTCCATCCCCCGGGCCATCCCTCTGCTGGCACGAGCTCCTCCGGGAAGAAAAAATAATCTCGATGCGGTTAAAATTTATTTTCCTTTTTCTGCTTCTTTTTTCCGTTGAGGCCGGTGCGGCCGTCGAGGGTCAGGAAGTTGTGTATCGGGCCGGGGAGACGGAGATGAAAGGGTATTTGGCTTACGACAATTCCGTTCAGGGGAAAAGGCCGGGAGTCCTCGTGGTGCACGAGTGGTGGGGGCATGATGACTATGCAAGGAAGCGCGCGCGGATGCTCGCCGGGTTGGGTTATACGGCGCTGGCCGTGGATATGTACGGGGACGGGAAAAAAGCCGAGCATCCCTCGGAGGCCAGCCAGTTCGCCCAGGCGGTTTCGGGCAACATGGACCTCGCCAAAGCGCGTTTCGAGGCCGCCTTGGAATTCTTGAAAAATCACGAGACGGCGGACCCCGAAAAAATTGCGGCCATCGGGTATTGTTTCGGCGGAGGGATTGTCCTCAATATGGCCCGGATGGGAGCGGACTTAAAGGGAGTTGCAAGTTTTCACGGAAGCCTGGCCACCAAAACACCCGCTCAAAAAGGCGGAGTCAAAGCCAAGGTTTTGGTCTTAAACGGCGCGGATGATAAATTCGTTTCCGAAGAAGACACCCAAGCTTTCAAAAAAGAAATGGAAGGGGCCGGTGTGGATTACCGCTTCATCGCCTACCCCGGCGCGAAGCACGGCTTTACGAACCCCGATGCCGATAAGCTCGCCAAAGAATTTGAAATGAATATCGCTTATAACGCCGAAGCGGATCAAAAATCCTGGCAGGAACTCCAGCGGTTTTTTACCGGACTCTTAGATGAATAGATTTCAGACTCCGGCGAAGATTTTTTTCTTTCTTTGTATTTTAGGTTACGGGTTTCCGGCGCAAACTCCCGCTTTTTCTTCTCCCGAAACCCCGCAAAAACCGGCTTACAAGATTTTCCGCGGGGTCAGCCACGTCCATACGCAATACTCGCATGATTCCAACGCCCCCCTGGGTCTTGTGATTGAAAAGGCAAAGGAAATGGACCTCGATTTCGTGGTGGTAGCGGACCACAACAGCATGAAGGGCGCGGAGGCTTACCGCCGAATGAAAATCGCTGGCCACCGTCCCCTTTTGATCTTTGGCGATGAAGTTTCGACAAGGGACGGCCACCTCATCGCCTTGGGCATCCCCAATGCCCCTCCCATGGAAGGAAGAATGGATCCGCAGGAGTTGATTGATTGGATCCATCAAGAGGGAGGGTACGCTATTTTGGCCCACCCGCTTGGGAGTAAAAATCCTTGGCGGAACTGGGAGGCCAAGGGTTGGGACGGGCTTGAGATTTACAATTTCGGGCACGAGCTTTTTTCTGAAAATATAGTCGAGGCCGCGATTGACTCTTTTTCCGACGATCCGGCGGACTTGTTAAACTCCGCCCAACGAATAGTCCCGGAACACTTCTCCTTCTGGGATAATCTCTTAAAAGAGCGCCCGGTCGTTGCCACGGCGGGGAGTGACGCCCATTTAAAACGAAGCACAAAAAATTTTTTTACCGCCCTGCAGGCCTCGACGGTCTATGTTATGGCCGGAGAATTGAAGGAGGAGGAAATCGTCAAAGCGATAGGTTCAGGAAGGGTTTTTATCGTTTTTGAAACCCGGGGAATGGCTCGGGAGTTTTCTTTTTGGGCCGAAAGAAACGGGGAGGCTTTTAATCCCGGAGAAACCCTTCAAGCCCCCGCAGCCGAAGTTTCCCTTCACATCCGGATTCCCCCTGCCGGAAGGATTCGGCTGATCCACGATGGTTCCGTTGTCGCTGAAGAAGAGGCCGGCCGGCTCGAATTTTCCGCTCAAAGTTCGGGAGCTTATCGCGTTGAAGTTTATCAAAATGGAAACCTCTGGATTGTTTCAAATCCGATTTATTTAAAAGATCAAGGGGAAACAGCCCCGGCCCAAGACCATTGAGCCATGAAAACCCTTCGGAAATATATTCTTAAAGAACTTCTCCCGCCCTTTCTCCTCTGCCTGCTTTTATTCACATTTATTTTTCTTGCGGGAAATCTTGTCAAGCTGGCCGATCTTCTTCTAAATAAAGGGGTGGGCTTGCAAGACACCCTCAAACTCTTGGTTCTTTTGATCCCCAGCCTCCTCAGTTTTATTATCCCGACGAGTGCGCTGGCCGCCATTCTTCTTGTGTTCGGGAGCTTGGCACAACATAACGAAATTACAGGAATGAGGGCAAGCGGGGTCCGCGTCTTTTCGGTCGCGCTCCCCGTGCTCCTCGTTTGTTTCCTTATGAGCCTGGCCAACCTTTTCTTAAGCGATCAGATTCAATCGGAGGCTGAATTTGCTTCCCGGCAGACCGTAAAAGAAATGATTTTTAGACATCCCATGGCTTATTTGGAGGCGGGCAAATTTATCAAAGACTTCCAAGACTACATCATTCTCACCCGGCGGATCGAGGGAAACCGTCTTTATGACGTCACGATCTACCAACTTCAAGATGGAAAGAAAGCGACGCGGACGATCATCGCAGAACAAGGTGAAATTATTTCTTTTCCCAAAGAGAGAACCCTGAAGGTCAGGCTCTATAACGGGACCAGCGATGAGCCCGCCCCCGAAGACCCCGCCAGTTTCTACAAATTGAATTTTAAAACCTTTGAACTCCCCCCCATCCAGTTGAGAAAAGATGACCCGAGTAAGATGAGAAAAAAGACAAGGGAGTTAAGGTTGGACGAGATTATTTACGCCCTCCGGTATGACCCCGAGCTGAAAAAAGACAAAAATGCCCAAAGAGAATACAGGGCCGCTTTTCATAAAAAGATATCCTTCGCTTTCGCTCCCTTCGTCTTCGCGCTGTTTGGCCTTCCCCTGGCGGTCATTGCCCGGAGGGGGGAGGCGGTGATTAGTTTTTCCCTGGCCATGGGGACGGTGGCGATTTACTACGTCCTCTTTATTTGGTCCCGGGCCATGGCGCTTGAGGGAAATTTCCCCCCCTTCCTGGCGCTTTGGTTCCCCAATTTTTTCATCGGGGGCTGCGGGATATTTTTAATGAAAAAAGCCCTTTTAGTGTAATTCCCGGCCCTTTGAAAAATAAACAAATTCATCGGCTCAAATCGGGGAAGGAATATTACTCCGGAATGGGGGTCGGGGATCTGTGGGACGAAATCGGCCTCCTCCAATTTAACTTCCTGCTCCGGGAAGGACTCAAACCCCACCACAAACTTTTAGACGTCGGGTGCGGGAGCTTGAGGGGAGGGGTGCACTTCATAAAATACCTCTCTTCGGGAAATTACTTTGGAATGGATAAGGAAGAGTGGCTTCTTGATGCGGCGCGGGAGGTCGAGATCCCGCGTTATCATTTGGAGGACAAAACCGTCTCCCTGATTTGCCGGGATGATTTTAACTTCTCTATTTTTTCGAGCCGTTTCGATTACGCCCTCGCCCAGTCCGTTTTTACCCACCTCCCTCCGGATTTGATTTTAAACTGCCTCGTTAATATCCAGAAAGTCCTCAAAGAAGACGGGAAATTTTACGCCACATTTTTTGAAGACCGGGAAGGAAGGCACGCCAGAGGCCCCCTCGCCCATAACCCGGGCGGGATCACGACTTATCCCGACAAAGATCCTTACCATTATCCTTTTGAGGTCTTTGTTGATCTTGCGGAAAAGGCGGGCCTGAAGGTGGAATATCTCGGGGGGTGGAATCATCCGCGAGACCAGAAAATGGTGCTTTTTAAGCAACCGTGACGCGTTCTTTCCGTCTTTGGAGGGCGAGGCGGTAAACCCGCATGTCTTTTTCGTGGTAAGCCTCTATTTTTCTACGTAAATCCCCGTCCGGGAAATAGCTCCCCTCTCTTCTCTCCTCATTGACGTTTTCCCTCGCCATAGGCATTGCGGTTTTAAAATATTTCCTAAAGAAGAAATCGAAATCTTCTTCGTAATGCTCTGTGATGCCGATAAAATCAAATCGCTCCACAGGGAAACCCCACAGAAATTGCGAGTAGAAATTTCGGACCTCGGGCCCCAGGCAAAACCTTTCAAGAGACCAGTTTTCCCGGAGCATTTTTTTGTGGAGGGACGGCAAATTTTTGGGGTCATAAGAGCGTTTCCAAAAATAATAGTGGGAGGCCACTCTCTCGACGGGGTCCCGAAGCCAGGTGATAAACGCGGCGTCCCGGAGCAACCGGTATTTCAAAGGAAGGAAATGCCCGTGAATGCAATCGATCTTTCTTGCTGTCGCAAACAAAAGAGGATTCCAGGCGCACTTCAAAAGAGCCAAACAACGCCGCTTTAAAACAGGGGTGTTGATGGGGAGATCCCCATAATCGATCCGCAGGCGGTTCCCGAACACCTTTTCCAGCGCTCGGCGAAAGCTGACCCCGCCTGTTTTGGGTAGGTGCAGTGAAATGAGCATGTCGAGTCCCCCGCGCCGGATCGGGGAACGCGGGGGATTCCGCTTAGCGGCGTCTTGAGGGGCCGCCTCCAGGGGCCGGACCTCCGCCCCTTGGGGATTGAGGCCCACCCGAAGGGGGACCGCCACCGGGACCCGGACCCATTCCCGGAGGACCTGCCGGTCCACCCGGTCGCCCAGGCCCCATTTGTCTCTGCATTCCTCCAGGTCCGCCTCCTTCGGGCCCACCTCCGGGTCCCTGAAAAGGCGGCCTGCCACCGAAAGGCGGTCCGCCGCCCGGGGGAGCGCCGTACAATCTTTCGCGAAATTCAGGCCGGTTCATCGCCGTCCGGGCCTGCTCGCGCTTTTCCCGGAGGGAAGCGGGGCCTCCCGCAAAACGTTCAAGCCGCGTTTGAACTCCCTGCGCAAAATTTCCCATCCTCTGACGGTCCCCTTCACTCATTGGCGAGGGGCGGATATCGAGAATCGGCTTTGTGCGGATCATTTCCGGGGTGATCGTAAGGGAGTTGTCTTTTTCAATAAGGATCGGTTCGGCACTCACGGTCCCGTTGGGAAGCAGGGGGAAAGAATCCACCGACCCCTCGCTCACCACGGTTGAATCCGACCCTTCCGCCGCGCGGTAAGTCCTTAAAAATTGCGTGCCGCGGATTGCGCTCACTGCGGTTTCGGTGGAAACCTGATAGGGCTGGTCCTCGGGCAACGCCTCAAGCGAATTAAAAATACTCCCGTCCATGAGGTGAATATAGGTCGGTTCGATGCTGGTAAACTCCAAAAGGGTATTTTCCCCAACGTGGACTACGTTCAAAACCGATTCGTCATAAACAATGTCCAGAGAAGCGCCGATCCCCGTTTTAATTTGGTCGCCTACCTGGAGGACGGCGTTTTCTTCGGCGGACGCCCACTCACTGGTGCCTGTGCGGAGGATTTTGACATCCCCTGCAATATGAGAAATGGACACCTGCTGATCTTGAAAGCTTGAAGCGAGCGCCTCGTCGGACTGGGCCAAAGCCGCCCCCTGACCCAGCAAGAAAAACATTCCGGTTAAAAAAGCAAAGGCAAGAGTTTTCGTACGAGCCACCCCCCTAGGTTAACACTTTCTATTTTTTCGGCAAGAAAATCTGCCAGGTGGTGCCCTGCCCCTCGGCGGTCTTCACCTTGATATCTCCCCCGTGATTCAGGATGATGCCGTGGCAGACGGAAAGCCCGAGGCCTGTTCCCTCGCCCGCTTTTTTGCTCGTGATAAAAGGTTCGAAGAGCCGCTCGCGCACTTTCTTGGGGATTCCCGAGCCGTTGTCCTCAATTTCCAGGAGAGCCAGATTCCCTAAGTCCTTAAGCCGCAATGTGATACACTTCCCGTCTTTTTTTCCTTTAAAAGCATCCTGGGCATTACGGAGCATGTTGAGAACCACTTGTGAGATTTGGCCCTCGTCAAACCAAAGAGGTGCGAGGTCGTCCCACTCCTTCTGGATTTTAATGCCGCCCGTTGTGATTTTTTTCTCGAGGATCACGAGGACCTCCTCGATTGTTTTTTGAAGCCGGGCCTCTTTTTTGACCGATTCGTTTTTCCGGGCGAAGGTGAGCAACCCCTCGGTCATTTGATTGGCTTTGTCCGCGGTATTTTTGATGATCTCAAGGCAGTGTTCGAGCTGGTCTCGTCCGGTACTGGGGAGGCGGCAGGTTTCAATGCCCATGTTGATGACCGAAAGAAAATTCCGGTATTCATGGGCGATACTCGCCGAAAGCGTTCCGAGAGACGCCATCTTCTCGGCATGAAGAAGCTGAAGGTAGGTTTTCTTAAGTTCTTCCGCCGTGAGAAAGTAGCGGAGGGAAACCAGGACTGTGAAAAGAAAGACGGTGCTGATCAGAGGATGGGCCACCTCAACCCAATAATCGTTCAGGAAGGCGACATGGGCCGCCCCAAAATAGAGCAGGATAAAAAGAACGGTCAGGACAAAAGCCCGGATAATTTTCTGGCTTGCGATCAAAAGGAGGGTGAGAATGCCAAGGAGGGCGAACCCCAAAATCGAAACAGAAGCGGGAGCCCGCTTTAAAAATTTCCCCTCCACGATATTGGCAATCACCTGGGCCTGGACACCGATCGCGGGCTCATAGGTCCGGAAAGGAGTGACGCGGCGGTCTTCAAGCCCCAGGGCGGTTGCCCCCACAAGCACCAGCTTCCCCTGAAGGGATTTTAATTTGAGGGGATCGCGGTTTTCATCCATCCAGGCCCGCCCCTCCTGGAGAATCTCCACAAAGGAGAATTGAGGAATCCCACGAAACGTCCCCCGGTAATTGATCAGCATTTCCCCCGAAGATGAAATCGGAATCCGGCGTTCCCCGAGACGGCTTTTTTTGACGATCAAAACATCCTTGTGGATTTCCACGTCCCCCAGTTCCGCGCCCATGAACTTCAGGGCAGAAGCCAGGGCGAAGGAAGGGTAAAGGCGGTTTTTGTAACGCATGAGAAGCCGTATCCGGCGGGTCCGGCCGTCCGGGTCGACGGGGTGGGTGGCAAAACCCAGCGAACTTTGGAGGAGGAGGGGCTCATAAGGAAGCGACACTTTGCTGGCTTCTTCGAGTTTCTCCGGGATTTCCCTGGAGGGGGGAAGGGCGAATTTTTCCAAAATTTTTTCTTTTTCCAAATTGATTTCGGATTTCAACACAGGGCCTTTTTCAAAAAAGTAAGCCAAAACAAGAAATTCGCCGAAGGCGGCAGCCTCACGGGCAAGGTCATAGTCGCCTTCGGGGAATCGGACATCCTGGCTTTCAAACAAGATGTCGTAGGCGAAGGCGGCCGGAAGAAATGAGGGATGGCGAAGTAATTTTAAAAGGGCGGCGTGCCGGTCGCGGCGCCAAGGCCAGTGCCCAAAGGCATCGAGGCTCGACTCGTCGATTCCGACCACCACAATCTGGGGAGGAAAAGGCCGTGCCCCCCGAAGCATGAACTGTCCATCAAGGGCAAGATGTTCCAAAGGGTTCAGCCAGCCGGACTGCGAGAGAAGGATTAAAACACCGAGAAGAACAACCCCCGCCCCGATCACCCAGCGGGTATTACGGTCTCTTAAGATTGTCATGGCGGGAGGACCACCATTCTTTAAAGATCGGGATAAAAGAAATCACGATCACGACCAAAATGACCCAATGAATCTGTTTTTCAATGTGGGGGATGGAGCGGCCGAGAAAAAACCCAATAAGGGTCATGCTCATCACCCAGCCGATTCCGCCAAAAATATTGTAGGCAAGGAACTTTTTATATTCCATCCGGCCGACGCCCGCCACGGTGGGAGCGAAGGTGCGGACGATGGGAACAAAGCGCGCGATCACGATCGTTTTGGCCCCGTATTTTTCATAGAATTTTTGGGTCCGGACGAGATGGTCCTTGTGAAAAAAAAAGGAGTCTTCACGGTTAAAAATCCGGGGCCCGAAGTAACGCCCGATCCAGTAACCCGTTGTGTCGCCGAGAATTGCAGCAGCGGAAAGCAAAAGATTTAAAAGCCAGATATTGAGTGCCCCTTCCACGGCTGAAAGCAGCCCGGCCGTCACGAGGAGCGAATCGCCGGGGAGGAAAAATCCGGCAAGGAGGCCTGTTTCCGCGAAGACGATCAGGGCAAGGACGGTGTAACCGCCCCACCGGATGAGTTCATCGAAGCGGTAAAGGTAATGAAAAAAATCTTGGAGGATTTCCACGAAGCAGGCTACTTCTTATTGAGGATCTTCCAAAAAGAGAAGGCAGTCAGAGAAATGATAATCGTCCAAATGGAAACCATAAAAATCCAGCCTTCAGGTTTCATTCAGGAACTCTCCTTTGAATCACATGCTTGCGCTGCCAGGCGATTCGCACGAGAATAATGAATACCACGAAAATTCCGGTCATTAAAAAACGGGCAAACCAAATATAGGGATAGTTTTGGCTGGGCACGCCGCGCATGAGAAGAACATTCAAACCGTCCTGAAAAAACCAGAAACCCAGCAAAATAATCAGATAAACAGGCGTCACATATTTCATAATCAAAAAGAAAATCCGGGGAATGGGGATATCCGCTCCCATGGACATCTCCTTCCAGGCGTTTTTTGTGCCGAAGACCCAGATAAAAAGAATCACTTCGATAATGGCGAAGATCACGAGCCCGAAAGTCCCGATCCAAAAATCCATTTCGTCAAGAAAACCGTGCTTCAAAAAGAAAATGACAGGCTGCATTAGAAAAAAGGCAAGCCCCGCAATTAAAACGGCGGCCTGGTTTCTTTTTAATTTAAATTCCTCTTGAAGAAAAGCCATCAAGGGCTGCGCCATGGCGACGGAGGAGGTGATTCCAGCCAAAAAGAGAAGAAAAAACCAAACCGCGCCGAAGAACTGCCCGAAGGGAAGCTTTTGAAAAATAAGGGGCATGGCAAAGAACCCCAGATCAAAAGCGCCGCCCGCTGCGATTTGTTTGGTTTGGGCAAGACCGAAGAAAGCAACGGTCACCGGGATGGCGATTGAACCGCCGAGAATCACTTCGGCAAATTCATTGGCCGAGCTTGTTGCAAGGCCCGAGAGCACCACGTCGTCCTTTCTTTTGAGATAGCTTGCGTAAGTTTGAATGGCCCCGAAGCCAAGACTCAACGTAAAGAAAATTTGTCCGGTGGCGGCAAGCCACACTTTGGAATTTCCAAGGGCCTTAAAGTCGGGGTTCCAGATAAATCCCAGGCCGTTCAGGACGCTTCGGTCAGGATAGGCGGGGTCCGGGGTTCCGAGGGTAAAGACGCGGGCCAAGAGAATGAATCCAAACAAAAAAATCATAGGGATTGCGATACTCCCAAGCCGTTCGATTCCTTTAGAAATGCCGAAGGAGAGAATCCAAAAGTTAAGGATAAAAGTGACGATCAGGAAAAAATAGGCGGGCCCAATTCCGCTGAAAAATAGGTTGCGCTCTTTTCCCTGAAAACCCGCCAGGAAATCAACCATGCCTTGGTGGGTATCCACCCCAAAATACTTCCCCGTCAGAGAGAAAAAACTATAGGCGAGAGTCCAGGATTCGATGTAGGTGTAGTAAACCAGCAAGGCAAAGGGAATGGCGATGCCGATGGCCCCGAGGTACTTGGCAAGCGGGTGCTTCCAAAGGTAGTGAAACATCCCCGGGGTCGTCCCATGACCGTACTTCCCGCCAAAGCGCCCGATACCCCACTCAATCCACATTAAAGGAATCCCCAGCAGAACAAAGGCGATAATGTAAGGGATCATGAAGGTGCCGCCGCCATTATTTGCGCACTGGACGGGGAAACGAAGAAAATTACCGAGGCCGATTGCATTTCCCGCCATGGCTAGGACAATACCAAGACGACTGGCCCATTGTTCGCGGGCGGTATGTTTAGAAGGAGCCTGTTTTTCTAGTTCGGGTATTTTCTTAGTCAATGTAAGTGGCTATTTTACTTCAAGTTATCGTAGTTTTCGCTGGGAAAGTTTAAGTTTATAATGTTGGGGATTGTTCGTAGCACGTCAAGATGACCCCTTTTTCTAGCAAATGAATTGTCCCCTCCGGGTTATTTAGACAAGACATAAAGGTTTCTCTTTTTTTAAGTTTTTGGGTTTGTGGTAGGGCGGGTAG
>Ga0187893_10002404_pt1 | contig 41298 bp, 38 predicted proteins | sample MA1701074metaG_FD_139574 | JGI IMG/M metagenome (GOLD analysis project Ga0187893, IMG submission 139574) | White microbial mat communities from a basaltic lava cave in the Kipuka Kanohina Cave System on the Island of Hawaii, USA - MA170107-4 metaG ...
GCGATCCCGCAGCCGGCCGTAAGAACGCTCCACAACGCGAAGCCTGCCGCAATCAGCGAACGGCGGCTATGGGCGTCGGCCAGACGGCCCAGAGGAATGCCGAAAAAGGTATAAAAAATGGCGAAGCTGAAGCCCATGAGCAGGCTCATTTCCGTGTCGGTGATGCCCAGGTCGCGCCGGATCGGCCGTACCAGAAGGTTAAGAATCTGGCGGTCGATGAAGGAGAAGATGTAGACGAAGGTGAGGACGCCGACTACATACCACGAATAACGCGGCGAAGGATAGGGTTCTTCGGCCGCGACGCCGTCGCGTAGCGTGGTGGGCTTCGTTTCGGCGGACATGATTCGACAAGCATACCGGATTCCGCCGCTCCGGCGTCCCCGCCCGCCCGCAAATCGCGCGCTTGGTCAGCCGCTCAGCCGCCGTCGCGTGCCGCGACGTCCCGATAAACACCAATCGCCTTCTGAAACAATTCCAATACTTCCTGTTTCTTGGCGGGCGTAGAGAAGCGGCCCCGCTTTTCCACCATTTGCGCCAACCGCTCGATCCATGCGATCCAAAAGCGGGCATCGTCGCGGCTGGCCGGCTTTTTGCCGGCCACCGTGACATAGACCGGGCTCGTATGCCCGAAGGCGCCCCAGTCGTTCAGGATCAGCCGGTGCCTCGGTCCGACGGCGCGGGCCGCGATCCATCCGCTTCTCTCAACCTGAATTTCGCCGCTCAGCACGGCTTCGCCGCGTTCAAAGCCCCGGCGGGAAACGGCCGCAACCCCGTTGCTAACGATATCGACGCGATCCAGTCCAACGATGGTCTTAACGCGAGCTTCGACGCGCACTTTCCCGGGCTGGTCCAGGCGAATCTCCTCGCCGGGTCCCCTGCCTTCGGCGCGTAATTCCACCACCGGGTGGTTGCTCGCAAAGGAGTAGCCGCTACGGTACCGGTCCACCCATGCCGCATAGTTTAGCGGCGAATCGGTGTTTACATACACGCGCCCTCCGCCCGGAGTGTAGTGATCCGTAGCGTTGGTGAACGCATCCGTGCCGGCCGAGACGGCCACGCGGAACCCGCAATTGAGCAGCCGGTACCACAACTCCATCGGCGCGATTTCATCGTTGTTGCTGATGACGTCCATGGCGTCGATGACGCCTAGCGCGACGTCCACGGGAAGCTCCCTGGCGCCCGCGCCCCAGTCGGTTTGATCAAGGCCGGAAGACATGCCCGGATGGACGTAGGTGACGACGGCGCCCTGCTGTTTGGCGGCTCGCGCGGCATGGTGATTCGGGGGATGGTCTTCCCAGTGGGGCGTGTCGCGAAAACCCGTGTAGAACGGCTCGATCAACGTTTTCAGGTTGAAGAAGGCGATGTGGCCGTACAGACCGCTGTTGCGGAATTCTTCGTTCCAGTACAGGATGTGGCGGTTGGTGGATAGCGAATGCGGCTTGCCTTCAAAATACTGCCGGTCGTGAATGAATGCTCCGCCGCTGTTGGCGACAAGCAGGTTCGAGTTGTTCAAATCCTCCGCCGCCGCGATCAGCCGCATGTCTTCCGGGGTCATCACCTGATGGTGCGGCGCGACGTAATTGGCATGAATGTGGGAATCGGCCGAATACCAGTTCCGCGAGGCCATGTTCGCCCACCGCTTCAGCCGCAGATCCACTTCCGCCGTTTTTCCCGGCTCGATTTCAGCCAGAGCCCCGGCCGGCTCATACTCCTGCCCGCGGATCGCTTCGACGCGCGCCGGACCCGCCGGGAGGGAAACTTCGAAAACATCCTCTGCGTGGAAATAGTATTCCGCGCTCATCGCGGTAATGCGTGGAATCCCGCCCTTGGGGACGTAGGCCAGGCCGTCGGCGCCGGTGACATAGACACGCGCGGCCGTAGCCGCGCCGTCCTCCTCCATTAGCCGCACGCGCAGTTTGCCCGTCGGACGGACTTCGATGGCCAATTCCGCGGCCAGGCTCTTGCCCGATGCGCGCGCTTGGATCGCTGCGGTCTTATTTCCGGGATTCTGCTCCCGCACGCGCAGCAGCACGCCCGTGGAGGCGCCCGCCGGAAGCGTGGCTTGCACCGGCTGGCCGCCGCCGGCGCTGAGCGACAGATCCGAAGTCTGCGCGCTGCGGTTTGAGGCGATCACGGCGACGTTGGCCGCACGGCCGGCAGTAGCTATCATCCGCTCGGGGCGGGTTCGCCATTTCAGGCCGCTGTCGGTAATCTCGAGATGAAATGCCCCGGAAACGGCAAGTTGCGTCAGATCCAGCGTGCGGAACGTGAACCGGTCGCGGATGGCGGCCATGGCGGCGGCATTTTCCCGCCTTCTGAGCAGCACCCGCGCGATGTCGCCGAAGCCCGCTTCCCCTTCAAAATCGATCTCCTCCAGTCCGCGGCGGTGTACCCAGAAGGTCAGTTCCTCGTGGCCGGGTTTGGAATGGGATACGGCGGATTGGCCGGCTTCGACCCGCCGTGTCTCAAAGAATGCCAGCGCACCCAGAAGAACAAAGACGCCGGCCAGCAGAAAGCGACAGAGCATATGGAATCATCATATGCCGCTTCTTGGGCGCTGTGAATCAATGCTTGATTCCGGCCCGCATCATCTGCCCGGGCTTCCGTACGCGAATGACCATGGCGTCATAGCCAACCAAGGGAACACTCACTTCCGCCGGACAGCTCAGGCAGGCATCGCCGCGGGAGTGGAACCAGAGGTACGTTTCAAAGGAATCGATCGAAACGGCGGCGTCACTGTCGGCCTGCCAATACTTGTCATAGTTCGGCGTGAGGCGGTGGTAGCGCAGGCGCGTGGGACCGCCAGTCAAGGCGGCTGCCCATCGCAGATAGCCTACCGGTAGCGTGTGGAAGGCGCGGTAAAGCTTCGATTGCAGCACGGGCAGGCTAGCCTTAATTGCCTTACCCCTCAATCCAAAATCGGCGTACGGCCTCACATCGTAGCCCTGTGCCCCCCACCAGGTGCAGTTCCAGGCCGGCATCAGGTAGATATAGCCGCCATCTTTGACTATGCGGCGCATCTCGGAAAGAGCCATCTCGGGGGTCGGGATATGCTCGAGCACCCAGATCGACCAGATGGCGTCGAAATGATCGGCCGCAAACGGCATATGCGTCGCCGACGCATGCACGAATGGTTTGCGAAAGTGCCGCCTGGCGCTGGCGGAAATGTCGAGTCCCGTGTAGTCGCCGACAATATCCTGCAGCGATCCGGCGCCGGCCCCAACCTCCAGAACTTTCTTGTCTTGCAGTTGATACTTTTCGACGAATTGGGCCACGCGCTGCTTCACATTCATCACTTCGGAAGCCTGGCGTGCAATTCGCTCGTAGTCCGTTTCTTTTTGTTCGGGAGCCTGGAATGCTTCGTCGTAAAACTCCTGGGTGGTTGTTTCGAGGATGGTCATTGTTGCCGGTTTATCGGTGTCCAACGGATAATGAACGGCGACGAACACCGCGTAGCAAACCGCTAGCAGCAGAAACCACCATCGCCGCTTTTTCAGGCTCATCGGCATACACCGATCCATCGGCTATTAGGTTCAACGGGTTTAGCCCGGTTTTGCCACCAATCCTGGGGAGGAATGCGATCGGCTGCAAACCACCCTCGCTCTCGACGGGAAAAAAGAGGACAATGGTTGGCATGAGCGGGCTGGGGCTGGTACTGGCATTGGCGCTCGCGGCGCCTGCGGGACTCCACGGTCAGGCGGCGCTAATCCGCGACCTCGCTCCGGGCAAGTTCCTGGTTGCAGCGCGCAACCTCCCCGATCCTAACTTCGCGCAAACCGTCGTGCTGCTGTGCCGCCACGATGAAAAGGGCACCATGGGGCTGGTCATTAACCGGCAGACCAAACTGAGTTTCAACAAGGTGTTCGATCAGTTGCGCGAAGCCAGGGACCGCACAGATCCCGTGTTCCTGGGCGGCCCCGTGCAGATCTCCGGCGTTCTGGCTCTGCTTCGATCGAAGACCGCGCCCGATGAGGGCCTGCATGTTCTCGATGACCTCTACCTTATCTCCAGCAAGGCGGTCCTGGAAAAGGCCGTCGCCACGGGAGTCGACGCCGGCAAGTTGCGCGTCTATGCGGGCTATTCCGGATGGTCGCGCGGGCAGTTGGAACGCGAGTTGGAGATGGGCGCCTGGCACGTTTTCCGCGGCGACCTGAGCTTCGTCTTCGACTCTGAGCCAGATACCGTTTGGAAGCGTCTGATACGGCGAACGGAGCTGCGCATCGCGGGACTTCATTAAAACTTTCATCGCTCGCATCGGACGGATCACACTCATGCCGGCCTTATCATGTAGAATTCTGAAGGAGATTGCCACATGAAGCGAACTATCCTTTTTTTGATGGCGGCCGCGCTGCCGCTAATGTCCGCGGACCCCAAAACCGTTGATGCCGTAAAAGCCGCCGAACGCGCCTGGGCCTCCGCTACCGTCAAAGGCGACGCCGCCGCTCTGAAGAACCTGCTTGCGGACGACATCAGCTACACGCACTCCAATGGGGAGACCGACACAAAAGAGGTATTCATCGGCAACCTGACCGGAGCCCGCAAGTACCACACAATCGAGTTCGAATCCCTTGACGCCCGCCTTTATCTAAACTCGGGCGCCGCCGTCGTGATGGCGCTGGGCCGCGTCGAAACCTCGCAGAAGGGCGGCCAGGTCAACGCGGCGCGCTTGCGCTTCGTTCATTTCTGGATTTACCAGAACGGACGCTGGCAACTGGCCGCGCATCAGTCCCTGCGCCTTACCAATTAGGCCTGGGGCAATCAGGCCAACTCCCTCATAAGACATTTACAGCCATTAATGTTCCGAACGGAATGTCCACCCGCGCCGGCCCTGCGGAAGAATCGGGGCGGTAAAAGTTTCCGGCCCTGAGGCGCCACCAGACAAATTTTTCCGCCCGCCGCTGTTGCATCTTGAAGACAGTTGAGCTTTTTCAACCGTTTGCGAGTTTGGCAAGACGCCTGCAATTAAGAAGGCACGGGGAGAAAGGCAGGCAGGCAGCCCAAGGGCGGTCCTGCTCGCAAGCAGCTTGCCTGTCTCCAAAGAGGACCCAGTCAACCAGAATAGGAGATCCGTCAACATATGTCCATCAACAGTGTGCCTTCGCAACCCGCGAGGAGTATGCGGTTGTCAATACCAGCCGCCATCGCAGTCTTCGGCGTCGCCCTGGCGGCGGCCAATGTGTACCTGCTCGTCAAGACCAACCGGCTGAACAGCGAGATCAGGGATCTGCGCTCCGCGCTTAAAACGGAGCTGAATGTGGCCCAGCGCGACAATATGAATCTGAATGCGGCCAATGCGCGCCAGCTTCAAGCCCTTCAGCACCAGCTCGAAGAGGAAGGCGCGCGCGCGGCGCAGGCCGCCACGCAAGCCGGGTCGGCGGCAAAAAAATATTCCGAACAACTCGCTAAGAAAATTTCCGAAGAGCAGCGCAAGCAGATGGAGAATCAGATGCAGTTGCAGCAGGAGCATCACCGGATGCTGACCTCCCAGCTTGGCGAGATGCGGCAGAACGCCACCGATACCAGCACCCAGATCAGCGGTCTCGCCGGCGATGTGTCCACCGTGAAAACCGACGTCACTCAAACCCGAAGCGATCTCGAAAAGACGATCCATGAGCTGCGCAGCGTTCGGGGAGACATGGGCCTGCAAAGCGGGCTGATTGCAACCAACGCCCGGGAACTGGCCGCGCTCAAAGCGCTTGGCGATCGCGATTATTTCGAGTTTCAGCTTGCCAAAACAAAAGCGCCGCAGAAAATCGGCGATGTCGCGATGCAGCTCAAGAAATCCGACTGGCAGCGCAACCGCTATACCATCGAGCTGCTCGCCGATGACAAGAAAGTGGAAAAGAAAGACCGCAACGTGAATGAGCCCGTGCAGTTTTACGTCACCAGAGTGAAGCAGCCTTACGAGATCGTAGTGAATGAAGTTCGCAATGACCGGATCATCGGCTATCTCTCCGCGCCCAAAATGCGAATGAGCCGCTAGCGCCGCGCCGGCCGGATCCGGCCCCTGAATTTTTGTCCGAGCCTGTCCTTCCCCTAGGCCGCCGCGCCCCAACAAGGCCCGGCGGCTTCTTTTTTACCGCAACTCGATTACTGGTCCGGGGTCACCTCGCCGCCGGAGGTCTCCCGGTTGATCCGGTAGTCGGAATACTCAATGCGCACTACTGTGTGGCCGGCCACGTGGACATCCGTTTCCGAAGTATTCGACAGCGCCATCCAGAACGGGCCATGTTTGCTGTAGCGATGGACAAAGGAGGTCTTCTTTACCCAGAACGAGGGATTCTTAGCGGGCGCGCCCTCAATCCGCGTGATCGCGAAATCTTCGGCATCCACCCATACACGGCCTCGAAACAGAAAGCGGTTGGCGCTGTTCGGTTGCGCATCGATCACATAGTTTTTCCTACCGTCCAGCGTCTCGACTCCCAGCAGCCGGAAGGAATAGTTCCTGGGCGTAATGGCGGTTGCCTCGCGCTGGTCATCGCTTGAAGCTTCCATCTCGGAATCAAGCATTCTCCGGAACACCCGTTTGCGGATTTGAGACGAGCCGGTCTGCTCTATCACCGCGAACTCCTTGCGGCCCGGAGACCGGAAGCTCAGCCGCACTGTCATGGACGCCCTCAAACGCAGCCGCTTGTTCTCCAGGGTGTAGCGGCGCAAAGAAGTGTAATTCTGGAGCAGCGGCGCGCGCATCCTGTCGGCTTCGCTCATCCGCGCGATTACTTCTCCGGTGGTCGGTTCCGGCGCAAACTCTTGGGCGCCGGCGAAGGCGGCTAAAAAGCAGCCTGGCATCATCGAAGCCAGCCGCAGCAGCCTGAATCGTCTCATCATTCCTCGATACCGGCAGTTCGCCCGGAATCTCTCAACGTCCATTTCCCAATGCGAAATCCCCAGTAGTATACACTGCCGCGTACCAGGTAGTGACGCGTCTCCAAACTCACGCGCCGGAGCAGGCGTTTTGCGCGGGACGGGGCTCGCGGCGGTTGGATCGATGCGGCTTCGCTGTCCATCGCGTCGCAGGGGCGAACGGAAAGCGCCTCCAACCCTCCATCTGTCACGATGGCGCGCGTGCCGCCGCGGTCCCGCCTGGCGTGCGGGCGCGAAATAAACCCCGCCCTAACCGCGCATTTGGAGAACAGCAGATCGTCGCGCACCTTCCTCCTTTCTCCATCGATCTCCGGATCGATTCTGTGGGTGATCGTCAGTCGCGCGCGATCGAATGCGATCCCCACGTCATGCGTGGCCGCTCCCAGCCAAACCTCATTCCCGGCGTACTCGCCGCGCCAGATCCTGATGTGGTGGCGCTTGGTTATCGTGTTCAGCGATTTTTGAAACACCAGGTCGGGGGGACGCCCGTCGTAGAGAAGCAAAGAGACCGGGGCCGTGGGATATCCCCTCATGGATGTGTACGCGCGATAGCTGCGGCTGAAGGAACGCGCAGTGAGTGGCTCGGCCGGATACCAGCCGGCTTTCGCAAAGGCGTACTCCAGGTCCTGACGCGAGCCGAGAAATGCGAGGTTAATGATGTCCGCCGCCTGGGGGCCGTCAGGCTTGAGGGTCGTGTAAGGCAATGCCCCGAGAATGGATGTGATTTGCTCTCCGGCGGCATCTCCAGCCGGATCGGAAAGAAAAGCCGCGTTCCCGTCAATACTCCGGACCCGCAATTTCATCTCCGTGCCCGGCGGTAAGTGGATTTCCGGCTCCGGCAATCGAACAACGGCCAGCCGCCCCGCAAACAGGACGGCGGCGCCGGCAGGGCCGATGGCAAGTTTCTTGAAAGCCATTCCGTGAGCGCCTGTCAGCCCTAGCAGAGACCGGTGGAATAAATCCGGCCGTGGCCGGCTCCAAATACCGTGCACTAACCCTTGTGGAGAGCTGGCCGCCAGGATCCCTTTGATCCTCCCCTTGGCGTCGACTTCCTCCCGGGAATTGTCGATGGAGTGAAGAGCGGCTTGGAACATGAACCTTTGACCGTCCGGTAATTCGTACTCCCGGAAGTCGAGTTCCAGAAACGCCCGATCCCGTACCAGGCCGATTCCAACAGGCCGCGCTCGCCTGACGATTCCGTGAATGACGCTGCCGGCGGGAACCAAAACCAGTCCTTCAATGACCAGCGGGGAAATCGCCGTGGCCCGAAAAGCCTGGCCGGAAGGCGTATCGCTCCTCAAGTGCCCGTCCAGCCGCACGTCAAACATAATCTCCTCTCTGGCTTGGCGCGTGTTCGGAGCCGCGAGTCCTGCCAGGGTTAAGGCCAGAGCGATACTAAGAACGCCTGTCATAGAGTCTGCTCACGCGCCAGGCCGCGACGCTGATTAGAATGCTCGCGGCGCCGTCGGCTGCATAATGATAACGGCAATAGATGGTCGCCAGAAACACAAGCGTCGCCATCAGAAGAACGGCCGCGCTCAGCCATCTCCGTTCGGGAAGCGCTCGCATCAGCCCGAAACCGGCCGAAAACGCAACCGCCACATGCCCGCTCGGAAACACGCTTGTCGAAATATCGAGTTTGCTCAGAACGAACAGATTGACGCCTCGAATGGACGTCCAAATGCCTGGCAGGTCCGCATCGGGAAACGCGATGTAGGGTGAAAACGACGGGAAATGCGGGAGCAGTGCGTAGGTTGTGAAAGAACCGAGCAAAAACGTTGTCAGGAACCGCTCGACTCGCACCCGGCGCCGGTAAAGGTAAAGCGCCGCAACGCACAAGGGAGGAATGGAGTAAAGCAACAGGTAGCACAGTTCCAGGGTTCCAGGGATCAGTGGACCGAGGCCTTCCACGGCTTGCCTCAAGCCCCAGTTCTCAAGGATGATTCGGTCCCATCGAACCAGAAGCTCCTGTAAGCGGATGAGAGGGGGCGCCGCGAACCAGTCGATTTGCCAGTAACCCAGCAATACCAACCCCAGCGGCGCCCAGTCTCTCGCCACACTCGACCACAACCGGGTGTATCTCGTTTCCACCCACGCCAGGACGAACAGGGCCATGGGGATGAATGCCGCCATCAAGCGCCGGGAAGGCGGCAGTGAATAGGCAAACGCCAGCATCGCCATATACGTAAAGTAGGCGATGAGAACGGTTTCGCTTAGACGGCAAGCCCCAATACGACGGCCAAAGGGGACCGCGGCCAGTTCCCGGGCTGGTTGCCCCACGGTGCTCATTCTTTGCTTACTTTCACCCTTGATCAAGAACGATACTACAGAGGGCCATCCGTTACAAGTTGTTCCGCAAGTATCTGTAGGTATCCCATGATTTTTGGGAGAAATTAGTGCCTTCTCGGGGTGTGCCGGTTTGGCGGGCACTGAAGCTGTTGAGCCTATGGTCACCGGGGGCTTCATCTGGTCCAGTGGGAAGACTTCCTCGAAGAGAATGTAGACGGACCTGTCCGGAGATTCCGGGCCTTGTATCAGGCGGCGCCGTTTTTCACTTCTTCTTCTGCGCTGAAGCTGTAGCCGAAACCCCGCACGGAGCGCAGCAACACAGGATTCGCGGGGTCCTTCTCAATCTTCTGGCGCAGCCGCAGAACATAGACGTCCACGGTGCGATCGGTAACGGCCCGGTCATGCCCCCAAACCGCGTCCAGCAACTGATCCCGGCTGAACACCATCCCCGGCCGGTTCATAAGATACTCCAACAACCGGAACTCGGTGGCCGTCAGCGTCAACGGACCGCCGTTCAGTTGGGCCCGGCAACTGCGGCGGTCCAGTTCGATCGGCCCCGCCTTGACCAGTTGTGACGGCGTCTGCCCGCGGAACTGGATCTTGATCCTGGCGATCAGCTCGCGAAGAAAAAATGGCTTGACGATGTAGTCATTGGCGCCCAGCTCGAGGCCGATGATGCGGTCGGTTTCCGCCGCCCGCGCCGTCAGAAAGATCACGGGAACGTGAGCCAGTTCCGTATTGGCCCGGACAGCCTTGCAAATGTCTAGTCCACCGGAGCCGGGAAGCATGATGTCAAGCAGAATCAAGTCGGGCCTTTCTTTCCGGCACAAATCGACGGCTCCTTTTCCCGTCTGAGTTCCGGCTACGGCGAACCCTTCCTTCTCCAGGTTGTATTTCAACAACGCAAACAGGTCGGCGTCGTCTTCTATCAATAAGATTTTCTTCATCGTCTTACTACCAGATAGCGCGCAACAGGTTACAGAATCATTACGAATGCGTGAATTGAGTTTGAATACCGGCGGATTCCCGATTCGAGGGGTCCTTCACAGGAAGAGTGAAAAAAAACGTAGAGCCTTCCCGCGGCCGGCTGGAAACACGCACATCGCCGCCTTGGGCGCGAACCAGATACTTTACGATCGAAAGGCCCAGCCCGGTGCCCCCCAAGTCCCGCGAACGCGCTTTGTCGGCCCGGTAGAACCGCTCAAATAGCCGCGGCAAATCCTCGGTAGGGATTCCGATTCCCGTGTCCTCGACATAAAACTCGACAAACCCGTGGGCGATTGACGCCGCTCCCAGGCGGATTTCGCCCTGCTCCGGCGTGTACTTGACTGCATTGTCCAGGAGGTTGCTGAGAGTCTGCCGCACCGCCTCCAGGTCGCAGTACACTTCGGCTTGCTCCACTTCGGGCTGGAGCAGCAGTTGGATGCGCTTTTTTTCCGCCAGCGGCCGAACCAGGTCGACTCCATCGCCGAGCAGGCGGTTTACCTTGTAGTGAGCGAATTGGAAGCGCTGCGTCTTCATTTCGAGGCTGGATAGCGCAAGCAAATCGGCTGTGAGCCGGGCAAGCCGTTCCGTGTTCTGACGAATGATCTGCAGGAACTTGATATTGTTGCGCGAATCTTCCAGCGCGCCGTCCAGCAGCGTCTCCGTGTAGCCCTGAATGGAGGCAAGCGGTGTTCGCAGCTCGTGGGAAACATTGATGAGGAAATCCTTTCGGGCGCGTTCCTGCTTTTCCAATTCCGCGTGTTTGTTCTCCAGGTCTTCGACGGAGGCATCGAGCTTCGTTTTAGTCTCGTTGAGCTTCTGGCCTAGCGCGTCCAACCGGCGCGCTGCCTGGCGCGCCAAAAAGGCCGCCAGCACCAGGCCAGGGAAAAAAACCAGGCCAAATGCCGTGAGCATCTGCCGGCGTAGGGCGCTCACTCGTCCGCTCACCTCGGCGCCGGGAACCGCAATACGCAGGACGCCGCCGCGGACCGGCATGGCAACGTAAAGGAACGGAGTCCCCAAGGTGGAACTGCGCCGCAGGCTCGAAGCCGCACGCCCTTCCCGGGCCTGAGCGATTTCCGGCCGGCCGCCGTGGTTCTCCATCGCCAACGGATTCGCTTCCGAGTCAAGCAGAACCGCTCCGTGTGGCGCTACCAGCGTCAGACGTCCGCCGGCCGCGCGCGCCGTCCGGGCGAAACCTTCTTTGGCCTGTGGGAACCGGCCCTCGTCGATCAGGAGCGCCATTATCTTGAGCTTTGACTCCAGATCGTCCCTGAGCGAGGCGTAATAGCTACGCTCGGCCACTCCCGTCACCAGCAGGTCGACGGCCACAAGCGCCACGAGGAGCACGGCAAGGATCGCGAGGATGAGCTTAACGAAAATACGTGCGGTCAAACCTTCATTCTACAAATAGAGACCATGCGTGCGAATATAGGCCGCTACGCTTTCAGGAAGCTCCTCAACCATCGCGCCCCGGAGCAGCCGATGCCGGATCTCCGAGCTTGAAACAGGCAGCGCCAGCGTCTCCAACCGGTTTAGCTTTGCCCCGGGAGGCGTTTCATATTGGTGGCCGGGACGGGTAACCACTAGGAACTCGACCGCTCCAAGCACTTCCTCGGTCCGGTACCAGGATCCGATCTCGGCGAAAGCGTCCGCGCCGATCAAAAAAAACAGCCGGTCGCCTGGTTTGAGACCGGCTTTGACACGCTCGATCGTGTGGATCGAATAGCTTTTCTCCTGCCCTTGCTCGAGGCGCGAAGCTACGAATCGTTTGTCGGCCGCGCAAGCCAGTTTCACCATCTGATAGCGGTGCTCGTAAGGTGTATGGATGTCGGCCTTGTGCGGGGGGTGCGCCGCCGGAATGAACAATACTTCGTCAAGACCGAACTGATCGGCGGCCTCGCCCGCCACGATCAGGTGCGCCGTGTGCACCGGGTCGAATGTACCTCCGAAAATAGCCGTCCGCAAGCAATCCCCTTTTTTCCGCGCCAAAGGAAACCCTCAAGGTAACATAATAGGGAAATAATGTTCGATGCCAGCCATCCCGACGCGCGCCGGGCCGTTGAGCTCGCCCTTGAGGAAGACATCGGACCGGGCGATGTCACCACGCGATCCACCATCCCCGAGCCGGCGCGCGCCGAAGGCCGTTTCTGGGCGCGCCAGGCAATGATCGTCGCCGGCATCGAGCTTCTGCCCTTGATTTACGAAATCCGCGGCGGCGTCGAGGCGCTCGACATCGACGTGAAAAGTGGACAGCGCGTCCCGCCGGGCACTGCACTGGCCCTGGTGCGGGGCAAGGCGTGGACGCTGCTTGAATGCGAACGGGTTGCGCTCAATTTCCTGCAACGGCTCAGCGGAATCGCCACCCTTGCCGGACGTTATGCCGAGGCGGTGCGGCACACCCGGTGCCGCGTGCTCGATACGCGGAAAACGACCCCGGGGTTGCGGCGCCTGGAAAAGATGGCTGTCGCCGCCGGTGGCGGCCTCAATCACAGGATGGGCCTGTACGACGCGGTTCTGATCAAGAACAACCATATTACGGCCGCCGGTGGAGTGCGGGCGGCCATCGAGCGGGCGCGCAAAACCGGACTTCCGGTGGAGATCGAAGTCCGCACACCCGAGCAGATGGAGGAGGCGCTCGACGCGGGCGCTGATCGCCTCCTGCTCGACAACCTTACCCCCGGCGAAGCCGCCGGCTGGGTTCGAGCCGCCGCCGGCCGCGCCACCACGGAGCTGTCCGGTGGGATTACGCTCGACAGCGCCCGGGCCTACGCGGAAACCGGCGCCGATTTCGTTTCCTGTGGCGCCATTACCCATTCGGCTCCGGCCGTTGATATAAACTTTCGCATTAGCTTACTTTGACGATGCCTCTCGATCTCGATTCCCTCAGCATCCGTCTTTCCCATCGCCCCATTGTATGGGTGGAGGAAACCGATTCCACAATGCACGATGCCGCGCACCTGGCCTCCATGGGGTGCGCCTCGGGGACGGTCGTGGGCGCAAATGCACAGACCGCGGGTCACGGCCGGTTGGGCCGCAAATGGCTGTCCGTGCCTGGAGCGGGCCTCTATTTTTCCGTTGTCCTGCGCCTTTCGCTGCCATCGGAGCATCTGCCGGTCGTCACCCTCGCCACCGGTTTGGCCGCTGCCGAAGGCATCACCGCGGCCAGCGGTCTGGCCGTCGATCTGCGCTGGCCCAACGACGTTCTGGCCGGCGGCAGGAAAGTCTGCGGCATTCTCATCGAGCAGCATCAGAGCGCCCTCATCTGCGGCATTGGCATTAACGTAGACCATGCGGAGTTTCCTCCCGAGCTGGAACCGATCGCCACAAGCCTCTTTCTCGCTGGCGCCCGCTCTGTGAACAAGGAGGATCTGCTGGTAGCCGTGCTCGAATCGCTCGATCGCCATATTGTTTTGCTGGCCGAAAAGGGACCGGAGCCCGTGCTGGCCTTGTTCGCCCAGGCCTCCAGCTACGTTAGCGGCCGCAGCGTGGTGGTCGATCAGGAGGATGCGCAAATTCGCGGCATTACGGACGGGCTCGATCCAAGCGGCTTTCTATGGGTTCGCCAGCAAGACGGAGTTCGAAAGCTGATTCTGGCCGGAGGCGTCCGCCCGGGGTGAAAAACGAAATCGGCAGCGACCCGGCGGCACACCGCTGCATCTGAAATCTCGTGCGAGGTCTACATGCTTCTTGCTCTTGATGTCGGCAACACCAACGTCACCATTGGCATCTTTGATGGCAAACGCCTGACGCACAACTGGCGTTTGCGCACCGTACGCGACCAGACCGCCGATGAATGGGGAATCCTGCTGCGCAACCTGTTGACGTTAAGCTCGCTCGATCTCGGCGGCGTGAACGGGATTATCGTATCGAGCGTCGTCCCCATCGTCGATTCCGCCCTGGCGCACATGGCCGGCCGCTATTTCTCCACCGATGCGATGTTTGTGACCGACGCCACGGACACCGGCCTGAAAATTTTGTACGACAATCCGCGCGAGGTGGGCGCGGACCGCCTGGTCAATGCCGTCGCCGCTTATCAAAAGTACGGCGGTCCTTGCGTGGTGGTCGACCTCGGCACCGCCATCACCTTTGACGCCGTCAGCGCCGCGGCGGAGTATCTGGGAGGCGTAATCTGCCCGGGAATCGGCATATCGATCTCGGGACTTTTCGCAAAGACCGCGCGCCTGCCGATGGTCGATTTCCGCGAACCCGAGCGGCTGATTGGCACCAACACCGTCGGCAGCATGCAGTCGGGCCTTTATTATGGAACCATCGGCATGATCGATGGGATCGTGCAGCGATTGACGGAAACACTCGGGCCTGAGACCCGGGTTGTCGCCACCGGAGGCCAGGCCGGTCTCGTTATCCGCGGGTCGCGCCTCGTGCGAACACTCGACGAGGACCTTACACTGGAGGGTTTGCGCTTGTTATGGGAGAGGAGATAGTTCCCGCTCCGGACCAGGAGCAGCCCGAGCCATGGCCACGGAACTATTTTAATTACTTCACCGAAATCGAAGAACATTTCCGGCGTGTCCGCGGCTCCGGAATGTTCCTGTTCAGTTCGCTCGATTGGGCCTTGATTGAAATCTGGAAGAATTCCGAAGTACCCCTGGAAGCGGTGCTGCGCGGCGTCGAAGCCGCCTTTGAAAAGTGGCGCGCGCGCAAGCCCAGGAAACGCCAGATCAACTCTCTGGCCTATTGCGCACAAGCCGTGATGGAAGAGGCCTCGATTATGGCGGGTGCCGCGCCCGCCAAACGCCCAACCGAGGCGCCCTTCACCTCCGCCGAGCTCGCCTCCTACCTGAGCGAAAACGCCCGTTTGTTGCGCGAGGCCGCGCGTCCGGGGCTCGATGAGATCGCGGCGGCGATCGGGAAGCTATCCGCGGAGAGCGCCGGATACGTCGACAACCTGGAAGAACTCGAACAGCGGCTGACCGCGCTTGAGGACAAGCTGCTCGCAATCGCACGCCTGGAACAAGCCGAAGAAGACTTATTTCAAGCGCGCCGCGAACTGGACTCCTACTTGCGGCCATACCGGAGCAAAATGACCGCTGGTCAACTCACGATGCTCGAAAAGCAGTTTCTCGATCGCCGCCTCTTTGAGAAACTCGCCGTTCCCAGGCTCAGCCTGTTCTATTTGCGCTGATGGAGTAGCGCCCGAACCGCGTCCACTGCCAGCACCGCGGCATGCCTGGATTCCGGAATCAGGCCGCCGACCGCTTCCTCTATCTCGGCCGCCTTGAGTTGCGCAAGCTCCCCGCGCGTCTTGCCGTGCATCCATTCGGTGAGCGCGCTTCCAGTGGCGATGGACGCCGTGCAGCCTCTTGTCTTGTATTTGACCTCGGCAACGCGCTGCTGTTCCCACCGCACCGACAGCCGCAGAATATCGCCGCAGGCGGGATTGCTGATTTCCACCACCTCGGCGGGCGGCGCCAGCTCCCCCGCATTCCTCGGATTCCGGAAGTGATCGAGAAGTTTCTCGCTGTACATTCGTCTACAATCGAGGGAAGAATGTCCGCCTGGCAATCCTATTTTCCCATAGTCCGTCAGCGCCTCCGCCCCCGTCAGTTCCGGGCTCTTTTTCTTTTTGTGACCTCGCGCTGCAACTCGCTTTGCCGGACCTGCTTCTATTTCGACAAGCTCAACAGCCGCGACGACCTCACGTTCGACCAGATCAGATGCATCTCGGAAACGGCCCCGCCCTTTGAAAAGCTATGGCTCTCCGGCGGCGAGCCTTTTCTGCGCGACGAGCTGGCCGAGATCGCGGGCCTGTTTGCCCGAAACAACCGCATCCGGAACATCAATCTCCCCACCAACGGATTAATGGGCGGGAAAATGTTCCGCCTCCTGGATCGGATTCTGGAGCAGGCGCCGGACGTTTCCATCGATCTCAACTTCTCGCTCGACGGCTTGGCCGCAACCCATGACTCGATTCGCGGCGTGCCCAACAATTTCCAGCGCACCCTGGCCGCCATCGAAGAAGCCGCATCCCGATACAAAGGGGTTCGCCGCCTGCGCCGCAATGTGCTCTCCGTCATCACCCGGCAAAACTACAGCGAGCTGGTCCGGCTCGGCTTGGAGCTTGCCGGCGCGGGCCAGCTCGACGGCCATTATTTTGAAGTCGTGCGCGGCCAGGTCTCCGATCCCTCACTCAAGGTCCTTTCACGCGAAGAAGTCGCGGCGCTGCACCGCAGGCTGATGCCGCTACACCGGCACTATGCTCGCAAGCTCTTCGCGCGCCTGCCCTCCGGCGCCCGTCAATTCGCCACCATGTTTTACCTGGGCAATCTGCGGCTGCACTTTGACCTGCATGAGCGGTGCCTGGAAGCGCCCGAGCGATGGCCCATGCCCTGCACCGCCGGCGAGACCACCATCGTCGTCGATCACAACGGCCGCTACCGCGCCTGCGAAATGCGGGGCATCACGGGAGACCTGGCCCGCCACGGCTACAACCTCTCCGCCGCGCTGGCCTCCGAGGAAATGAAAAGGGAAATCGCCGCCATCGGCCAAGCCAATTGCTGGTGTACACACAGTTGCTTCATTCAGGAAAGCTCGAAATTCTCCCCACGCGTGCAATTGTTTGCAATTCCCTGGGCCTGGTTTCGCCAATCACGGGAACAAGCCCCAGCCCTGAGCGCCGCCGAAATCGACCGCTTCCGGATCCTGGAGACATCGTGATGCCGAAGCCACATCGCATTCGCGTGGTGGCCGGACTGATGGAGAGCAACGGAAAGCTTTTGATCGCCCAACGCAATCGCAGCCACCGCGACGGGCTCAAATGGGAGTTCCCCGGCGGCAAAATGGAAAAGGGCGAGTCCGCGCAGGCCGCCCTCGTCCGGGAGCTGAAGGAGGAATTGGGAATTGAAGCAGAAATCGGACCCGAGTTGGCGCGCTACGAGTACGCCTATCCGGACGGCATCACTCTACTGTTGATCTTCCTGCGCGTGAGCGGCTTCCGCGGCTCGATCGGCAACGGATTCTTCGAACAGATCCGGTGGGAGGAGCGGAACAATCTGCTTCAGTTCGATTTTCTTGACGGCGACCGCGATTTCGTGCGCCGCCTCGCCGCTGGTGAATTCCGCTGAAATCAGCGAATCGCTTCCAGCTTGAACTCCACGCTGCGCTCGCGGTTTAACTGTTCAGTCAACTCGCGGTCCAGCGTCGAGGCCGCAACGATGCGCTTGTCGAAATTCTTAGTCACGTAATGAAGTCTGTCTTCCTGCAGCCAGTAAGCGATCACCGCCACCACCGTGCTGTCGGAGAAGGCCAGCAACGTAATTGTCGGCTGATCGGCTGCCGGCGGCGCAACAACGGCTTGCGGAGGCTTTGCCGCTTCCGTTTCCGGCTTGCTCTGCCGCTCCGGCTTGGGAGCCGGCTCGGGCAGGTCTCTGTAGTCCCTAAGCTGGGGGCGAACCACTTCCGGCGTATAGTACTGATTGATGATCACCGCGGGCGAAGTCTGAACTGGATGCACAACTGCTTGGGTGACAGGCGCCATGTCGAAGGAAGAATAACCGCCATAAAAGGCTGATACGCCCCACGGAACAATCAGCGTCTGGGAAGCGCCGCCGCGCCATTGCCGGCCCGGCGGAGGAGCCGCGTAGACCCCGCGCGGCGTTGAAAAGAACCCTCGTTCCACCGGAATCTGAATCTGAGTCTGGGGCAGACCGCTAACCGTGGCCCCCAGCCTCGATGCGAAACCAGGATCGTTGATCGACCCGACCATCTGGCCGGTCGAAACACCGCCATACATTCCACGCTGCTGAGCCCAGCCGCTATGAATCGCCAGACCCGCCGCGGCGACAAGATAAAAACAGCGCCACATTGCCGCCTCCTTACGCTTCGAGCTTAACTGTAAGCGTTGGACGAAGGCAAGGGAGAAATCGTTTAATCTATTTTTGGTTTTTCCTGAGGTTGGTCAGAATCCGGTCCTCAATCCAGTGCCCGTCCCACCACTCGACCGGATTCACCGGGACGCCGTCAACCTGCATCCCGAAATGCAAATGATCGCCGCCTGCCATCCCCGTTGCCCCGCTGCGCCCGATGGTCTGCCCTCGCCGCGCCTCATCGCCTGGCTTTACAAGGATTTCGCTCAAGTGAGCGTAAAGGGACTGAAGCCCCAATCCATGGTCAACCACCACAGTATTGCCGTAAATGCCCAGCGGCGCCGCCCAGACCACCCGGCCATCGTTAGCCGCCTCCACCGGCGTCCGCGCGGTGACCGCCAGGTCAAAACCGAAATGCACTTGCTGATCGACGCTTTGACCGTTATAAAAGTACCTTCGGACATCGAAAAACTGCGCTTCGACGCTTGAATTGGCGAGTTGGCGGAACGGAGCCCTCCATAAGAACCGGTCCGCGGTCTGAAGCCGCAACTCCGAGAGCGCCTGGTTATTGGCCTTGCGCATGTCGTTGTTGATCTTGACGAAACGCGCCACTACATCCCCTTTGCCCCCGCGGTCAAGCTCCTCGAACACCTTCTTGAGAAAAGCATCGCTTACATGCATTTCTCTCATCCGGTATTTTTTCTCAAAGATCTTGTGCCAAAAACCGGCCCGCACTTCCGCGCCCGACGGGTTCCTGGCATATACCTCGGGCTTGGTCCCCTCGGGAACGTCCAGCGGATAGGCGAACAGGCACAAGCGGCGGTTTTGGGAATTGGCGCCGGGAATAGGGAAGCTGCGAAATGTATAATGGCCGATCCGCACGCCGGCTTCTGTCCAATATCCGCCGGCCGTAAAAGTGATCATCTCCGCCCCGCCCGTGTTCAGGTAATGCTGGCCCTCATCCACCGCCAGCCGTGGCGGCTGCGTGTTCACTTCCACGTCGATGGTGAGCGCATCGCGCCGGGCACGCAGATCGTTGGAAACCGCCTCCAACACTAACTGCGCCTTGCCATCCCGCAGCCCCGGCCCCTTGCTCTTCCCCGCGACGAATTCAAACATACGCGGAGTTTCGGCCTTCCGACGCCAGCTCCAGCGCTTGGCCGGTTCGGAGTAGCTGTAGAGGGGATAGCTCTCCGGACCTTGAATCAGCGACGCCGAAAGCCGCCGGACACCGTGCGGGTTCAATGCGAGCAGGCGCACCGGCGTTGCCGTGCCCACTACTTTCAATGGCGTCACCAATTGCAGATCGGTCGGCGTGGATCGCAACAGCAACGCCAACGGGTAGGCGGAAATCAGAAAAACCGCTAAGAACAGCAATAGAATTTTTCGCATCGGACTAATCGAACAGGCTGATTTGTTTCTTCGGCTCCAGGATCTTCGGCTTCCTCTCACGCCGTGCGGGACTTCCGATCACCGCCAGCACCTGCAGCTCAGCCAGCGCCGCGCGGGGCACGAAGATCCGCTGGTTGTTCGAGGCCGGATCCGGCGGAGTGATCGAGAAACCACATTGCTCCTGCATAATCAGGTTGTTGGACAGCAACCCTTCCATTTGGTCGTTATCACGGAATCGGAGCCGGACCCACAGACCCGGCTGCTTCGGCCGGCTCGTGAACAGCCGCCTCTCATTCGGATCCGGCGCCGCAAAATCACGTACAATGCAAACCGCTTTGATCTCGGCGTAAGGGACGAACAAGAGTTCTCCGCTGACATTGATCAACTCGATTCCTTCCGGCTGAAAGCACGCCGCTAGATTCAGGTAACCATAGAGATTATCCCTGTCAAACCGTTGAATTAACGTCTTTTTGTTGGTTGACGAAGACACTCTAAACCTTTCTAGTACCCGCTCCCGTCGCGGTCCGGATTCAAACAGTGCTCAGACAAATGTTCAAAACAATTTTGCGAATATTGTATCATTGGCTCAATGCCACTTGGTGCCACCTTGTCTTCGGCGCGGGCGGCCTTTAGGGACTTCTGCCGTATAGAGAAGGGGTTGGCGGCAAACTCTCTGGCGGCCTATGACCGCGATTTGGAGCGTTTCCAGGCGTTTACGGATCTCAATTGCGCCGGGTGCCTGCCTGCGGCCGGCGAACTGCTTGCGTATCTGGACCATCTTTACGCCGCCGGACTCAGCACTCGCTCCATTGCCCGCCATTTGAGCACGATCCGGGGCCTGTATGCCTTCCAGTTGCGGGAGGGAAAAATTGCCGAGGATCCGACCAGGGTCCTGCCAACTCCCATGTTGCCGCGGCCGATCCCCAAGCTTCTAAGCTCGGCGCAATTGGAAAAGCTTGCCCTGGCGATCGATACCAGCCGTCCCAACGGTAGCCGGGATCGGGCGATGCTGGCGCTGGTTTATGCCAGCGGACTACGGGTCAGCGAGCTTGTGAACCTCGAGCTTTCCGATCTCAACCTGGAAATGGGGTTGGTGCAAGCCATGGGCAAAGGCAGCAAGCAGCGGCTGATCCCCATGGGCCGCGAAGCCGTTCTGCTTCTGGAACGCTACCTAGCCGGGGCCCGTCCGTTGCTGCTCAAAGGGCGCCCCTGCCGGTTCCTGTTCGTTACCAGCCGCGGCGGGAGGCTGACACGGCAGGCCTTCTGGAAATCGCTGGCCGGATACGGCAAAAAAGCCGGCATTTTCCACGGCTTGAGCCCCCATACGCTACGACATACTTTTGCCACGCATTTGCTGGAAGGCGGCGCCGATCTGCGCAGCGTCCAGACGATGCTCGGGCACACCGACATTTCCACAACCCAGATCTATACCCATGTGGTGCGCTCGAGGCTGCGCTCCACGCTGGACGATCATCATCCCCGTGCATGAGGCTACTGACGCCATGAGCGACTACATGTTCATGCTGGAGAACCACCTTAACGCCGAACAATCGCGCTTTGTCGCGGCATTGCAGGCGGCTTGCGCCGAGTCCAACACCAATGTGTTTCTGGCAGGCGGCGCAATGCGCGATATGCTGGGTGGTTTTCCCATTCGCGATCTCGATTTCGTCATTGAAGGCAACGCGCTGAAAATGGCCAAGCAGTTAGCTGCAAAAAGCGGCGCCGCCATCGTTTTTACCGACGATGTGCGCAAAGGCGCCGAGCTCGTCCTGCCGGCCGGAGATACAGCCAGTGTCTACATGGCCCGCAAGGAACGGTTTGCCAAGTCCGGCGGCAAGCCGCACGTGACACCCGCTACCATCCATGAAGACCTGCGCTGCCGCGATTTCACCGTCAATTCCATCGCTTTGTCGCTGGGCCGGGCCTCGCGCGGGCTGCTGCTGGACCCGACCAACGGCCTGGCCGATCTCGAACGCCGCGAATTACGCGCCGTTCATAACTACGTACTCTACGACGACCCTGTCCGGCTCTGGAGGCTCATCCGGCTCAAAGTGCGTCTTGGGTTCGCGATCGAGGAGCGCACCCTTCAGCAATACCAGAACGCCCGCGAGGCCGGAATCGAGAATTTGATTCCGGCGCCCATGCTGCTCGAACAGCTCCGCCAGATCGCCAAGGAACCGAACCCGGCGGAAACGTTACGAGCCTTCGACGACGAGAAACTGCTGGCCCCGATTGCACAGTTCCTGACAGGCCCCAAACTGAACCTGGCTGGGTTCGCCAAATTGCTCAAAGCCCGCCAACTGGTTCCTTTCGGAATCGAGTTCCGCGTGAATCCTTTTCCGCTGTTCCTGTTTCTGTTCACCGAGAGACTCACGCCTAAGGAACGCACCACGATTTTCAAGGCAGTCGGAATCAAACGCGCCGACACGGAAGCCGTTTCCAGGATGGAGCTAAAGTCCAGAAAGCTGGAAACCGCGTTGAAATCCGCCCGGCTCCAGAAACCGTCCCAGATCTACGAGGTTCTCTCGCCCGAGCGGGGTGAGTACATCCTGTTCCTTTACCTGCGCACCGGACAACGGCTGGTTCAAGACAGAATCAGGAATTACCTCCAGAAGTATCTGCCCGCCGCCCTTGAGATCAACGAAAAAGACATCGAGGCGGAAGGTCTCAAACCCGGCACTCCCAAATTCGCCAAACGAAAGGCCGAGAAAATCGCCGTGCGTCTGGATACGCGCGTCAAGAAGCCGGCCCCCGCGCCCGAGCCGGAGTTGGTGGCGGCAGGCGCCGGGCGCAGGCCCGCCTGATTGCTTCACACGTAGGCTAGCATGGTATTCAGAAGCCCTCCATGTCCGCCGTTTCCGTAGCCGCCGCGCCCATCTTGCAATCGCAGCGGTTCACGCGCTTTGCATGGTTGCTATTGGCCTACAACGTTTTCGTAATCCTCTGGGGAGCCCTGGTTCGCGCCACCGGTTCGGGATCCGGTTGCGGGGAGCACTGGCCGTTGTGTAACGGCCAGGTAGTTCCGGTTTTGCCGGGACTCCACACTGCCATCGAATTCACCCATCGGGCAACCAGCGGGCTGGCATTGTTAGCCGTTGTCGCTCTCTTTTTCTGGTCGCGGCGGCTTTTTTCCAAAGCCGCGGCTCCACGTCGCGCCGCTTTCTTTACGCTGATCTTCATCGTTAATGAGACTCTGATCGGAGCGATGCTCGTGCTGCTCGGACTGGTTGGCCAAAGCCGCTCGCCCTGGCGCGCGGTCGTGCTGGCGCTGCACCTGGTCAATACGTTTCTTCTGCTGGGATCGCTTGCGCTAACTGCCTGGTGGAGCGTCCATCCGGCTCCACGGCCCGCATGCGCCTACCGCAAACTCTTGCTGTGGGGCTTGGCCGCCGCCATCCTCACGGGCGCGACAGGGGGAATCGCCGCGCTCGGCGACACGCTCTTCCCCGCCCCTTCGCTTGCGGCAGGCGTCGAAGCCGAGTTTTCCCGCGACGCCCCGATGCTGGTCCGCCTCAGGGTGTTGCATCCTATCATCGCCATCCTCTCGGGCTGCTATTTCCTATGGCTTTCCGTGCACATGCGCGGCGAAATCGGCGCGGGTAACGTGCACCGCTGGAGCGGCGCTGTACTCTGGTTGACCCTGGCGCAATTCGCCCTTGGCGGCGTCAACATCATTCTTCTTACCCCTCTTTGGACCCAACTGGCGCACCTGCTTCTGACGGATCTCTTATGGGTAAGCCTGGTGCTGCTTACTGCTTCTGTGCTGGCGGCTCCTCCAACGGTACTTCGCAATACTCCAGCGCCCACTCGCGCATGAAGCGTACCCGCAGGGGAACAATCCGGTAGAGTAGGAACTCCGGATTATTCGGCGATTTAAGGTACGCCCTCAAGAGTGCATTCGCGTTCCAGATCTCCCCGATTAGGGCCGAATCGGTGACCACTTCGGCCGCGCCGCTGATTCGCACCTGGTCGTGGCCCTCGTTCATGTAGCACAGCTCTACTTTGCGGTTGCGCTCGAGCTCGCCCGTTTTGCCCGAACTGCGCATGGAAGCCACATACACCGTGAACCCCTCCGTTCTCACGGGGGACACGGGGCGCACGCGGGGCTGATCGTTGTCGATGGACGCGAGCACCGGAAAGGGATCCTCAGCCAGCACACCCAGCGCAAGCACGCGCGCCTCTTCCGTCGAGGGAGTTGGTGGAAGCTTCATTCCTTCAGCATATCGGTTGCCGCTCTGCGGCCGCTTCACTCAAGCTACAATGCGCCTGATGCGGCTGTGGATTCTTGCGCTGATGGTACTGGCCCTCATTCTGATTCCGTTTTTCCTGTGGGACTCATCTCTTTCCGGCTGGGCGGATCAACTGATGCGGTCAACGCGCTCCCGCCTGATGGTATCCGGCGCCGTAGCGGGATTGCTTGCCGCCGATCTGTTCTTACCCATTCCGTCCAGTGTTGTCAGTACGGCGGCGGGCGCCTTGCTTGGCTTTCCCCTGGGCGTTGCCAGTTCCTTTGCTGGTATGTCCTTCGGTTGCCTGTTGGGTTATCTCGCCGGAGCGCGGGCCGGTGCTGCGCGCTTCCTGAACCCGAACGAAATCTCACGGCTGGAAGCGGCCAGCAAACGCCACGGCGACTGGCTCCTGATTCTGTTTCGCGCCGTACCGGTGCTTGCCGAAGCCTCCGTGCTGTTTGCCGGACTGAGCCGGATGCCGTTCCCCCGATTTCTTCTACTTACTTCTTTGTCCAACCTGGCAATCTGCTCGGTTTATTCCGCCACGGGCGCTTTGGCCGCTAAAGCGGAGATGTTTCTGGCTGCTTTCGCCGGTTCGGTTGCACTCCCGGCTCTGGCGATGTGGCTTTCGCGTTTATGCCGTTCCGAAAAGTGAAACTCCGCCCAATCGTCCGGCATCTGCTAAGTTAACACGATGAATCGAGCAACTTTACTGACTTCCTTTCTTCTCTTTTTCTTTGCCTCAACAATGGTTGGACAACCCGTGGTAGCCGTGGAACGGGCGGAGTTGTCGGTGCCTTTCGGTGTCGTTTCCGGAAAGGTGTTGACTGTGGCGAATTACTTGATTTTTATCGACGACGAAAAACCGGAGTCGTCCTTCGCCGTCGCCCAGCAGGATCTAGGCAGTCTCACCTCCGAAAGCGGCATTCTCACCATCGAGACCAGGAAGCCCGTGCGGGATCGCTCCGGAGAACGCTCGCGGTTCAGTTTCCGGCTGGCAAACCCGGCCGCCTCCAGCCTGTTGGCAAGCTGGTATAAATCTGGTCCGGCGGCCCCTGCTGCTGCTGCCGCTGCCGCGGCTGCCGCAAAAGCAAGCCCGGCCGGCGAAGAACCCAGGATTTACCAGGCCCGCCACAAGCATTTTCCCTTTGGCGGATGCATGGGCCGGTTGATCGTCTCCAAAGATCGAGTCGCTTACGAATCGGTCGAAAATGTCGGCCATTCTTTCCGGTGGCAGTTGCGCGACATCAAAGAAATCAAGCGTGACAATCCCTACGAGATCAAGGTGGTTCCCTTCGTTGGCGATGAGTCGAATTTGGAATTACAGCGCAGCGGCATGGAGTCCTCCGACTACAAGACTCTGGTGGACCGCATCGCCGCGGCGCGCGCCAGCGCGCCCTGAATCAATTCGCTCCGCTTGTGTTTACCGAACCCTTGGGGTGGTAATTCGGATATGGCGGCTTTTTGTGCACCGGGGTCGGATTCTTCTTGAGAAGGTCCAATACCACTTCCACCGCTTTCTCAAGTTGCGTGTCTCGCCCTTCGCGCCATGCCTTGGGATCCAGGTCAACCTCGATGTCGGCGGGCGTGCCGTAGTTTTCCACGTCCCACTTGCCGTCCGGACTCCAGAAAGCAAAGTGCGGCGCAGTCACCGAGCCGCCGTCAATCAGCGTCGGATATCCCCCGATCCCCACCAGCCCGCCCCAGGTACGCTTACCGACAATAGGACCCAGCCCCGCGCGCCGGAACAGCCACGGCAGCAGATCGCCGCCAGAACCGGCGTATTCATTGACGATCATCACTTTGGGCCCGGCAATGTTGGTTGCCGGCGTAGTGTAATCTTCGCCGTCGCGGCTTGACCAGTAATTCCACAGCGGCCGGCGCAGATGGTCGATGATGTAATCCGCCGCTTTGCCGCCGCCGTTGAATCGTTCATCGATGATCAGCGCCTGCCGGTCGGCTTGCGCGAAATAGTAGCGATTGAAGTAGTTGTAGCCGCCTTGGTGCGTATCGGGCAGGTAGACATAAGCAACCTTGCCCTCTGTCATCTGCTCCACCTTGCGCCGGTTATCCTCAATCCAGGCCAGTCGGCGCAGCGCAAACTCGCTGTCGAGCGGCGTCACCGTTACTTCACGCGCATTCGCGCCCGAAGGATCGGAGCCTACCCGAAGCAGCACGCTCTTGCCGGCTGTCGCTTCAAAGTAGGAATAGATTTCGTCCGTCGCGCGAAGTTCCTTGCCGTTCACCGCAAGGATGTAGTCTCCCGCGTTCACGTTGACCCCAGGCTGCGTCAGGGGCGCGCGCGTTTGCGGGTTCCAGTTTTCTCCGTTGTAGACTCTCGCGATACGATAGCGGCCGTTCTCAATCTTGTAGTCGGCCCCCAGTAACCCGCCTCGCACACGATCGGCTTGCGGCGTATCCCCGCCGCCGACGTACAGATGCCCCACGCTCAGCTCACCCAGCATGTCGCGCCACAAATAGTTTAAGTCGGCCCTGCTCCCCAAACCCGGCACATACTTCTCATAGCGCTCCCCAAGCGCCTGCAAGTCGAGTCCATGGTGGTTCGGATCATAAAAGAAGTCGCGCTCAATGCGCAGCACTTCCTTGTACATCTGTCTCCATTCGGCCACCGGGTCCACCTGCATTTCCATCTCGTCCGTCTTTAAACGGCCTTCGCCAGGCTTCGGAGGCGCCGCAGTTCCCGCAATCACCCAATTTTGTCCCTGCCGGAGAAGGATCTTCTCGCCGTTGAACGACACACGAAACATTCCGGCGCCTTCGGTGAATTTCTCCGCCTTTCGCTTCGACATGTCGAACTTGTGCAAGACCTGGGCGCCGGGTCCCTCGCTGAATTCCGGCACTACCGGAATCTCGAGGAGAAAAACGATGCCGGCTTTGCCTCCCTGCATCGCGACGTAGTTACGCGGTGGAAGCGGGAGCGGGATCGTACGCTGGCCGATCGCGTCAAAATCGATCTTCACCGCCGTTTTTTCGGGGGCTTTCTTTTCGTCCTTCTTCTCCTCAGCGACTTTCTCCTCGTCGCTTTCCGGCGCCAGCGGCGATGGTTCGTCTTTGCGAAGAACAACCGCGTAGACGCTTCGCGTCACCGGCCGGAAGGAACTCGACAAGTCCAGGCCGCCGGTTGTAGGGCCGATATCCGTACTGGCGGTCAGGTACAAGTGCTTGCCGTTTTTATCGAAGACGGGGTAGCGCGCATCGCTCATTCCGTCTGTAATCTGCTCCGAGTTTCCCTTTTCGATCGAATAAATCTTCACCGCGCACAAGCGATTCTTTAACTGCTTGCTATAGGCGATCCACAGACTGTCCGGCGACCATGATGGATTGAAGAACCCGACCGAATCCTGGTAAGAGCCGTTGTCAATCCGGACAGGTGTCTTCTTCTCCAGGTCGATATACCAGAGATTCAGCCTCTTATCCGAGTAGGCGATCTTCTTCGAATCCGGCGACCATAGAGGACTATAGAAGAAAGAAGGCGGAGTCCCCAGCGAAATCTTCTGCGTCTCTCCCATTCCGCTTTGCGGGCGAAGGTGCAGCGCATACTCACCGGACTCGTCGGAAAGATACGCGATCCATTTGCCGTCCGGAGACCAGGAAGGGTATCGTTCGGCGACCCCCGCGGTAGCAGTGAGATTTCGTATATCCCCCTTTTCGGCGGGCACTGTGAAGATCTCTCCGCGCGCTTCCAATACCGCGCGAGCACCGGTCGGAGAAATACCGGCGTTCGTCACCCGCCGCGCTACTTTCTCCATTCGCGGCCGCACCTCCGGCAGATCTCCATTGAGAGAGATGTTTACCGGCTGCGACTTGCCGCTCTTGAGATCGAAGACATGAATCGAGCCGAACTGCTCATAGACGATTCCGTCCGGTCCGGCGCTGGCCGTCTTCAAATCCATGCCGCGGTTGTCGATGACCTGCGTCACTTGCCTCGACCGTGTGTCGTAGCGGAACAGTGTAACGCGCCCGTTGCGGTCCGAGAGAAAGTAGACATGGTTGCCGATCCACATCGGACTGTAGTCATTGGAATCCTTGCGAGGAATCGGCGTTACCGCCGAATCGGCAAGATTCGCGATCCAGATCGGCGTTGCGCGGCCGCCACGGTACCGCTTCCAGATCTGATCGGCGCGCTGCAATGGCATGTAGGCAACCTGAGTTCCATCGGGAGACAGAGCGCCATTCAGGGCCATCGGAAACGGCATCGGCTCCGGAAATCCGCCATCGAGGGAAACCGTGTACAGCTTATCCGCAAAAAGGAAACTCTCGCGGCTGCTGTGAAACAGAATCCGTTTACCATCCGGCGTCCAGCCGCACACGATATCGGGGCCGGGGTGCGACGTGATCCGCTTCGGCACGCCGCCCTTCGCGGGAATCGCGAAGATGTCCACGTTGCCGTCGTAATCGCCGGTAAAGGCGATCGTGCTTCCGTCCGGACTGAAAAACGGCAGCCCCTCCACACCTTTACCCGTCGTCAGACGGATGGCTTCCCCACCTTTGCGCTCGACGATCCACAGGTCCCCGGCAAACACAAAGACGATATGAGTTTTGTTCATCGTGGGCTGCTGGAACAGGCGTGGTTCCGCCGCTCCCGCCATACCCGTTGCAAGACACAACAATGTAAGCAACATACGCATTGGATTTATGGTAAGACTTCAGGTGAAATTCAAGCGTCCTGGTGTTCCCGGAAATGCAGGTCGAGCGCGACTTTGTTCGCCTCCGACAACCGCGTTGAAAGGTTTTTCATCTCGGTTTTCGACATGGGGCGGAATGCTCGCGCCAGCGCCGTATTCTCCCCGATGTAAGGAAGCTTCGGCATCCCCACAGTCACCACCGATACCGGGAGCGACATCGCATAGCGGATCAAACGCGAGGAATCGGCGCGCCCGTCGCCTTTTCCCAGCAGGCCATCCTGCGCCGTCACCTTCATCGCAACGATGCCCAGGTTCTTTTTCACTGCCACCGGCAGAGCTACATCCTGAAAACTCGCGCCCGGGTGAGGCTTGGGAGGCAGCGCTTCCCCAAACAGATCCTTGGTCTTCTTCCAGTAACCCGCGCCATCCGGGCTGCTGCCCTGCAAGCCGGCGTTCAGCGCCATTTGCGTGCAATCGAAATCATGACGCTTCAGCGCCTCGGCCAGCGTGGCCGGATCCGTGTGCGACGTGATTCCGATGAAGCGCGCCACTTTTTGCTCGCGCAATTTGTACAACGCTTCGAGAGCGCCGCCTTTGGCTTCGATCTCGGCCAGATCATCGGCAAAGCGCAGGCTGTGAATGTGCAGCACATCCAGGTAATCGGTCTGCAGCCGCTTCAGACTTTGCTCGGCCCGCCGCAATAAGTCGTCTGCCTTCCGGGCAGGAGTCTTGGTCGCATAGACAAGCTCCTTGCGGCGCTCTTTTCCCGCAATTCCCACCCACGTCTCACTGACGCCGTCCCCGTAAGCTTGCGCTGTGTCCAGGTACCGTATGCCGGAGTCGATCGCCAGCCGCACGGCCTCGACGCCGCGCTCCTGGTTCTCATAAGCCATCCACAAACGGTTACCGCAGCCCATGGCCAGAATCGTGACTTCCAGACCTGTCTTGCCGAAACGGCGCGTGGGAAGCGTCTGTGCGGATGCGGCCGCGGCGGCCGCCGTAATCGATCCCGCGACAAAGGACCGGCGGGAGAGCGAATCGGACATGATGTTGTCCTCCTTATTAAGCGGACTTATCAGGCGAACAGCCCGGACAGTTCGCGATTGGCCGAGGGGTAGGTTTTCAGTTCCGCGTTCATCGCCTTATTGGCGACCGCCTGGTACAGATCCGCAACCGTGCCTGTCGAGCGCGTATGCGTTCCGGTGATCAGCTTGCCGGCATGGCCGGCTACGATCAGCGACAGTCCGTTGTTCTTGTGGTCGTTAGCCTCGGCGTGTTCATGAACGAAGATCAGCGTCGTCCGGTCAAGCAGATTGCCGTCGCCTTCCGGCGTGGCTTTCATGCGGCCCAGCAGCCAGGCGAATTCCTCGACGTGCCAGCGGCAGATGTCGCGCATGACGCGCTGCCCGTCGGGACCGTCGGCGCCCGGCGCCTTCCCGTCCCGATGCGTGTAATCGTGATGCCGCGCCGCCGTGTATCCCAGCCATGGGAATCGAGTCAGGCCCTGGCACTTGGTGAGCATGTAGGAGGCCACGCGCGTCTGCCCGGAGGCCAGCGCGTGCACTAGCAGCTCACTTTGAAGCTTCGCAATCCGCGGCCAGTCTTTCATGTCCCCATCGAACTCCGGCCGATCAACCCGCCGGTACTCGGGCGGCAGACTGGCGATGGCCCGCTCCACGTCGCGCACCGAGGCTAAATGCTCTTCCAGCCGCTGCCGGTCCTGGTTGCCGAGCGCCTTGCGCAGCGTCGATGAATCCTGCTGAACCGCGTCCAGCACGCTTTTCTTGCGGTTCACCCAGCCCAGATCCCGTGCTCCGAACAAACGGTCGAATAACTTGTCGGGCAGCATTTCCGGCGGCAGGGCGCGATCATAGCCCGCCCAGCTCATATTACGCTGCACGCTCTCGCCGAACGACTCCTGCGATACGCCGACCTCAATCGAACGGAACCGCGAATCGCCGCCAACCTTTGCCGCGATCGCCTGATCGATCGATGCTCCTCCCGCGCCGCGTCCGGTGAACTGTGTTCCGGTCATTAGCGCGCTCATCGAGCGGTGGTGATCATTGCCGGGTCCTGGCAGACGCGCCGCCGGGTTATCCAGCCCGGTGACGATGTGGATGTCGTTGCGGAATGGCGCAAGCGGAGACAGGCACGGCGTCATCACATAATCCGGCCCCGTTTCGGCCGGAATCCAATAGCGCTCCACTACGCCGTTGCCATTGAACCACAGCACGAACCGGTTCGGAATGCTCTTCTTGCCGTTGCTCGCCGGAGCGGCGTAGGCGCTTCCTTGCGAGTTGAACATCGCCGCCAGCGGCGGCAGACCTACCGCAACCGGCGCTCCCGCCGCCGAAAGCCCCCGCAGGAACAAACGCCGCGACAACGACCGATCCTTCGTCAATACCGATGGCATTTCTTCTTACCTCCGGCTCACATTCTGCTTCGCCAGCGAGATCATGAGTTCCTGAAACCGAAAGCCAGATCCACGGAAATCCTCATACGCGCGATCCAGCGCTGCGCGATCCGAAGCCCCCTCATGCCGCCCAGCCATCCAGCGGAATAGCTGCTTAACGACACACTGCTGACACTGAGGACTCGCTGCCAAAATTCTACCAAGTTCTCCCGGCGAAGAAAAGGCGGAGTTGGGAAGGCCGGCTACCTGACCCTTCGTATCCAAATCCAATTCCACCGTCTTGGCGTCTTCGTTCCTTTCAAACCGGGCCGGAAAGATCGTCAGCTTCAGTTTTTCGCGGCGCGCGCCGATGGCATCGAATTTCTCGAGCCCCAACCCGATGGGGTCGATCAGGGAATGACAACTGGCGCAGCTCTCATTGTTCAAATGAACCGACAGCCGCTCCCGCTGCGTCATCGGCTTCTCGCGCGTCACCGGCGGCAGGTTCGAGCTCACTCCCGGCGGCGGCTGCGGTACTTCCTGACAGAGAAACTGCTCCCGGACAAAGAGGCCGCGCGCCGTCGGCGACGTCTCCGACGGCTTGCTGGTCATGGTGAGAAAGCTCGCATGCCCCAGGATTCCGGCGCGTTCGAGCGCGGCGGGCAGCGAGACTTTTTCGTACTCCGCCTTCGGCGCGGGCAAGCCGTAAACCCGTGCCAGATCGGAGTTGACAAAGGTATGGGCGGAGGAGAAAAACTCCATGAAATTGCCTTGGCTCCACACCAGTTCGTTCACCAGCCGGCGCGTTTCCTCCGTCATGGCCAGCGTAAGCTCGGCCGTGAACTGCGGATATAAGCGTCGTTCGCGCACGGTTCCCACCAGCCGGTCAAACCGCATCCATTCCGACAGGAATTCATCCACCGCTTCGCGCGCCTTTGGTGACGCCAGCATGCGCCGGGCCTGTTTCTCGATTCCTTCGGCGCTGCTCAGATCGCCCGCGCCCGCCGCGCGCAGCAGCTCTTCGTCTGGCATCGAATTCCAGAAGAAATAAGAGAGCTTGCCTGCGGCTTCATAGGGCCTGATCTCAGGGTCGAAGCCATTCTCCGAGCGCATCAGAAAATTGGGCGATTGCAGCATCGTCTCAACGGTAAGCTGCGCGCCGGCCTGAAATTTTTTCTTGGACGCCGCCTCTCCTTTGAACAGCTTGTCGTAGCGCGAAACCTCAACTTCGGAGAGCGGCCGGCGAAACGCGCGCCGTCCAACTTCACGAACGAAGCGCTCGCGGCATCCGGCATCGTCGAACGACTTCGACTTGCAAGGGATAATGCCATCGCCGCCTCCCAGGAAAATTTTCCTCGCCAGCCTTTCGGCCGCATTACTGTATGCCTCTGCCAAAAGCGGCGAAGTATTCTGCGCCTGATACTGGTTGCGGAAACCGTTGACGAAATCTTCCGGAGGGAACTGGCTGGCTATCCGGCTTTCATCGCCCAGCAGGTCGCGGATCGTATTGTTGTATTGCGCGTGTGTCAGCCGCCGCAGCACCGGACCGGCGGGCGTCTGTTCCATGGCAACCTCCCTGTCAACCGCGACTGGCGGAAGCGATGCCAGATGGGTTGCCCAGGCGAGCAGAGTCTTCTCCCCGGCACTCCCAGGTTCGATCCGCTTGCCCCCGGCATGCGCTGTCCGTTGCGTCGGTTTGATCAAGAGAGCTGATTTTTCCACCGCCGCCCGATCCACCAGCGCACTCAACGATCTTCCAAACGCCTCAACGCTGGCGGCCGTAGGCTTCCCTTCCGGAAACCGCAGCCGCGTGGCAGAAGCAACGCCATTGTCTCGATGGCATTCCTGACAGCCGGCCCTTTCCAGGATTGGATATACATCCTTGGCGAAATCCGGAGGCGCGCCGCTCAGGCACGCCGCCAGTGAAAGAATTGCGGCAATAAGCACGGTCTTGGAGGGTATTCTTTCAAAGTTACCCTCCACGGGGCAACTTGTCATAGAATTGATCCAATCATGAGCAGCCGACGCAAGTTTCTTCAGACCGGCGTCTCAGCCGGTGTTTTTCTGTTCGATATTGTCCCGGCGCGCGCTCTCGGGCTTCAGAGCCAGCCCGCGCCGAGCGACACCATCAACCTTGGTCATATCGGCATCGGAGGCCGCGGACGGCAGTTTCTCCGGCCCGAGGCAAGTCTCGGCCAAAAAATTCCGGCGCCTCTCAACCTGGGCGGAGACGGAACCCGCATGCAGACCGCGGCCCGTTCCGTTGCCCTGTGCGACATCGATGCGCAGCGGCTCGATGAGGCCGCCACGCGCGTTGGCGGCCGCCCCAAAACCTACCGCGATTTCCGGCGCCTGCTCGAAGACAAAGACGTGGACGCCGTCGTCATCGGTTCCCCGGACCACTGGCATGCGCTGATGACCATCATGGCTTGCCAGGCCGGCAAAGACGTGTACGTCGAAAAGCCGGCCTGCAACACGATTGAAGAAGGCCGGGCCATGGTAAACACGGCTGGCCGCTATGGCTCGGTCGTACAGATCGGCTCGCAGGGGCGCTCGCAACCGGCCGCTTATCACGCCGCCAGTTACATACGCAACGGCCAGCTTGGCAGAGTTAGCCAGGTCCTGTGCTGGCACTATGCCAGCCCCCAAGGCGACTGGACACCCGATGCCGAGCCTCCGTCGGGCCTCGACTACGACATGTGGGTCGGGCCGGCCCGCTGGCTTCCCTACAATGCAAGACGCACGCATGGCGCCTTTCGCTGGATGATCGACTTCGGCGGCGGCCAGATCCGCGACCGTGGCGCGCACGTGATGAGCATCGCCAACTGGATTATGGACTGCGATCACACCGGCCCGGTCAGCATCGACGCTTCCGGCGACCCTCCTTCCGATGGCATGTACGATTCCGCCGTCACCATGCGCGTGGTGTACGAATTCAAGAACCCGGATTGGACGCTCGTGTGGGCGCAGCCCGGCGAGCCGTCGGCCGAGATTGAAGCCCGCTACGGAGCCGTCTATCACGGCGACAAGGGCCGGCTCACTGTAACTCTCGGCGACGGCCAGAATACCGCCACCGATCAAAAAGTGAAGGATTATCGCGCGCCCATCGACGGCGTGCCCGTCTATCGCAGCCCGGGACACATCGAGGATTTCCTCGACTGCATAAAGACGCGCGCCAAACCCATCATGCACATGGAAGCCGGCCATCGCGTGGCGTCGCTGTGCATCCTGGGCAACCTGTCGTTTCAGTTGCGCCGCAAGCTCGAATGGGACCCGGTTGCCGAGCGTTTCAAAAACGACGAAGAAGCCAACCGCCTGCTGAGCCGCCCCGGCCGCGGCCCCTGGCACCTTTGAGCAAGGACCGAATCATGCCCTCCAAAGAACAATTCCTTACCGATATCCGCAGCGACAACGTCGAGCAGCGCTTCGCGGCCTGGCGCTCGGCGGCGGAAATGGAAGCAAACATCATCCCCGACCTGGGCAAGATCGCGGCTACGGCCAGCTCACCCGGCGTGGCCAAGGCGGCGCGGGAAGCCATGCAAACGCTGGTGAACTCGTTAGGCAAAGAGCCGAGTCCAAAACGCGCCGAAGCGGTTCGCGAGTTGCTCGCGCTGGCTTCAGGCCACGCTCCGGTTCCGCTGCGCGGGCTGGCCTTCCGGCTGCTGTCGCTGATCGCGGGTGAAGACTCCGTGCCGGCAATCGCCAAATGGCTTACTCACGCCGAACTCGGCGAAGAGGCGGCTTTCTGCCTGGAGCGAATTCCCGGCGCCTCCGCGATTCAGGCTTTGACCGCGGCCTATCGCAATGTGAATGACAGCTTCAAACCACGCATTCTGGCGGCCCTGGGTCATCGCCGCGCCGCCGAAGCTGCCCCGATTTGTGTGGAGGCGATGCGTTCGCCCAATCGCGACATCGCGCTGGCCGCCGCAAAGGCCTACGCCCGCATCGGCAAAAAATCCGCCGTCGCCGTGCGCTGGCCGGATCCCGCGCCGTTGCCGGAATGGCAGAAGCTCGAGCACGCCGACAGCCTTCTGCGCTTTGCCGACGCGCAAAGGGAAGAGGGCAACCACGCCGAAGCCATGCGCCTTTACAAGCAGATGCTGACGCGCCCCGAACCGCACCTCCAGTGCGCCGCCGTCATCGGCATCGCCAGAATCGGAACCGGTGAGGCCGCCGCCGCGATCTTTCCGATGTTGCAAAGCAAGAACCGCCGCGTCCGCATCACCGCCGAAAAAGCCTGGAACGGCATGGCCAGGTCGGCCGCCGCGAAAGCCTGAGCCGCTCTGCGGAGCTATAGTATGAGGAAACCGTCGAGGTGAACTTCTATGAATCCACTTTCGCGCCGGCAGATCTTTCGTAGCCTGGCTGCTTCGCTTCCGGCGAGCTGGGCTTTGTTTCAAACCAAACTCGCCGCCGCGGGACCGGCCAACGGCGAAGCATTCTGGAAAATCGTCAAGCGGGAATTCCCTCTGGCCGACGGCCTCATCTACCTCAACGCCGCCAATGTATGTCCCTCTTCGCGGCCCGTTCTCGACAGACACCAGGAATACTTGCGCGATTTCCACGCAGATCCGTCGTTTCAAAACCGCGATAAATACGAACGGCTTCAGGAGCGGTTGCGCATGAAGCTGGCCGTGATGCTCGGCGCCGGCGCCGAAGAAATCGCCGTTACGCGCAACACCAGCGAGGGAAGCAATACCATCGTCAACGGCCTCGATTTAAGAGAAGGCGACGAGATCCTGATCACCACTCATAATCATCCCTCGAGCAATCAGAGCTGGAAAGTACGCGCTCGGCGGCACAAGCTTGTAGTGAAAGAAGCGCCCGTTCCCGTCCCCGCCGCCGGCCGGCAGCAGTTGCTCGATTCGATCGCCGCGGCCATCACCCCGAAGACACGAGTCGTCGTCGTCACCCACGTAACGAATACGACGGGCAACAAGTACCCCGTGAAGGAAATCGCCGGCCTTGCGCGCAAACACAACGCATGGTTTCACGTGGATGGCGCTCAAACGTTCGGCGCGCTCGACGTGAATCTGCGTGACATTGGCTGCGATTCCTATTCAGGCAGCGCCCACAAGTGGTTCATGGGGCCGCTCGAGAACGGCATTCTCTTTGTGCGCAAGGAGCGCATTGCCGAATTGTGGCCCTCCATCGTTACGGCGGGCTGGGAAGACCCCCCGCGCGGCGCACGCAAGTTCGAAGTCTACGGCCAGCGCGACAACCCGCGCATCGTCGCCTTTGAAGCCGCGGTCGATTTCATTCAATTGATCGGCATGCCGCAAGTGGAGGCCCGTCTGGAAGCCATCGTGACTCATTTGAAGCGCAAGCTCGCGGCCAACGCCGCCATCAAGCTCAAGACCCCCATGGACTGGCAGGTGAGCGGAGGCGTTGTGAAGTTTCAGGTAATGGGCGCGCAAACAGCGAAACTGTACGACCAGCTCTACAGCAAGCACGGCATCGCGCTCGCGCAAACCGCATCTGGAGAATCCGCCGGCCTGCGGTTTTCCCCGCACATCTACAATTCACTGGAAGAGATGGACGCCGCCGCCGAGGCCGTCCGGCGTGTATCCGTCTAGCCGGCAACAACAAAGCTCCAGAGTCGTTCGAAACGCTCTGGAGCTTGACCTTTCCTCCGCCGCGATTACTGTAAGGTGACATCGTACGCAGTCACAACCTGCCCGAGGTCGCGCTTTAGCGTTACGCGGATGTAATAGGAGAAAGTGCCGTAGTTTATGATATGCGCGGGGAACGCGGCGACAGCCCATTGGAAGCCGTCCGCGAGCGCATCGACTGTTGTCACGCTCCCCAATACAACCGCACCGCCGGCGTCGTCCGTCCTCGGCTGCCGGATGAATTCGGCGCGCGCCCACACGTTCGGCGAGTTGTCATCCGCGCGAATGCGTATCTGCGTAAAGGTAACTCCCGCGCTGGCGGTAACCGGGATGTAGAGATACGCTTGACCGTTGAATGCGGCCTGAAGACGCACTCCCCGGCCGTGCGGGCATGCATCGCAGCTTAGAGTGTTGATAACGCCGCCGGCGTTGACGGCTGGCGTTCCCGTAATCACAGAGGCTGTCCATACGTTCCCCTGCGCCAATGCCGGCGCCGGGACCGAACAAAGAACAGCTAATACCACCAGCAAAATCTTGCAGTTCATAAAATCCTCTCCTTCTTCTTGTCAAACCTTGTCGTCCAGATGGTTGTTGTCGAAAATTCTGACCCGCACCTCGATTACGCGGAAGAATCCTCCCGGTCGCCGGGCGCAAAAATTGTTGCGATGTCTTACTTGCCAGGTTTATTGAGCGGGTGCGGCCGCGCGCAGCCGCTCCAGATCGGCATAGATGGCCCGCGCCGAAGCCTGTGCGTGCTCCAGCCGCTGACGATTCTGGTGATTCTCGGCCGCCATTTCCATCTCCCGCCGCGCCAGAGATTCTTTCCGCTCGAGAACGGACTGGAGCTCCGTCTCCAGTGCTTTCGGATCCTGTCCGGGTTCCCGCGGAGCCATCGCCATGGCTTCGATATCATTTCGCAACGCGGCTTCGTGCGACTCGGCGGCCCGGCGTTGTTCCTGCATCTGTTCCCAGTCCCGCCCAAGCGCGGTTACCCGCTGGGAGGCAAGCTCGAACTTCAACGCGGCTATTTCCAGTTGCAGTGAGCGGATCTCCATTTTCATTTCCCGCATCGCCGGCGCCAGATCTTTGCTTTGCGAATACGCCGGAACGGTGGCTCCAAGGGTGATTAACATCAGTGCCTTCTTGTTCATTAGGTTGTATCCTCTTCTTTTCGAGCTCCGGATTGCCCCTCACACTCTAATGCGCTAACAGCGCGCGGAAATTGTCATCGCGATGGATGCCGACCCGCGTGCTATATTGGCCGTAGTATCGGGTCGGTAGACGGGAGCCCGCGGCCGTCATACGATCCGGACGTGGTGGCGATCTGATGGTCGCTCCATCCTACTTATTCCGCGGGTGATTCTCCCCCGGGTTGCGCGTGGATGGTTCTCTATTCGGACGAAGGTGGAGGTTCAATAAGAATGGCGTACATTGTTTTACTGGCGTTCCTGACTGCGGCCGGAACGCTCGAAGCGGCGCCAAAGCTTCGGTTATCGACGGCCGCGGTCGGTCCGGTTTCCGTCGCCCAAGGCTCCAGCGGGGGCCCGCAAACTGTGGAGGCATTTAATGCCGGCGATGGCAACCTTGGGTTGCAGCTCTCCGCCTCGGTTTCCTGGCTCAACGCGACGCTGGGCGGCTCGCGCCCTTGCAGTGATCGCCCCGGCGCATGCCTGCCGGTCAATATTGCTCTGCAAACGAACGCCCTGCAAATTGGCGTGTACACGGGCCGCGTTACCGTAAGCGACCCTAACGCACTCGACGCGCCGCAATCGATCACGGTAACGGTGCAGGTGGGTGGCGGCGTCCCGGACCGGACGGATCTCTACGTCGCTCCAAACGGTTCTTCCGACGAAGCACGCTTTTCCACAAACAATCAGCTTTCATCTAGCGCGTCAACGCAAAGCGGAGGGGGCTGGCTTTCCATCTCGCTCGACGGATCGGGCAGCTTCCGTTTCGTCCTGCCGTACAGGATTTCCGCCCGTCACCTGGAGGACATGCCCGAAGGCCTCTACACAGGCGCCGTGACCATCAGAGGTTCCGCGGTGGCGACCGAGAATAAGACCGTCCCCGTGACCTTGCGCGTGACATCGCAGCCCATTCTGCACGCCTCCCCCGCCGAAGTGGCATTCCGCATCGCACAAGGTGTTGCAGCTCAGCAGTCCTTTATCTCATTGTCGAATCGCGGCATGGGCACTCTGTCCGCTGTGGGCGTTTCCGTTTCCACTAGCGCGGGAGGTTCCTGGCTTCGCGCCGAAGTCAATCCCGCCGGCAATCTGATAACAGTTGCCGCCGACACCGCCAACACCCCGCCGGGCCTCTACAACGGAACGCTCCGTATCGCTTCCAACGCCGCCAACAACAATGTTACGATCCCCGTGCGGCTGGAAGTAGTCGCCCAAGGTCCGCCACTGGCCTTATTCGGCGGAGTCCTGAACACCGCCTCCTTTGACAGCGGGTTAGCTCAGGGCGGCGCCGCGGCCGTGTTCGGCGAACAGATCTCGTACCAATCGGCCGGGCAAGGCACACAGATCCCGCTGGCCCAAGAGTTGAACGGGATACGTGTACTGATCAACGATCAACCAGCGCCGCTCTATTTCACTTCCTACAATCAGGTTAATTTTCAGATCCCTTATGAGACGCCCGCGGGCGAGGCCATTGTCCGCGTCGAACGGCAGGGACAAACGAGTAATCCGCTGGCCGTTCAGATCGCAACACGCGCCCCGCGCATCATCCAGGTTGGCGATGGCGGCGTCATTGTGAATCCCGACGCCACCCTGGCGATTCGCGGCGGCCGTGCCGCGCGGCCCGGCGAAGCGCTCACCATCTATTGCGTCGGCTTCGGCCCCACCAGCCCCGGTTCCGCTACGGGAGCAGCCGCGGCGGCCGCCGAACCGCTTGCGCGTGTTTCGCCCGCTCCAAGAGTCATCATCGGCTCTGCGTTCACCGGGGTATTGTCTCTCGATCCCATTTACGCCGGTCTGACCCCTTCTCTGGTGGGGCTTTACCAGGTGAATGTTATTCTGCCGGAAGACACCCCGGTAGGCGATGTCCCGTTGTACATCGAAGGCGAAGATTACCGCAGCAACACCGTAATTGTTCCGGTTTCCCGGTGAGCTTGTTTAGCGCTCTCCCAGACGCCTCACCATCTCGCTAACCGTGCTCACGATGATCTCCTCCACCGGCGGGGCGAACGCGCCCGGCTGGCCATAACCGAGCATCGCGTCCCGCCCCTCATAGCCGCCTTCCTCGAGAACTCGCGCGGAAGGGATGTAGGCGAAAACATCGTTGGAGTACGACGCTACCCACACCTGGTTCCAGCCAAGCAGCTTGCGTAACCGCAGCGAGTAGTCCACTACCACTTCGCCGGCAAGCGCCACAAGCGTAAACCGCGGCCCGAATCGCCACACTTGCACGGGATAGGAATAGCTGGCTGGCAGCGAGCCGTGCTCCGCGATCGCGGCAAGCATCTGCCGCGCATGCCGAGCCACCGCTTGCGATTTGCTTTGCGCCCGCTCCTGCCACTCCGATTTCGGCGGGTGTGCTTCAAATGGAAGATCGACGTGCTGGATCGCCGTACCGAGCCGCCCGCCGAGTGCCGTCATCCTGCCGCGCAAAACCTGCGAGACCGCCACCGCCATCACTTTTCCGTAGGTTTGCGCCAGCTCGACCGTTCGCCGGGGCAGTGGGTTTTGATCCGCGCCGCAGCCGGCGACAAACAACGCCATGACGCCGGAATGCGCCCTTTCGATTTCCTCCTGCGCATAACCAGGCCAGTCCCCGCTGATCTGGTAATCGTTGAGCACCGTGGCGTGGCAGGCGTAGCCGAACAACACGCCGCGCTGCTTGCCGTCCGCGCCGCGCACGGAAACCACGAGCACATCATGATCCACGGGGCCCGGCAGGTGGCGCTGCTGCACTCTTCTTCGATTGACCGCGAATCCCGCCAGCCCCATTTCCATCTCCAATCGCGCCGGCGCCAGATCCCGCAACGCCTCTCCAATCAGGTTCACCACCTGCTCCACCAGCCTGTCCGTGTAGCGGTGCACCACCAAGCGAGTCTGGTCCGGAATCTCGTAATTGGGACGCCGATGGTAGCCGGCCATCGGACCGCTGTGGGTATGAGAAGCATTCAGCATCAGGCGTTCCCGCGCGAGCCCGTGGCGCTGTTCCGCCATACGCGCGATCGGCTCGGCTGCGTTCCGCGGCAGACCGATCAGGTCGAGCGTCACCAACACGGCCTTCGCGCCGCTCTCGTCTTCAAGAGCCAGGGCTTTGGCATGGAGTCGCTGGCGTACTCCTTCACTCGGCCGCGTCCGGTCGGCGTAACCCGCCATCCAGATCGGCTCGTCCGGCGTAATGTCCGCGCGCGCCAGACCCGCTTTCCAGCGGCTGTCCGTTGTTTGTCCAATGCCAGATGCGGCAAGGGCGATGAAAATCAAGTAGGTCATCATCGTTACGGGTATCACATTCAGGAACCGCGAGCAACGCTGGCCTGTTTCCGCTCCGGAGCCATCCACAATGTAAGGCGTTTGTCGAGAGCATAAGCCATTCTATTTGGGAAATAATTCCAAACCTGACTCCAGCACGGCTTCTTCTTGGTCTTCGAGAAAGCTGAAAAAGTCGAGTCCGGTGCGCCGTTCGACTTCGTCCACCGTTACCGCGAAGTGATTTAGCGGCTGGCGCGGATTCCCGGCGTTTGGAATGATCGCGGCAAACATCGTTCTGCGGCCACCGTGCACCGCAAGCAGGACCTTGTAGGTGTGAGTGGGAACGGCGACGCCGCCGGGCATCAGGAATTCAATTGAATCGGAATCGAAAAGCGGTCCCGTGAACACGTGAACGGAATCGGCCGTGGCGGCGATTCCGCGCACGGCGATTTCGAGCATCCGCCAACGGCCCGAGTTCACGCTTTGCTTTTGGGGGACCACGTTGGTCGGCAAATAAGTGGCGCGAAAAGCCTTTTCGGACCAGGCAAAATCCGCGGCGGGGATCAGATGTCCACGGGAGTAGCCGGCGCCCCGGAAGTCGGCGTTGGAGGCGGCCGGTGCAGACAGGGACGGGTCA
>Ga0187893_10002406_pt1 | contig 41291 bp, 29 predicted proteins | sample MA1701074metaG_FD_139574 | JGI IMG/M metagenome (GOLD analysis project Ga0187893, IMG submission 139574) | White microbial mat communities from a basaltic lava cave in the Kipuka Kanohina Cave System on the Island of Hawaii, USA - MA170107-4 metaG ...
GCCGATAAATTTCCTCAACGGTCTGGATCCTTGCCCGGACAACACTCATTACTCCTCACGTTAGCGCATCCCCGAATGTAACCCATAGAGCAGGCTATATTTATAACACAGTAATACTAGTTTCCGCCCGAGCAGGCGGGTACCCGCAACCGTTCGTCCGTATTTCAGTCCAGCGGACAGGCTTTCTTGAATCCCTCTCCAGGCCGGAGCCAGCCCGACTAACAACCCGCAAAACGTGGCGCCCGCAAAGTTGAAGACAAGCATCGGCCGGCTGGGTGCGGCGTCGAGCGTAAGGTTCGGCGTTTCTGCAAACAGCATCGCGATGAGAAGACGGCCACACGCGAAGGCCAGGCCCAGCCCAAGCAAGCCACCCAGGAGCCCCAGAAGAAGGCTCTCCGACAAAAGCTGGCGCAAGACACGAAAGCGGCTCGCTCCCAAGGCTAGCCGGACCGCGAACTCATGATGGCGCGCGGAGTTTCTCGCCAGCAGGAGATTCGCGAGGTTGACGCAAGCAATCAGCAACACAGACCCAGCCACGGCCAGTATGACCAGTAGCGGCGTCGCCAGGTCGCGGTTGGCGTCCAGGCCAGTCCCGATTGGCTTCAACTCGATCTGTTCAGATTCATGCACACGGCGGGCGTAGGCAGTCAGAGGAATTCCTCCGCCGTTCCCCTCGAAGTAAGACAGCATGAATGATCGGGCCGAAGCTTCCGCCTGCGCCATGGTGACGCCGGGCCGTAGCCGCGCGATCAGGGTCAACCAGTAGTGACGTCTACTGTCGAGTATGGAGGAACTCTGCCACAGTTGAGGCTGCATCATCACGGAGATATACACGTCGGGTGAGAACCCCGGTCGAAGGCCGTCGAAGCCCCGAGGTAATATACCGATGACAGTCATTGGGTACGCATTGACATGTACTGTTTTTCCAACAACAGATGGATCCAGTCCGAATCGCCGCCGCCAATAGTTGTGGCTCAGCACCATCACCGGATGACCGCCGGGCGCGCGGTCGTCGTCCGGCGAGAGCAAACGGCCGAGCACCGGTTGCACACCGAGCAGGGTGAAGAAGTTGCCGGAGACTTCCTCGACAATGGCGGGAGACGAGCCTCTATCATCCGCCACGGCGATGGTGCCGCTCCCGTGGCATGCGATTCCCTCGAAGACGGAGTTCCCGGCAGCCAGCTCCCGGAAGAAGGGATGGGGAAACGAATTGATATCTGCGCTCTCGAGATTGCGGCGGCTCAAGAGAACCAGGCCTTGCGGGTCCTTCACTGGCAGGGCCTCGAGGAGCATGCGGTACATCAGCGTGAAAATCGCTGTGTTGGCGCCAATCCCAAGGGCGAGCGAGCCCACCGCCACCGCGGTAAACCCAGGAGATTTGAGAAGCAGCCGCCAAGCGTAGGCAGTGTCATTTCGAAGATCGTCCAGCCAGCCGAGGCGGCGGCGGTCGCGGCATTCCTCCTCGAGGAGCGCGATGTTGCCGATCGCCCGCCGCGCGGCCCGGCGGGCCTCGTCCGGACTCATGCCCTCGGCGATGCTCTCCTTGACAAGGTGGTCGAAATGAAAGATGAGCTCACGCTGAAGCTCGGCTTCCAGTCTGTCTTTTTTGAGTACGGACCGAAGCCGGAGGCGGACGACACGAAGGAAGCGGCGAAAACCGGAAAGCACGGGACACCTCGATCATCTACAATTATGCCCAGATGATCGACAATCGTCAAGGCTCCTGTCGCGCATGCTTCTTGCCGTGGAGCCGAAAACCAGGTGGAGCAAGCTTTAGCTTGCAATGGAGGCTTCAGCCCCGCAGCGGCAAACTTCAATTCGTTGTCGGGCAGCTTTCGCTTTTCACCCTCATTCAAGCGCGTTCAGCTTTTCCGTGATCTTTTGCCGCAGGAGGTCGCCGTCCTCCGGCAGCTTCTTTCCCCATCCAGCGAAGAGGGGTGATTGCATCAGGCCGCCGTATGCATCCGGTTCTGGTTCCAATGGACCGCTGATGGCAAATCCCAGCGCGGATGCGACCGCCGAAGCGCGGTAAATGTGAGCGGGCATGGACAAATCGTCATTTTCCGGCCTGATGTGATGCCTCAAGGTTACGTCTTCGATGCCACGCGGGAATTTCCACTGCCTTGCCAGCCAAGCTCCGGCCTCGCAATGGTCCAGATCGAACAGAGCCCGCTCGGTCGCCAGCAGATCGAACTGGTTCTCCTGAGCCACCACCAGCATGCTGGCATACTCATTTGGGTAATTGACCATCAAGCCGAACAGGCCGATGTCATGCAGGATTCCAGCCGTATAGGCGATATCTGCTTGTGCCGGCGTTGCCGACTTTTCGGCAAGGATCGCCGTCGTTAAGCTATGACGCCAGCAGCGCCGCAGCGGCGCCAAGTTCAATGCCGAGCGCAGATACGACCCAATACAGAGCGCCAAGGCGAGCGACTTGATTTGATCGAGCCCCAGCAGCATCACCGCCTGCCGGAGGCTCGACACTTCAGAGGACAGTCCGTAGAGAGCCGAGTTGGCGCGCCGTAGCATCTCGGCGCTGAAGCTCGCATCGGATCGCAATAGCCCCGCTAGTTTATTGACGTCGACATTCGGGTCGGATGCAAGCTGCAACAACTTTGTTGCTATGGAAGGAAAGGCCGGAAGCTCGCGCAGAGCCCAATACCGTTCGGCTAGCTCTCCTGGAGTTGATTCCTTTGACGGGACGACTAAAGCAGGCATTGTATGAGTTCTCGACGGGGTTCATCCCCAGCAACGCATATCGACCCACGTACTGAAGTTCGTCGTCGATAATTCCCTTACTACCCTCCTTGCAAAGGATCTATCTTAAGGAGACATGGTCGTATTGGCGTCCGCTTCGCCGCGCCGTGCCGAAATCCTGCGCGCGGCCGGCATCCCGTTCACAGTCCGTCCGGCTACCATCGAGGAGATTCGCGATTGGGACGAGACCCCGGAGTCCTATGTGCGCCGGCTGGCTAGGTCAAAGGCAGAGGCAATTTCCTTCCATTCCGAGGAGTTGGTTCTGGCGGCGGACACCACCGTTGCCGTGGATGGATCGGTCCTCGAAAAGCCAGGAGACGCCGCCGACGCGCGCCGTATGCTGTCGATGCTGCAGGGCCGCTGGCACGAGGTTTTGACTGGGATCTGTCTCCTCAACCGGGCGCGGCATATCGCCGACTGCGAAACCACGCGAGTCCGGTTCGCATCCCTATCTCCCCAGGAGATCGACGATTACGTTGCCACCGGCGAACCCATGGACAAAGCCGGCGCGTACGCCATCCAAGGAGCCGCCTCGCGATTTGTCGATCGCATAGAAGGGTGCTACTTCAACGTCGTCGGCCTGCCGGTGGCTCTGGTCTGGAAGCACCTCAAAAGCTTCGAGCCATCAATATCGCGCGGTTAGCCTGCCTCTAACCGGTTTCCTGGCTCGAACGCCGGGCCGAGGAATTTGCTGTGAGCCGCACCTGGCCCGGGCACTTGCGCGCTGCATCCCGACTCCACGTCTGGCTCATGCAAAATTCCACGAGCGGCTACGGTTTTTCTTCGACTGGCAGAGCCCCAGCAGGCGTGAAGGTCACCCGTCGTCTCATGGTATCGCTCCAGGCACTCTGGACCTGTTCCGGGAGAGTCGGCAGCATGTACTCGACCATGGCGCGAATATCCGCCACTACCTTCGGATACCGCTGCGAACAATCATAGGTTTCTTCGGGGTCATTCTCCAGGTTATAGAGCTCTGGCTTAGCCAAAGGCAGATTGGCCGATCCACCTGCAGGGTCCGGACCCCACGCGTTCTTGTTAAAGCGGGACAGATGCAGCTTCCACGGACCTACACGGGCACATTGAAGGTGCCAAAGGGTGAAATAGAGGAATGCCTGTCGTTCCAGTTCGGTTTTTTCGCCGCTCAGTAGCGGCCAGATGTCCATCCCATCCAGCGGCTGTGCAGGTAGCGCTGCATTCGACGCGCGCGCCAGGGTTGGCAGGAAGTCCATATTGGTTGCCATCGCGCGACATACTGAACCGGGCTCGATTTTCCCGGGAAGCCTGGCAAGAAATGGCACCCTCATTCCGCCCTCGAAGGTTTCGCCCTTCCTCCCGCGAAACCGGCCACGGCTTCCCTGATACCAGGGTCCGTTGTCGCTCGTAAACAGCACCAGGGTGTTTTCGGCCAGCCCGTTCTCGTCCAGTGCCCGCAGAACTTCCCCGACGCTCCAGTCCATTTCCTCGACTACGTCGCCATAGGCACCCAGTTCCGAACCGCCTCGGAATTTTACCGAAGCCAGCAGGGGAATGTGGGGAGAGGTATGCGCAAAGTAAAGGAAAAACGGGGATTCTTTAGAACGCTGGATGAAACTGACAGCCTGCTCCGTATATCGAACGGTGATGGATTCGAGGTTCGCTGTCTCTTCCACTACATCCGTGCCCCGCATCAGCGGCAGCGGCCACATGTCGTTGCTATACGGAATTCCGAAGTACTCGTCAAAGCCCCGGTTGGTGGGCATGAATTCACGCCGCGATCCGAGGTGCCACTTCCCAACACACATGGTGCGGTATCCGGCCGTCTTGAGCATCTGAGCCACTGTCGTTTCGGAGGCCGGAAGACCATTTGTATCAAAAGGTTGAAGAACGCCGGCGACTCCAGTGCGAACCGGATATCTCCCGGTCATCAACGCGGCCCGGGAAGGCGAACACACCGAACTCGTGGCATAGAAATCCGTGAAACGCATGCCCTCAGAGGCCAGACGATCGATGTTTGGCGTTCGGATTCGAGAGCCGTAGCAGCCTACGTCCCCGTATCCGAGATCATCGGCGTTGATCAGAACAATGTTAGGTGACTGGTTGAAGGCACGAATTGTTGGCGTGGCCAGCGCCACAGCGGCAGCAAGAAATTTGCGTCGATTCATTCCATCCTGGCGCGTACGCCAAGATCACAAGCCGACTTGGGCTCTGGGCTCCTGACGCCCGCCTACCCTCTCTTAACGAACATTATACACATTTCTCATCCGGAAAGAACGGTAAATGTATGTGCTCGTCTGAAGAGAGAAGACGGGGTTGCCCTCGGGATCGACTTCGAGTGCAACTGCCGTTTGGCCGGGAAGGAACCCGACATCGAAATGATAGTTCCCGTTGGAGAGCTTTTGCGCCGAGCCAAGCGCCCCGGCATATCCCCCTAAGTCGGCGTTCAGTAGTAGCTTAGCCGTGCGGTTGGTTTCGTCTAGCTGAATCAACTGGCCGCGGCTCCTCGCTTCCGGATCCTCCTGGCGCCTGGTGTTGCCGTTATCGAACACCAGCAGAACGGAAGGATCGTCTGAGGGATAGGCGGCATCGTGTTGATGGGAGAACCACGGATACGGATCGGTGGAGTCGATCTGGAAGTCGCCGTGCTTACCCAATCGCCACAGGATCCCGCCGCCTCCCCGACCGTTGTTGTAGTCGATCTTGACCACCCAGTCAAAGTGCCGGATGGAAACCACGAGGTTCCCATCCGGTGACTCCTGAACGGAATTGCTGTGCATCCAGTCGTTGGCAACCGGCGCTTTGAAGAGTGGAGCGCAGGCAACGGGCTGGCACTTCTCACCCAGAACCGCCGGCTCCGAAGGATGGAAATACTCGAATCCATCCCAGGCCCAAACCACTTTGAGATCGCGGTCGAGCACGACGATCGCATCGCCGACCACGTTCACGGGTCCGGGTCCTTGGACATCGGTAAGGATCTCCTCTACGCTCGCAAGCACCAGAAGCTTACCGTCTTTGAGGCGGGCCGCTTCGTGATGGAACGATCCGATGGTGCGTTTGCCCATCGCCTCGAGTTGTTCATTGATTCGGGCTGCGTTCGTCTCCTGGACCGTGATGCCGGCAAGATCGAATTCACGAACTGTCTGGTAGGATTCATCGCGCACCGGGTCCTGGATGATGCCGATGAAGGATCCACCGGATACGGGCCGAGTGAGCTGCGAGATGTATTCGGGGTAATACCAGACGAGATTTCCTTCCAAGTCCGTGGCGAAGACGGTCGAGTTGATCGGACCGTGAAGCAGGGTCTGCTCAGTGAGCCTTTTCGGATCGCCCACGCCCGCTGTCACCGCCGGAAGTTGTACCTCGACGTCGGGCATTTCCAGCTTGAGCACCGGCCCTTGCTCGAAATCGGAAGCAGTTTCCACAACGTGCTGGACCGTATATTCTGTGCTCTTTCGCAGACCCGCCAGATAGAAGTTCATGCTGGTTCCGGGTTGGCATACCTTGGAGGGCGTAGACTGCGTCAGGCCCTCGGGCCCGGCAAACTCGACACGCATCCGTCCCCCGGAGGAACAAGGCGGAGCACTGTAAAGAAAAACGAGGGGATTCCCTGTTGAGTTGAGTACCGGCTCGTCTCCTTTGACCCGCGACTGCATTTGAAAGGGGACGATGGAAGCCACAGATTCTCCGGTTCTCTTGTGAAGCGCCGTAACTTCAATTTCGTAAAGACCTTCGCGCTCCGCGGCGGTCCACTCCAGGTAGGAAAATGGACCGAAATCGACGATTGTGGAAGGCTCCTCCCCCATGCGCCGCACTCGATACCTGTACCACACAACATCCTCGCCGGCCCCGCTGACGAAGGCCTCCAACTTCACTCGCTCACCCACAAACGCGGGCGAGCGGCGCGACGTTGTGACCGTCATAGAGATTCCGGCCGCCAGTGGGGCGACACTGGCTGTTGAGATGAGAAGGGCAAACACAGAATTCAGGCATCGTTTGTTCATGGGAACAACCTCCTTGGTGGACGCGTTAAAGAACTGCGTTTGCTAAAGCAATTTTTGGGCCGCGAGACAAGCGCTTGAACGATAAGACTCAGAAAAGGGTTTGCACGTTACAAAAATTACCAATTGGATTATTTTAGTTATCCAAGCGGAGACGATGCACCGTTAGCGTTCCCCCCAGAGCCTGCTGCAAGCGCGCCACGGCCCTATTCCAATCGAGACGGGCCACCAGCGACCGCCGCAACGAATCCGTATACTCATTTTGCCTCGTCAGCACGAAGAAATTGGTCGATTCACCCGCTTGAAACAATCGCGTTTCCGATTCGAGCTTCTCCTTCGCCGCCCTCGCGCTGGCATCGGCCGCCAGAATTCGCTGGCGCGCCGTCTGGATTGCTTGCACGGCGTTGCGGACCTGGGCCGCAACCGCCTGCTCGACCCGCGTCTTTTCCAATTCCAACCGGCGACCGGCGATCACTGTTTGAGACAGCAGAGCCTGGGCCGCCCGGTTCCGCGTGTTCCAATCCATTGCCAGCCCCACCTGGAAGGATTGATAGTTCCCGCCGAAAAGGTTCGATAGGGCGGAACCGTATCCACCCAGCAATCCTGGCGGGGCAGAACCGAAGGTAGGCGGGGACAGCGGCGCCAGCCCCGCCCGTGCCGACAGCTCATTCAATCGCTGCGCGGTAGCGGCATTGCTCTGGCTGAAGGGGTTGTTGTCGGAGGGGGCCTGCGTCCCGGCGAGGCCTGAATTTGTGTAGTTGGCCACAAGATTGACCTGCGGTTTGATCTGATCCTCCGCCAGCGCCTTTTCCACGCTGTTGCTCTGGCGCCTCAGTTCGACTCCCTGCAACTCAGGCCGCTGCCGGACCGCGACTGCCACGGCCTGCCGCAAATCGTCGGATGGCGGTGGATCGAGCGCGCGCTCGTCGGTGGGGACGATCCCGTCGCTCCAGAGCCCGTCGTCCCGATGCGGCGCCACTAGCGTCTTTAAAGCGTTCTCGGCCTCCGTCCACACGCCAATACTCGCATAGTAGGTGTCGCGCCTGCGTTCGAGCTCGGCTTCGGCCGCCGAAAGCTCCACGGGCGCCAACGTGCCGCTTTCGATCATGCGCGTGTTCCGGGCTAGCTGCTCCTGGGCCCACTCGACACCGTCGGCCTTGACCTTCACATCCTGCCGCGCGGCGACTAGGTCCCAATACGCCAACTCCGTTCGAGTCACTATGTCGATCACTTTCAGCTCGAGATCCGATCGGGAAATTTCGATCTGCTTGCTGCGAATGCGCAACTCGGCGCGGTCGCGATCGATCTGCCGGTTCCGCAATAACGGTTGCTGGAACGACACCAGAAACTGCGTCGTCAGCGTGGGATTCAACCCCACAAACGGATTGTTCGTGGTCTGCCGCCCGTTGAGAAATTCAGCTTGAAGCGAGGATCCGTGCGACGGCAACTTCTGTAGAAATGAAAAATTCTGGTTGTGAAAATTCTCCGAGAGCTTCCCTTGCGCTCCGAACAGGATCGAGCTCGTGGGCGTATTCCTGCGCTCGACTAACGGCTGCCAGCGGAAAATGCCATCGAACGCTCCCTGTGCTGCCTTCAAGCCCTGCTCGGCGGTCGCCACCGACGTCCGCTCGATTTCCAATTCGAGGTTGTTCTTCAGCGCAGCCTCGATCGCCTGCGAGAGCGTGAGCTTCTTTTCCACGACACCGACGCCTACGCGTGCCGGTTCCTGCGTCGCGGCCAGAGCCGGCACCACTGCGAGGATTGAAATTAATGCAATTCTTGTTCTCATATAAAGCCTATTGATTGGGGCAGGCCCTTGGCCTGCGGCGGCCTCTCAGGCCGCTCTGGCCGGCTTAAGCCGGCTGGCAAGCCGGAGGCTTGCCCCACGAATCTTTCCCCAGATCCGCGCATGGGCAAGGTCGTCGAACAGCGAATATGCTACCGGCGTCACCAGCAGCGTCAGCAGCAGGCACAGTGTCTGGCCGCCGATCACCGCGATAGCCACTGTTCTTCTGCTACCAGATCCGGCGCCTCCGCCTAGCGCCAGCGGGATCATTCCGGCCACGAGTGCAGCCGTTGTCATTAAGATGGGACGCAAACGATCTTCACAACCTTTCAGAATTGCCTCGAGCCGGGGCACGCCTTCGGCCCGCAATGACTTGATATGGTCGATCTGCAAAATTGAATTCTTCTTCACGATTCCGAACAGCACCATTACCCCGACTGAGCTGTAGATGATCGAGAAGTTTTCGCGCGCGAGCATCAGCGAAATCAGCGCGAACGGAACGGACAGCGGCAAGCTCAACAGTATGGTCACCGGATCGATGAAGCTTTCAAACTGCGCTGCCAATACCATGTACATCAGCACCAGCGAAAGCAGGAACGACAGCGCGTAGTTGGTCATTGCCCGCCCAAACTCTTTGGTCCTTCCAATGGTGCCGGTACGGTACTCGGGCGGCATTCTCAACTCGTCGACTGTTCGGTTGAGGATCTCCAGGACGTTTGAAAGCGACTGTGGCGGCGCGATGTTAGCCATCATCAGCACCTGCCGCTGCCGGTTGTACCGCGCGATCTGCGCCGGCCCAGTCGATTCGTTGATGCGCGCTACATTAGCCAGCGGAACGTTGCCTTGAGTCGAGGGCACGTAGAGACGGTACAGCCCAGTGAGTGAGTTCCGATACTCCTTATTGACGCGCAGCATCACGTCATAGCGATCGTCACCTTCACGATACGTGGTCGCCTGCTCGTCGCCTGCCACAAATGTTCGCAGCGCGGTGGCGATCGAGTTCACGTTCACGCCCAGATCCGCGGCCCGGTCGCGGTTGATCGATACCCGAAACTCCGGCTTGCCCGGTTCATAGTTGCTGTCCAAGTCGACGAGTCCAGGGACTTCCGCCAGCTTCTTCCGAATGGCGCGGGCGTAGCGGTCCAACTGATTCAGGTCGGGACCTTGGATAAAGAACATCAACTCACGGTTGTCAGCTCCGGCGATGATGGAAGGCAACTGCACGCCGATGGTCGCGTCGCGAAACCTCTTCAATCGTTCGCGCGCCATGATCATCAACTGGTCCTGTGTCTCTTTTCGAGATTGAGGCTTGACCAGCTCTACCACCACGGAGCCGCGGTCCACCTGCTTCCGTAGATCCGCGCCGATTACGGTCAACAGGTTCCTTACGCCCGGCAACTGGCGCAGCTCGCCTTCCACCTGCTTCATCACGGCGTCCGTTCCTTCGATCGAGGATCCCGGCGCGAGCTTGACCGTGACTTCAAACTCGCTCTGATCGTCAGTGGGCAGGAACGACTTTCCGATCCCCATGAATAATGGAACCGAGGAGAACATCACCAGCAGGCAGAGCGCAACGATGACCCACCGGTGATTCATCGACCAGCGCAGCAGGCCCCGGTAAGGGCTGGTCATCATGCGAAACAACCATGTGTCCTTCGTCTTTTCGCCGGGTGTGTGCCGAAGGAACCGAGAACACAACATCGGCGTCAATGTAAAGCTCACCAGCAGGCTCACCATGATGGCGAATGCAGCCGTATAGCCGAACGAGGACATGAACCGCCCCACAATCCCCTGCATCATCGCCATCGGCAGAAAGATAATCACCAGCGATAACGTAGTCGCCATCACCGCCAGTCCGATGTCGCGCGTCCCTTGGATCGCGGCATCGATCGGTCCAAGGTTTTTCTCCTCCATGAACCGGAAGATGTTTTCGAGCACCACGATCGCGTCGTCGATGACAATACCCACCACCAACGTCAAGCCGAGCATCGTGATCTGGTTCAGCGTGAATCCCATCCAGTTCATGAGTGTGTAGGTGGAGATGATCGAGGTGGGAATCGCCACCGCGGCGATTAAGGTCGACCGCCAGTTCCTGATAAACACGAGCACGATGATCCCGGCCAACACACCGCCCAGCACCAGGTGCTCCTGCACCGCTTTGAACGCCTCCGAAATGAACTCGGACTGGTCCCGCGCATAGGCAACGCGAAGGTCCCGCGGCAACAACGCTTGTAACTCGTTCACGCGGTCCTTGATGTTCTGGATCACCTGAAGCGTGTTCGTTCCGGCCTGCTTGCGGACCTCGAGTACCACCGCCGGAACATTATCGAGACGCGCCAGCGACCGTACTTCCTCCACTCCATCCACCACATTGGCTATATCGCTGATCCGCACGGGCGATCCACTCTGACTCGTCACGATCACGCGGCTGAAGTCCGCTGGCCGCTCGACACGGCCCAGGGTACGGAGCGACACTTCCCGCGATCCCTGGTCCACGCGCCCGCCTGGAATCTCGACGTTCTGCGCCGCCAGCGCCGCGCGTACCTGGTCCACCGTGAGGTTGCGCGCCAGCATCTTGTCGACGTCAAGCTCGATCTGGATCTGGCGCCGGCGGTCGCCCACAAACCGGATCTGGCCGACGCCCGCGAGCGACTCCAGATTCTTCTTCAACCGGTCGTCCACCATCTTGGTAAGCTCGCGCAAATCGCGCGGAGCCGATATCACGATGTTGAGAATGGGGGAGGCGTCCGTTGCAATGCGATCGATGACCGGAGGGTCTGCGTCATTCGGCAACTGGCTGAGAATCTGATTGACCTTGTCGCGAACTTCCTGCGCAGCCACGTCCGGATCCTTCTCCAGCACGAACTGGATGCTGACGATCGAGACGCCCTCCGCGGAGAGGGAGTTCAAATCGTCGATCCCGCTGATGGTATTCACCGCTTCCTCGATCCGCTTGGTGACCTGCGACTCCACCTCCTCCGGAGCTGCGCCCCGTAGTGTCGTATTCACCGTGACAATCGGGAACTCCACTTTGGGAAAAAAGTCCACCCCCAGCTTGCGGTATGCGTCCAGCCCCATCACCACCAGGAACAGGGTCAGCATTGTGGCGAAGACAGGCCGCCGGATGCAGATTTGCGCCAGTTTTTGCATCGCTACTTCCTCCGCACCTCGGCTCCGTCTGTCAACTGGTGCTGTTGCTCCAACGCTATTGCGTCGCCGGGCTTCACCGTCTCACCCGGCACCTCCACCCAATCCTCACCCGTCTGGCCGGGTGTGAACCGGATTTCCCGAGCTCGGCTACCGTCCACCACGAACAGCTTCGTCAAGCCAGCTACAGTGTAGACGGCCTGCTTTGGGACGGTGACGATGGGCGCGTTCCGCTCAATCGTCACTTTCACCTGCACGAACATTTGTGGACGTAACCGTTCGTCCGCCCTGGTGAGCCGCGCCTCAGCTATGAGGGACCGGTTCCGCGGATCGAGCGACGGATTCAATTCGCGAATCACCGCCGTGAATACCGGTCCGGGAATCGCGTCCGCTGTGAACGAGATCGCGTCCCCGACGTGCACCATCGCCGCGCCTGCCTCCGGGATCGACACCCGAACCCGCAGCGGCCACGACTTCACCAGCGTCACAATCGGCACGTTTTCTTTGATGTACTGCCACGGCGCGACGTGCCTTTCCGAAACAATTCCATCGAAGGGTGCTCGTATCGTGGCATCCGCCAGACGTTTCTCGGCCAACCGCTTGTCGGCGCGCAGAGCCTGAATATTGGCTAACTGCGTCTTCAAGTCGTATTCCGCGGCTTCGATCGCTGCGCGCCGCGTCTCCATCGTCTTCTCCAGCTCGTAGAACCGCTCCTTGGCGACATCGCCGGATTGCACCAGCTTCTTTGCGCTCTCATATTTTGATCGGGCGTCTTCGTACTGCGCCCGTGCCTGCCTAATCGCGGGCGTGTCGACGGCGGCGCTTTCCTCCTGATCCGGCCCCAGTCCGATCCGGGCCAGCGCCTGTGCCAGCGAGGCGCTGCTCCGCTCGAGTTGCAAATGGAACTCGCGCTTGTCGAGCTCTGCCACGACGTCACCTTTGCGGACGGCCTGGCCAAAGTCAGGACGAATCTGCCCCAAGCGACCGGCGACTTCCGACGATACAGCCGCGGTTTCATCGGGAGCGAGGGAACCAACTACGTCGATCGATCGGTCCACTCTCCGTACTTCCACCATGCCAACCCGCACCGCAATCGGTTCCGGCTTGGCTGCCGCAGCAGCCGATTGAGCTTTTTGATCCGACTGGCGCGAGCAGCTTGCGAGTATCAGGATTACCGCGACAACCGATAGGCGCCTCCATGCTGACTCCTGACTCCTGGCTTCTGACTCCTTGAACCTCATGCCATGATTCCTCGCAAGAATAAGTCCACTGCTGTATTAATGATTTGCTCGCGGCTCGCCGCGAGATCTCCCGGCCTCAAGATTGAGAAGATGAGTCCGTGATGCGCCACCATACCGGCAAACGAACGAGCCGCTACATAAGGATCCACTGGCCTGAAAACGGCCGACTCCACCTGCCTGCGAACGTGCCCCGTCACCGTTTCGTAGAACACCGTGATCTGCCGCTCGTAAAATAGCTGCGCCAGCTCGCTGCCCTCCAGGTGCGCGAACATGATCAGCCGTGGATAGCGCGGATCCGCGACGTGCCAGTCCAAAATCATATGCGCCAGCCGCGTGAAGTACGCGCGGTTGTCCCCCGCTTCGCTGAACTTCTCGAGATCCTCCAGCACCCCCAAGTTCGATTCCGCCATCCGCGATTCGAGGATGGCATCGTAGAGCACCCGCTTGGTTTCGAAATGCTGGTACAATACCGGCTCGGTTACGCCGACGGCGCTGGCGAGTTGCTTCGTCGTCGTTCCACGGAAACCGAACTTGGAAAAAAGCTCGATGGCGGCTTCTACAATCGCAGCGCGGCGAAGGGAGCCAGTGAGTTTAGGCTTGGTGAGTGCGTTTCCCATTAGTGTGCACTAATATAGCACACGCTAATTTAGTGGATGCTAAGGCTCTGATGCAAAGACGTCCGAATGCCGAGGGCCGCGCCGAAGACCTACAAATTCTTAACGGATCAGAGCCATAGGTGGTCTGCTATGCAACTAGGCTCCGGTGCAAAGACGCCCGAATGCCGAGGATGATGGGATAGATGCAGCGATTTGCTCCCCTGGGCGAGCTTTTCAAGGGTCGCCATTTCGACCAGGCGATCGTGGTGTTGTGCGTACGCTGGTATCTGAGTTTCAAACTCAGCTATCGCGATCTGGTGGCGATGACGGCCGAGTGCGGCATCGATCTCGCCCACACCACGATCTTGCGCGCACGCAGAATAACACGCACTTCTCCCAGGCACGGGCAAAGGGGACATTTCTACTTTGCCTTGACAGCACAATTCGTGGCACAATTCGTGGCCTTGACGCGGGTGGATCAAGAGAGTATGCTGGCCGCGAGTCTCGTTCGTAAATGTCGTAAGTTGATCTGAGCGCGCATCCAGAGGGCAGTACGCGTGTGCCGCCTAATAAGAGGAGATATTCTATGGCTGAATTCAGTCTGAAGGTGAACGGGCGTTCTCACAAAGTCGACGTGGATCCCGAAACTCCACTGCTATTTGTCTTGATGGAGGATCTTCGGCTGAACGGGCCGAAGTTCGGTTGCGGCCTGTCCCAGTGTGGCTCCTGCACCGTACTCCTCGATGGCGAGCCGATTCGCTCCTGCCAGTTCCCGACGTCGGATGCAGCGGGGCTGGACATACTCACAATCGAAGGACTCGGCACAACCGAGAATCCCCACCCGATCCAAACCGCATTTATCGAAGAACAAGCCGTGCAGTGTGGCTTCTGCATCAGCGGAATCATGTTGTACGGTAAGACGTACATCGACAAGAACCCGAATGCGACGCGCGAGCAGATCATCGACTCCCTCAACGGCTTGCTCTGCCGCTGCTACACGCACACCCGGATGATTCGAGCGCTGGAGCGCTACGCAAGGGGGTTGAGAGCATGAAACCGCGAAAGTCAGTCAACTCAGGGGAACAGCCTCCTATGACGCCAGACGCACTTTCCGCACTGGAAAGAGCTGGGTTCTCGCGCCGCGGTTTCCTGAAAGGCGCGGGCGCTCTGATCGTAGGCTACAGCGCCGGTGGCGGCGGGATGATTCAGGCACAGAACTCCGGGCCCCCATATCCGGCCGTCCCCTTGAACCAGGTCGATTCCTGGGTTGTCATCGGGCGGGATGAGCGAATCACCGTCTACTCTGGCAAGTGCGAGTTCGGGCAGGGCTTTAGCACTGTTCAATACCAGTTGATCGCCGAAGAGCTGAGTGTGCCGTTCGATCGCATCAGTCTGATCTTTTGCGATACCGCGCGCACGCCTGATCAGGGCGTGACTTCGGGCAGCCAGTCCCACTTCGCCGAGTTCGGTCCCAACGGGTTGCGCCAAGCCCTGGCCACGGCGCGGGCGGCGCTGTTCCAGAAGGCGTCGGAACGGCTCAACGTTCCGATGGATGAGTTGACGGTTCAGGACGGCATGATCTCGGTAACGGCGGATCCGGCGAAGCAGGTGAGTTACGGAAGCCTGGTCGCGGGAGGGCGGTTCAATCTCACGCTGGATGCCAGAGCTCAGCCCAAGAATCCGGCAGAGTACAGGATTCTTGGAGACTCGGTGTGGCGCCATGACCTTCCGGAAAAGGTAACCGGACAATTCGAGTACGTTCAGAATGTGCGCGTTCCCGGGATGCTGCACGGCAAGGCCGTGCGTCCGCCCGTTGTCGGCGCGAAGGTAGTGAGTGTCGATCAGAACTCGGTGCGCGGACTTTCGGGTAATGTCCGGGTAGTGGTCAAGAACGACTTTGTCGGTGTGGTTGCCGACAAGGAATGGCAGGCCATCAAAGCAGCACAGACGCTCAGGGTCACCTGGTCCCAAGGTGTCACCCTGCCAAACCAGGACGAGTTTTACGACTACATGCGCAGGCAGCCCACCCGGGACGCTTATGTCGTGCGCGCTCCTGACGTGGACGACATGCTCAAGCAGGCAAAGAGCGTGGTAAGCGCCACGTATCTTCACCCGTATCAAATGCACGGGTCGCTAGCCAGCTCCTGCGCGGTCGCCGATGTAAAGGGGACAGGCGCGAGCGGCACTGCGACCATTTGGTCGGCCACACAGGGCGTTTATCCCCAACGCGACAGCGTGGCGGTGGTGATCGGGATCCCGCGGGAGAACATCCGCGTGATATTCGTCGAGGGCTCCGGATGCTACGGAATCAACGGCGCGGACACGGTTTCCTACGACGCGGCTTTGCTGTCGCAAGCGGTGGGCAAGCCGGTGCGCGTGCAGCTCACGCGCAGGGACGAGATGGTGGCGGGCGAGAATTACGGACCCGCCTATGTCAGCGATCTTAAGGCGGGCGTGGACGACAGAGGCCAGATCATCGCCTGGGATTACGAAGCCTGGACGCTCTCAAAGGGCGGCCGCCCGAATGCGAATAACCCCGGCAACATTATCACCGGCGCGCTTGTCGGACTGCCAACGCCGCCGATTGTGCCTGCCGCCGGTAACTCACCCAACAACTTCAACAACGGCGGCAATGCTGCCTCGTCCTATGGAGCCGGTTGCGTCGGCGCAACCTGCAGTGGCACGGGGACCATTCGCAGCGAACGTGCATTAACCCATACGATCCAGTCGCCCTTCTATACCGGCCCTCTGCGATCTCCTAACAGGCTTCAGAATACCTTCGCCCATGAGAGTTTCATGGACGAAGTCGCGGCATCGGTGAAAGCCGACCCGGTGGAGTATCGCCTGCGTCATCTGAGTGATGCTCGCCTCATTGACGTCGTGAACGCGGCGGCCCAGGCTGCCAACTGGGAAACGCGGCCATCGCCAAAGCCCGGAAACAGCCGGACTGGTGTTGTCTCGGGCCGCGGCATCGCCTGTGTGCTCTATGAGGGCGACAACGGATATTGTGCCTTGGTCGCAGAAGTAGAGGTCGATCAGGCATCGGGAATAATCACCGTCAAGCGCCTTGTCGCCAGTCAGGATTCCGGTCCTATTTCCAACCCGGATGGTATGCGGAATCAGATGGAAGGCGGCGCGCTACAGGGGATGAGCCGCGCTCTTCGGGAGGAAGTGCGGTGGAATGACGAGCGAATTATCTCAGCCGACTGGCGAACCTACAACATTGCTCGCTTTGGCGAGTACCTCCCCATCGTGGAGACTGTACTAGTCAACCGGTTAGACGTTCCTCAGATGGGCGCCGGGGAATGCACAATCACCGTTGTTGCGGCCGCTATCGGCAACGCGGTCTACGATGCCACGGGGGGCCGCCTGCGCCAGGTTCCGTTTACAACCGCGCGCGTCCTGGCAGCTCTAAGAGCTAGGCCGTCTTAGATTTCAAAGTGCATCGTCCGAGTGTAGAATGAGGATTCGATGCGCACTGTACTTCTGTTTGGGACGATTTGTGTTGCTCTCCATGCCCAGCAACCCACTCTCGCCGTAGTCGAAAAGATCGCCGGGGCCGTGGGCTTTTACTCGGCCACTGGCCAACGGATCGCTGGCGTCAAGGTCGGCACCCACCCTCACGAGATCATCTACTCTCCCGACAAGCGCTATTTGTACGTCACCAACAACGGCATCTTGTGGATGGAATACGCCGGCGAAGGTGGCAACACGATCTCGGTGATCGACGCCAAGACTCGCCAATCGGCCGGTGTGATCGATCTGGGTAACCACCGCCGTCCGCATGGCATGGACATCGATCCGAAGACCGGTCGCCTGGTGGTAACCACGGAGAACCCCGATGGCCTTTTGCTCGTCGACACCAAGACCCGTAAGGTGCTCCGCAAGTACGACGTCAAAGGCGAAGATCCGCACATGGTCACCCTCGACGCTAACGCCGAATGGGCCTATGTCAGCAATTCCACGACAAACACCATCGCCGCCATTCACCTGGAATCCGGCAACGTCAAGCTCATTCCTTCGGACAAACGGCCGCAAGGTGGTGTGCTATCTCGCGATGGAAAGCTGATCTTCATTACCAACGCGGACGGCAACTCGATCTCCATCATCGATCCCGCCAAACAAACCCGCATCGGCGCCATCCCGACCGGCCGCAGTCCGGGACGGGTCGCGCAGACCCCCGATCGAAAAACGCTGGTCTATTGCCTCGGCCAGGGCGAGGCGGTTGGTTTTGCCGATATCGCGACACGGCAGCAGACAGGGATTATCCCGTTAGGAGGCCGTCCCCTCTCGCTAACCATGTCGGCCGATGGCAAGCTCGCCTACGCCGGTGTGCAAGACCAAGATAAGGTCTATGTGATCTCCGTTGCCGAACGAAAAATTCTGCGCGTCATCCAGACTCCAAAGGGTTCGGGTCCCGATCCAGCTCTTCCTCTTTGAGCGATGGTCACTAAAACCGAACGCTTCCGCTGTCCTGGTTGCACCGCGGACATGTCCTTCGACCCTCAATCAGGCGCCCTGAAATGTCCATACTGCGGCGCAGCGCAGGCGATTTCGCGCTCGGTGAACGCCCGGGTCGCCGAACAGCCGTATGAGGAGTACGCATCGGACGGCGCCCAGAGGCTGCTAAAACTCTCCGACGCTGCGGTGGAAGTAACTTGCTCCGGCTGTGGCGCCACCGTCGAGTTTGAGCCCAAGGAAGTCACCGCCACATGCCCCTTCTGCACCGCCAACTTCGTCTCTCAACCGAAGGCCGCCGACCCGCTCATTGCACCGAACGGTGTGCTTCCCTTCTCGCTCACCAAGCAGCAAGCCACTCAGAGCGTGCGCCAATGGCTTGCCAGCCGGTGGTTCGCGCCGTCGCAACTGAAACACGTCGCGCGGCCCGAAGGAATTCATGGAGTCTATCTCCCGTTCTGGACCTATGACGCACAGGCTTACTCGACCTACGGCGGCCAGCGAGGCGATTATTATTACGAAACAATCCAGGTCGTCGAACGGGATGCGCAAGGCCGCGACGTCGTCCGGCAACAGCAGGTTCGCCGCACGCGATGGACTTCTGTTTCGGGCTCTGTTGAAAACTCTTTCGACGACGTGCTCGTCCCAGCCACCCGCTCTGTCAAGCGCGGTCGCCTACAGCAACTCGAGCCATGGGACCTCGAAAAACTAGATCCTTACGAACCCGCCTTCCTCACTGGTTTCCGTGCCCAGCGCTATCAGGTGACCCTTACCGACGGCTTCACCGAAGCGCAACAGATGATGACAATGTCGATTGAGAATTCCATCCGCGATGACATCGGCGGGGACGAGCAGCAGATTGATGACGTCGACACGCAATGGTCTGGACTCAGCTTCAAGCACTTGATGCTGCCGGTCTGGATTGGCGCCTACAAGTTCCGCGCCAAGGTATATCAGGTCACCGTCAACGCCCGCACGGGTGAAGTGCAAGGCGAACGGCCGTACAGCGCCGCCAAGATCGCCCTGCTGGTGCTGGCGATTGTCATCGTCGTGATCATCGTGATGAACCTTTCGGAGTAGTACGCGTAAAATAGTTAGACCAGACCATAAGGTAGCCAGCGTCCAGAAGGCAGGTTCGTTCCATGACTGAATTCTGGAGAGGATGGATAGGCCGTCTGCTTGGGAATCGCTTTCGACTGTCGCAACTACTTCACGCAACAGAGTCGAGTGCAGTCTTCGTGGCCGAAGACGAGAAAGATGACGAAAAGGAGACGGACCGGCTGGCGGTCAAGCTGCTGCGCGCGGACGGTTCGGCAACCGATAGGCAGTTGGATACCTGGGAGGCGGCGAAGCGCCTGTCGCATCCGCATCTCGCGAAGCTGTTCCATGCCGGAAGCTCGGAATTTGGAGGAGTCCAAATCATCTATGCGGTCATGGAGCTAGCGGAGGAGAACCTGGGACATGTTCTTCCCGAGCGGCCGCTGACCGGGCAGGAGGCGTGGCAGATGCTGGACCCGGTCGTCCAGGCGCTTCGCTATCTTCACGAAAACGGCTGGACTCATGGGGGTGTGAAGCCGGCCAACGTTCTCGCGACGGCGGACGTGATCAGGCTGCCGCTGGACGGGGTGAAGCGCACAGGCAGCCCTGTCGGAGCGCCGGCGACAACGCCTTACGATCCGCCCGAATACGTCGACGGTAGTTTTCATCCCGCAGGGGATGTTTGGGCGCTGGGGGTGACCCTGGTGGAGGCCTTGACGCAGTACCCTCCTCGATGGGGACCTCAATGGGCGTTGCCAAGGATTCCCGACGAGTTTTCGGTGCTCGTGCGGGGGTGTCTGCGTAAAGAACCCGCCGAGAGGGTGACGCTGGAGCAAGTCGAAGATCTTCTGCCCGGCCGGCCGGCACGCCGGGAGACGAAGGCGCCGACCGCCAAGGCGGCCGTGGTCGCAGCCACCATCGCCGTGCTGGGAGTCTCAGCCGCTATCCTCGCGCCAAAAGTCATGAGCCGAAACACTGCTCCCGCGACCGTGCTGGAAAAGATTCCGAAAGCCCCGGCTGTGACAGCGTCCGAGGTGGCTCCGAATCAAGCGCCACTGGTCAAACAGGTTTTGCCGCGCGTCTCGGAAACGGCGAGAAGGACGCTTCGCGGAACCGTACGAGTGCGTGTGACGGCATTCGTGAACAAGAAGGGCTCCGTGACCCGGGTCGAATATCTGGACAAGGGGCCGAGTGGCTATTTTGCAGGCGCCGCATTGCAGGCGGCACGCCGATGGGAATTCCTGCCCGCCATAGTAGACGGGAAGCCCATGGACAGCGTTTGGCTCCTTACCTTCGAGTTCACATCGCAGGGGACCACGATGCTTCCCGCGCGGTTCAAACCGTAAGGCGAGGACTACTTCTTGCCATGCTTGGGCCGCGGATCTTTCACGAATCCGTCACGATTCGGCATCTTCACCTTTGGCAGAGTCCCCGCATTCATCGCGTCGCCCGCGCCGATGATCCCGTTCAGATGCAGAATGTACGCCGTCACCGCGTAAACTTGATGATCGGTCAAAGTCCCGGGATCCTTGTACGGCATCGCGCGACGCACATAGTCGAAGAGTGTGGTCGCATACGGCCAATAGCTCCCCACCGTCTTCACGGGCTTAGCCGTGTTCAGAGTGCCTTGTCCCCCAACTAGCGCCACCTCATCACCACCCTTTGCGTTCTCGCCGTGACAGCGCTGGCAGCGCTTTGCGTATACTTCCTTGCCTTCCGCCGCAGTTCCCGATCCAGGCGGCAACTCCCTTCCCTCTGGGCCAACAGATATGTCCCATGCCTTCATCTCTTCGGCCGACGGTGCGCGTCCGGCTTTGTACTTCTGCGCGAACAGACACGCCGCGCACAGCATGACCCCGAACACGCTATGCGTCTGCATTCTTCACACTCCCGTCCGCCGCGACGCGCCATGGCTTTTGGACGTTGCAGTGATAGTTTGAATTCTTCCCGCGGGCCGCGAGCAGGGCCTCCTGCGTCGGCTGCACGTAGCCGGAGTCGTCGGTACACCGCGAAACGATCACCGCTTCTTTGCCGTCCCAATTCCACGCATATCGGAACCGCGTAAAGGCTGCGCGATACACTGGCTCTTGCAAGGCGGCGACCTGCCAAGCTTTCCCACCATCGGCCGACACTTCCACGCGGGCAACCTTCCCACGGCCCGACCACGCCAGTCCGGTCACTTCATGGAACCCCGGTCCCGCGAGTTTCTGCCCGCCTGACGGATAAGTGATCACTGACTTGGCATCCATCGCCCACGTGAAGACCCACGCTTTACCGTCCGGCATCAACTCGGTGTACTTCGACGTTTCGTCCTTCGTGTAATAAGGCGTGTCTGTCACTTTGATCCGGCGCAGCCACTTCACGTTAATATTGCCTTCCCACCCAGGCACTACTAGCCGCAGCGGATAGCCTTGCTCGGGACGCAGCGCTTCTCCGTTCTGTCCATATGCAACGAGGATGTCGTCAAGCGCCTTCTCAATCGGGAGCGACCGCGACATCTTGCAGGCATCCGCGCCTTCCGCCACCAGCCACTTGGCGGTCGTCAGCAAGCCGGCCTCTTCAAGCAGCAGCTTCAACGGGACGCCGGTCCATTCGGCGCAGCTTGCCAATCCATGGCTGATCTGGACATTCGGCGCGGTCTTTGGACCCCACTCGCTGCCGCCGTTGCCGGAGCATTCGAGGAAATAGATTCGCGAAACCGACGGCAGCCGCTTGATCTCGTCTACAGTCAATAGGAGCGGCCGTTCCACGAGACCGTGAATCATCAGGCGGTGGTGCGTTGGGTCGATCGCCGGGATCCCCGCGTGATGACGCTCGAAGTGCAGCGAGTTGGGAGTGATAATCCCGTACGTATCGGCAAGCGGGGTCCGCGAGCTGGCCGTGCCCGGTGTTTTCGTGTCGGGGACGAGCCGGGACGTTTTCTCGAACTCGGCACGTTCGCCGTAGCGGCTGACGGGCTTCCCGATCTGTCCCGGACCTTCGTCTTCGGCGGTGAGTGTCGTATTTTGTTTCGTGGAGCAAGCGGTTAGCGCGCCTCCCAGCGCGGCTCCGAATCTTAGAAACCTCCGTCGATTGCCGGTGCCTTTCATAGCTGTCAATGCTAACACGGGCTTTGTTGTATACTCCACCCAATCAGGAGGTAACGTGAATGCGAATCGCCGTTGCGACCTTCTTGTTCGCGCCTGTTCTGCTTTACGCCCAAGCCGGCCAGCGACTCTTTCTCGAGCATTGCGCTCCGTGTCATGGCGCGGGCGGCCACGATGGCTTCGCCGCCAATCTTGCTGTGCCGCGATTACCGCACGCTCCCGATGACAAGGCGCTCGCCAATCTGGTCAAGAACGGATTTCCTGGCACCGACATGACGCCCGCGTTCGGCATCACCGATAACGAGGTGCGCCAGATCGTAACCTATGTCCGCTCGCTGGGCCGGGCGCCTGCCCAGAAAGTGCCCGGCAACGCCAGGCGCGGTGAACAACTCTACGCGGGTAAAGGCAACTGCGCCTCCTGCCACATGCTCCGTGGCTCTGGTGGAAGACAAGGTCCCGATCTCTCGGAAATCGGCGCACGCCGCGGCGTTTCGCACCTGCGCCAGTCGCTCACCGATCCCGAAGCCGCCCTCCCGCACGACTTCCTGCTCGTGCATATCACCACGGCACAGGGCCGCAACCTCACCGGCATCCGCCTGAATGAAGATTCCTTCTCAATCCAGCTCCGCGACCTCGACGGCGGACTCCACTCCTTTTCCAAGACAAGTCTTTCAGCCGTTCGCAAGGATTTCGGTAAGACCACTATGCCGAGCTACAAATCCTTCTCCGCCGCTGAGCTGGACGACATCGTATCCTTTCTCGTCACACTGCGAGGTGACCTGTGAACGACCTACGCCTTCTGACTCCTCTCCTCTGTCTCCTGACGCCTGGCCTGGCGCAAGTTTCCTATGATCGGATCCTCAACGCATCCGATCGCGAACCCGGCAACTGGCTCACCTATTCGGGGAACCTGCAAGGGCACCGCTACTCGAAGCTCGACCAGATCAACCGCTCGAACGCCGCTTCGATCCGCCCGCTTTGGGTCTATCAAATCGACCGCCGCGACAAGTTCGAGACCACGCCGCTCGTGGCTGATAACATCATGTACGCGAGTGAGCCGCCGTCCAATGTCACGGCGATCGATACGCGAACCGGCCGGGTCCTGTGGGCCTACAAACGGCCGATTGCGGAAGGTATGCCGGTGTGCTGCGGCTACGTGAATCGCGGCGTGGCAATGCTCGACGAGAAAGTGTTCGTCGGCACCGTGGATGGGCACCTGGTTGCACTTGATTCCAAGACCGGCAATGTCATATGGGACACCGAGGTTGCCCAATGGAAGGCCGGCTATTCAGTAACGGTCGCGCCGCTGGCCTTCAAGGACAAGGTTGTCGTGGGCGTCGCCGGCGGCGAGTTCGGGGTGCGCGGATTCATCGATGCCTATTTCGCCTCGACGGGGAAACGCGCCTGGCGATTCTGGACCATCCCCGCCAAGGGCGAGCCCGGTAACGAGACGTGGGAAGGCGAGTCATGGAAGACTGGCGCTGCCACCACGTGGACCACGGGCGCCTATGATCCGGCATCCAACACGGTCTTCTGGGGGACCGGCAACCCCGGACCCGACTGGCACGGGGACAAGCGCAAGGGCGACAACCTGTATTCGGATTGCGTAGTCGCTCTCGATGGCGATTCAGGACAGCGCAAGTGGCACTTCCAGTTCACCCCGCACGACGTGCACGACTGGGATTCGACGCAGGTCCCTGTGCTGGTGGATCGGCCCTTCCGTGGCCAGCAGCGGAAGCTCCTGCTGTTCGCCAATCGCAACGCATTCTTCTATGTGTTGGACCGCGACAACGGCAAATTCCTGTTGGGGAAACCGTTCGCTAAGCAGACTTGGGCCAAAGGACTCGACGATAGCGGCCGCCCGATTCGCGTTCCCGGCACATCGCCCACCAAGGAAGGCGTGCTCGTGTATCCGAGCGTGCCCGGCGCCACCAACTACTTCAGTCCCAGCTACAGCCCGGCGACCGGTCTGCTCTACGTCGCCGCACGCGACGAGGGCGCTCTCTACTTCACGGAAGACAAACCATGGGAGGAAGGCAAGTGGTTTCTCGGCGGGCGGTGGATCTTCAAACCAGGCGAGGAGCGGCACGGCGCCGTGCGCGCCATAGATCCAGAAACCGGAAATATCAAATGGGAATTCCCTATGCACACGGCGCCTTGGGCGGGCGTGCTGTCCACGGCCGGAGGTGTCGTATTCGGCGGCTCCGATGAAGGGCACTTCTTCGCGCTCGACGATTCCACCGGCAAGTTGCTTTGGCGATTCCTCACGGGCGGTAGGGTCCTCTCGAGCCCCGTGACGTTCCTAAGCGAGGGCAAGCAGCGCGTCGCGATCGCCGCCGGTCACGACATTTTCGTGTTCGGGATACAGGAATAGCTATCCATCACCTCACTCGTAACACCAACGGATTGATGGGTGGTTCTTCGGGCGTGCTCGGATTCACAACGCGGAGTGTTAGCTCGACGGCGTTTTCGAGTAGCGCGTTGGGGATGGTTCGAATGTCAAAATCCCGGAGAGGAGTTTGATTTTCCGGGAGCGTCTCTTTTTCTGAAGCCTCTGCGCCAGTAGGTAAAGAGGCGATATCAGGAGAAAAGTGGCCGACAGCAGTTTTCGAGAATTCCGGCAAGACATGTTTTCCCTCTCCGCGTAACTTGCCAAACTCAAATAATCATAGCGGAAGAGCCTTCGACGTTCAAAAACTATATTTTGTTTCCCGAAAATAATTTCGCCGGTTCTCAGAAATGTAATCTCAACCCCTTGTGAATTCGCGACGGATCAACGCGAGCTGCAATGCTATTCCTGAGACAGTGATCGACGACACCACGCTGGGATATACTGTGCTTCGCGGGAGGCTTCAGAAAGAAATGTCTTGCAGCGTACGTGTACTGTTCTTCACATTGTGCGCGGGGTGCGTCTGGGCCCAAACCGCATCCGTGACCGGGCGCATCACCGATTCTTCGGGCGCCGTCATTCCCGGGGCGAAGATCACGCTGGTCGCGACGGGTACCGGCGCGCGAGCCACAATCGAGTCGAATGCGGAAGGGTACTATACCGTCCCTTCCCTCGCACCGGGAACCTATAACCTCGCGGTGGAGAAGCAAGGCTTTCGCCCGGTTGTACAATCGGGGCTCCAGTTGATCGTGCAGCAGGTCGCGCGCCTCGATGTGAAACTGGAAGTCGGCGCGGTCGTGGAGACGGTGGAAGTCTCTGCCAAGGCTATGCTGCTCGACAGCGAGAGTTCGACGCTCGGGCAAGTGATTCAAAGCCGCCAGATCGTTGAACTGCCCTTGCTCGGCCGCAATCCGTACGCATTGGCGATGTTGGTGGCGGGTGTGCGCCCCGCGGCGGGCGTCAATGACGTCGTCGTCAACCAGATCACGACGTCCTCATACTCCATCAACGGTTTGCGCGGTAATGCCAACGAGTTCTTGCTCGACGGCGCTCCCAACAGCGCCCCGTCACAGAACCAGCCGGTGATTCACGCGAGTGTCGATTTGGTCCAGGAGTTCAAGGTGGAAACCAACGCCTTCAGCGCCGAGTATGGCCGTGCCGCGGGAGGCGTGTTCAACGTGGTCACCAAGTCAGGCACCAACAGTCTTCACGGCGCCGCCTATGAGTTTCTCCGCAACACTTCGCTCAACGCGAACAACTGGTTCGCCAATCGCGGTGGGCAGCCGCGGCCGCCGTTCCGCTTTAACCAGTTCGGCGGTGCGTTCGGCGGCCCGGTGTATATCCCGAAGCTCTACGATGGCCGCAATCGTACCTTCTTCTTTGTTGGCGCAGAGCTGGTGCGCTTCGTTGAAGGCGTAACCTTCACCGGCACGATGCCCAGCGCGGCGCAGCGGGACGGGGACTTCAGCGCCACCTTGAACGCCAATGGAGCGCCCATCCAAATCTATGATCCGGCGACCACGCGCCGCAATCCTGCCGGCACCGCATTCGTGCGCGATCTATTTCCCGGAAACCGAATTCCGGCCAACCGGTTCGACCCCGTCGCGCGAGCCATGATGGCTTACGTGCCCGCGCCGAACGCAGGCAGCCGGGCCGGAGAGGCCGTGAACAACTTCTCCCGCACCGACGGCAACCGAACGGACAAAGACACCTTCAGCGCGCGCCTCGATCACCATTTCAGCGATCGCAACCGCCTGTTTGGCCGCTATTCCTATGACAATGCGCCGATCGACCGCGCAGTACCCTACGGCAAAGAGAACATCGCCTCGCCCGGTACGGGGTTCCAAATCTTCGAGCGGCGCAACGGAGTGGTGGAAGACTTGCACACTTTCCGGCCGAACCTGACCGGCACGTTTCGCTATTCGTTCACGCGTTTGGGGAATCGCCGCCGTCCTTTCAGCGATGGTTTTGATCTGACCAGGCTGGGCTTTTCCCCTGCCATGGCCGCGGCTGCCAGCGACCTTCGCGTCTTTCCCAGAATCACGGTGACCGGCTTTGGTATCGCCAACAGCCTGTTGGGAGCCACCGATATCATCCGCTTGGGAAACGATGTGCATGCCTGGCAGGGCAACTTCAATTACGGCTTGTCGCGACACACAGTGAAGAGCGGCTTCGAGTATCGCGTCATCCGCTTCAATAATCTCCAGACCGCGGTCGACGCCCTCGGGTTCAGCTATGCCCCGGACTGGACGCAGGGGCCGAATCCGGCGCAATCGACGGCGACCGCCGGGTTCCCGCTGGCTTCCTTCCTGCTAGGACTCGGCAATGGGTCCTATACCAGCATCCCGGCGGTGGCGCAGCAAAGTATCTACCACGCGCTGTTCGTGCAGGACGACTGGAAAATCACGCCGAACCTCACATTGAATCTTGGTCTGCGCTACGACTACGAGTCGCCCCGGCAGGATCGTTACAACCAGCTTTCGAATTTCGATTATGATGCGGTCGTGCCCCTGCGCGCACCTGGGTTGCAGTTGCGCGGCGCGTTGAGCTTCCCGGGCACGGGTGGTCTTTCGCGCCTCCAGGCCGAGCCCGATCGCAACAACTTTGCGCCGCGGGTAGGCTTCGCTTACAAGATGGGCGCAAAGACCGTGGTTCGCAGCGGCGGCGGATTGTTTTTTGCATCCAACACTGGGATCGGCACAGGCTCGGCTGTGTTCGGCGTCAGCGGCTTCGAAGCGAGCACGTCGATGGTGACCAGCTTGGATGGCGTTACCCCGCTCAATTATCTGCGCGACCCATTCCCGACGGGTATAAACAGGGTAACGGGAAGCTCGCTCGGCCCCGCGACGCTCCTCGGACAGAACATCGCCTTCTTCGATCGAGGCAACCGCATTCCATATAGCCAGCAATGGAACCTGAATATCCAGCGCGAGCTCGGCTGGGGCATGTTGTTCGATGTGGGTTACGCCGGCAGCCATGGGCTGAAGTTCCCGCAGACCCGTACCATGAACCAACTCCCCGACTCGGCCCTGGCTCTCGGTTCCGAGCTCCGAACGCTGGTGCCCAATCCGTTCGCCGCGCAGATCACGACGGGACCGCTCGCACAAAGTACGGTGTCGCGCGCTCAGTTGCTGCGGCCTTATCCCCACTTCGGCAACGTTTCCTCCAACCTGGCCACCTGGGCGAACTCGGTGTATCACGCGCTACAAGCCAAATTCGAAAAGCGAACCAGCCACGGCTTGACCTTTCTGGCCTCCTACACGTTTTCCAAGTTGATGGATTATGCCACCGGCACATGGAATGGCGAGGAACTGGGCGGAGGCGGTATTCAAAACTGGAACAATTTACGGGACGAGAGATCCATCGCCGAGCTGGATCAGAAACACCGGTTCATCGTCAACGCCGTCTACGAGCTGCCATTCGCGAAAAACGCCCGCGGCTTCCGGGGCGCGGTGGCGGCGGGTTGGGAAATCGGCGCGATCTACTCCGCCTTCAGCGGCGGACCTCTCGGTACTGGCGCCGCCACCAATAATACCTTCTCGCAGGGCGGGGGCCAGCGCCCTAACTGGACCGGGGTGAATCCGCGGCTGGATAATCCCACGCCCGACCGCTGGTTCGACACAGCGCAGTTTTCCAATCCACCGGCATACACATTCGGCAACGCGGCGCGAACCCTGTCCGGCAACCGCACCGACGGCACCGCTCAAATTGATATGACCTTGAGCAAGACCACACGGCTGGCGGAGAAGCTCTCGTCGCAATTCCGCGCCGAGTGCTTCAATCTGACCAACACACCGCGCTTTGGGCCGGCCAACATCGCGCTTGGCAACCGGGCGTTCGGGTCTGTCAGCACGCAGGGAAACCTTTCGCGGATCGTCCAGTTCGCGCTGAAGCTCAACTTCTGATATTAGGGCCGACTATGCGACCCGCGATCTTCCTCGTCGCTTCCTTACTAGCGTCTGGCGCGGACTTTCCATGGTCCACAACCACACCGGAACAGGCCGGCTTCCGGAGGCAGGCGCTTGACGCATGGAAAGACGATCTGGCCGTGCGAAAAACCACGGGACTTGTTTTGGTGCGCGACGGCAAGATCGTCTACGAATGGTACGCGATGGGCTGGGACGCCAACCGCAAACACTACACCGCTTCGACGGCCAAAATGCTGGTGGGTGGTATGTCTTTGCTGGTTGCCATGCAGGATGGCCGCATTAGTCCGGATGATGCCGCCGCGAAGTACATCGTACGTTGGCGGAACGATCCACGGAAGTCGAAGATCACCATACGGCATCTGGCAACACACACTTCCGGCATCCAGGACGCGAACCAGGAAGGCGTGCCTCACGAAAAACTCCCCGGCTGGATGGGATTGTTTTGGAAACGGGAACCAGACCCCTTCTCGATTTCGCTGGACCAAGCGCCCGTGCTATTCGATCCGGGGACGCGGTATCACTATTCGAATCCCGGAATGGCTGCCCTCGCCTATGCCGTCACGGCGAGTCTTCGAGGCGCACCGCAACAGGATCTCCGTTCGCTGCTCCACGATCGTGTTTATGAACGCATCGGCATTCCCGGCGATCATTGGTCAATGGGTTACGGCCGCGCATACGAGCTGGATAGTATGCAACTTTACGCCAATTGGGGCGGTGGAAATTTTACGGCCCGCGCCATGGTTCGCGTGGGACAGTTGCTGGCTCAGCACGGAGTATGGAACGGCCGGCCGATTCTGGATGCGCAACGGCTCGCGCGGGCAACGGCCTACGCGCGCATGCCCAAGCCTGACCGAAAGGCCGGCGAGCGTGATCCTGCCTCGGGTCTGGGTTTCTACACCAATGAAGATGGAGCCTGGCCCGCCGTTCCGCGTGATGCCATTGCCGCATCGGGCGCTGGGAATCAGTTCCTGGTTGCAGTGCCCTCTCTGAATCTGGTTTGTGTGCGCCAAGGCGAGGAAATCAGCGATCGAAAACGTCCTGGGGATCACTACCGCGCGGTTTACGAATTCGTCCTGGAGCCTCTCCTGAATTCACTGGATCACAAGCCTCCGTATCCACCGAGCCAAATAATTCGCAGTGTTTCCTTCGCCCCAGAGTCCAACGTCATCCGCAAAGCGATCGACAGCGACAACTGGCCGATCACATGGGGGGAGGACGATTCGCTCTACACTTCCTACGGCGATGGGCGAGGGTTCGAGCCCTATATCGAGCCGAAACTTAGCCTGGGATATGCCCGTATTACAGGCCGTCCCGATCAGTTCGAGGCGGTCAACATTCGATCAGAGTCGGGCGAGCGGAGCGGAGACGGCGCTGCGGGCGCCAAGTCGAGCGGGATGGTGATGATCGGCGGCGTGCTTTACCAATTGGTCAGGAATGTCGGCAATTCGCAACTGATGTGGTCGGAGGATCGCGGTCGCACTTGGCAGTGGGGTTTCAAGTTCGAAACGAGTTTCGCTTCTCCTTCTTTCATAAACTACGGCCGAAACTACGGCGGCGCTCCGGATGATTACGTATACGTCTATTCACAGGATGGTCCGAGCGCCTACGAGCCGAGCAATCAGATTGTTCTGGCCCGTGTTCCCAAGGCGCGTATTCGAGACCGGCAAGCCTACCAATTCTTCGTCCGCTTGGATTCGGGCGGACGTCCGGTCTGGGCCAGCGGCATCGCGAGCCGGGGCCCGGTATTCAGTAATCCCGGCCGATGCGAGCGCACAGATGCCGTCTTTCATCCAGTGTTGAAACGATATCTGCTCGCCGTGAGTTTCAATCATCGCGGCGCATGGGGAATTTTCGATGCGCCGAATCCATGGGGTCCCTGGACTACTACGTTCCATACCAATGACTGGGGGCTCGGCTCGACGCACGGGTACCGGTTGCCGTCGAAATGGATCTCGGCCGATGGACGCTCGATGACTTTGGTCTTTTCCGGACGCAGAGGCCCCGGGCTGCACTACGATGCTTTCTGCGCACGTCAGATGACAATGGACTTCGGGCGATGAGCGCCAGGCTCTTGATAATCTGAAAGAGACGGTATGCGCTTCCACGTCCAACCGCTTCAGGAATTCCTCGTCCGTCCCGCCATCCCGGATGCGTTTCCCCGTCTGCCGGAACTCGCCTACAACGTGCTTTGGTCCTGGGATCGGACGATGCGAGCGCTCTTCCGTCGCTTAGACGCGCAACTGTGGCTCTCGACTGGCCGCAATCCGATCTTGATGCTGAGCCAGTTGCCTGCCCATGTTCTTGAGAAGGCCGCCGGGGACCCGCGTCATGTCTCCCTCTACCGGCGCGCCTGCGAGCGGCTGGATCAATACCTCGAGCGCTACAATGCCACCCCGAAGGAAGGATTGATTGCCTACTTCTGCATGGAGTTTGGCGTAGTGCAATGCCTCCCCGTGTATTCCGGCGGCCTTGGAATCCTGGCCGGCGATCACTTGAAAGCGGCGAGCGATCTTGGCCTTCCCCTCACCGCGGTCGGTTTGCTGTATCAGCAAGGCTATTTCCGGCAGGCGCTGAATCCGGATGGCTGGCAGCTCGAACGGTATCCGCTCAACGATTTCTACACGCTTCCGATTAATCCCGTCCGCACGGCGGATCATAAGATTCTCATTGTTTCCGTGGATTTCCCGGCCGGCCCGTTGTTCATCAAAGTGTGGCAGATGAATGTCGGCGGGATTCAACTCTACCTGCTCGACACCAACATCCCCGAGAACGCGAACGCCGAATACCGTGCGATCACCGATCAGCTTTACGGCGGCGATTTGGTCAAGCGGTTACGGCAGGAAATCGTCCTCGGAATCGGTGGGCTGCGCGCGCTCAAAGCCATGGGCGTCGAGCCGACTGTCTACCACATGAATGAGGGCCACTCCTCTTTCCTGGCGCTCGAGCGCATCCGGCTGCTGATGCAGGATGGCAAGCTGACCTTCGCGCAGGCTCTCGACGCTTCGGCCTCGAACAATGTTTTCACCTCCCACACGTGCGTGCCCGCCGGGTTCGACCTGTACGAACCGCCTTTGATTCAGGAATATTTCCAGCGGTACTGTGAGCAAGCTGGGATTCCCTTTGACGCCTTCTTGTCGCTCGGCCGTGATCCGCGACCGGACGCGCCACACACCTTCAACATGGCGGTGGCGGCTCTGAATGCCTCCTCTTATCGCAACGCCGTCAGCCGTTTCCACCAGGACATCTCCCAGGAAATGTTCCAGCACATGTGGCCCCAGCTTCCTACGTGGGAAGTGCCGATCACGTCCGTCACTAACGGCGTTCACATGCAGTCTTGGGTCAACGGCGATCTGGCCTCTCTCTACTCGCAGTATCTCCAGCCGGATTGGGACGAGCACCAGTCCAATCGCGAGATGTGGCAAATGGTCAGTGAAATCCCGGATTCGGAGCTGTGGGAAGCGCACCGCCGCAGAAAGCGGCGCCTGATTCAGTTCGTCCGCGCGCGCGCCACGGCCGCCGCCCGGGATCGCAAGGCTGCCTCGACCGAGGTCCGGAGGTTAGCCGAAGCGCTGGACCCCGACGCTCTGACCATCGGCTTCGCACGCCGGTTCGCCACCTACAAGCGGGCGACGCTATTGTTTACAGATGCCGAGCGGCTCCGGCGGATTCTTCTGAATCCCGAGCGCCCGGTGCAGATTCTGATCGCGGGAAAAGCGCATCCAAAGGATCATCCAGGCAAGAATCTGATCCGGGAGATCTACAATCTCTCCCGCGATCCGGAACTGTCGCGCCGGATTCTGTTTGTCGAGGATTATTCGATCGAAGCGGCCCGCGAGCTGGTGGCAGGGGTCGATCTTTGGCTCAACAATCCCCGCCGAGGGGAGGAAGCCTGCGGAACCAGCGGCATGAAAGCAGGCATTAACGGCGTTTTGAATCTCTCCATTTTCGATGGCTGGTTCGATGAGGGCTACGAAGACTCGGGAGGCTGGGCTATCGGAGACCGGCTCGCTTACTCCCAGGACCAGGATGATATTCACGCCACGGCTATCTACTCGATGCTTGAAAATGAAATCGTCCCTATCTTCTACACTCGCGACCGCGGAATCCCCATCGAATGGATGCGCCGCGTCAAGCATTGCCTCACCCATCTCAGTCCTCAGTTCAACTGTGCCCGCATGGTGAGTGAGTACAACGAACTTCTGTATCTTCCCGCCCACCGGGCCTGGTCGCGCGTTACTAGCAATGATTTCGAGAGCGTTCGCGAGCGCGCGGTCTGGCTGCAAAAAGTCCGCGAATCCTGGGAGCACGTTCGCTTTGTCGACGCCGGGCCCGCCCTGACTGCACCGGTCCGCAGCGGGCAACCGATCCCGATTCGCGCCGCCATCGATCTAGCGGGACTGACGCCGGACGATGTTGTTGTGGAAGCCGTGATCGGCCGAGTCGGTCCGGAAGGCCACCTGGAAGATACAACCGTCGTCACAATGACCGCGAGCAAGGTGGTGTGTGGCCATCACGTGTTTGAGCGGCAGTTCGTTCCGGACCAAAGTGGCAAGCTCGGCTACTCTTTGCGCCTTTCACCTAACCATTCCGACGACCCCCTCACCCGTCCCTGTAACGCCCTGATGAGGTGGGCTAGTGTCTCCTGAGCGGCGCAGGTGGAGCAAGTTAAAGCGTGCTCCACCTTGTGTTCGGCTGCACAGCGAAATGTACGCTGCGCTACCCTGATAGCTTGAATACGGCCGCAGCCAAGCACCAACTTCGTCCGGAGCGCACAACCACCACGAGCTCCGCGCGCCCCGGACTTCGGACCACATCCTCAGGCCTGCTGCCGGTCGAGATTCTCGAAAAGGCAGTGAACCGATTGGGTTGGCTGGCCCTCGTCTACGCCTCAACCTGGGTTATTCTTCACTTTGTCTATCGCGGAACCAACACCAGCCCGCAGCTCCTGAAGTACCTTCCGTTTCAAATGCTTTTCACTGCCATCGGCGTGCCCTTAGGTGGAGCCGTCTGCGCCCTGGCCTGGAGCAAGAAACTGCCCGCTTCGCTGATGGTGGATATCGGACTTCTATTTGAGGTCCTCGGCGCGCTCGTGATCAGTCTCGCTGAGAATATCTATCCCCTCGAGACGAATGTATTGATTCGGGGGCATTCAGCAATCGCCATCTGGGTGGTGTTCTTTTGCCTCGTCGTGCCCACATCCTTTGGAAAGGCTTTGCTTGCGGCTTTTGCGACCGCTTGCATGGGTCCCCTTGGCATGGCCATCAACATCGTAGCGATGGGAGCTCCGAACCCAACGCCGGGCCAATGGGTCGTGCTGTACATCACACCGTTTCTCATGGCCTTTGCGTCGGTGGCTCTCTCGCGCTACGTGTACGACCTCGGCGCTAACGTGAACCGGCAAAGAGATCTCGGGAGCTATGAGCTCATCGAGCCGATCGGGCAAGGCGGCATGGGCGAGGTCTGGCGGGCACGCCATCGTTTGCTGGTGCGGGACGCTGCCATCAAACTTATCCGCCCGGAGGCGCTCGTCGGAGATTCGCCGGAAGAGATCGCCGCCGCAAGGAAGAGGTTTGAGCGGGAAGCCCAGGCCACTGCGGGTCTGCATTCGCCGCACACAGTGGCGATTCACGATTACGGAATCGCCGAGGATGGCTCGTTCTACTATGTGATGGAGCTGCTCGACGGCTTGGATCTCGAAGCTTTCGTCGATCGCTTCGGTCCGGTACCCGCCCCGCGCGTGACCTCGATTCTGCGTCAAGTCTGCGATTCGCTCGCGGAAGCGCATGCCGCGGGCCTCACACATCGCGATATCAAGCCGCGGAACATCTTCCTTTGCCGGCTCGGCGTCAACTTCGACTTCGTTAAAGTTCTCGATTTCGGACTCGTGAAGATGAAAGGTGCCACCGATCAGAGCCTGACGCGCGACGGCGTCGCCACCGGTACTCCAGCGTACATGTCACCGGAGATGGCGTTGGGACATTACGAAGTCGACGCGCGCACCGACCTCTATGCGCTCGGATGCGTGGCCTATTGGCTGCTGACGGGCCACCTGGTGTTCGAAGCTCCCAATGCCTTGAGCATGGCGCTCGAGCATGTTCAGTCCAAGCCGATTCCACCCTCCCAACGCACGGAACTTGACATTCCCCCGGCGCTCGAGTCTTTGATCCTGCAGTGCCTCGAGAAGGATCCGGCGCACCGGCCCCAGACTGCCCGCCAACTCGCGCGAGCCCTGGATGCCGTTGGCCAGACTGGTTCCTGGACGCAGGATCAGGCTGAAGAATGGTGGCACATCAACATGCCCGCCAGCCAGCAGACCATCACCACACGGCGTTGACGAATGGAATAGCATGGTATCCATGCTGCGAGTCCTTAGCTTTTCCTTCCTCGTCTGCTTCTGTGCCTCCGCCCAGGTTTCCTCCACGATGGTTGGTCATGAATTCCGGCAGGACGATCTTCCCTCGATCGCTGCCGCTCCCGATGGATCCCTGTGGGTTGCTTGGCTTTCCTGGGATGGCAATCGCGATGATGTAGCGATCCGGCATTACGCCGACGGTAAGTGGGGGAACTTACAGTGGGTGAGCAATACGAGCGGTGACAGTTGGCTCCCGCAGGTCGGAGTGGATGCGCAGAATCGTGTGTGGGTGGTTTGGTCCCAGATGGCGGATGGAAACTGGGACTTGTTCGCGCGCCGCTTCGATCCCTCAAAACAGGAGTGGGAGCCGATGGAACGGCTGACAAACGACCCAATGCCGGATGTGAATCCGCGGCTTGCTTCGGACACAAAGGGACGGCTTGCGCTGGTCTGGCAAGGATTCCGGAACAAGAATTCCAATATCTTCTTGAAGACGCTCAATAGCGATAAGTGGTCCGCCGATGTGCGCGTGACAAATCGCGCCGTTAATGACTGGGAGCCGTCGGTAGCGATCGCGCCGAACGGCGATCTGTGGGTCGCCTACGACTCATACAAGGGTGGCAACTATGACGTGTTTCTCTCCCGCGTTTCCGGCGGAGCCGTGCAAGGCGCCGAGATTACGGTCGCGGCGACGCCGCGGTTTGAATCCCGTGCCACGGTGGCGGTGGATACCGGGAATCGCGTGTGGGTGGCATGGGAGGCTGGGATGCCGCACTGGGGCAAGGATCAGGGCTACATCATGCGCGATAAGCGCTGGGGCGCTGTCTTGGGCGCGGCCCGGGAACCTCGAGTGCGTGTTTACGATGGCAGCAATTGGCGTGATCCGATGGGATCGCTTGCGGGCGCTTTTAAAGCGGGACAGTTCACCTATCAGCCGCACATATTTTCCGATGGGCGTGGTTCGGTGTGGGTGGCGGCCAAGACACGCGTAAATTCGCAATCAGCGGTTCCTGGCGGCCCCCCGGTGCGCGGTTTCTGGGAGTATCATCTTTCTCGCTACACGGGACAGGGTTGGAGTAATGCCACTGCGATTCCCGATAGTCAGGGACGGTCCTCCACACGCATCAGCGCCACCCTGGATAAGGACTCCGCTCTTTGGTGCACCTGGTCCACAGACAGACGGCGTCCCAAGATGGTGCATTCACCAACGCGCCAGGAGGTATTCGCGGGCAAGATCGCCGCAACCGCCGGCAGCATCAGTCCCATGTGGGGTACGGCGCCCGCCGACAGCATCAGCATCCCGATGAACATGCACACCGATGAAGCTGCTGATTTGAAAGCGATTCGCGACTACACCGTGAGGATCGGCGGCAAGGATCACCACATCGTGCGCGGAGATTTTCACCGTCACACCGAACTCTCCTGGGACGGCGGAGGCGGGGCGGATGGCTCGTTGCAGGATTTTTACCGCTACATGATCGATGCGGCGTCAATGGATTTCGGCGCTTCCACCGATCACCAGGGCGGCGCATGGCCTTACTGGTGGTGGTACACGCTGAAGATGACCGACATGTATCACGTGCCGGGAACGTATGTGCCGATTTACGGCTATGAGCGGTCGGCGGTATTCCCCAACGGCCATCGCAACATGTTCTTCGTGCGGCGCTCGGATGCCAAGATAACGCCATTCCATATGCGCGAAGGCTTTCAGAATTTCTTCCTCGGCCAGAGTCTGATGGGCGACGAGCCCGGCATCGGATCGGGCGATCTGGTGGCGAACGATACAAAGCTTCTGTACGAAGAGATCCGCAAGCGCAATGCGATCGCGATTTCCCACACGTCAGGCACCCGCATGGGGACCGATTGGCGCGACAACGATCCGGACCTTGAGCCTGTCGTCGAGATCTTTCAGGGCGCGCGGACGAATTACGAGAAGCTAGGCTCGCCGTATGTCGTCGAGGAGTCGCGCGACGCAGCCCACATGAAGCAGGCAGGCTATCAACCCGAGGGTATGGTCAACAATGCCTGGGCCAAGGGATACAAGCTGGGTATCGTGACTTCCTCCGATCATGGATCGACGCACATCTCCTATGCGCTGGTCTATACAGATAATCCGACGCGGCAGGGAATTCTCGACGGCATCCGCAAGCGCCACACCTATGGCGCCACCGACAACATCATTCTCGATGTGCGCATGGGCAATCACTTCATGGGCGACGAATTTCCACTGAATAAGTCTCTGCCGATTCGGGTAAAGGCGCGGGGAACGAAGGCAGTGTCGCGCCTCGAAGTGATCAAGGACAGTAATGTGATCTATACCGCGGAACCGAAGATGCAAAACGTGTCCTTCGAGTTCACGGACAAAGGGGATGTCGCAGGCCGGCATTACTACTACATCAGGCTGCTGCAGGAGGACGGAATGATCGCGTGGTCGAGTCCGTTTTTCGTGAACTACAAGTGACCATCAGAGGTCCCAGAGCCCGGGACGGGCGGTACTGTTCGTTGTGGTGGGGCGCTGTTGTTTATACGTCGCGCACGCAGCGAAAGCTGATGTTCGTAGTTGCGCTGTCGGGTGTATTGGAGGTGCGAGCGGCGACACGGTAGCGGTTACAGTACGACCGGTGACAGAGATACGATCCGCCTTTCATCACGCGATTGGTACCGTTCGGCGGCCCGACGGGATTAATGCGAGTACCGGTGACGTGATAGCCAGGATGAAACCAGTCGCTACACCACTCCCAGGCGTTGCCGGTGATCGTGTAGAGGCCATAGTTGTTCGGAGGAAATGCGTCGACCGGAGCCGGGGCGGAGTAACCGTCCTCGGCCAGGTCAACGTTAGGGAATTCGCCCTGCCAGATGTTACACAGGTGCTTGCCTCCGGGAGTTAGTTCATCGCCCCACGGGTAGGTCTTCTGTTCGAGGCCGCCGCGGGCGGCGTATTCCCATTCGGCTTCGGTCGGCAGGCGTTTGCCGGCCCAGTCGCAGTAGGCGGCGGCGTCGTTCCACGAAATGTGCGCGGCGGGGTAATGGAGGCGCTGATCGATCGACGTATCCGGACCTTCGGGGTGCTTCCAGAATGAGCCGTTGACTTTGCACCACCAGCGCGTGCCAGGCGCTGTCTGATCGACGAGCTCGCTGTAACGCTCCTTGGGGATGTGTCCTTGGAATACGAACGACCATCCGAAGCGTTCGGACTCAGTGAGGTATCCGGTTGCGTTAATGAACTCGCTGAACTGTTCGTTGGTGACAGGGCGCGCGTCGATGTAGAAGGGATCGAGAGTGACTTCGCGGATGGGGCCTTCGCCGTCGAGCGGGAATCCTTCTTCGTCGTCGGTACCCATGAAGAAGCGGCCGCCATCGAGCTTCACCATGTTCGCGGTGGAGCCTTGGCTAGCCCGTTTCCGTTCGGCGGAGGCTTGCTGCGACTGAGCTAGCGCTCCGGCGCGCTGCTTGCTGGGAACGCAGCACGGGTGCGGGCGTCCGGCCTCGGCGAAAAGCTTGTACTCCGGCTTCATGCCTCTTCTTCCACCTTCGCGGATGCGATCAGACGGTCGAGGTATTGCTCGACGGTCTTCTGCCGCTTTTGTTGAAGGAGAAGCCCGGCGATCTCGTCCTTCACTTCCTGAAGAGATCGCTGTCCCGCAGCCCGCCGTTCGATGAGCCTGGCGATATGGAATCCGAATTGTGTCCGAAAGATTTCACTCGTTTGACCGGGCTGCAGAGCGAATACGATCTCGTCAAATTCGTCGACCATCTGGCCACGCGGAAAGAATCCGAGATCCCCGCCGCGGCCGGGACAGTCGGAGTATTGGTCGGCGAGCGCCGCGAAGTCGCCGCCATTCTGGAGGAGTTTCTCGACTTCCTCCATCACGCCTCGTGCGGTGGCTTCATCAGTCTTTTCGTCGACGTTCTTCACGATATGCGCGGCATGGATCGTCTCGGGCTGTTGGTATTCGCCGCGGTTCTTGACGTAGTAGTCGGAGACATCCTTGTTCTTGGGAGGCGCAGCCTTGGCGGTGAGGCGTCCGAGAAGGCGGTCGACACGGAAGCGCGTTTCGAGCTCCTTGCGAAGCTGCTCGTCTCCATAGGGTGCAACGCAACCGGAGCGTCCTGGTGACTGGGAGCGGACCTCTTCGAGCATCTTTTCGAGATCATCCGCAGCCACCGGCTCCGGATCGCGGAGGGCTTCCTGGCGGAGGACCGTGCGTTCGATAACATTTTCGCGGGCCCATTCCACCACACGCTTTTCGATGGCGCCGTCGTCTTCATGCGACATGGCCTGTTGCAATTGTGGCCGGATCAGCCGTTCTTCTTCGCGGAGGACGTCGTCGGCGATGGTCTCGCCATTGATGCGGAGGGGCATGGAATCAATATGATAACCAAGAAGTCAGGAGTCAGGAGTCAGAATCGTTTATCGCAGCACGGGTAGAGCGAGATGATTTGACGGGACGAAGAGGCTCCCTTCCGTTACTCCCTGGGGCGAATGGTTCTTCCATCGTCCGTGCAACTGTTGTGCGGAGGATTTCCCAATCAGGTGTTCCATAAACGCGAGTGTGATTTGCTCGACCTGGTCTGCTGTCTCGTGGGCGAATTCGAGGCGGAAATGCCGGATCCCCGATCGGCGCCAGTGGTCGAGGTGAAGACTCGCCTCCTGCGCCTCGGCGCCGAAAACGGTGTTGCGGCAGCCGACGTCGGCGACCACTGGATGGGCGCGCCCGGAGAGGTCGCGGAGTGAGACGCGATGCCGTTCGCAAGGGCGGCCGCAATCTTTATAGCTCGACCCGGTTGAGAGAAGCGGCAGAACACGCAATGCTCGGTGTGGAACACGGGCAAGTGTTGAAAGACGATCGCCTCTATATTGTTTGGGCCAAGGGCCTCGGCGAGAGCGGCAATCTGCGCCGCGTTGAGGTCGTGTGTTGGCGTGAGCCGCGTAAGGCCAAGGTTCAGGAAAGCATCGCCCGTGATCGGGTTGGCAGCATTCAGACTGAAGTCGCCCGTAAGTTCGGGATGCGGCGCCCTTTGCATCGCATGCAGCAGGCCAGTGGAACGGACGAGGATGGGGCAGTCGAGTTTGCGGAGAAACTCGACGATCCGTTCCTCACCAGGCTTCAGGATGCGTGGGCTGGCGACACGAGCCATGAGACCGGCGGTACGCACGCGCTCAAGAGAAGGGCGGAGGCCGTAACGATAGAGATAATCGAGCGTGATCGAGGCGGGACGAGCTTCGATCGCTGCGTCCAACTGATCGGGCGAGCGAACGAGCAAGTGGATTTGAGGCGCGCGCAGTGGAAGGTCAGGGCGAGGTACAACGGACAAATCAGGAGCTGCGACGGTGCGGCGTTTTGGTGTTGCCTGGGCCTCTTGAAGCATGTCCACTGCGCGGCGGCGCATGTCATTGAGCCAGGACGCTGGCGCGAACGGCCAACCTTCCAGATCAAGTTCAATATCAGCGAGCTCATAAGGTGTGTGCCGAGTCTGCCAAATTGTTCGTACAGTTGATCCGCGGCGAGTGACCGATTCTGAGCGGCTTGCAGAGGTTGCGGCGATGCGACTGTGACTTCGAGATGAGGCAGCCGCCAGCGCGACACGGCAGGTTCGCCTTCGCGGGCCGTGACGTGAACGTCGACCTTTTGTTTACTGACTGGAGAGGCTGCGTGTGTGTAAGACCGGACGATCTTGTCGAATCAGGATCGTGAGTGCGCCACAAAAGGTCGCCGGGGCGGATGCGTGAGAAGTCGATAGCATCATTGCCGAATTGAAGCTCGAGTGTCCTATCCGGGTGAGCAATTACTTGAAAGACACGGCCGCCTTCCTCCGGTTGCTGTGGACTCCGCCAATCAGCGGCATCGAACACGACGCCATCGCCGGGTTTGAGGTTGCGTCCAGCATCAATCACTACGCTGCTGTGGAGCACGCGTATGACACGGCCGATGAGCAAGCCGCGATGCCGCGGAGCGCGACCGCGAACGACGGCCTGATGATCGGTTCCGGTGAGAAAGTACGGTCCCAGCCCACGTGAATAGACCTGTTCGAGCTGTGTCTCCGTTGTTTGGCCAGGCTTGGAACGTAGTCCCTCCCAGGCGTCGTCCACCGCGAGGCCGCGGACGGCGTATTGCAGGTCTTTCAGTGATTGTTCGAGCCAGACAAAAGAGCGCGCGTCGCGATGGAGTTCCTTCGATTGCTCGACACCGCCGTAGGACCGCAGCGCAGCCAGCTTCGCCGCCTCCGCAGGCAATCCGCGCTGCTCGAATTCTTCTTCGAGCAGCGCCAGATGCGCGCTGATCTCGCGAGCCATCTCCCGCTCCGCCTGCTCGCGGCGGAAGAAGTTCGCCAATCGGGCAAGAAACCTGCGCACGGGGACTACGCTCCTTCGGTGAGCAGCCTGTTCACCAGGCCGGGCATTTGCTGCCAGCGCAGCGTTTCCAGGGCGAGCGCTTTTTCTCCCGCCTTCGTGACGCTATAGAACTTCGCCTCACGATTGCTCTCCGTCCTGCCCCAGACGCCCTTGATCCTGCCCTGCTGCTCCAGGCGAACCAAC
>Ga0187893_10002408_pt1 | contig 41209 bp, 34 predicted proteins | sample MA1701074metaG_FD_139574 | JGI IMG/M metagenome (GOLD analysis project Ga0187893, IMG submission 139574) | White microbial mat communities from a basaltic lava cave in the Kipuka Kanohina Cave System on the Island of Hawaii, USA - MA170107-4 metaG ...
AGAATACCATTTTTATGCAGCTCTTTTACCATCAGCTTTTTTTCAAAGGCAAATTTTTCTGCAATGGTCTTGATATAAATATCTTCAAGTTTCGATGCTTTTTTTTCGGTGAGGGCTTTCAATTCTGTGTTTTCAAAAAATACGACCAACAGCAAATGATACCGTGCCATTCTTTTTAGAGCTGGCATTTCTCTTTCCAGGCTTTCCTGCGATTCAAAATTGGTAAATAGTATCAGCAGGCTTCGGTTAGTGACCCTGTTGCGTATAACCGAAAATAATTTTTCAAAATCTGCTTCCAAGAATTTTGTTTCCTGCTTGTATAAAGTTTCGAGCAGCAGGTTCATTTGTGTTGTTTTTTTATCGGCAGCTACAAATGCATCCAGGTTTTCAGCAAAAGTGATAAGCCCTGCTTTATCCTGTTTTACCAATGCCACGTTGGCCAGTACCAACGATGAATTGATGGCATAGTCAAGCAATGTCATTCCTCCAAAAGGCATTTTCATCACACGGCCTTTGTTGATGATGCAATAGATTTGCTGACTCCGTTCATCAGTATAATTATTTACCATCAAACCATCTTTACGGGCAGTTGCTTTCCAATTGATGGTTCTGAAATCATCGCCTCTTACATATTCTTTTATCTGCTCAAACTCCATGCTGTGACCTAATTTGCGTATTCGCTTTACTCCTGCTTCCTGCAATTTATTGCTTACTGCAAGCAACTGGTAACGTCGCATCTGAACATAGGATGGATAAACTTTTACGGTATGTTTTGCCGGAAAAATATAACAACGTTTTACCAACTGCAACGGGCCATGCGCAAAAACATTGACGTTATCAAAAACATATTCTCCTCTTGACAAAGGCGTTAACTGGTATTCGAATTCGCTGGAAGCCCCACGATCAATTTTTGTTTTTCTTATCCAATTTCTTTCCTGGAACTGAATGGGCAATTCATCAATCACACTGATGCGAACAGGAAAAGCATATTTATTATCTACCTGTAAAGAAATTTTATTAGGATCACCAATACTAAACCGATCCGTCGTTTTTCTTTTCGCAAACAATCCTTTCCTTTTACTAAATAGCAATAGTCCGTCCATTACAAGCGCCAATGCAAGCAAAAGCAGAATCAATCCGCCAATACGAAACAATCCCGGCCAGAAATAGCTGAGCACAAACACTACTGACGCAGTTCCGGCGATGTAGTAAACGATGTTGTTTAGGTAAAAAGATTTAATCATGATGTCTGAAGTCAGAAGTCGGATCCGACTCCGATTGATTAAAGTGTTTTCCAGTTTTCATAAAGTCTATAAATTTTTGCTCCCAACTCATCATATCTTGTATTTAACCGGTCAAAAGTTTCAATAGAAAGATATAAGCAGTCTTTTGCAAATAATAACCAGACTTTCGTTTCTTCCTGGGAACCCATTGCATAAATAAGATGTTTTTTAAATTCGTTCTCATAAATTCTTTTTCCCCATCCTTCGGCAATATTTGCAGAAATAGAACGGGATGCACGAACAACCTGGTGGTCAAAGAATATTTTTCTTCTTTAGGAAAATTTCTTGTCAAATTAAAAATTTCCATTGCCAGTTTGTAAGAAAGGTTAAAAACTTCGAGGTCAGATAATGTTTTGATCATGGCTTGAGTTTTTATTTGTTATAAATTTTTCCGATCTCCAACTTCTGACCTCCGTCTTCCTACCTCGGCACATCCATCCCATGAATGATCTGTTTGATCACTTCATCTTCTGTTACTCCTTCCATTTCTTTATCTGGTGATAAAATAATACGGTGTCTTAAGACCGGTGTTACGGCTTCACGTATATCTTCCGGTGTTACAAAATCACGGCCCTGCATAGCAGCAATTGCCTTTGATGCATTCATCACCGCCAATGATGCACGGGGTGATGCGCCGAGATAAATAGACTTATGATTTCTTGTTTGATGGATCAAGCGGGCAATGAACTGCAACAACTTTTCTTCTATTAAAATATTTTTTATCTGCTGGCGCAACCTGTTTATTTGCTCACTGCTCAACACTGGTTTTATCATATCCATTACTTTCACATTGCCCATCTGGTGAAACTGATTTAAAATAGAAAGTTCTTCCGATTCATTGGGATAGGGCACAATGATCTTAAAAAGAAAACGATCCAATTGCGCTTCAGGCAAACGATAAGTTCCCTCTTGCTCTACCGGATTTTGCGTAGCCAATACCATGAATGGTGATGCCATGGGATATGTTCTGCCATCAACAGAAGCCTGCCGTTCTTCCATTACTTCCAATAATGCAGATTGTGTTTTTGCCGGTGCACGGTTGATTTCATCTACCAATATAAGATTGCTGAACACAGGCCCTTTTTTAAAATCAAACACTGCATCTTTTGGATTAAATACCGGCGTGCCCAATACATCAGACGGCATCAGGTCAGGTGTAAATTGAATGCGGGAAAAACCTGCGTCCACACTTTTTGCAACCAATTTTGCAGTTAATGTTTTGGCTACACCCGGCACACCTTCTATCAGTACATGGCCATCGGCAAGCAACGCTGCCAATATCAGCTTTACCATTTCATCCTGACCTACTATCACTTTTTTGATCTCGCTGCGTATAGACATCACCGCTTCGTTCAGTTCCGTCAAATCTGTTCTTTGAGCAAATATTTGTTCTTCCATATATCTTTGGTGGGTTATGCTTTTTTATAAAACGATTCTAATTGTTTATGAAACCAGGTTAATTGTTTTTCGCTTATCCTTTCTGCTGTATCCAGGTTTTGAATAAAAAAAATGATCACTTTTAACTCCTCTGCATCCACACCTGTTTTACCATGCAAGTTTTGAATGAACTCATCATTCAGTTCAGATGTTGCCAGTTTATAACGGCTTCTTATATGTTCTAAGAAATAAGCCGACATTTTGCGGCAAAGATTTTTATGATCGCCTTTGTCATGATAAAGACGGCCAATTGTTTTTACAAATTCAAGCGAATCATTTTTGGGTTTGGTTACAACCGGTATGATACGCTGTTTCCTTCTCATTTCCGATAATACATAAAGCAATAACGCCAGCAATGCGGTGAGCAATGCCCACTTCAGCGATGGATATTTAAAAAATACGCTTAGCCAGCTACTCTTTTTTTGTTGTTGCATTTTTTTACCGCTGAAATATTCATCCCAGACAATTCTTTCGGTACCTGGAGAAAGAACAGAAAAAGCATTTTCTGCATAAGTGATATTATTCCGGTGAAGTAAAAAATAATTGCTGAAAGCCAGTGGCGCCAAATGCACATACACGTTTCCTTTACCTGCTTTCAAATGAATAAAGTTGGGATTATTGTTTTTATCATAACCCAATACTGTGGTTGTAGCCGTATCTGTTTTGTAGAAATAAAAATCGTATCGCTTACCGGGATAAGTATAAGGTGTCTTCTTTCTGAAAGGCGGTTGAGCCAAAGATATAGATAAAAGATCAGCCCCTTCGGATTGTTCAAAATAATACATCATTCCGTCGGCAGAGTTGACATCGCATTTCATTATTTGCGCAGCATTGTAAGACATCATCATGGCGCTGATAAATACATCGTTGCCATTCTCCGCGAATTGAATGAGTTTTTTCATCTCAAATTCATCAGCGGAAAAATTTGGAGTAACGATGATGAGTGCCTGGTTGCCATTAAAGTTTGAAAGTGAATCCCAATAACCGGGCTCCTGCCTGCTGACGGTGACAGCAGCTTTAGGAAAAAATTGCCTGAGACTTTCAAAAGCTACATAGGTGCCATAAGGAATTTTGTCTTTTACTCTTAATGAAATGCGTCCATCAAACTGGCGGTTTGCCTTATTTTCACTGCTAAGAAATAAAAAGATTATAGCGATTGCTACCAGTCCGATCAATATATGTGGTAAATATTTCTTCAAACGTTAATAAAGTTTTCTGTCAAATTGATCAAAGTCTTTTCTGATCACAGCAAATTTTTCTTTGTCAACTTCAAACTGGCCATACCAGCTATATTCATAATTACGTGTCAGTTTATAAAATTCAGGATACATGTTTGTTGATTGCAATTGCAGCAGATACTCAAAATTAGTACTGTCATGCTTGTATTGAATAATATTGCGGTCAGCAAGTTGTTTCAGCAATTTCAAATACATCAGCCGAACAGCCAATCTGAAATCATTGCTGGCAATGGCTTTATCAATTTCTTTTTGATAGTTAATAGCAAAAATATCAGTTGTTTCCATCTCTTCCGTTTCCTCATTTATAATGCGGCTTCTTCGAAACAGACCCACATTGCTGCTGGAAAGATATATGATGAGGAAAGTAGCAAAGCCGCCGATGATCACAAGCCATAAAAGAGTCTGAAACAAAGTTGATGATATAAAACCGCCCCCCTGCTTTTGCTTTGGTTGTTTTTTCTTAAATGAGGCATTGGCATACCAGAAAGCATCATCATCGAGAAAACGCTGCAATGTGGAATCAGGAAGTTTTCGAAACTTCAGCGTATCAGTAAAACCGCCGGTAAATTCTTTTCGCAAAAAGTATTCAGGTTCGGGTTTAGTTTCTTCAATAGCAACCGTTGTTTCATTTTCATCCAGTATTGGTTCATCGGCAGGTTGCACTATTGTCGTATCTATTTCATAACGTAATACAGGCACTGTATCTGCATCACTATCCTGTGCATGAATGGTGCATTGCATAAAAAGCAAAAGGAATAAACCACCCAGTTTTTTCAACAACAAATGATCCTGATATTTTTTTAAAACCAACAGCACTTATACATCCTCCTCGTTTAATTGCATGAGCATTTTCTTTCCCAGCTTTATGGGATAAATAACAAAATACCAGATAACAAATACTACCGACAGTGAAGTAATAACAGTTGTAAACACTGAAATATCATTATACAGGCGGGTAAAAAAACCTTCAAAAAAAGCAGCCAGCCCAAACACAGGCATTAAGCCTATCATAATCTTTACGCCATCTTTAGCGCCACGTTTAAAAGCATCAATGCGGCGGATGGTGCCGGGAAATAAAAAACTTTTTCCAAGCACAAAGCCCGCGGCCGCCGAAACAACCAGGGCTGTTATTTCCAACGTACCGTGAACAAATACAACGAGCCAAAAATCCAATCCGAAACCTTTAGAAGTAATAAACTGATCAAAAACACCTAAACGAATTCCCTCTCCGGACAGATCAATAAAAGTAAAAATGCCGCAGGCTATCCCTTCAGCAAAGAATCGTAATGATACTTTTATATTATTAATCATTATCCATAACCAGCTTAATAACGGATTACCAAATTCATAAACTCCAAACGGATTTTTATTATCAATGTTCTCCTGTGTCATATTAATATACTCATCACCGAAAATATTTACCGGCATGCTATCGTCTTTGGCTGACACAAAAAAGCCTATGGCAAAAAAAATGATAAAAACAATAAATGAAAACAGAACCACCTTGTGATGCTTGCGGATGGTTAATGGTAAATCGTATTTCCAGAAAGTGACCAGGCGGCTCGATTCTTCTTTCCTGTTTTTATAGATGCTTAGATAGATCTTTGAAGCTTCGCTGTTGATATATTTTGTAGCCTTACTGCCAGGATAAAAAGTTTTGGCGTATGCCAGGTCATCTACCAGTTGGGTGAAATCCTTTGCCATTTCATCTGCATCTTGCGCAGGGGCATGCTGATTTTTAAGCCAGCGTTCCTTGTTCTTTTTTATGAATAAAGCTTCTCTCAATTACGAAGTTTGGCTTGTAAAATACTGCTTTTTAGAGAAGATAAAAGAGCAGCAGAAAAAATTAGCTTTCTCACCCCAATCAAGCCGCAAAGAAAATATGAATCATTAATAATTTTTTATATACCCTGTATTATTTTGATAAAAAATAGTTGTTTTTAATTCAAAGCGCCTAATTTAACGGCCGGCAAAAATTGATAGCCATGGCGGTAATTAAAGTACCCACTACCTTCAATATTGATCTTGAATTCGAAATACCTGAATTTTACAGGCGGCTGGTTGCATTGCTGATTGATATGGTGATCGAGTTCAGCTATTTGATGTTAGCCATCTATGCGCTGAACAAGATTGAGAAAGCCATGGGCACTTTTGATAATGATACCGGGTATAACATGTACGCTATTACCCTCCTGTTTTTATTGCCTCTTTTTATTTATCATATCGTTTTGGAGTTTACTATGAACGGACAAAGCATTGGTAAAAAAATCATGGGGCTGAAAGTGGTTAATGAAAACGGTGGACGAGCCAGTTTTAGCCAGTTTTTTATCAGATGGATTTTGCGTGTTTCTGACCTTTGGATAGTCGTTATAGTGTTTTTATTGATCAATTCTGCCGGCATGGGACTGGATTTCGTCTTTTTGGCAGCCTTTGTTTTTTTGATAACGGATATTGTTCTTGTTATTTCATCTAAAAAAAGTCAGCGTATCGGTGATATATTAGCCAAAACAATTTTGATCAGAACCAATCGCAAAGCCAGCATTGAAGAAACAGTTTTTCGGGAAGTGGCAGATAATTATACTCCTGCTTACCCGCAGATCATGCAGCTTAGCGACAGGGATATTAATGCTATTAAAAGTATTTTGGAAACAGCCCGCAAAAAAGGCGATATAGATATGGCAATTGCTGCCGGTGATAAGATCAAAAATCACCTGAAAATAGAATCTTCTTTATCGCCTTTCGATTTTCTTGACGTGCTGCTGAAAGACTACAATTATCTTTCTGTAAAATAAAAAGGGGCCTTGCAAGACCCCGGTAGAGAAAATAAATTCAATCTATTTACATACTGCCAGCCATAGCAGCGCCTAATATCACTATAAGAAATGCTAAAACCATGAAAACAAGTCCTATCAGCGTAAGAATACCAATAAACCGGAATGTTGCTTTCAGATTTTGAAATGAAAGATTCAGCGATTCCTGATCGTTAGACGTCAGTGCTGTTTTCATTTTAGTGGCAAAACGGTAAAGAAAAAGGCAGGGGAAAAAGTTAACGACGGCTATAACAATGTAATAAATGGCCATCACGAAGCCGAAACCCGGAGTAGTTGCCGGAAGCTCATTATAAGGATTGCGATCATACTGATTTAATAGAAGATTAAATAAAGTGCTTGCAAAAATTCCGGTCAATACAACCAGGCCGCAAACAATAAACCCGATGATCGCAAGGAACTTGCCCCACCTGGCAGCCTCGGCCAAATGCGCCCTTCCGGTTTGATCTACATTCATGCCGAATAGCGATGTATCCTGATGTTGATCCATAGTGTTGGTTTGGGATTGAAGAAACTGTTTTAGAAGATATAAAAGTAAGTGCAGCTTCCGGTGAAGGCAAATTTTTCTTTATCCCGCATTTATTGCTGCTGCAATAGATTTCACTATTTCCTCAAATAAAAAAGTGTATCATATAGTTGATCATCACAACGGCTAAAACAAACCAGGTATAGCGACGCATAATGCCTATGCGAACTATACCTGGTTTTAAAAGATAAATGATCCACAATGCCGAAAGAATCATTACAGGTATCAGCGGAGGATACATAAAAAAGCTATTCCCAAGCTCTCCGTTCAGAAGAAATAAAAACGAACGCTGTGCTCCGCATGCGGGGCAATCTATTTGCAACAGCATCTTAAAAGCACAGGGAAGCATTTGAAATATGTTCAACAATTATGCGCTTTGGGCGCATTACATATTCTGCCAAATGGGCGCATAAGCCGTACCAATAATAGCAACCCAAATGATCCAATAAATAACATATAAACCGCTAAGACAAAGACCGATTATGGACATGATCCATCCTGCATTCAATGAACCGAATCCATCATACATTGATGGCGCTTCTTTATAAAGTTTCTTTCCTTTATTGCCCAGCACGAGGCCAATGATCCCAAGCACCAGGCCAACAAAAAAGCAGCTAAAAACGATGGAGCATATTCCTAAAACAAGTACGGCCGTCGCATTGGGTAAAGGTCTTTTACTGTCTGAAAAGATGTTTTGTTGGTTTGCATTTTCCATGATTGTTGTTTTGGTTTTGTTTAAACTTAAATATAGAAATAAAAAATCAATTTCCTAATAAGCTCTTGCAAACAAAACCCGCTGCTCCGAGGTCTTACCCGTAAGAATACATTTCCCTTCTTCCTTCGGATTATTGATAGGGATACAGCGTATGGTTGCTTTTGTTTTTTCTTTTATAGCAGCTTCCGTTTCAGCAGTACCGTCCCAATGAGCTGCAATAAAACCGCCTTTTTCGTCCAACAGTTTTTCAAACTCATCCCATGTATCAGCCGGAGTGATATGTTCTTCACGATAAGCCTTTGCTTTATTAAACAAGTTGTGTTGTATATCCAATAAAAGACCGTCAATATATTCCGCAATACCATCAAGATTCATCACTTTCTTTTCTTTGGTATCACGACGTGCTACTTCCACTACATTTTTCTCGAGGTCTCTTGCACCCAATGCCAGTCGAACAGGCACACCCTTCATTTCATACTCTGCAAATTTCCATCCGGGGCGGTTGTTATCATTATCATCATACTTCACTCTTATGCCCAGCCTTTTCAGGTTGTCCATTATTTCCTTTGCCTTCGCATCAATAAGCGATTTTTGTTCATCGCCTTTAAATATAGGAACGATCACCACCTGCAACGGCGCAATCCTCGGCGGCAATATCAATCCCTGGTCATCGCTATGCGCCATCACCAATGCACCTACCAATCTTGTGCTTACACCCCAACTGGTAGCCCATACATATTCCAGTTGATTTTCTTTATTGGAAAATTTTACATCAAATGCTTTAGCAAAATTTTGTCCCAGGAAATGAGAAGTACCGGCCTGCAATGCTTTGCCATCCTGCATCAACGCTTCAATGCAATAAGTAGTTTCAGCTCCTGCAAAACGTTCGCTTTCGGTTTTTATACCTCTTATTACCGGCAAAGCCATAAATTCTTCAGCAAAAGTTGCATATACTTCCAGCATCTTTTCCGCTTCTGTCACTGCTTCTTCTTTTGTAGCATGCGCTGTATGTCCTTCCTGCCATAAAAACTCTGCGGTACGCAAAAACAGACGGGTACGCATTTCCCAACGAACCACGTTTGCCCATTGATTAATGAGCAATGGCAGATCACGGTGTGATTGTATCCAATCTTTATACGTATTCCATATTATCGTTTCGCTGGTAGGACGAATAATCAATTCTTCTTCAAGCTTTGCTTCCGGATCAACGACTACTCCTGCTCCATCAGGATCATTTTTCAAACGGTAATGCGTTACCACGGCACATTCTTTTGCAAAACCTTCCACATGCGCCGCTTCCCTGCTCAAAAAGCTTTTGGGTATAAACAAAGGAAAATATGCATTCACATGGCCTGTATCTTTAAACATCTTATCCAATGCAGCCTGCATGTTTTCCCATAGTGCAAAACCATAAGGTTTGATGACCATACAGCCTCTTACGGCTGAATAATCTGCCAGTCCACCTTTTAATACAAGGTCATTATACCATTGCGAATAATCCTCTTCTCTTGATGTGATCTCTTTACTCATCTTCTTAGGCTCTGTTTTTAATTTAGTTTCCATTGTTACTTGTTACAGGTTTCTGGTTACTGGTAATCTTTACGTTTATATTAACAGCTTCGCTTGCAATAATGTGTAAAGAATGATTGTAATTTTGGCTTACAGTCGTTGGTAAAATTAAAGTCGCACAAAAGTAGTAACTTCAAACTTAAACCGCTAAAACCGTTTGCCATGAAACTTTATACTCCTTTAGTTGCTCTGGCCATAATTACGATCAGCAGTTGCACTTCAGCATATAAAACAGGGCAAACTCCTGATGATGTTTATTTTTCACCTGCCCGTGAAAAAGAAGAATATGTCCGTGTTGAGAAAAAAGATGACCGCTATTACCGCGGTTCTGAAGACTATTATGAAGATCGTTTTCTGCGCATGAGGCTGACGGATCGTTACCGCTGGTCGGCACTCGACGATTATTATTTTTATAACACTTACGCTTATACTCCATACGGAAATTATTATAGCTGGAACAGTCCCTGGAATGCTCATTGGGCATGGAACACTTATTACAATCCTTATTGCGGTGGTATCCCCTATTATTATCCCGGTGTTCATGTAATTAAAAACCCAAGGACATACACGCCGCCAAGCAGAGCCGTTGCTTTCAATCCTAATAGTTATATCAACAATAATAATTCGAATACCGGAAGCAGAAGCCTGGGCAACAGCTATAGCGGCAACCGATATAACAATAGCAATAGCAGCAATAACAATAACAGTTCATTAGGTCAGTCGCTCCGCAAGGTATTTTCAAATAGCAATTCAAGCAGCAGCAACAACAGTTACAATTCAAATAACAGTTCAACACCATCGCGGAGTTACAATCCTTCTTCCAGTTCTTCAAGCAGTAGTTCATCATCATCATCTTCCAGTAGCAGAAGCAGTGGCGGAAGTAGCAGCGGTGGTGGTGTATCAAGACCGCCGAGATAGTACCGGAAGAGACGCAATGCGTTGCGTCTGTACCGGCAGTTAAATTTATTTTATGGGAGGAAACGTAATTTGAGTATTACACTTGAGTGTTTCCTCTCTTTTTATGTCTGACCGATAAAGAAAAACTTTTATGCAAAGAATATCATTACTCGCAGCAATCAGTTTCCTTTCCGTATCGCTGCAGGCACAATTGCCGGAGGATGTACTAAAATATTCATGGCAACCTACCAATGGAACAGCCAGGATAAATGCTATCGGTGGAGCAATGGGATCGCTGGGCGGAGATATATCTGCCACTTTTGTGAATCCTGCCGGAATTGGGTTTTTTAAAACAACAGAGATAGTGCTGTCACCCGGTTATAATTTTTTAAAAAATAAAAGCAATTTCCGTGGCACAAATGCCAGCGATAACGGATCAAATTTTAATCTTGGTACCAGTGGCATTGTAGGCGGATGGAAAGGTTCGGGGAGATGGAGCAGCAAGGCAATTAGTTTTGCTGTAACACGTACAGCTAATTTTTCAAACAAAATTTATTACACCGGGCAGAATGATTTTAGCTCCGGTGCAGAGCAATATGCAGCCGACGCAGCAGCAAGTGGTTTGTCATTGGATAATATATTAAACAGCAATACGGTGTCATTAGGCACCCGCATGGCAGTATATACTTACCTGATTGATACGGCTACGTTGGGAAATAATCCTAATCCTGATATTGTAAGCATGGCCATGTACGATCAGTTGAAAAACGGTGGAGCTTTCCTGCTCAATCAATCGCATAGCATTGAAACAAGCGGCGGCATTACGGAAGTGGCAATCGGTTATGCAGCCAATATGGATGATAAACTGTATATCGGAGGATCATTTGGTATTCCTATTGTGAAATATGAAAAGCGCAGCCGCTTCAGGGAAGAAGATGCTACCGGCGATCCTGCCAACTATTTCGATTTCTATGATCTGTCAGAAACATTCACAGCAAAAGGTCTCGGCGTGAATTTAAAATTGGGCGTCATTGTAAAGCCTGCTGATCTTATACGGTTGGGGTTTGCCGTTCACTCACCCACTTTTTATAGTTTGGAAGATACTTACACTGCCGATATGCAGGTAAATACAGAGAACTCCCGCAGCACACCGGGAACAGTTTCTGTTTCATCCAATACGTTTGGAGAAACACCGGAGTATAAATATGAACTCAACAGTCCCTGGAAATTTATGCTAAGCGGCTCTTATGTATTACATGAAGTAGAAGATGTAAGACAACAAAAAGGGTTTATTACTGCCGATGTAGAATATGTCACTCATACTACAAATCGCTTTTGGCAGGCTTCTTCTTATGCCACTGATGGAGATAAAGATTATTATAAAGGAGTGAATGATGTAATAAAAGATTATTACAAAGGCGCTTTTAATTTTCGCATTGGCGGTGAATTGAAGTTTACTACTGTAATGACAAGGCTTGGGTTTGCTTATTATACTTCCCCTTACAAAGACAAAGAATTGAAGGGAAATAAAATGTTTATCAGCGGCGGGCTTGGCTATCGCAATGCCGGTTTCTTTGCCGACCTTACTTATGTGCATGGCATACAAAAAGACGTGAACTTTCCCTATCGCCTGCCTGATAAAGCCAATACATTTGCCAACACTAAATCGAACGGCGGCAATGTGATGCTGACAGTTGGGTTTAAGATTTAGAACGAGAATTAGCACCTACCTGTCGGCAGGTTTTTTGGGTCTTATTAAATTATGATGAAAGGGCGTTGAAAAATGCTCTTTTATTTTAACAGCATTCAAAGATTGAACTAAATGAAGCGAAATCGAATATTCTCTATTTTAATATTCATTTTTTTTAATGCCTGCTCCACAAGAACTAAAACAGGTGAAATAGTCATCAAATATGAGGCTACTACAAACACCGAGAGAGGTATCATTATAAAGAAAAACACTTCTATTAACTTAATGGACACAATAGTATTTCGATTTCTTTCAGGTTTTTCGAATGAAAGTATCAAAGTCTGTTTTAATGGCAAATGCGATGACTACAATGCTATTAAGACAGATCCATCCGTAGCATTCGCTTCATCAGTTTTATTTCCTATAAAAACCAAAGAAAAAGAAGTTAGAAAAGTCAAACTTGTATTAAGAGGGCTTGCATATTATATTATCCTAAAGAGAGATTATCGTTTTATTGACTTTGATATTGGTAAAAATAATATACTTACTGTGACTTATAGTAACAATATACTCTTGCTATCCTGATTGAATACTGCTTGAAATAAATCCACCTTGTCACTGATTATTGAACTTTTGTTTTTACACCTTCACTATTTCCTAATCCTCATCTCCTCCACCATCTCTATTATTCCTATTCAATAATGAAAAATCAGCCTTACCAAATCTATAACTGAATGTAATGCGGAAGTTTCTTACGTTTCAGCAATGGAGAGAATCATGATAAAAAAATATTAACCTTTTCAGACCTCTTCTTATCTCATCCTTCCCCTGCTATCAAAATCTTACCTTTGTTCTTCCTTACCAGATTTATAATGGATATAAAAAATAATATACTCGAAACAATTGGAAATACACCGCTGATCCGTTTGAATAAAATCACCAAAGATGTGCCATGTATGGTATTGGCTAAAGTGGATTATTTCAATCCCGGCAATTCTATTAAAGACCGTATGGCGGTAAAGATGGTGGAAGTGGCGGAACAAGAAGGTAAACTGAAACCGGGCGGCACTATCATTGAATGCACAAGCGGCAATACAGGAATGGGGCTTGCATTGGCTGCTGTGGTAAAAGGCTATAAATGCATTTTTGTAACCACAGATAAACAATCAAAAGAAAAGGCTGATATATTGAAAGCTTTTGGAGCAGAAGTGATCATTTGTCCTACAAACGTATTGCCGGAAGATCCGATGAGTTATTACAGTGTGGCAAAAAGATTGGCAACAGAGATTCCCAACTCTTATCACATGAATCAGTACGATAACATGGCCAATCGCCTGGCGCATTATGAAACAACAGGGCCTGAAATATGGAAACAGACGGATGGCAAGATCACACATTTGGTTTGTACGGCAGGCACCGGAGGCACTATCACCGGCACAGCGATGTACCTGAAAGAAAAAAATCCGAATATTCAGATATGGGCCATTGATGTATATGGCTCGTTGCTCACAAAATATTTTCGCACCGGTAAAGTGGACATGAATGAAGTGCATCCTTATATCTCCGAAGGATTCGGTGAAGACTTTGTGCCACTCAATTATGATATGAGTGTGATTGATCATTTTGAACAAGTAACGGATAAAGATGGCGCCATCATGGCAAGAAAGCTGGCAAGAGATGAAGGCATCTTTTGCGGATACAGTGCAGGAAGTTGTATGCAGGGATTAATGCAATTAAAAAGCAAGTTGAAAAAAGATGACCTGGTGGTTTGCATCTTTCATGATCATGGCAGCCGCTATGTTGGTAAGATCTACAATGATCAATGGATGATTGAAAGAGGTTTTTTGGATGTAAAAACATTTAAAGATGTGATCAGTTCAAGAGGCGCTAAACGATTGATCACAGTTGAACCCTCACAAACCGTGGCCGAAGCAGTTGACCTGATGAAAAAATATGATATTGAACAAATACCCGTCATGAATGGCGATGGCCCTGTTGGCGCTATCAGCGAAGGTGGGCTGTTTCAAAAAATATTTAATAATCCTGATATCAAACATTCCAAAGTAGCTGAAGTGGTAGAACCATCGCTGCCAATAGTTGCCTTTGATACACCCGTAGAAAAATTAAGCTCCTACATTAACAGGGGCAATGGCGCTGTCTTATCAAAAGACGAGGCAGGCAACTATCATATCGTCACCAAATACGATGTGTTGCAGGCTCTTGGCAAATAATAGCGCAATAATCTATGTGTTGATTTTGGACAAATAGTAAAACGTTTGCATAAGCCATTCTCGTAGAATTACGAAACGAATTTGCGTTATAACTGCAATTACAACACAGCGGTATTTTCGATAAAAACAGTGAAAAATGCCGTAAAAAAATCGAGTTAATTTGCTCTGTTTTGATAATGGTATCACAATTATTTTTGATTCAGAAGTTGATTAATTCACTCGATCAGTTACAAATCCAGTATCATCCGATTTACCAACCGTCCAGTAACATTTTTTTTAAACCAATCCTGCGAAAAGCCAAGAAAGTAACAAGAAAGGTTTTGATCAACTTCTTTTAAAAATTCAACCTTAGAAAAAGCTTATAAAATCCAAAATCCTGTAGAAACAACATCCAACGTCCCGTAGAAAAACAAACCTGATCCTAAGAAAAGCCAGACCGAAGATCCTTAGAAAAACACGAGATCCAATCCAATCCTTGAAGACCGAACGAATCGAGTCACCGTGTCCAAATCCATGAAAAAATTACAAATCCGGAACCCTCCTGCTAATCCTTTGAATTAGCAGGAGGCGCGGTGATAAAGTACCCTCCTCAAACGAAACCAGTTCATTCAATTTATATATTACCCTGTGAGTCTGAAATTATTATTCAAGGACGGGCATTAACCAATGATTGATTTGAGAAAGAGGACGGCTAACTCTTTCTCAAATCGATTGGTTAAATTGCGACAAAACCTTCATGCCGTCTTTCACTGATCAAATTGGTCGAACAATCACCCTTCAAAACAGTCCCTGTCGTATCGTTTCACTGGTTCCTTCCCAAACAGAATTATTATTTGATCTTGGTCTTGACGAAGAAGTTGTTGGCAATACCAAATTTTGTGTTCATCCGCCCGAATGGTTTTATACCAAAACAAGAGTGGGCGGCACCAAAAAACTGCATATTGATACTATTCACCAGTTGCAGCCTGATCTTATTATTGCCAATAAAGAAGAAAATGTAAAAAAGCAGGTAGAAATGCTGGCTGCTCATTATCCTGTTTGGGTCAGCGATATAAATAACCTGGAAGATGCTTACGAAATGATTGAACAAATAGGGCTGCTTACAAATCGAATTGCAGAAGCATCTCATCTCGTTCAAAAAATAAAGGCTTCATTCTCTCAACTGCAAACGATAAACCATAAACCCAAAACTGCATACCTCATCTGGAACGATCCTTACATGACTGTTGGCGGCGATACATTTATTCATTCAATGCTGGAAGCTGCGGGATTTGAAAATATATTTAAACACAAACAACGCTATCCTGAAATAACAGCAGAAGAGATGCATGATGCCGGTTGTGAATTGATATTACTTTCATCTGAACCTTTTCCCTTCAAACAAAAACATGCTGATGAGCTTAAAATGAAATTGAATGATTCCGGATCAAATGATACCAAAATAGTTTTTGCAGATGGTGAAATGTTTAGCTGGTATGGAAGCCGTCTTCAATATGCACCGCGTTACTTTGAAGAGCTGCGGAATAAACAAGCAATAAGCAATAGACAATAGGCAATTGACAATATGCAATTGAAAAGCTGATAAGGACAAGGCACTCACGTCTCATCGACTCACAATTCACCACTCACTTACTCACCTCTCCCCTTTCTCATCTTCTTCGTAACTTACCGCATGGGTTTTGCAGAGCACACAAAAGAAGCAGAAGGCAAAGACAGGCCTTCGAAAAAGAAGCCGATGTTTCCGGTTAGTCCGGGTTTGAGAACCTATCTGAAGCATCATGGCCGTGAAGTAAAATTACCTGTATTATATAAGGACCTTCTCAACTACACTTTTTCTGTTCCGATAAAAGATAAAAACGGTAAGGATACACTGTGGGAAAAAACGATCTATGATAAACGTGATTGGGATTTTATTCGCGATGGCCTGGTAAAGATTTATGCGATATTGAAAACAGAAGGCGATTTTAGTTTTACTAATCATCTCGATGTAGCAAGGATTGATTATTGCACATTTGGCAACTCTCATCCTTTCCGCATCCGCATTGTCAACAAGTATAATGACAACTATGATCATTACTACATTAAAATAGCTGATGCTTCAAGAATTTACGGACTTGAACTGGAACATATTTTATCACCCAATCGTATTACTTTCTTCACCTGCGAGAATACTTTGGTAGAAGAACATATTCCCGGCATACCCGGTGATGTTTTCATTCAGCAGATGATGCATGATTCCAACACCAACAAAATAAGGCTGGCAAAAGAATTCGTTCGTTTTAATGAACGATGTTTTGTAAGATTATTAGGCGATATGCGCAGTTATAATTTTGTAATTGATATTACTCCGGATATTGAAGATTTTCAATACCGCATTCGAGCCATTGATTTTGACCAGCAGTCTTATGAAGGCAGAAAGAATTTATACCTGCCGCAATTCTTCAAAGAAAATTATCCCTTTGTTGATCTTTGTTTAAAGCATCTCAACAAAGAGTCAATTGCGCAATACCAGGCAGAAGAAAGAACAATGATCACTTTTCGTCTTGCCTCTTCAAGATACCGCATCAAAGAATTGTTTGATATCATGGCAAAAGATGAAATCTCTAATCCTGCAAAGATTGAGCAATTGAAAAATGAATTGAATGCGCATTTTAATATCCAGCTTTTCAGCAAATGCCAGTCAATGGGACAAATAGTAAAGCGGCACCTGAAACAAATACTGCAAAAAAACCTGATGCTGGTGCAGCGAAACCTGGGAAAAAGCAGCGATTAAGCTGTAACAACAGATGAATACCGATGCACACAGATTCCAAATAGTGCCCATTAGGGATTAATTATCTGTGTCAATCTGTAGCCCATTCCATTTTATTGATCGCCGTCATTAAAAACAATTAGTATTCATTCATGCAATTCGTGGCCTTTTCCACTTACCTGGTCTATTTTCTACTAAAATTATGGACTGCGAATAAATAAGTATATTCGCTCCGCTTTTGAAAAACGGTCGCTGCCAATTTTTTAACCACATTAATATTAAAGAGACCAGTAAAAAATGAAAAAGTACAAAGCAGGGGTTTTATACGGTGAAGAACTGCAGGCCCTCTACAACGATGCCAAAGCTAACCAGTTTGCTTTACCTGCCGTTAATGTTACCGGCACCAACACCATCAATGCTACATTAGAAACAGCAGCGAAAGTCAATTCACCCGTTATTATTCAATTCTCCAATGGCGGCGCACAATTCATGGCCGGCAAGGGTATGCCCAATGACAAGCTGCAGGCTAATATTTCAGGCGGTATTTCCGGAGCATTGCACATTCATAATGTTGCCAAATATTATGGCGTTCCGGTTGTATTGCATACCGATCATGCTGCAAAAAAATGGTTGCCATGGATCAGCGGCTTATTAGATGCCGGCGAAGAATTTTTTAAAGAAAAAGGTCAGCCGCTTTTCAGCTCTCACATGCTCGATTTGAGTGAAGAGCCGCTTGAAGAAAATATTCACACATCCGTTGAGTTTTATACAAGAATGAAACCACTGGGAATGAGCATTGAAATAGAACTCGGTGTTACCGGTGGCGAAGAAGATGGGGTTGACAACAGCGATGTAGAAAACGACAAATTATATACCCAGCCTGAACATGTAGCTTATTCTTATACTGAACTGAATAAAATAGGAAGCATGTTTACAGTTGCTGCTGCATTTGGTAATGTGCATGGCGTTTACAAGCCAGGTAATGTAGAGCTTCGTCCTGAAATCTTGAACAATAGCCAAACTTATATTGAAAAGAAATTCAACACCAAACCCAAACCGGTTTACTTTGTATTTCATGGAGGCAGCGGATCACCGCAGCACCAGATACGAGAAGCAATCGGTTATGGCGCTATCAAAATGAACCTGGACACCGATCTGCAATGGGCTTTCTGGGAAGGAGTACTGGATAATTATAAAAAACATGAAGCTTACCTGCAGGGGCAATTGGGTAATCCTTCAGGAGCCGACTCTCCCAATAAAAAGTATTATGATCCACGTGTATGGCTGCGCAAAGGTGAAGAAACCTTTGTAAAGCGTTTGGAAGTAGCGTTTGACGATTTGAACTGTATTAACAGAAATGCATAAATCTGAAAAGCCTTAAGTTTAAGAGTTGCCAACTTTCAAAGGTTGGCAACTTTTTTTTAAAAGCTTATACCAACAGCAAAACTTGCAAATGCGTACAGTTTTGGATCCATATTCCAAAAATCATTCGAAGGCGGATCAAGAAAAATAGAGGGCCCGGCGGCAGCTTTCAGAAAAATACCCGTCTCTCTTTTTTGATACCTGTATCCTATTGCCGGGTTAACATAGATGTATTTGTCAGATTGATCACCATTGCTGCTGCCAACAAGATGAGCTTTGTAGTCAATAAAAGGAATAATGCTTAGGCTGAACTCCGCATGATGATCGTTTAAGCCAGTAATAAAATTGATGCCGGCCGGAAAGGAAACGGTATTATCATAAATAGAAAGTCCTGCTCTGAAACTATAAGCCAATTTTTCTCCCTGCCGGAATATGCGGTCGTAATTGATAGTATAAACAGGGCCTTTTGTTGCTCCTTCAATATAAATCGCATTCTTTGCTCTGTCTTGCCCCATCGCAGAAATTATAATGCCTGTAAAAAAAATAAAAGAAAGAAACAGGCACTTGCAATCAGTGGATGTTTTGTATTTATACCCGGAGCTAATAATCACAATTATTCATTTAAAGTAAAAACAATTCGCTAAAAATAATACTGCGTTTTAGAAAATGCAAACTGCTGTTACATGATTGGTAATATGGTTTTATCCATCCATTATACCTTTGCGCCGGTTTATGATAAAAGCAACTGCCCTCACCTATCGCAATGCATATTCAGGTTTATCACGTTCTACCTGGTTGCTGTCATTGATCATGCTGATCAACCGCAGCGGCACAATGGTAGTTCCTTTTATGGCCTTATATCTTACCAGTCCCCAAATGGGATATTCTGTGGGACAAGCAGGTGTTGTTTTCGGATTGTTTGGCGCCGGGGCTTTTTGCGGCGCTTATTTTGGCGGCAAGTTGACGGATAAGACCGGTTATTATCCCGTGCAATTGATCACACTCACCGGCGGCGGTATTCTTTTCATTTTGCTTGGCCAAATGAAAACTTATCCGCTGATATGCTTGTTCACATTCCTGGTAAGTTTTGTTAATGAAGCTTTCCGTCCTGCTAACAGCACTGCTATTTCATTTTACAGTACTGCGGAAAACCGTACAAGGTCTTATGCGCTGAATCGTCTCGCCATTAATTTGGGCTGGGCCGTTGGCAGCGCAACAGGTGGCATATTGGCAAAGATCAATTATGAATTATTGTTTTGGGTAGATGGAATTACTAATATTGCCGCGGCCGGAGTGATGCTTGTATTTTTAAAACCGGTAAGCCAAAAAACCTATAAAGAAACAAAAGAGGCGATCGCACCCACGTTATCAGCTTATCGTGATAAAGCCTATATCATTTTTATTTTGGTAACGGCGCTTTTCGCTTCCTGCTTCTTTCAAATATTTACCAATGCACCTGTTTATTTTAAAAAATACCTTCACTTGCCTGAACCGGTCATCGGATTATTAATGGCGCTAAATGGAATCATCATTGCATTAATTGAAATGGTGCTTGTGTATAAACTCGAAGGCAAAAGAAGAAATACTGCTTACATCACAGTGGGTGTTGCGCTGGCAGGGTTATCATTTTTATTTTTAAACTTGCCCGGCCCCGGTCTTATTATTGCTTCTATCATGATCATTGCAGTCACATTTGGAGAAATTCTATCCATGCCGTTTATGAACAGCTACTGGATCAGCAGAAGCCAATCCAGCAATCGTGGTCAATATGCGGCTTTATACACCATGGCATGGTCTGCGGCGCAAAGTCTTGGCCCTATGGGTGCAGCTCAAATAGCGGAGCATTCTGGTTTTCATGTGCTATGGTGGATTGCAGGCGGCTTGTCGCTTTTTGCTTCGTTTGCATTTTGGCAACTGCACCGGTTAGTTAAATAAAACTTACTGTTTCCATTACTATTTCATTAATTGCAAAGAACTAAATTTTCAATTCCTATTTTTGCTTAAACACAAATTCAATGCGGAGAACATTTACGCTGCTGATTGTTTTGATCATTTGCAGCATGGCAAAAGCTCAATCAATTGAAAGGCCCAAACTTGTTGTTGGTATTGTTGTAGATCAAATGCGCTGGGATTATCTCTATCGCTATTATGATCGTTATTCCACCGGTGGATTTAAAAGATTGCTAAATGAAGGTTTTAGTTGTGAAAATACATTTATACCTTATACACCTACCGTTACGGCTTGCGGGCATAGTACCATATATACCGGCGCACCACCAGCTATCTCAGGCATCAGCGGCAATGTTTGGTGGGACAAAGAACAAATGCGTTTGGTTTATTGCACAGAAGATACAACCGTGAATACAGTAGGAAGCACTACGGCATTAGGCAAGATGAGCCCGAAGAATATGCTTGTTACTTCTATATGTGATGAATTGAGACTGGCTACCAACTTTCGCAGTAAAGTAATTGGGATTGCGATAAAAGATCGGGGTGGCATTTTGCCTGCCGGTCATAGCGCTAATGCTGCTTATTGGTATGATAATACAACTGGCGATTGGATCAGCTCAACTTATTACATGAATGAGTTACCGGGCTGGGTAAAAGATTTCAATAAACAAAAAGTGGTTGACAAATATTATCAGCAGGGATGGAATTTATTGTATGCGCCTGATACGTATGTTCAAAGCACTGCTGATGAAAAAATCTACGAGGGCAAATCGTTAGGCAATAAGTTTCCTTATGATCTGAAAAAGTTTGTTGGCAAAAATTATGGCATTCTCCCTGTTACTCCCTATGGCAATACATTTACAGCAGATTTTGCCAAAGCAGCCATTGCAGGTGAAAAATTGGGAGAAGACAACATCACTGATTTTTTGACAATCAGTTTTTCTTCGCCTGATTATATCGGTCACACATTCGGGCCAAACTCATTGGAAGCAGAAGATGGTTTTTTGAGACTTGATAAAGAATTGGAAAGTTTATTGAATCATCTTGATACCAAAGTTGGCAAAGGACAATACACTGTTTTCTTATCTGCTGATCATGGCGTTATCCAGGTTCCTGAATTTTTGCAGGAAAATAAACTGCCGGCCGGCCGTGCATATATGAACTCGCTAAAAGACAAACTAAACCACGCATTGAAAGAAAAATATAACATGGATAATATCATTGTAAGCGATGATAATTACCAGGTGCATTTAAATCACCCGAAGCTTGATTCTGCAAAAACAAATAAAAAAGAAGTTATTCAATGGATCGTTGACCGTCTGTCTGCTGATTCCAATATATTCCGTGCATTTGCTTTGGCTGATCTTAATACCGTTCCCTTGCCTGCCCGGATAAGGGAAATGATAAACAATGGATACAACCCCCGACGCAATGGCGATATACAAATACTTCTTTACCCTCAGCACATAGAAGGATATTCCGCTACCGGCACTACGCATGGTGTGTGGAATCCTTATGATTCACATATTCCTTTGTTGTGGTTTGGCTGGGGAATTAAACAAGGCAAAACCAATAAAGAAACCTATATGACCGATATAGCTCCAACTATAGCTGCTATGCTGCGCATTCAAATGCCAAGCGGTTGTACCGGTCATGTTATAGAAGAAGTAATGAAATAGAGCTACGAGATGAAAGAGACAAGGAGTAAAAGAGAATTCTCTATTTTTCGATTGGCGTAATTTTTGGTACCGGCAACATTAACACCGATGATCGTCCGTTGCGTCGCACACTTCATCGTTCCGTTTTCATGGCATCTTTTTTAAACTCTTAGCTACTAACTCGTTTCCCCCTTTTCTCTTTAATCTCTTAGCTTTGTTAAACACTAAAACTAACCGGGCATGAAAAAGAATACCTGCTTCTTTATTTGCTTCGTGCTGGTGAATATTTTAATAACATCAGCGATTGCACAAATCAAAAGAGCCGCTTTTTTTGAGAAAGATGAGCTGATAACAATGGATCTTTCTACCGATCTTAAACAGATCGTTTCCAAAAAACAGCTTAACACATTTCAGCCTGCAACGGTTACGCTTCATTTTCCCGACAGCACAGTTATAAGTGAAGAAATAAAATTGAGTGCAAGAGGCGAATTCAGAAGACAAAACTGCTACATTCCAACAATGATGCTTGATTTTAAAAACCAGGCAGCCCCCAAATTGTCATCGTTGCGTAAGTTGAAATTAGTTTGCGGTTGTGGCCACGGCAGCGACTTCGAAAAATTAATACTGAAAGAGTACCTGGTATATAAAATGTACAACATGCTCACCGATATGAGTTTCAGGGTGCGGCTTCTTAAGGTCAATTACAGCGACACAAGACAAAAGGTAAAATCTTATAGCCAGTATGGTTTTTTAATAGAGGGTACGGATGAAATGGCAAAAAGAAATAAATGCCGTGAAGTGCAAAAGATCACTTTTCTGACAGAAAAAACCAACCGGAGCCAGATGACGATGGTCGCTATTTTTCAATACATGATCGGCAATACGGATTGGGCCGTGCCAAACTATCATAATATAAAGCTGATGCGGACAAAAAAAGATTCAACCACGCCGCCCTATACCATTCCTTATGATTTTGATTTCTGCGGTTTGGTAAATGCCAATTATGCCACTCCCAATGAAGAACTGGATATTAAATCGGTTCAGCAAAGATTATATCGCGGCTTTCCGAGAACGATGGCAGAATTGCAAAACGTTCTCGACATTTTCAGAGAGAAAAGAGAAGCTATTAAACAACTTGTTTTGGATTTTGAGCTGCTTAGCGTTCGCAGCCGCAAAGAGATCATGGCTTACATTGATGAATTTTATAAAATGATCGAAAGTAAAAGTTCGGTGGAGCTAACATTTATTGATAATGCAAGGCGGAGTTAAGATTTCATAAATTATCTTTAAACAAAAAATATGGAATTGAAAGAACAATTTGAAAAGGCAGTAAAAGAAAGCAAAGAACTTTCATCGAAACCGGATAATGAAACTTTATTAAAACTGTACTCTCTTTACAAGCAAGCCACCGAAGGCGATGTAAATACCGATCCTCCATCCAATCCTTTTGATTTTGTAAACAAAGCTAAACATACTGCCTGGACGGAATTGAAAGGAAAAACGAAAGAAATGGCCATGCAGGAATATGCTGACTTGGTGAATAGATTAAAAGGATAACATTTTTTGATTTAATTAAACCTCAGCTTCCCCCCTATCAATCCACCCAGACCCACTCTGACACCAAACTTATTTCCAATACCGGGCTGGTATGCATTTACAAAATCAACTCTAAACAACTTGAAGATATTTTCCAGGCCGGCAAATACTTCAACATAATAGTTGCTTTTGTTTACATAAAAAGTATTAGCGCCGGCAACAAGATTCCATTTTAGTTTATTGAACAAAGGAATTTTGTTTGTCAGCAATCCATTGAAATGATGTTCTGCATGACCATAGAGATAAAATTCTTCGGCATTGCTATAGCGATAATAAGGCGCCAGTTGAAAACTGTTTAAATATTTTATGTTGTAAAAGGTCTCATTACCGTTGAAGTGCTGCAGATCGGGAATGGAAACAGAATCGCTATTTAAGAATCCGCCCACACCAATGCGGTATTTGAACTCACCAGCCATTTTGAAATTCATATTATCAAACATCGAGAACTTCCATTTGTCAAAATCAATATCAGAACCAAGCAGGCCGCTTATTCCTTTATTATATTCCAATTCAAATGTTGGTTTGTTGGAGCCGAGCGGCATTTTTCCCCACGGAAATTCAATATATCGCTGACCCGGTTGCCATGTCAATGTAATGCCGGCAACAAAGGCCTGGTGACGATTAAATGTCATATTTGCCAGCTCATAAGGATGATTTGGCAAAAAATCTTTTTCCTCATTGAAAAATGAAAAATCAGTTGTATTCATAAGAGGCAGGCGGTCTTCATATACGGCATGTATGTTCAATCTTAAACCACTTTCCAATGTATTGTTGTATTCAGCTGTTCCAAACCAGTTTTCATAGAACTTCATGTAATTCTTTTTGCCTAGTAAAGTATAAGCTGCATTGGTAAGCGGATCAATAGGATTAACCTGGTTAAACTGAGACAGCCGTTTACCACCCGATAGTTTCAAATAGCGGTTTCTGTAGCCTTGTTTGGTTGGCGCAATAGTAAGATCAGCATAAGAATTCAAATGCGTATTGCTGAAACCATATCGTGTGTTCCAGTCAAGCTGGTAGCGGTATTTTGCTTTTGCACGGTTTAGTGTAAAACTTTGTTCAACGCTTGCAGCCACGCCTTCCACCGTATTATATTCCACTTGTGTTATTAATGGCTTCAGCCGCCAGTTAAGCGTTGTTCGTTTTCCATACCAGTTATAGCCTTGTCCTGACCAAAACAAGCCTTTTAATGTAATAGGCTTTTGAGTTTTTCTTAATGAATCAATATGCTGCTTTGATCTGACAGAGTCACGCATCAACTTTGACAAACTGTCCTTAAAAACAAAATCTCTTTTTTCATCATTCTCTAAAGCTACGGGCCTCGCTGTATTCCAATAATTACTGTCTTTTTTATTGAATGCCGTATCATATTTCATGATCGTCCGGCCAAAATGTTTTTTCTCAAAACCGGGGTTGATATTGTAATCGAAATAAACATTTACAAAATTTCCCGTGATATGAAAACCAAATTGCTTAATGACAACATATAAAACCTGGTTCTTTGTTTTCCAAACATCAGGAGTAATAGAAGAATGCAACTGCGTCACCCGTAATGTGTCGAGCAACTCGAGTTGATAATCTTTTGTAGTCAGCAGATCGGTGCTGTAAATGCGCCAGTCATTTTCAGTGATCTGGATAGTTCCGCTGAATAATGGCTCATTCTTTCTGCGTGGAATCACTTTAATGGTATTGATCATCACACCATCTTCCATAAAGCTGCCCTCGTATTTATACCGGTAGTAATTCAAGGCCCCGTCAGCAATCGGAGATATAAAACCTCGTGGATTAAGGTTGTTATCAAAAACAGAAACATTGTTTTGATAAAAATTAATAAAGAAAGGAAAACTTAATCCATATCCACCACCGCTCTCTCTTGAAGAAATGACTTTGAACTTTATGTTATTGGGCCTGGTATAGTCAACCTGCGTTACAGATTCAGATAAAAATAAAATTCCTTTACCCAATGAATCCAGGCCGTCATTGGGTTCTCTTTCTATTTTTTTGCCAAATATCTTTTTAGGCATTGCGCCTGATCGGAGCAAACCTTTGATATAAACATTTACCGAAAAAGAATCCACCTGTTCGTTATAAAAATTCCTCTTCTTTATTGCATTCCGGATAATTTCATAAGCCGGGTCTTCACCTTTTTTAACGATCACTTCGCCCAACGTAAGTTGCTGGATAGACAAAGTGAAATCAATGGTTTGATCAGCAGATGTAACTGTAATTTGCTTTTCAACTTTTGCGTAACCCACATATTGAGCTATCAAAGTATATTGACCTGGAGCTAATGTAATCGAATATCTTCCTGAACTATTGGCGGTGGTTCCTTTTGTTGTTCCTTTTATACTAAGCGATGCATAAGGAAGCGGGTTGCCTTTATCATCAGCGATCAAACCGGAAATCTTACCGGCAAAGGATGTATGTACAAAAAAGAAAAATAAAGAACAGAGTAGAATTGGTCTCATATTATAATTATGAAACGAAAATACCCAGCTCTATGTTACAGAAAAGTGAATTTAGTGAATAGGCAATGGTGAATAGTGAATAAGCAAAAGCCAAAAAAGTAAATTGAATTGACTATTCACAATTCACTATTCACTTTCTTGCTTCGTAAATAGCTTCCGCTTAGAGCAGCAAAACCGGCTACAAGACCACCTATAAAACCTGTGATAAGTATTAAAAGGAAAGGATTGTTACCAATGCCCAGCAGTTCTCCTATTCTTGCAGAAAGAATGCTTTCATTTTTTACATCTATCCAAAAAGATAATCCGCTCCACAGTAACAATAAACCAAGAAAACCAGCGATAAATGCTTTCAATGCTTTCTGATTAAATGCTATCGCAACCAGGAATGCTGTAATGGCAATCGTCCACCAGGGAAAATATAAGCCAGCAATAAATGACAGCAGCGCAGTTAAAATAATGGCGACAATAAATTTCATAATAAACTATTGTAAATATCAATCATCCTAAAATCTCAAATTCCAAATACAATATCCTAATATCACAATATCCCAATATCAATTTCCTATTCATTCCCAAACGTCATTCTCCATTTCACTCTTTTGTCAATCGCATCTGACTTTTTCATTATCCATAACGCATAATATTGTCCTTTGGCCCATGTATCAATAAAATTGTCGTAATACCTGCTGCCGGGATTGCCGCTTTGCCCGCCGGGATACACACCATAAGCTTCTGTTGCTGGAGTAAGATGCACCACCATTCTCCAGCTTGGCCCATTGCTATGCGATGTAGCATTAATGATCTCGACGCCGCCGCCGTTCATAATGCCGCTGTATGCAAAAGGCATAGCATTCGTTCGCAGCAAGTGATAGATCGTAGTGTTTTTAAAAGCAGCCCACGTTAATTTATTTTCTTTTTCTTTTGCCAATAAACCTGGAACTGCAGAGCGAAAACTTTCTGTTACTACATCAGCTAATGTTTCTCTTTGTGGCGTTGTAATATCATCGGCATATCGCAGGGCAGAATCATTGCGCAGCATATCAGCTAATGTAGCTTTATCAGGATAGATAACATCTTTTACTCTTGAAAACTCATCACGCCACAATTTGTAACCGAGGCTGTCTGCCCATACTTCAAAAATTGTCGCCCCTTTTTCATTGGGATCATTTTCAAGATTCCATGTCGTAAACAACTCATACATTCTTTTTTCATCTGCATTCAGCCTCTTTTCATCCATATACTTTAAAAGTGCAGGTCGCATCATCTCTGCTCTTGTATTATGATTATTGCTTTGCAGCTTCTTCATATCATCGGGTGTGATCTGTTGCATGGAACTTAACAGCCGATTAATTGTATAACCTCTGAAAAACGCATAATCACCCGGCACATAATAAGGATAGGTGGAATCTGTTGCTCTTTGATTAGCGCTGCTTACAAATCCTCTGGAAGGATTCACGATATGTGGATTTTCTGATTGAGGAATATTTCCCTGCCATTCATAACTATCATCATCTCCGGGCATGAGATAAACCCCTTGCCGCTGCCAACGCAATGGCACTTCCCCTTGCTGCCAGATAGCTATAACACCGCGTTTAGCAGCAAATACAATGTTCTGAACGGGGCAAGTAAAATTCTTTATCGCTTCTGTATAATCATCATAATTATTTGCCCTGTCAAGCCACCACCACATCAATAATTCATTCGATGGATCATGTGCTTTCCATCTGATGGCAATCGCCTTTTCGCCCGATGATACATTGGTAAACCTTTTATCATACATCACTGGACCGAAAGCTGAATAGGCCACCGTATCATAGATAGTTTTTCCGCCTTTCACTTTTATTTCCTCAATCCTCAATTTACTATCAGCCCATCCTCCGTTGTGCCAATATTGTTTTTTAGAATCATCCTTAAACCTGATCTCATAAAAATCCATGATGTCAATACCGCCGTTGGTAAACCCAAAAGCAATACTGTCATTAAAACCAATTACCACACCGGGTATGCCGGGAAAAGAGGTTCCGTAAGCATTCATTGTTGGTGTGTTCATTTGCAGTTCAAACCATATAGAAGGAACAGTAAGATCGAGATGCGGATCGTTGCAAAGAATAGGAAAACCGCTGGCAGTTTTTGATCCGCTTACTGCCCAATTGTTGCTGCCAACACCGGGTGTTTGTTTATCAGTTTGTAAAATTTTTAATGCATCATTTCTGTACAGGTATGCCGAATCAACATTGTCTGGAGCCTTCACAGAAACCAACGGTTCAGGGTATATTGTTTCTTTCGGTATGATCGGGCTTAATGAATCAGGTGCAAAAGGAAAAAGCATTTTCATTTCTTCTTCTGAAAATACAGTTCGCAGATTTGTATACTGAAAATCGTTGGCATAACCATAACCGGCAAGTGTTTTTGTCAATTGTTTTATAAACAAAGCTGTTTTCAATACACTCCATTTCTCCGGACGATAGTCAAGCAGTTTGTATTCTATCGGCAACTCACTTTCCTTCATGTTTTCAATAAACGCATTCACACCGGCAGTATAATTTTCAACTGCAGTTTTTGTTTTTTCATTCGCTTCTATTTCTTTCACCATATTTTCAGCAGCATAGGTTAGACCCATGCGTCGCTGCTCTTTATCATAATCAATAGCTCTTTCACCAATGATCTCGCTGATGCGGCCTGCGGTGGCGTGTGTTTGAAATTCCATTTGCCAGAGACGGAATTTTGCATGCAAATACCCTTGTACAAAATAAGCGTCATCATCGCTTGATGAAAATATGTGGGGCACCAGGCGATCATCAAAATAGATTTCTGTGTTACCCTTTAGTTCGGGAAACTTTATTTCAGCGCTAAAATCAAAATCGGTTGCTTCGGCATTTTGCCAAAAGCCATGCTGGGGACTTAAGAATTTTCCCATCGGGGGAATGGAGCCCAATTTTTTATTCAAAGCAATAATAAGACCTGTGGTAATAACTGTTGAAATAACAAAAGGAATTATCCGCATATTGGAAAAAATATCCTGTAAGATAAAAAAGAAAAATATTGAAAAGAATTTATTTCAGGTGAATGGGTTCAAAAGTTCAGGGTAATACTTCAAATAAAAAGAATTGCGTTTTTTCTTTTGCATTAAAATTGTTATCGGTCACCAATAAAAGACTGCGGTTTCCATTAGATAGTTTTGGCCCAAAACAAACTCCTTCTATATTGAAAATATCAAGCCCAAGAGAATTATTCATGTCCAGTAAGAGTTGTTTTTTTATCAATCGCAACGGTTGCTTATCTTTTAATGAGGGAATGTTTAAAACATCTTCGGCATCGGCAGCATCTGCCAGGTATATTTTTACATCGGTTGGTATTCTGCCTGTAGAAAAAGCTCTTTCAATAACAATAAACTTATCATCACCCAAATACAAAATATCCGGTACGCCATTTATTTTAAATGCACTGGGCGGATTAGCAGGATATGGAACAGCCCCGATTTCATAAGCAAATTGAGCAACACATTGTTTTAGTTTGCGGTTGAATTTCAAAATGTGAATGACTGCAGTAGAATCGCCGGTACCTGCTTTTGAGCCATCTTCATACAGCGGCTCTTCTACATTGACGAATACATGACTGTAATCCTCATCAAAACTCAATCCTTCAAAAACACTGTTATGCCTCGGGCCTTTTTCCTCGGTCTGTATTTTCATATTAGCCGGAAGAGCAAAGCTGTCTTTATATTTTCCTAACCTGTCGGCAATTATGATAGACGGATTTTGCAAGTCTCTTGTGCTGTCATTGATCACTCTTTGTCCTTCGCTGCTCCAAATCATTTCATCTCTTGTGGGATCGTAACGCAACGCCTCCGCATCGGCAGAATGGATACGATCTTTCCTGATATTGGCAAAAGGCTTGCCTTCCTTATTCAATAAAGTATCTACTTCAGTAAACAGCACGCTGTCTATTCCATTTTCACCAATCAATATTTTAGCTGTATAAAATCTTGTGGGATTAATTGCCGACGGATCATCGCAGATCAAATAATACTGATCTCTTTTTATATCATAGTCAATACCGGATAAGCCGCCAACAGTTGTTCCTTTGAACTGCGCCCCGTTTGGAACAACGTATTCGCTGATAAATTTTATTTCTTTGAAAGGCTGCCAGGCACTCTTCTGAATTTTCTTCGAAGATGAACAAGCACTAATGAAAATTAAAGCTGCTACGATCGTCATTATATAACAATTCCGCATGAGATTGACTTTATTTGTAAATCTACGTTACCCAATCATTCAATAATTAAGTTTTGATAAGATTATACACAGAAACATTAAATTCATGAATAATTACAGCAAATGAAGGAGCTTGATGAAATACAAACCTTGCTTGTAAAAAACAGCAGCCATGAAGCCAAAGCATCGAGTGAGAAATTTGTTCCCGCCAAAGAAAAAGTGTATGGAGTAAGAATGCCATACCTGAATGAACTGGCAGCAAAATATAAAAGCGGCGGTTTTGAGCTTGTTGAAGCATTGTGGAAGGCAGGTTCTTTGGAAGAAAAAATATTAGCCGTAAAAATATTGGGCAAGATCGCAAAGAAAGACCCGGAGCGTTCATTAAAAATGGTTCAGCTTTTTGCAAAAAATATCGGCAACTGGGCGGTATGCGATGCCATCGGCATGCAGGGATTAAAGCCTATTTTGAAAACCCATCAGCAGCAAATATTTGATCTGGCAAAAAAATATAACAGTTCTTCTGATTTCTGGCAGCGACGTTTATCTCTTGTATTAGTTGAATGGTACACACGGATCAAAGCATTGCATCCTGAAATTAAAAAGTTGGTGAAGGCATTGGAAAATGACAATGAATATTATGTGAAAAAAAACATTGTTTGGATCAATAAAAACCTGGAAAAAGGAAAATAGATTTATGTTTTAGCAACCGCTAAAAATAAACATCCCCCGGAATAAATCCGGGGGATGTTCATGGAATCTCCGTTTATGCTAACTGACTAAGGCAAAACAATAATTCTTTCTTTTCCATTCCATTTCAGCAATGCTTTGTTATCACAATCACCATCGTTGGGATATGCATAATCAAGCAGGAATGCATGCTCATTGATCTTTATTTTCAAAACGCCTTTGCTGATCCAGGGGCAGGTTACTTTTTTGATCAATGCTTCTTCTGTGTTAAGCGTAATAACAACTCCGTTATTGAATTTGGTTTGTGAACGGCCTTCGATAGAATACACATCATCAGTGATCTCTTTGGTGTCACCTCCTTCAATTTGTTTTACATATTTAAGCCTCTCATGTGTATAACCTCTTCCATTGGGAAATGTTATTTTGCCATCTACAACCTGTACAGAAAACTTAATGTTTCCATTCTCACTTAAGTTAGTGATCACTTTTGTGCCTTCGATCTTTGCACGGCCAATCTGAAAATCAACTAATGTAATAGTAAGAACAGAACCCGGATGGCGGATAGGGCCTGTAAAATGCATTACGATCTTTCCTTTTCTGAATTTTCCATCGGGACAAGTATCGCCATTGCCAAAATCAATGGTAACTGTTTTAGGATACGTGTTGTCATCAGGCGTTACAGTGATGACAGCTTTTGCACCAATGCGTAAACGCAATTTTGCAAAAGGAAAAGGACGACCTGCTGTGTTATCTGATGATGGCTTACCTGCACTGATCAGGCCTTCTTCATCAGCAGCGGTCATACTGATATCCTGCACATCATCATAGCTTGATTCTGCTTCCATACTTTCAGAAGAATATTCTGTTGCTTCTGCTTCGCTCATAGAAGCATTTTTTTCTGAAGATTCTTTTTTACAAGAGAACGTAAAAAGAGCAAGTGATAATACGACTGCTGCTATTACATTCCGGTTAATTGATAAAAATTTCATGTCAATACATTTAGGGTTATGGTAGTTAATAACATCTTTTGGAACTGTTAAAAACAATAAAGTTTAATGCTCCGTTAAATTTTTTATTTTGCCGTTGTAACATGAAGGAAATCATTGGCTTTATTAAGACGTATTACAAGGGGGTTAGTAAACCCGTTCTGCTTGTTTGTACTCTTTTTTTGTCTGCCCTTATCTGGTTCAATTATCAATACCGCCTGGAATACAGGCTGATCAACCGTTCAGGTTTGCCGCTTTCTTTTTTTACCGGCCACTTCCTGATATACTTTATCGCTTTTCTTGGGCCGCATTTATTGTTGCTATGGCAGAACAAAAGAAGTGCAGCCGCTGACTGGCGTTTTATATGCTGCCTGTTGCTGGCGCCAATACTCTTTGCCATTAAGGTGAGTATGAATACATACATTCCCCTTTCTCCAGATGGTGTATGGAACAATTACTGGAACGATATTACTTATTGGCCGTTGCGATTAATTGTACTGCTTTTGTTGTTGGATATTTGCCGGTTTTTCTTTCATAAAGAAAAAGGCTTCTATGGCCTGCAGGCAAAGCGATTCAACTTTACTCCCTACCTGCTGATGTTATTAATTATGGCGCCGCTTATTGCAGCCGCATCTACACAACCGGATTTTCTGGTAGCTTATCCAAAAATGAAAACGATTATACCGCTTCCGGGAGATGCAAATCCCGGGTGGCTTTACAAATTACTATTTGAGCTTTCTTATGGAAGTGATTTTTTTTCCGTTGAAATTTTCTTCCGTGGTTTTTTGATCATTGGTTTTATGAAATGGGTGGGCAAAGATGCCATATTGCCTATGGCTTGTTTTTATTGCACTATTCATTTTGGAAAACCATTGGGTGAATGCATCAGTTCTTATTTTGGTGGTATGCTATTAGGAATCGTTTCTTATAATTCAAGATCTATTTATGGCGGATTGATCGTTCACCTTGGTATTGCCTGGCTGATGGAGATCGGTGGATATATTGGGAGCCTGGTAAAATAATTAAGGGGTGCCTCGGCTTCGGGCCGCGGCACCCCTTAAAAAAACTACAAGCCTGTAAGCCGGATCCTGTTGTCCCGCCTTTCGGCGGGAAGGTTATCATTTATCTGTCCCGATGGTTATCCAAGGGAATCAATCTGCCTACCCATCAGCATCGAACGAGCAGCCCTTATCCGCCGGGGCGGAACGCTGACCTATGTGGCATTTCAGCATGCAAGGTTTACCCGCCAATAATGTTACCATCATCAGCCGTGAGCTCTTACCTCACGTTTTCACCCTCATCCCAACGTTTACAGTCGGAACAGTTATTTTCTGTGGCACTATCTGTTCCGCAGTGATATGTGTCTACACGCATCACAACAGACCCGGCTCTTCACCGGTGCATTGCTCTGTGCTGTCCGGACTTTCCTCCTTTCCTCCTATGCGGAAAAGCGATAACCCGGCTTGCAGTAATAATTTCAAAAAGCAACTGCAAAGATAAGCACGGATTAACGGATGATAAAGAAATGAATTTCACGGATTCTCATTATTAAACCTCTGTTCATTTATGGAAAGAATAAAAGAAAAAGTTTTTTAATACTGAAAATAAATTTCCGTTGCGCCGTATCCAAACTGCGGGTGATACTGATTAACGAATGATTTTACTTCTTTTCTCATGCGCAGTAATTCATGAATCTCATCCCTCAATCTTCCTGTGCCTAAACCATGCACAACAATCAAAGACGGTTGCATGTGAGCTACAGCTAAATCATAATACTTTTCAAATGTTTTTAATTGTAAACTTAGTATCTCATAGTTGCTGAGATTTTTCCAATCGTCGGTAAGCTTTTCCGCATGCAGATCAATAACAGTGCGGGGAGCTTCCAAATGCTGGCGGGCTTCTTTTGCATTATAAACTTTATATCCTTTGGCAGCCAGTTTGCCCAATTCCACTTTATCTTCAACAACTTTATCAGGATATTTATCAAAAAGTTTATAAGAAAATGTAGCAATATTTTTTTCTTTTACTTCTTCAATTTTTGCGAAGAGTTGTTTTGCTTTCGGTTTAAAAACAGATTCATAATGATCAGCTTTTGTTTTTTCCGTTTGCAGTAATGTAAAATCGAATTCAAAAGATGGGCTGTCGTTCATATCTGCAAAAGGAATATCGTGCAGGTAAAAATCTTCGAAAGGATTAATGCGGTTTTTTAATTCAAAATCTTTTTCACCAAAAAAATTTAATGCGTAAGTAAAATTGTAAGCTGTTGCAGTGCGGTTAACAAGATGAAGTTTTAATTCTTCTACTACAAGGTCGCCAAATTCATCGGTATCCATCACGGGTAAAAAAGTAATCCAGACGCCATCCTCTTCTTTTTTTGTTACAGAAGGTTTTTCTTTTTTTACATCATCAATATATTTTTTCTGTTTTGCTTGTTGAAAGTTTTTCTTTTCAGAGAATCTTTTGAAATAGGGAAAATCAATTTGATCTTTATAAACAGGGAACCTCACTCCTTTTACATCTACCATTACCATTTTGTCATTGATAAAATCTACGATGGTACCTTCTTCATTTGAGTGCAGGATGAGTACAATATCGCCGAGCTGGTATTTCATGGGGCAAAGATAAGAACCACCGGCCCCCTCTAAATCTCCCCCTGCAGGGAGACTTGCAACACACAAGTCTTGCTTCTCAACGATTCAAAAAATTATCATAGTCTTTGAAATATGCTGAATAGCGAACAGAACCTTGAAATGTGTTTCGACCCCGATTTTCATCGGGGCAGGCGCAACGAAGGTGATAGCAGTACTGCAGCCGGTATCATAAACAAAAAACCGCAAACCACAAACTTCTCTATATTTGTACTCCAACAAAAGACGATTATGGCGAAACTATTGGAAGATTTTGATGCAAACCTGGCGGGTGAAGAAGGAAAAACGGAAGAAAGTAAGTCAAGCTGGTTTAAGCGCATCAAAAAAGGAATTAATACAAAAACATCTGAGAAGAAAGAAACGCCTGAAGGACTGTGGACGAAATGTCCGGATTGCAATTATATCTGCACAATATCTGAGCTGAGAGAACATTTATTTGTGTGTCCCAAATGCAGCTATCATCACCGCATTGGCAGCTCGGAATATTATGAGATCATATTTGATGGCGGCGAATACCAGGAATTGTTTGGCAATATTCGCAGCAAAGATTTTTTGGAATTCACCGATCTGAAGCCTTATAAAAAAAGGCTGGACGAAATATGGAGTAAAACTGATCTGAAAGATTCGATGCGGGTAGCCGTTGGAAAATGTGGTGGCAATGAAATAGTGATAGCATGTATGGATTTTGAATTTATTGGCGGATCATTGGGCAGTGTGATGGGTGAGAAATTTGCAAGGGCTGTTGATTATTGCATTCAGCAAAAATTGCCATACATGGTGATCAGCAAAAGTGGCGGCGCAAGAATGATGGAAAGTGCATTCTCTCTGATGCAACTGGCTAAAACAAGCGGCAAACTTTCACAGTTAAGCGATGCGAAACTTCCATATATCTCAATGCTGACTGACCCGACATTTGGCGGTATCTCCGCATCTTTCGGTATGCTGGGTGATCTGAATATTGCAGAGCCTGATGCGTTGATCGGTTTTGCCGGGCCAAGAGTAATAAAAGAAACGATCAAAAAAGATTTGCCGGAAGGATTTCAACGCAGTGAATTTTTACTGGATCATGGGTTTTTGGATTTCATTGTTCAGAGAAATCAATTAAAGGAAAAACTGGCTGTGGTGTTGGGACATTTCAGGAATTAGTATTAGTCTTGATGAATGAAAAAAACGGCCCTGCTTCTTTCTCTGCTTTTGCATACATTATTACTTTTTTCGCAGCAAAAGATATTTAGTTACAGTCATCCGGGCTTGTCCGAGAAAAGGTTCGATGCGACTTCCATTGTTGACGAAGAAAAAGATATTTTGTTATTGTCATTATTCAATAACAAATCCGTCAGGAGAATTTTGATAAATAAGCAAGGACAATCCATTAATCTTCTTCAACAATTCAGTATTGTTAAAGATCCGGCATCAGACTTTAGACATAACGCTCTTTTATCCCCAAAGGCCGGCGTTGTTTATCAGAAAAGTAGTTTTATTGGTGGTTGCTATACTGATGGAAAAATCATTGAGATATTCAGGCACAGGTTTTCTTTTGAATTTTTCATTGTAGAGACCAATGTTAATACAGGCGAGATGCTGTCAATAGATACAGTTAAAAGCTCAATTTCTGAAAAAATAATAAGCTGCATAAACAGGAATAATAAGCTTTTTCTGATGTGTTATGTGAAAAATACAAATAACCTGATTATTTATAAAAAAGAATCCCAAAAGCCATTCAGCAGGACCGACCTAAATATAGATATTTCAGGATTCGGCAAAATATTAGATAAATCGTATAGCGGAAAAACCGCTGAGTTCTCTGATCTGTTCAATAGGAACGGTTTTGCTATCTATGAAAATAACCTTCGCTATCCAGTACTCTTCACTACTATTCGAAATAAAGCGTATATCCATAAAAACCATGTTATTTTTTTGGTAACCAATAGTACGCTTGATACCTATCTGATAAATGTGGATCTTGATAACAGTACTTACACTATTCAGTCATTCTCCAATGAAACCGGCGAAACAACAAAATCAAACAAAGCAACTGCTTCTTCCCTTCTTATTGATTCTTTATTAATAACTTCATACGCCGGCGATAACTATCTTCATTTAAATATTTTTAATACTCAATCTGAACAACTGATTAAATCATTTAAAATAAACAGTGAAAATATTTCATCTGTTTCGGCAGACCCAATCATTAAAGCGGGTAGCTTTTTTTCCAAAGCCGATATAACTCATGAAGACTTCGGGAAGTTCTATAAGACAGCCGTTGCCAATGAACTATCACTAAGCGGATATTGCGACCAGGGAAAACTATATTTGTCATTTGCCGCACCCTATAAACAATTTATCACCGCTACCACCGTGCTGAGCGTTGCCACATCCATTGCCGGAACTTATTTTATTAATTCTTCTCCGGATACATATGGTTTTTTGTTAACAGCATTTCAGAGTGTAAAAGCTCCTACTTTTGTTGGCTTTAATGCAACACTTGATATGAAAGATTATAACCCGACTTCGCAAAATCCTAATTTTACGGTCTGGGAAAAAATAACATCATTCATGAGCACTCACAAATTAAACCTGGAAAACTGCCTGTTTTTTACTCTTAACAACTACCATTACATCGGCTATTTGTATTCTTTGACAGACAAATATATAGTTCATCGTTTCAGTGAAAAAGGATTGGAAGAATGAATGAAATAAAAAACAGATCGGCATGGCACGAATACTTCATTGATGATAAATATGAAGCCGGCATGTTATTGCAGGGCACCGAAGTAAAATCAATACGGGAAAACAAAGTAAGTTTTAACGATAGCTATTGTTTGTTGCATAAGGGGGAAATATGGGTAAAATCATTGCATATTGCAGAATACTCGCATGGCAATCTCAACAATCACGACCCGGTAAGAGACAGAAAACTTTTGCTGAATAAAAAAGAGATACGCAAGATAGAATCGAAGCTGAAAGAAAAAGGATATACATTGATACCGCTACGAATCTATTTTAATGAAAAAGGGTTGGCAAAAATAGAAATTGGATTGGCAAAGGGAAAAAAACTACACGACAAACGGGAAACCCTCAGGAAAAAAGACGTAGAGAGAGAAATGAAAAGATATATCAAATAATTCAGAACATACCAATGGAAACAAGCATGGTTTTTGCCAACTATGCGACTGTAATTGGAATTCTGCAGGCACAGCGATTTGCCTGAAATCAATAACCAAAATACAAATGAAAAAACTGATCCTTCTGACTGTTGTGTTCATGGCTATTTCATCGCAATCAAAATCTCAAACTGTATTTGGCTATTGGTATGGCACTGCCAAAGTGAAGGCAAAAAGCTCTGCCAGCAATTATTTGGTAGAGCTGATACTGCAACCGGAGAAAGGATACGTAAAGGGTATTCTTAGTTATTATTTCAAAAATACATTTCGCAGTGTGCAGGTAAAAGGAAATTACAATGCAAAAAACAGGAATCTTCACTTGTACGATGTTCCTATTACGTATTACGGATCAATAACCAATATGGAAGTTGATTGTATCATGAATTTTATCGCTACGCTAAGAGTTGCCAAAGCCGGATCAAGCCTTGTTGGATCATTTACAGGTACAGACAATAAATACATGTGTGTGGATGTAAATTTCAATCTTGGTCTTAATGCAGATATGAGCAAACAGGATTCGGTATTAACTGCCTTGCGAAATTTTAAAGAAGCTAACCAGGTTTGGAAACCTTCTGCCTTTGACACATTACCCTCTGTAAATGTAGTGCAGCGAAAAGTGATCAACTATGTGGTGGAAAACCAGTTTAAAGAAAGAGAGAACGTATTGGCGCAAGAGATTGAAGTAAACTCTGATTCATTGCAGGTTGATTTTTATGACAACGGTGAAGTGGATGGCGATTCTATTTCAGTATTCTTCAATCAGCAACTGATAGCTTTCTCGCAAAAGCTGAGTACCCGGTCACTGCATTTTAATCTTACACTCGACCCTTCGAAAGAAATAAATGAGCTTAGCATGTTTGCCGATAATCTTGGAAGCATACCACCCAATACAGCTCTGATGGTTATATCTGACGGAAGAAAACAGCATGAGATACGATTGTCGAGCAGCTTTGAAAAAAATGCGACAGTGAGGATCAGGCGAAAACCCTCTAAATCTCCCTAAAGAGAGGAGACTTTTCACCTAAAACAACTCCGGCTGTTTTTCGTTTCCTTTATCCTTCACCCATTCCATTTGCACACTCTTGGTAAAATCAAGCAACTTCGTTCCGACTGTTTTCCAGCCCATCAGCTCTGTTACTTTAGCAATCTTGAATTTTGCCTTTCTTACCTGGTCCCCTCTTCCGCTTTGTACAGCCAGTATCGGTTCCGCATCGGTAGAAACTGCTTCAAGATAATTGCCCTCGCCCTCTTTGATGAAAAAGAATTTATTTCTCAATGTGGTGGTCTCTATCTTAAACCGCTTAACATTGAACTGCAAATTTTTCTTATCCAAATACACTGCCGAAATGATTTTTTCCGCATCAAATTTTTCGATCAGCAATATATTGTCCGCATCAAATCGCTGTGTCATCTCCTGGTCGGTGATCATGTAATTACCATCTTTGAAAACGACCAGTATCTTGTCTTCTGCTTCAAAGCTTCCTAACAATATCCCTTTTTCATCCGCATTAAGTCTGCCAAACTTATCATCAAACCAAAGCTTACGTCCACTCAATGTGGCTTTACCTGCTTCCTTAAACTTCACAGATTTAACGGGATACTTTGTAACTGTGATTCCCTTGCTGTTGCGACCCTGTATTTCCAGTTGTTCGAAATAATAGTCAAACTCTTTTTTATGCGCAGACGATGCAGGTGACAGAACAATCTTCACCACTTCTGCTTCTCCATTGGGATTTACACTCAGGTAATGAACTTTAGTTTTTTCATCACCACCGGTTAGATTATATTCTTTATCTCTTGTGACACCCGTTACATTAAAGCGCTTCGCAAAACTTTTTTGTTTTCCATCATAGTAGATCATATTGTAAGTGGTGCGTTCGTCATTTTTCTGAAATACGGCTGCATGCAAAATGTCTTTTCCGATAAAAGTTTTTTCCTGCACCTTTACCACTTTCATCACACCTTTTTTGGCAAACACTATGATATCGTCAAGATCAGAACATTCCAATAAAAATTCGTCTTTCTTCAAACCAGTACCAATAAAGCCTTCTTCACGATTGACATAGATCTTTGTATTAGCAATAGCGACTTGTTTGGCTTCGATCACTTCTAATTGTTTGATCTCTGTTTTTCGTTCCCTGCCTTTACCATATTTCTTCAAAAGGTTTTCATAATAAGCTACTGCAAAATCAACGAGATTATTCAGATCATATTTGACTTGCTTGATGTCGGCTTCCAATCCTTTGATTTGCGCATTCAGTTCTTCTATATCGAGGCGATAGATACGGCGAACCGGTTTTTCAGTGAGCTTTAAAATATCTTCTTTTGTTATTTCTCTTTTCAACTGTTTCTTAAAAGGAACAAAAGCTTTATCAATGGCTTCAATCACTTTTTCCCATGTTTCATGCTTTTTCTCCAGCTCTTTGTATATCTTTTCTTCAAAGAAGATTTTCTCCAATGAAGTATAATGCCATTTCTCCTGCAGTTCATTCAACTTTATCTTCAGTTCCTGCTCCAGCAGATCCTTGGTTTTATCTGTTGACATCTTCAGCAGATCATATACACCGAGAAACTGCGGCTTCATATCTACAATCACACAAGCATTGGGTGAAATCGAAATTTCGCAATCAGTAAACTTATATAAAGCGTCTATAGTAATATCAGGAGAAATACCCGGAGCCAGGTCAACCTGTATCTCTACATTGGCAGCAGTGTTATCCGTTACTTTTTTGACCTTGATCTTTCCCTGGTCGTTGGCCTTTACAATAGAATCCATCAACTGAGCAGTGGTAACTCCGTACGGCACACTTTTAACGAGCAGTGTTTTTTTATCTGCTTCTTCAATATGTGCTCTCACTTTTATTTTACCGCCCCGCTTACCCTGGTTGTATTCTTCCACATCAATCATTCCCCCGGTTTGAAAATCGGGATAGAGTTCAAACCTTTTTCCCCGCAGGTATTTAATAGATGCTTCTATCAGTTCACAAAAGTTATGCGGCAAAATTTTCGTTGAAAGACCCACCGCAATACCATCTGCTCCCTGTGCCAGCAGCAAAGGAAATTTCATTGGTAATGTGACAGGCTCATTTTTGCGGCCATCATAGCTCAGTTGCCATTCAGTAGTTTTATTATTAAAGGCAACTTCTAAGGCAAACCTGCTTAATCTTGCTTCGATATATCGCGGAGCTGCCGCATCATCACCTGTTCTTACATCGCCCCAGTTTCCCTGCGTTTCAATCAGCAGATCTTTTTGACCCATATTCACAAGCGCATCGCCAATACTTGCATCACCATGCGGATGGTATTGCAT
>Ga0187893_10002409_pt1 | contig 41198 bp, 36 predicted proteins | sample MA1701074metaG_FD_139574 | JGI IMG/M metagenome (GOLD analysis project Ga0187893, IMG submission 139574) | White microbial mat communities from a basaltic lava cave in the Kipuka Kanohina Cave System on the Island of Hawaii, USA - MA170107-4 metaG ...
GTTAAGAGACCGCATCCTACAAGGCATCGCCGAGATCAATATGGCACCGGTGGTTCATCGGTGGAAAAAGTTCGACGCGTTGTTTGCATAAAACGATATGTTTCACTGAAACGATATACTAGTTCCTCCCTTTCAGCATTTCCTCCCGCCGTGCTTTGAACTCCGTTCCCGGCATCCATTCGGGAATTCGTTCGCGCTGCGCCACGCGCCAGCCTACTTGGAACAACAGCTGCGCGTCCTCAACAGCTCCCGAGAGATCCCAGTCGGATTTAATCTCATCCGTGACCTTGTGGTAGTCCTTGCTCGTATACTCATCCCTCCGCTGCTGGCTGTATTCCGCCGATTTGCCAACATAGTTTGTCCCCGAACCCGTAACGAGTGCAGGCACACCGACTTTTGCGAATTCGAAATGGTCAGAGCGATAGTAGAACCCTTTTTGCGGTTCGGCATCGGGCTGGAGCGATCTCCCCTGGGTATGTGCCACTTCTGCGAGGACGTCATCCAAGGTCGAGTTGCCCAGGCCGACGACTACCATGTCCTTTGTCCGGCCCCACTGGTTGACCGTGTCCATGTTGATGTTCGCAACGGTTCTTTCGAGCGGGTAGAGTGGGTTTTCCGCGTAGTGTTTGGCCCCAAGCAACCCCTTTTCTTCAGCCGTCACGGACAGAAAGAGAACGGATCGCTTGGGTGGAGTACCCAGTCGCGTGTACGCTTCGGCCAGTTCCAGAAGCGAAGCGACGCCTGAAGCATTATCGAGAGCACCGTTGAAGATCTGATCACCCTTCAGCTTCTCGTCCTTTCCCAAATGATCCCAATGCGCCGTGTAGACGACATATTCATTCTTCAATGTTGGATCAGAACCCTCTAGTTTGGCGATGACATTCTGCGAATCGACCTCGCGTAGTGTGTTCCTGAGGGTGAAGTTGGCTTTGGCCTTGAGCGGCACCGGCTTGAAATCCTTGTTGACCGCAGCCTTCTTAAGGGCGTCGAAATCCTGGCCGCTTAATTTGAGAAGCTTTTTCGCGGTGTCAAGGCTGATCCATGACTCAACGGCAACCCGGCCCATGTTCTTGTCCGGGCGGCGCAGATCGAAGTTCTCTCTGCCCCAGCTTCCTGAAACCACTTCGAAAGGATATCCGGCCGGTCCCGTCTCGTGGATGATGATGGCGGCAGCTGCACCTTTCTCCGACGCGATCTCATACTTGTACGTCCAGCGCCCGTAGTAGGTCATGGCCCGACCTTTGAAGATCTTCTCATCGAGCTTCGATGGGTCCTTGGAGTCGGGAACCGCCGGGTCGTTGATGAGCATCACAAGGGTCTTGCCTTTCACATCAAGGCCCTTGTAATCGTCCCATCCGTACTCTGGCGCAACGACTCCATAGCCAACAAAAACAAGATCCGAATTCTCGACTCTCACCTCCGGAACAGTGCGCCTGCACACCGCGACATAGTCTGTCTGAGGTTTGAGGCTGAGTGCTCGATTGCCTGCGACAATGGAAGCTTGAGACTCTGAGGTGAATCCGGCGAGCGGGGCTTTCTGCACGTAAGTGCCATCAGGATTGCCGGGTTTGAGTCCCAGTTTCTGAAACTGCTCGGTGAGATACTTCACCGTGAGTTCTTCACCTCGGGTACCCGGAGCGCGCCCTTCATACTCATCGGAAGCCAGGATCCCAGTGTGCCGCAGCAAATCTTGGCTGCTAATGCTTTCCAGGGCCGGCTTGAGGTTCTCTGGGCCGGAGCCCCCTGCATTTTGCTGATGCTGCGAAATCGGTGAACAAGCAGTCAGGCTGAGGATGAGAAATGACAAAGCAAGCTGATAGATCATAGGTTCTCCTTCAAACTATCGTCACACGTGTGCGAAACGGATGTGCAATAAACGGATACCTTTCAGTTAAAACTCCAGAATTTCGGCTCTGGATGAGGGTTTCCGCATTGCTTGCGAACGCCTACCCGGGTTTTGTCAAGGGTTCACGTGCATTGAGTGCTTCTTGCACAGCTTGAGAAAGACGGATCTCCTGGATGCCTCGTGGTGTGGGCGGCTCGTCGGATTCTGGTTGCAACGTGAGCTGCCACCAGCCAACGTCATGCCAAGTCGCGAGTTTGTAGCCAACTCCGCGATAAATTCCAACGGGTTTGAAACCTAATGATTCATGCAGACCCACGCTAGCAGGGTTTGGCAGCGTAATGCCGGCATAGGCTTTGTAGTAGCCTTGAAGCACGAGAATTCGAAAGAGACTCGTGTACAATCCGCGCCCCAGCCCGCTCCGCTGTGCTAGCGGGCTGACGTAGACTGTGACATCCGCTGACCACTGGTAGGCAGCCCGTTCGCTGTGTCGGCTGGCATAGACGTAGCCAAGAATGCGCCGGTCAAGCGCGGCTACAATCCAGGGGAACTGCTGGGAAGTCCTCCCGATCCGCTGGACCATTTCTTCCACGGATGGAGCACTCGTTTCAAACGAGACCGCCGAAGATTCGCAGTAGGGTGCGTAGATCGATTGGATGGCGGCAGCGTCTTGCTCTTCTGCGAAGCGAATGCAGATGGCCAATCAGGTAACCTCCCCTGGTTGGAAGTAGTCTGAACGGGCCCACTTGGACCATAATTACCCTTACAGAAAAAATGACTGTGCCGTGGAGACAGCCGTCCGTGTTGCGCTTCAAATGCCAGCGGTTGAGCAACCGTAGCAGGAGGGGCCCGACTGCCTCATCGGGGCCACTCTATTGACGGGAAACAAATTCCAGAAACTCTTTGACCCGTTGCTTTGAATCCAGAGAAGCATCGACTTTGTCTCCATTCGAGAACTCGACATGAACCTCATACTTTCTGAATTCGCCTGAGCCCTCGTAAATCCTGTGTTGATCAAGGAATCGAACTGCTTCCTCAATAGTTGTGAATTCGTTCGGCTTGCCGTAGAGCGGAATCACCAGTACTCGCGTAGCAATGCGAGCGAGTCTTCTGTGCAGTGACGCAAAGAACAAATCGATTTGGTCCTGGTTAGCACTAATCAAGTGATCCTTGATTCGATACATCGATTGGTGTACGCTCAATTGCTTCGGTGCATTGATGGAATACTTCGTCAGCCGTGGATTCGTCAAACTCAATGTCGATGGATTCACTCCCAAAAGCAGAGACTAGGGTTGTATAGGGAAAATACAAGACTTGAAAACCGAGGGAACGTAACTGTTCCAGAGAGCCTTCCGTGAAGACGCCTGCGAGAACGGTGCCTAGGAATGGGTTGCTCCATTTGTACTTTTCTGCCAGCGGCAGTATTGCTCCTTGAATCTCTTGGGCCTTGTTTCGTGAATGCTTCGTGTACCGTCTCCAAGCAACCTCAATAAAGGCAACTGGTCGCCCCAGGGTCTGGTCGTCGCCGTCACGCTCGATTACAAAATCTAAATCATGGGAATTTTCGTAGAGGTCTTTCCATGTCACCTTGCGTCCCTTGCGCGCGGGACGGGTTCGCTTTTGATTATCGAGATACAAGCCCCGCCTTTGGCAGAAAGACTCAAGATGCGGTTCCACAATTGATTCCAACAGACCGCCAATAAGTTGTCCGAATCGGTGTGCGGGAGATTCAGCCACTTCACCCCTCAATCCACAATAGGCCTTCTTTCAGTGGTACTCTATGCTTTCTATTCTTCCACTTAATATTTCTGTCTCGTAGCTTTTCAAATCGATACGACTTAAAGCCTGCTGCTAGGGAAAGCTCCCCAATCCACCTTTCTACTGGACAATACACTCCGTAGGGTGCCGAATCCCCGATGACCCAACACATGTGTGAACCCACGCCACACACAAGGCGGAGCTGCTGAATAGTCAGAGCAATGTCCCTAAAATAAGCGGCTATCATTGTGTGGTAGTGCTTTTTGCCTCCGTGACTTCCTCGCACTTCGGCAAGCGCCTCTGTCGCTTGGGTGAGCTCTTTGCGAATGGGCCCTACAGCATCAGAGCGAAGAAGGACGTCCAGTTTCAGTTTCTCACGTGACGAATGCTGAGAAGAAGACACGATCAAGTGTTTTCGTACCTTGTCATGGATATCGCCCCATCCATCTACTTCTCCCCAAAAACTCATCTCAAAGCGAAGGGCGTCGGCATAGTCGTAGTTGTTGGCATATGGAGGAGAGGTGATAACAGCTTGCACCTTGCCTCTTAAAGAATCGGGCAGTTTGCGCGCATCTCCTTGAATAACCGTAGCAAGTGAATCCTGGGCACTTGCCTGCATCCATCGCATATCAGATTTCATACTTTCGATCTGCCGGTAAAACAATATTTCTGGGGCGACAACTTTCTTCTTGGTCTTACTCGGAAGAATGTATTGCCATTGAGCTGTTCCAGCTTTAGAAGACGGTCTCAGAATCGCAATGATTGCAAGCCAGACGAGCTCTGATTCTGGTGACTCGTCGTTGAGGGTTGACCATGCCACCTTCAGCCGATGCAGGACGAGAAGCGTATCTTCGCTAAAGCTTCGATGGATCAAACTTGGATAGGGCGTTAGGCCCGGGGATGCCTTGGCCTGCTTGAGAACAGCCTCGGCAAACCGACCCAAGCGATGATCCGGTACTCTCCACAGGAGCTTTGCTTTGCAGATGCGTGCAACGAGCGGGTGAGCTTCAACGCTATAGCTGGGGATCTGCTGCCTGTCACAGGTCACCGCAACGGTTCCGGAGCCTGCAAAAGGATCGAGAACCACCTGGTCAGCCTTGACGTGCCAATCCGCCAGAACCTGTTCGACCCACTGCGACGCAAAGCCCGCTGAGTAACGAAACCAACGATGGACCGGGAGGCTCATGTTGTCCACAAAACTTCCGGATCGGGAAGCCTGTTGTTTGGTTACCGCAGTTGCTAGGTTCCCGAACAACGTCATCTGAGCCTGTGCCATGTTAACACTCCGTGGCCTTAACCACTCGATCGCCCATCTCGGTTGTTGAAAGTCGGCCACCGAGGTCGGTGGTGCGGCTGCAGGGGTCCGACATCACCCGCTCCACCGCGCGCCGAATCAACGCCGCGCCGTGCCGCGTCTCGGCTTGATTGAACCAATCGAGCATCATGGCTACGGAAAGAATGGTTGCTATGGGGTTGGCGATCCCTTTTCCAGCAATGTCTGGTGCGGAACCATGAGAAGGCTGGAACACCGCGTATTGGTCGCCTATGTCCGCGGAGGGGGCCATACCCATCCCGCCGATCAGTCCAGCCGCCAGGTCGGAGAGAATGTCGCCAAACATATTCTCAGTCACCAACACGTCAAAAGTTTCTGGCCTCTGGACGAGATAGAGGCTGGCTGCGTCGACGTAGATCGTGTCGGTTTGCACCGCCGGAAACTGCCGCGAAGCCTCGTCAAACACTTTCCGAAAAAACGCCATCGACGGAAGCACGTTGGCCTTGTCCACCAACGTGAGATGCTTTCGTCGTGCAACCGCGTGTTCAAATGCCGATCGGAACAGCCGTTCTGAACCGTGGCGAGTAATGCGCATGGTATCGGTTACTTCGTTGGCGTCCGGCGGATGCTTCAACAGCCGGGTCGAGAACAATCCTTCGGTACTTTCTCTGACGATGAGGAAATCGATTTCGCCGGCCTTGTATTTTTTCAAGGGCGTGTGGAGTTCATGGTAAAGACGAATTGGTCGCAAGCCGCAATACAGATCGAGTTTTTCGCGGATGTCGATCTGCGGTGTCATTTCCACGCCTTCCGGCCAGCGAATGTTGGGCAAGCCCATCGCACCCAACAGAATCGCATCGTGCTGCTTTAACTTTTCGAGGGTTGCAGGAGGCAGCGGATCGCCACTTCGCAAGTACTCGCCCGCGCCCACCGAGTACTCCTGCAATTCGAAGCGCACTCCCTTGAGTCTGTTTTCGACGGCTGCGAGAACCTTGAGGCTTTCGGCAATGACGTCAGGCCCGATGCCGTCGCCCGGGAGGACTGCAATGCTGAAAGTCTTTTGATCTGTCATTGGAGAAACTCTCTGAGGATCGATGATGGATCGAGGATGGACAAACTCGATCTCCTTCTTCTATCCGCGATCCTCTATCTTTACTACCTGCTTCTTCGCGGCCGACTCATAGCACGCCTCAACGGCTGCCACCGTGTTCAAGTACTCCTCGCCCTCACTTTCGCACCGTTCACCTGTCTGCAGACAAGAGATGTAGTGCTCCTGCGCGGCGCGAATGCTGTCGCCGCGGTAGCCGACAGACGGCAGCGCGTATGACAGCGCCGTCTCATCTTTCCCATGTTGAGTCAGAAAAAGCCGTCCGCTCGAACTACAACGAATCATGCCCTGATCGCCTTCGACTCGGAAAGACCCCAACGCCAGACTGGAAGGAACTTTGCCGCTGATGCGGTTACCATCAATCAATCCTTGAACGCCACCCGCAAACGACAGGTGAATCATGACGCAATCTTCGCCTGCAATCACAGGATTGATCCGCTTCATCTCGCAATACAAAGAATCGAGCTCTCCGGCCAAATAGCGGCCAGTGTCGAGGTGATGCACCAGCGTTTCGTAAACGAGCAGGCGAGGCATCTGCACGAAGTACGGTTGCTGTCTGTAAGGTGCTGGTCCAAGCCCGTCGCCGGCACGATGCCGGAAAGCCAGGTGATACGGCTTGCCCAGAGCGCCACCATCCATCACGCGCTTAGTCTCCCGGTACCAGGGCTGCCAACGCCAGTTCTCATGGATCAGCAGTCGGACCCCGGCCCTCTTGCAAGCCGCTACCATCGCCAGGCAATCCTGCCAGGAAGGCGCCATTGGTTTTTGACAAATGACATGGATGCCTTTGCTAGCTGCCAGTTCAGTCAGAGCGAGGTGTGCCTCGGGACGGGTAACTATGTCGACAAAATCTGGCTTTTCACGATGCAACATCTCAACCGCGTCCATGTCGGCACGGGGGATGTTCCACTTGGTGGCAAATTCGCTGGCACGGCCTGGCGTCGCATCCGCCACGGCTGCAACGATAGCCCCAGGAGTACGGCTCCAGCCTTCAGCATGAAATTGAGCAAAGTAGCCAGCCCCGATTATCACACCCTTCAAGGTGGACGAACTCATGCTCCAGTCACCTCTTTCAACAACCGGAAGAAAGCCTTCTTGCGCTCCGTGTTGATACTCCAGTTCACGGGCGGGCACTGGTAGCCGTCGCTATAGTCGCTCTTGCCGGGGTCGAAATAGCCCCACGAGGCATAGCCTCCCAAGGCCTTCAGCATGTTGTTGACAGGTTTCTCGAAATCGAAGTGATCGTCTTCGTTGAACAAGATGGGCATGCGGCGGTCAGTCGAAAGCTCTCGCGCCTGGCGAACCATCTCGGCGATGCGCTCCGGGTCTGTCACGCCGTTGCCATGCAGCAGTAAGAAGTCGGACGCCGCAGCCACCGCCGGATGCGGAATGCGCCCACCGTTGAAACTGGCGCCCACCAGCAGTCTTCTACCACCACGTTGCACCGATTTGGCCAAATGGAGCAGTTCCGGCATCCGATCTGGCCGAAGGATGGCATGGTCGTAGCTCTTGTTGTCACACTCGTTGCTGATCTCCAAGAGAATGTTGAGATACCCCTTGTCGAGCAACCAATTTGCAGTGTTCGAGACAGCGGTTTTCAACGCACCTTCATCCTTGAGGCGCTGGTCCTGCCCAAAATAGAAGCAACCCAAGATGGGTACCATGCCGAGTTCGTCCGCCCGATCGAGAATCTTCGAAAGCCGAAGGAGATAGGGACGACGCAAGTCGCCGCCCTCATCGAAAGCGCTATTGTGCCAGGGTTGTCCCTTCGAATAACCTTCAGGGCTTCCACCCTGCAAATTGATGGTAATACTCAACAAACCGTGTCGACGCCATTCCGGCATTGCAGTAATGAATTCGCGAGTATTGCGGTCCGGGTCCCATTTGCCGGTATCCGGATACTTCCAGCGATCACGCGTCTGAGGGTTGAGGTCGTCGAAAATGCCCTGCACCATTCGCGAGTTCATCAGCAAGCCTTCAATCTTCATTCCATGGTAACTCCGCCCTTGATAGGTAGGGCGGCCATTAATGAAAAACTGATCCGCTTGGATTGAAATTTCGGTCCTTGAAGTCGCGCCGCGAGATTGCGTTGTGGCCAGCAGCAGAGCTGAGGTTTGTTTGAGAAAATCTCGGCGGTGCATGGGTTCGTTGGCGCTGCCTGAACCTTTCGGAACTACCAGCGAAGCGACGCAAAGGGTATTCGAGAGGTCTAGTGAAGTCAAATGAGAGCGAGCGAACTGTCATTCGACTTTCGACCTTCATACTTCGACCTTCATACTTCCTTCGACCTTCGCACTTCATTCTCCCTTGAGTTTCAGATTTCCTTTTAATATCGTGAACCGACTATCCATTTTGGCAAGGGCATAGGGAGAACGTTTGATGAAGCGACGAATTGCGGAGGGGCTCCTGCTCGTTTCCTGTCTGGCATCCGTGTTTTACGCGCAGCCCGCGTCACCTCTGGCGGCTCCTGTGACGCCGCCTCCGCCCCCCTCGGTGGGTTCAATCGTCGAGAAGGACCCGGCTCTGAAAGCTATTGTCTCTTCCGATTCCAGAATCGAGAGGCTGGCCGAGGGGTTTATCTTCACCGAAGGTCCGGTCTGGCTGAGAGAGGGCGGGGAAGGGCTTTTGTTCAGCGACATCCCGAACAATCGCATCATGAAATGGTCTCCTGACGGAAAGGTGACTGAATTCCGCAAACCGAGCGGTTACACCGGTCCGCCCGCGCCCGAGGGCGCCTATGTCGGCTCCAATGGCCTGACTCTGGATAAAGAAGGACGCCTCATCATTTGCGAACACGGCGACCGGCGTGTGACACGATTGGAAAGAGACGGCAAGCTGACGGTGTTGGCAGACAAGTATCAACGCAAGCGGCTGAACAGCCCAAACGACGCCGTCTACAAGTCGGATGGCAGTCTTTACTTTACGGATCCGCCCTACTGGTTGTTTGACGAAAAAAAGAAGGAGTTGGATTTTCAAGGAATCTACCCTGTCCAAGGGACGGGTGTTTTTCGATGTTACAGCAGAGAAGGAAGACGGCTTGCCAGATGGCTTGAAGGTAGACACCCAAGGTAACATCTATGGTACTGGCCCAGGTGGCATCTGGGTTTTCTCTCCCGATGGGAAACATCTGGGAACCATCAAGCCCACCGAAGTGCCGGCGAACTGTCACTGGGGCGACGCTGACGGGAAGGCCCTTTACATGACAGCGCGCAAGGGACTTTACCGGGTGCGTCTGAGCGTGCCTGGAATCAGGCCTTAGGCTCGTACTGGAGATACCAAGACGAATTTCAACAATCAAGCTTCCTCGCCTTGCAGGCCTTTGTCCACGAGCAAGAGGCGAGGAGGACAATCTTCCAAAGAAGCTTCCCACCGTTGCCCCCATTCGAACCACGAATCAGGTACCACAAATCACGCAGAACAATCCTGAGAGGTATCCCATCGCCCCTGATTCTTCTTCCGCACCCCGACGCCACCAGAAAGGGCAGACGTGCCGAGACAGCCAGCACGCCCATCCCGATAGCGATGAGCGCCAGGCAGGGACATGACGCGAGTTCGGCCTTTCCTGTCTGCCAGACGACCCAGAAATGGGCGGGTCGCAATGATGACGACCGAGAAGATCGAGAAGAACAGACCCTCGGGCCGGACACCGGAGTCGCGGGTGTAGAGCGCGACAAAGCTGGTGATGCCTCCGTAGCCGAATGTATAGAGGAACAGCGTCAAGGCAAACAGGAAAACCCTCTTCTCGATCAGCGACGATGAGAAGAGCCCTTCCAGTCCGCCGCTGTGGTGGATGCGCTTCTCAGGAAAGCGGAGCGAAATCAAAAACATCCCCGCGGCCAGGGCACCCATGCAAAAGCAGAGCCAGCCCCAACCGCGCTGCAAGAGCCACAAGCCGGCAGCCGGCGCCGCTGCAATTGCCAACGTGCTGGCCAAGCCCCAATAACCCAATCCTTCAGCACGCCGCGTATCCGGAATGATGCCGACCATCATCGCGGCCGAAGAGGTCAGCAACGCAGACCAGAAGATGCCGTGAACCGTCGCCGTGAACAGAATCAGCCAAAGCTGCGTGGCCTGCGCATAGATGACGCTGAAGCCGACAATGGCGGCACTGGAGGCCAGCAGAATCGGCTTCTTGCCCACGCGGTCCGCCAGGGTGCCGCCCAGGGGAGCCGAAAAAGCAGAAGCATAGGTAATGAATCCCAGGAAGAGACCCGCCTGCGCCTTGTTCTTCCCGAGGGAAAGGATGCGAAAGGGCATGGTGGGAAACAACAGAAAGGCCGAGATGAACGTGGTGAAGGTGAAACCACAGAGCAGAAAGAACTGCGAGGTAAAAATAGCGGCAAATCCAGTATTGTTTGGAATCGGCTTTGGCTCAGCCTATCCTGCCTTTGCGGCTTACATTCTTGAACATGTGGACGCGCGCCGGCGCGGCGCGGCCTTTGGAAGCATCTTGCTGGCCGTGGACACAGGCATTGGAACGGGTTCGATCTTGCTTGGCATCGTTGTCGAGCACTTTGGGTATCGGCCCGCCTTTGCGCTGGGCGGACTGATGGCACTGGGAGCGATCCCATATTTCCGTTTTGCTGAGAAACGGTTGGCGAAGAAGTGATTCATTGCCCGATTGAGTCATTGACGCTTCTCAACGAACCAGTCTGCCTGGCTCCTTGCGGCACGGAGTGAGCGGGTGACATAATCACTTCGTCATTCTGAGCTACAGAGGTTGGCATGGAAATCCTGACTTTCATTGCTGGGCTTCTCCTGGGAGTTCTGGTTGCCTGGCTTGTCGCCAAGGCGAGGCGCGCCCAAGCCTTGGCCGAGGCCCAAACGCATGCGGGAGCGGAGATGGCTGCTTTGAAGGAGCGGCTGCAATTGCGCGAGCAGGAACTGACGGAATCCAAACAGCGGCAAACTGCCTGGGACGCGAAAGAGACGGCGCTTGAGTCAGAGCTCTCAGAGATGAACGCCCGCAGCCGGGAACTTCAGGCCCGGATGGATGAGGAGCAAAAGAACGCGGCTGAAAAAATCTCACGATTGCAAGATCTGGAAGAACGCCTGAATCGCCAGTTCCAAGCCCTTTCTGCGAAGGCCCTGCGCGACAACAATGAAGCCTTCCTGAATCTGGCGCAAACCAAGCTGGGAACTTTTCAGTCCGAAGCCAGAAGCGACCTCGAGCAGCGCCAGAAAGCTGTGGAGAATCTGGTGGCGCCCATCAATGAAACGCTAACTCGATATGACCAGCAGATTCAGTCGATGGTGCGCTCGCGCAGCCAGGCCTACGGAAGTCTTTCCCAGCAGGTGGAATCACTGCTGGTGTCGCAGCAGAAGCTGGAAAGCGAAACGGGCAAGCTGGTAAAAGCCCTGCGCATGCCACAAGTGCGAGGGCGATGGGGTGAGTTTCAGTTGCGAAAAGTTGTGGAGCTGGCGGGAATGTCGGCACACTGCGATTTTGTTGAGCAGGAAACCATGAGTTCGGAGGCGGGAAGGCTGCGGCCCGACCTCATTGTCAAGCTGCCGGGAGGGAAGAACATCGTTGTCGATTCCAAGGCTTCGCTGCAAGCCTACCTGGATGCCCTTGAGACCGATGACGAGGACCGGCGTAAATCATTGCTCCAGGATCATGCGCGCCAGATTCGCAATCATCTGCAAAGCCTGAGCAGCAAGGCTTACTGGAGCCATCTGAAGGACACGCCTGAATTCGTGATCCTATTTATCCCCGGCGAGTCTTTCTTGAGCGCCGCGGTCGAGCGTGACGCAGATCTTCTGGAAGACGGCGTCAAGCAACGCGTGATTTTTGCGACGCCCCTCACACTCATTGCGCTGCTGCGCGCTGTGGCCTATGGATGGACGCAGGACCGGATTGCCGACAATGCGCGGAAGATCAGCGACCTCGGCAAGGAGCTTTACGAACGGGTCGCGACCTTGAGCCAGCACTTTCGCATCCTTGGTCAGAGTTTGGGTAAGAGCGTCAAGGCCTACAATGATGCGGTGGGTTCTTTGGAAGGCCGCGTGCTGACCTCGGCCCGAAAGTTCAAAGAGCTCGGCGCGACGCCGCAGAATGAAATTCTGGAGCTTGAACCTGTTGAGCAGGCCACGCGTGAGATCCAGGCGCCGGAACTGCTCGCCGTGGACAAAGACTCCTGAAGTTCCCAACCAAAGGAGCCCACGCGTGAATCACCATTTGTTGTCGTGTCTACTGATGCTCGTAGGGTTTTGCTGCTGCTCTGAGATCCATTTTGCAAAAGAGAGAATTCCAATCATGAAACAAACCACCTGGGAACTGAACACCCTGGAGAATCTGGGAGGCTACCCGACTCAAGTGCTCGGCGCACCCCGATTTATAAACCTTCCGCAGGGAAAGGCGTTGGAGTTCGACGGCCACCAAGATGGACTCATCATCGATGTGAATCCGCTGGCGGGAATGGAGCGTTTCACGTTGGAAGTCGTCTTCCGACCCGATGCTGGCGGCCAGAAAGAACAGCGATTTGTCCATCTGCAAGAGGCTGAAGGAGAGAACCGCATTCTGATCGAGACCCGCCTGACCTCAGACAATCGTTGGTTCCTCGACACCTTCATCCGCTCAGGTGAAACCAACCAAACGCTCTACGCCGAAAAGTGTTTGCACCCTGTAGACCAGTGGTTCCAAGCGGCTTTGGTCTTCGATGGCCGCGAGATGCGGCACTACGTCAACGGAATTCAGGAGATGTCAGCGCCAATCAAGTACCAACCCATGAAACCAGGCCAAATCTCTCTGGGTGTCCGCTTGAATCGAGTCTTCTGGTTCAAGGGCGCCATCCGAAAAATTCGCTTCACGCCTGAAGTGCTCGACCCAGCAAACTTCTTGAAGCCATAGGCAGCGCTTGCCACGACGGAGTCGGACCGTGGCAACATTCCGCACCAAGGCCCGTTGCCCCGACCTCGGTTTTGATCACCAACCCAGGTGTAAAGCAGGCAATCCCTGAGCAGTTGGTTTAGAATGCTTGAATCGAAGCCACTGTTGCCAAGGAGGCGCTCTTGAACTTCGATTTCACCGAGGAGCAGTCGGAAATCAAGCGGCTCGCCAGGGAGTTTGCGGAATCAGAGATAGCGCCGCATGTTTTGGAGTGGGACGAAGCGCAGACCTTCCCTGTTGGTGTGATGAAAAAACTAGCCGGCCTGGGTTTTTTGGGTGTGTTGATCCCGACCGAGTACCAGGGATCCGGCCTCGGCTATGTGGAGTACATCGCCATCATTGAGGAAATCTCGCGCGTTGATGGAGCCATTGGTTTGAGTGTGGCCGCTCACAATTCGCTCTGTTCCAACCACATTTTGACCTTTGGAACCGAAGCGCAAAAGGCCAAATACCTTCCCAAACTGGCAACCGGAGAGTATCTCGGTGCCTGGGGATTGACCGAACCGGAAGCTGGCAGTGACGCCAGCGGGACGCAGACCATCGCCGTACGCGACGGAGGCGACTATATACTCAACGGGTCGAAGACTTTCACGACTCACGGAACTTACGGCGATGTGTTTGTTCTGATGGCGGTCACCGACCGGTCGAAGGACAATCGCGGTATTTGTGCGTTCATTGTCGATAAAGGAACGCCCGGTCTGCGCGCCGGTAAGAAGGAGAACAAACTCGGCTGCCGTGCGAGCGACACGTCCGAGGTGATTCTGGACAACTGCCGCATTCCAGGTGGCAATTTGTTGGGAGTGGAAGGGGATGGATTCATCAACTGTCTAGAAATTCTCGACGGCGGGCGAATTTCCATTGCTGCCCTCGCCGTTGGCATGGCCCAGGGCGCATTCGAGGCAGCCTTGAAGTATTCAAAGCAGCGCAAGCAGTTCGGGCAAGCGATCGCCGAGTTTCAAGCGATTCAGTGGAAGTTGGCAGACATGGCAACCGAGATTGAGGCGGCGCGTCTCCTAACCTATCGCGCCGGCGTGCTCAAGAACCAGAAGAAGCGCTCGACCAAGCAATCTTCAATGGCCAAGCTCTATGCGAGTGAAATGAGTGTCAGAGTCGCGAACGAAGCCATCCAGATTCACGGCGGTTATGGCTACGTCAAGGAGTATCCCGTAGAGAAGTTCTATCGCGATGCCAAGATCTCCACTATTGGTGAAGGCACGAGCGAAATTCAGCGTCTTGTCATTGCCCGGCAATTGCTGCGATCCAACATTTGACTCTTGCGATCTCCCGTCCGTGTTTCATGAACCTGACTGACGAAATCCTGCAGGCGAACTCTCGGGCCATGGCCCGGGCGATGAGTTTGATTGAGAACCAGGATCCGCAGGCGCGAGACATTCTGAAAGCTCTGTTTCCAAAGACAGGTCGCGCTTCGGTCATCGGTGTTACCGGCGCGCCAGGCAGCGGCAAAAGCACGCTGGTGGATAAACTGGCGCAGGAATTTCGCCGGCAGGGCAAGACGGTCGGGATTGTGGCGGTTGATCCCACCAGCCCATTCAGCGGTGGTGCGATTCTGGCAGACCGCGTCCGCATGAGCGCTCACTACAATGACGAAGGTGTTTTCATCCGCAGTATGGCGACGCGCGGACACTTGGGAGGATTGTCGAAGACAGCCGCCCAGATCGTTTCAGTGCTGGATGCGGCCGGCAAGGACATCATTTTGTTGGAAACTGTCGGCGTCGGACAGGATGAAGTCGAGGTCGTCAAGGTTGCAGACGTTGCGCTGGTGGTGCTGGTGCCCGGAATGGGGGATGACGTCCAGGCGTTCAAGGCAGGCATCATGGAAATCGGCGATATTTTTGTTCTCAACAAAGCCGACCACCCGCACGTCGAACGGGCAGAGAAGGAACTTCAGGCGGCTCTCTCGTTGGCAGTACGTTCGGACGGTTGGTCCCCGCTAACCGTTCGAACCGTGGCAACTCAGGGTGAAGGGATTCAGAACCTCGTCGGCCACATCGAAACGTTTGAACGATATCGTCAGACAGCGCGCGAGAGTGTGGAACGGCGCAAGGCCAGCGCGGAACGGGAACTGATGGAGCTTTTGAAGGATGCGCTGCTTGAAAAAGCTACTCGACAAAACGGCGTTTGCGATAGAATCCACGCCGCTTCGCAGGCAATCAAGGAGCGGCGTCTCGATCCTTATACGGCCGTGGACGAGATTATGAAGGGTCTCCCATCAATAGAAAGGCTGATGACGCTCGACCACGTTGGAATCGCTGTTCACTCAATTGAAGAGGCTCTCCGCACCTATCAGCAACGGCTGGGATTCACGGTTCATGAAATCGTGGTGATCGATGAACAGAAGGTACGCGTGGCGGTGCTACCTGGCGGAGACAGCCGCATTGAGTTGCTGGAACCGACGGCACCCGACTCGCCGATTCAGAGGTTCTTGGAAAAGCGGGGCGAAGGCGTTCATCATCTCTGTTTTCAAGTCGAGGACATCCGACGAAAGATCGAGGCCTTGAAATCCGCGTCGCTGCAGCTGATTGCGATGTCTTCAGAAACAGGATTGGATGGGCGGAAGATAGCATTTCTGCATCCCAAGTCGACTCATGGCGTGTTGATTGAACTCGTTGAATGTGAGCCCAAAACGTGATGCGTGACACGCGAGGCGTGAAGACGTGGCAAACGTTTGGTTCCCATCATGTTTCACGAATCACGTTTCACGTATTTCTCCGGAGGAACCTTGGAAAAAGTATCGATTGGCATCATCGGCGGCAGCGGTCTATACCAGATGTCCGGACTGACGGACACGCACGAGGTAGCGGTGGACACGCCGTTCGGCACCCCGTCGGACAACTTCATAGTCGGCACACTTGAAGGCAAGCGTGTGGCATTTCTTGCCCGCCACGGCCGTGGCCATCGCATTCTGCCTTCGGAGCTGAATTTCAGAGCGAATATCTTCGCCATGAAGATGCTGGGTGTGGAGAAAATCATTTCGGCCAGCGCGGTGGGCTCCTTGCGGGAAGATCACCGTCCGTTGGATATCGTTCTGCCAGACCAATTTTTCGATCGCACACGAGGGCGTATTTCCACGTTCTTCGGAGAGGGGCTCGTAGTGCATGTCAGCTTTGCCCATCCGGTGTGTTCCTACTTGGGAGACCAGTTGATGGCGGCGAGTGCGCAGTCGGGTGTGCCGGTGAAACGCGGAGGCACCTACCTTTGTATGGAGGGACCTGCCTTCTCGACGGTTGCAGAGTCGAATGTCTACCGCAGCTGGGGCATGGACATCATAGGGATGACCAATCTCCAGGAAGCGAAGCTGGCTCGCGAAGCGGAGATTTGCTACGCCACGGTGGCGCTCGTGACTGACTATGACTGCTGGCATCCCGACCACGACGCCGTGACCGTTGACCAGGTGATCGCGGTGCTAAACCAGAACAGCGAAAATGGCCAGAAGCTGATTCGCACGGCGGTGCGTGTTTTGGATCACCAGAGGCCCTGCAAGTGCGGCTCGGCTTTGAAGTCGGCTATTTTGACCGAGAAGAGCAAAGTTCCAGCCGAGATCAAAGATAAGCTCGCTTTGTTGATCGGGAAATATCTTTCCTAGGCAGGATAGTGGTTCCCCTTGTACAACGGGGACCTCAGCGTGGTGGACTGCAAAACGTCCGCGGGAGGCCGTTTTTACGCTATGTCGATTCTTGTGGTGGGTTCCGTTGCTTTCGATTCAGTCAAGACTCCTTTTGGCGAGGCCAAAGAGATTCTTGGCGGATCCGCTTCCTATTTTTCAATTTCGGCCAGCTTCTTCAGCCCCGTCAGTCTGGTCGCTATCGTCGGCGACGATTTTCCTCAGGAGCATTTAGACCTTTTTCAGAAATTTACGGTAGATACGCGCGGGCTGCAGAAAGTAGCTGGTAAGACGTTCCGCTGGACAGGGGAATACGGGTTTGCGCTGAATGAAGCCAAGACACTCGATACGCAGTTGAACGTGTTTGAGTCGTTCAAGCCGGAAATCCCGATTGGATATCGCAACTGCCAGCACGTATTTCTAGGCAACATTGATCCGGTGTTGCAGCGCCAGGTGCTCGCGCAGGTCAGCAAGCCGAAGTTCGTTGCTTGCGACACGATGAACTACTGGATCAGCTCCAAGCCTGAGGAGTTGAAAAAAACTCTGGCTCAGGTAGACATTCTGATCATTAACGACGGGGAAGCGCGGATGCTTACCGGGCAACCGAATATTACAAGGGCCGCCAAAACGATTTGCTCCTGGGGCCCCAGGATTCTGGTGGTGAAGAAAGGCGAGTATGGCGTCGCGATGTATACAGACGGTTCCATTTTTGGTGCACCGGCATTCCCGTTGGAGGAGGTGTTCGATCCAACGGGTGCAGGCGATACCTTTGCCGGGGGCTTCGTTGGCTACTTGGCCAAGAGCGGGCGGTTGGACGATGAGACGCTGCGCAAGGCCGTCATTTACGGTTCTGTGATGGCCTCATTCAATGTGGAGGATTTTAGCCTCAACCGCATGAAGCGTCTTAAACACTCTGAGATTCAGGAGCGCTTCCGCCAGTTCAAGGATCTGACCCACTTCGAACACGACCATTCGTTTTAAGAGTGGACCACGAGTCTTACTGACAAAACCATTGTTGTCACCGAATGACGAATACCTTCTGAGTCCACCTCTCCCTTAGTGCTACCAACCCTCGAAGAACGCTATGTACTTTGCCAAACTCGAAGGCCTCGGAAACGACTTTCTGGTTGTCAGTGCGGAAGAGGCTGAGGGAAGAAGCTTCTTCGGATTGTCTCAGCAGATCTGTGACCGGCACTATGGCATCGGCGCAGATGGATTGTTGATCTATTCACGAGAAGATCCCTCCGGTGGCGCTGATTTCAGGATGCGCATTTTCAATGCTGATGGAGGAGAAGCCGAATTGTCGGGCAACGGGTTGCGATGCCTTGCCGCCTTCCTCTTTGCTGAGAGCCTGGCTGAGAATTCAGTCGTCCGGATTGCTACGTTAGCCGGCTTGAAAGTGCTGCGGCTGACAGATTCTTCGCCCCCTGAATACAGGTTCGAAGTCGACATGGGAGAGCCGATTCTCCAGCGGTCGCAGATTGCGTTCAAGCCGAGCTCAGGGCCTGACTCGCTCATCGCCTTTCCGCTCCCGGTTGGTGGCGAAGTCCACCCAGTGACAATTTCTTCTATGGGCAATCCTCACTGTTCGCTCTTCGTGAATCAGTTCAGCGATGTCGACTGGGAGCATCTGGGCAACCAGATTGAGGGTCATCCCTTCTTTCCAGAGCGGACCAATATTGAGTTCATCCGTGTGCGCAACCGGAACGAGATTGAAGTGCGGTTTTGGGAGAGAGGCGTGGGCAAGACTTTCTCGTCCGGGACAGGGTCCTGCGCGGCGATCGTAGCTTGCATATTGAATGGTCGTACGGACCGAGAGGTGAAGATTCAGACTATGGGAGGAAGCCTCGAGATTGAGTGGAGGGAGGACAATCGGCTGCAACTAAGAGGGCCAGCTCGTTGGATTTGCTCTGGTGAGTATGCAGGTTGAACAGTCGGGAGGGCGAGGCTCCTGCCGAGCCTTTCGGATGAGGAGTTTGTGGTCGCGTGGCTAGCCGGGAGCTTCGCCCTCCCACGACAACGCTAGGCGGATTGTGACCTCAAATTCTGTTGTTTCTCTCTCCGCAAGCTGCGCCAAATCGCCCAACTCAATCCGGCATAGATCAGGCTATTGAAAAAAAAGACCGACCGGATATCGATCAAGACCGACAAGCCCCCCAACAGCGGACCCACGGCTCCGCCCATCATCCCAAAGCTGGACAATAAACCAAAGGCTGTCGCCCTCTGGCTCTCGGGAATCACACGACTGGCCAGAGTGTAAGCCACTGTCAGGGTCCCACCTGCCAAAAGCGCAAGCAGCACGCGCAATCCCAACAGTTGCATGGTTGACGCTGCAAAGCCGATCAGGAAACAAATCGCGCAGCCTGCTCCCAGTCGAACCCACAAGAATTGCTTCGGGTCGGAGCGCGTCATTTTTTTTCCTGAATACCAAGCGGCGAAACTCTCTGCAAAGGCTGCAAGGGAAAGAATGATGCCAGAAAGCCGTGCGGCTTCGAGGGGGTCGGCTCTGTAGTTGGCCACAAAGAGCGGGATGACAGGAGCAAAGCTTCGATCAATCGTTGTCACCAAAAAGAGTAGTGATGCGATAACCGCAAAATCTGGAAGGAGCATCATCGATGCCAGCCCTTCCTGAGGCTGTGGCGGTGGCACCGCGACCGGCGGAAGAGCCTGAATAGAGTCCTTGTCTTGATACAGAAAGACGAAAAGAACCAGGCTGAGCAGACACAAGAACGATGTTACCAGGAAGGTGTGACGAATCCCGATCCAACCCGCGAGAATGCCGCCCACGAAGGGACCGACGGCAGTACTGCTGATTTGCACAGCCTGCAGGGTTCCGATCACCCGGCCGACTTTCTCTTGCGGCGAAAGTTGCGTCGCCAGAGAGATGGAAAATGCGTTGAACCCTCCCAGGAGGCCCAACAGAAAACGTAGTATGAGCAGGTGATAGACATTCTGCGCAAAAGCCGTCAGTGCCCAGATTGCGAAAAGCGCGAACGTGATTCGAACTGCCATGATCTTGAGACCATAGCGATCCGCAACCCGTCCCCAAATCGGTGCCGCCAAAGAGGCAACGAGGGGGCTGATTCCCAAGGCAACCCCCGCCCAAACGGCCGCGGCAGCCTGAGACTGCACGCCCAGCATCTGAACGTACATCGGAACAAACGGCATGATGAGGGTGAAACCGGAGAAAATGAATGCTGCCGAAACGGTGACTGCCAGCTGGTTGCGTTTCCAGGGGTCCTGCGGGATCAGGTTCCAAGGGCGGGTGGTCACAGGAACTGGCGTGCGGGCAGCAAAAGGTGAATCAGTGGGACAGGAGACTTGCAATCAAACAAGCCGCAGGCCGGGCAGAAAGACCCAATCGGCGACTCCGTTCTTTTCTTCCCCCAACTGAGGGTCGTGTTGATGCGGATTGAACAGGAGTGGAAACTCTGCGTGCCCCCGAGCATCGGTTGTCAACCCTGCATTGCTCCCTTCATTTCCTCGGAAGCTGTTTGAGGATGTCGGCCAGTTGTTCAGACCAGCTCGCGCCCCCTTGAATGGTGGTCACGAGCTCGTCCATGGCTTCGCGAATCCTCTCATAGCTGATGAAAGTCTTGTACTGGCGAATGACTTCCAAGTCCTCCTGGCTCTGCGGCAGCGCTTTCTCATAGAGATCAAGCAGGTTACGCAGGCGCCCCAAGTCCTCGCTTAGCCGCCCAGCGCTTTGGCTGATCTGCTGCATGGAGGTGTCGATTTCCGGGGCAACTCCCGTGGCAAATTCCACTACCGGTAGGACTCGGGAAAAGTGCCGCGACTGTTCCTCCATGGCCCGCAATTTCTCCTGAAGCGACTCCACGTGCTTGGCCATCGCACTCAGCTTTGAAGTCACGCCGGTCGTTTCCTCGCGGCTGTGGGCCAGCTCCACCTCCAGTTGCACTTTCTGCCCCTCCAGTTCGGTGAGCGAATTCTTGAACCGATTCCGCTGCTTCGTGAGACCTTCAGCCAGCAGGTTGTATTCCTCCACGTCGCCGGCCAAACCTTCGAGTTGGGCATCGGAGAGCACATCCAGATTCTGGGCTATTTTTCGGATGGGGCGTGACAATTTGACCTGCAGCACGAAGGCAAACACCAGGCCCGCGACCAGAGCGATACTGGAGACCAGCATCATTTGGGTTCTGAGCGCACTGGTCTGCAGGGCTACCCGTCGTGCCGAAATACCAAGCACGATGGTTCCAATGCGGAGCTGCTCATAAAATACGGGCCGACTCAGGTGAATGACGCTTTCCCCGGTTCTCGCCCAAGTCGCGGCTAACTCCGCATCATTGTCAGTTCGCAAGAGCTTCGGAAGAACCTGTTGTACTCGGTCAACATCCGTTTTCTCAAGGCCGCTGTCCGCCAGGAGTTTGCCATCCTTATCAAGGATGACTACGTAAAGGAAATCCGTCGAGCGAATGAAGCCCTTCGCAATCTGGTCGAGTGCGCCCCGGTCGTACACGGTCAAAGCGCCGATGGCTGATTTATCCAGTAACTCGGTGGCGAGGCGCCCGCGGCGAACCAGTTCTTCCGTTTGCTGTTCTTCAACGCGGCCTGGGAGCCAGAGCAGCAGCGGCAAGGCAGTCAACACCGTAAGAGCGGCAGTGAGAATAAGGAATCGTTTTCGCAATCGGAGGTACGTCCTTCACAGCAGGGCGACTCTGCTTCCTGCCTTTTAGAGTTGGCTATGTTCGATTCACTGGGCGGTCTCTCGATCCGCGAGTTTGCCTTGCCGAACTACTGCTTGCCTGCACCACACCTCGCCCTTCAGGCTAATTCGTCGCCTGCAACGCATGGCGGCGATTCAGATCCACAATGAGCACAAAGTTGGTGAGCGCATGCGCCGCCATGACTGGCAACAGGTGATTCGTCAGCTCAAACAGGCAGCCCAAAAGGAAGCCTGCAAAGGCTGCGTATAACGACCAGTTCCAAAACGGGTGCCGGGGCACGAAATGCGCAAGGCCGAAGGCGAGGCTCGCGGGAATCAGCCCGACTGTCGTTTGTAGAGCACCCCTGAAGAAAATCTCTTCCGCCACGCCGCTCAAGACACCAATGGCGGCAATCTCCCATAATTTCATCGGCACCAGAAACTTCGCAAACTCCTCCTCCAACTGTTGGGCCCACACAAAACTGCGGCTGCAATAGAGTGACAACGCCATCATGGAAAACGAGGTTCCAAGGGTCAAGAGAATCACGCGCGGGAGATTCTCGACTCGAATATCGACAAACAGTTCCCACGAGAGCTGCCCCCGGAAGAAGATCCAGACCAAGGCCAGCAGGAGAATCACGCAGTAAATCCTGATTGCGGGCACAAGAACCTTCATAAGCGCGGAGAAGTGTATCGGTTCAATCCTGATTTCGCAAGGTGCGCGGACGTAATTCGCCCTTTTGATACAACCGCATTCGCCTGGCCGTTTTGCTTGTGCACCCTTATACTCGGAACGCAGGCGGGATACTTTATACCTGCCTTGGCCGATTTCCCGCGCCTCGATTGGTGCGACTCTGAGTTTGTCCGCCACCCCCTCTCTGGATTATGCTGCCTGCGTAATTAGGATCTGAACTGGGGGAACGATGTTCGAACACTGCTTGGTGTGGCTAGCCCTTTCTGCAGGCGGGTCGGCGCAAACTCTTCAACTGGACAGCGGTTTGGTGACTCGCGATGACACGTTGAAGGGAGCACTCGTATTGAACCCGCCCCTTGCGGGCCAAGGTCAGCTCACCCTCACTTGGACCGACAGCTACGGGCGCACTGTAGCCGTCGAGTCTCGCAAGGTAACGCTGAAGGACCGATCGGTGCCCTTCGAGCTACGCCTTAAGCCCGCTGTGGCCCTGCTCAATTCGCTTAGTGTCGAGTTCACCGCGGGCCAGAATACGATCAAAGCAGGGCCCGCTGATTTCATCGTCACTCCCAGCGGGCCCTGGGACGACTACCAGGTGATCATGTACTATGCCTACAAACCCGAACAGCAAGCCGCCTTGAGAAAACTCGGCGTCACAGCGGGGCAGATCCAGAACGTGGCCAGCCGGAGACCTGACGGCGCCGCCCGCTGGTGGAAAAGCAACTTCCGCTTCTACTGCGACCAGATGGCGTATGAGTTTTTCGCTCCTTATCATTCACCAGCCATTCCAGGAAAAGAACGCTTGATGCGCGAAGCCAAAGAATTCTACAAAGGCGACCGCTCGCGAAAAGAGGCATTCTTTCGCAAGCCCTGCTTCCACGATCCGCAAGCTGAGGCCCAGGCGATGGAGAAGATCCGTCAGGTGGTGAGCGCGCAGATGCGATTCAAACCATTTTTCCATTCCACGGACGAAACGGGAGTGGCCAATCTGATTGAAGCCTGGGATTTCTGTTTCGACCCGCGGACACTGGCAGCCATGCGCCAATGGCTTGTCGGGCAGTATGGTTCAGTCGACGGCATCAACCGGCAATGGGGAACAAGTTTTCAGCGTCTGGACGACGTTGCTCCTCTGACTACGGATGAAATGATGCAGCGCGGAGACGACAACTGGTCGTCGTGGGCTGATCATCGCACCTTCATGAATCTCACGTTTGCGAAAGCGGCGCGCAAAGCCAGCGACACCGTAAAAGGGGTAGATCCCAGTGCGATTGGCGGTCTGGTGGGCGGTCAGGCGCCCAGCGCTTTTGGCGGTTACGACTACTGGCTGCTTTCGAAAGCCATCGATGTCATTGAGCCCTACAACATCGGTGTCAACCGGGAGATCTGGAGGTCATTTGCTCCCCACAAGCCGGCGCTGACAACCGGTTTTGGCGCTGATCCGATTGAAATCTGGCGGCTGTGGTATCAGGCACTCCACGGCGATCGCGGCGTCATCATTTACGACGAGAAGAACCGGTACTTAGACGCGGAGGGAAACCTGACCGAGCTCGCCCAACGGATTGCGCCAACTTACCGGGAACTTACCGGTGGCATTGTGAAGCAGCTCCAACTGATGGAACGGACCAATGACCCGGTTGCCGTGCACTATTCCCAGCCCTCCATCACCGCCCACTGGATGATCGAACATCGTCCACTCGGCCAGTCCTGGATTGAGCATCGCTCCCGCCCCGAGTATATGCAGTCGGACTTTCTACGGTTGCGACAGTCGATGCAGTATCTGCTGGAGGACAGCTTGCAGCAGTACACCTTCGTCTCTTATGGACAGTTGGAAGAAGGCACCTTCGATTCGATGGATGCGAAGGTCATGATCCTTCCGCAATCCGTAGCCATTTCGCGCCAGGAGATCGCGGCCTTGCGACGTTTCGTTGAAAGGGGAGGCTGGTTGATTGCAGACTCACGAGCTGCGTTGATGGATGCACACTGCAAGCGATTGCCAAAAGGACAACTCGACGATCTTTTTGGCATTGAACGCAAGAACCTGGACTTTTCTCCGGGGCCTCCGGGTCTAAAGCCAGTTGCCACGTCGGCAACTGTTGCAGGTATCGATCTGGCAGGCGTTTCCACTGCGGAACCCGGACTCGTAGCCACACCCGGGGTAGAGGCACGATACACGGATTCTCGGGGTACGCCTGCAGTGATCGTGAAAGAACATGGGAGGGGTAGAACGGTCTATCTCAATTTGTTGATGACCAACTACTATTTGCAGAGGACGGAGAGTTCGGCCGGACAGGGCCTGCGTCAGCTTCTGGCCGGACTGCTCCAAGAGGCCGGAGTTACCAAGCGCTACAAGGTCACCCGAGCCAGCGGCGAATCTGTCACTGGTGTGGAAGTCCACCCATGGCGTTCGGGCCATCTTCGACTCCTGGGGCTGCATCGCAACTACAGCTTAAACATTGGTCGAACCAGCAATGACGATGCCTGGGATCAGAAGGCCTTGCGCGGTCCAATGGAGCTGAAGGTTGATTTCGGTGCGCCATCAGCTTTGTATGATGTTCGTCGCGGCGAATACCTGGGGTTCAAAAGGGAGTGGATTGGAACCGTGGATGAGAGGCAGCCCGTGATCCTTTCGGCTCTGCCGGAGCCCGTCAAAGGTGTCTCCATTCGAGCGCCCGGGCGCGCTAAGGGCGGCGAAGTGGTGAGCGTCATTCTTGAACTGCAAGGGCAGCGACTCGGGGAGACCCACGCGTTTCGAGTGCAGATCTTCGATGCAGATCGCCATGAGCTTACAATGTTGACGCGGAACCTGGCCGCCCCACGAGGCACTTGTATGTGGGAACTACCCCTCGCGGTCGATCTGAAGAAGGGCACATACTCTTTGCGCGTCCAGGAGATTGCCACCGGGGTACGCACTGAACGAACCCTGCAGGTTTGGTAAGCCGAGAGCGCGGGCGTCTCGCCCGCATTGCGTGCCTCTCAACACTTCCTCATCAAGACCATGAATCCATTTCGAACACTCACGACGTTCTCCGGCAATGGCAACTCGTGGAGGGTAGCTCTCCTACTTTTCATATTCTGTGTTCTAGCCGTCCCCCACCACCTTCGGGCTCAGCGACGACAGGCTTCTCAGTCTTACGACCCTAAAGAGGTCGAGGCCGGAAGCCGGCGCTTTGTAGAGCACTGTGCGGTCTGTCATGGAATAGACGGTCGCGGAAGTGCTCGCGGCCCGAGCTTGACCCGGGGGCTCATCGTGAACCGTGGCAGCGACGAGGAGGTGGCTGGCGTCATTCGCCTGGGAGCACCCAACTCCGCCATGCCGCCTTTTGCCTTGGTTGACAGCGAAATCAAGCAACTCGTGGCTTTCATTCGCAGTTTGCGCACGCCAGCCGCATACCTCGTGGTGGCTGGAGATCGGAGTCTCGGGAAAGAGCTTTTCTTTGGAAAGGGCCGTTGTTCGAACTGTCATATGATCCGCGGGCAGGGTGCACTGCTCGGTCCAGATTTGTCCAATGTTGGCGGCGATCGCACGCTTGCGGAAATCCGGCAGTCCATACTGAGTCCTGCTTTGTCCGAAGGCGCAAAATACAAGGGCGTCACAGTCGTCACTGTCCAAGGAGAAAAGATTGCAGGGACCTTGCGGAATCGAGATAATTTTTCTTTACAAATGATGGACGCGCAGGGGAATCTTCGTTTCTTTTCAAGCGCGGAACTTCGCGAAGTGGCACTTGGGGCGAAGTCAGTCATGCCTGAGGACTACGGAAAGTTGTTAAGCGAGGCTGAACTCCGGAACTTGCTTGCTTTTCTCGGCAGCCAGACTGTTGCGGAGTAGTCGCGACAGACTTAGGGCGAGATGCCGAGACTAGGGGCGAGCAGGTCGTCGCACGATGAAAAGGAATGCGCAAGATTTCCGCTTGATGACGGTTCTCTCCCTGCTGGTTCTATCGGCTGCGGTGGTTTTCGCTGATGGCCCAATCAGCGAACAGGATCTGCTCGAGCCTGACTGGAAAAGCTGGTTGACCTACTCGGGAGACTATAGCGGCCGCCGTCACAGTGCTCTCAATCAGATTCAACCTGGGAACGTTCATAAGCTGGCAGCACGCTGGATCTTTCCAGTTCCCGGTGCGAACCGGTTGGTCGGAACCCCGATCGTCGCACACGGGTTGATGTATGTTACCAGTCGCAACTCCGTTTTCGCGCTGGATGCCCGCACGGGTCGCGAAGTTTGGCGTTTCAGTCGTCCCATGCTGCCGGACGTGATTGGAGATGCCCGCAACGGTATTAATCGCGGTGTGGCCGTATTCGGACACAAGGTCTTCTTCGAAACTCACGACGCGCACCTCCTGGCTCTCCATGCCAGCAATGGTAGCCTCCTTTGGGAGGCCGAAATTGGCGACCATCGCGAGGGTTATGGCGGGACGATGGCGCCGTTGATTGTGAAGAACAAAGTGATTGCGGGCATTTCCGGGGGCGACGAAGGAGTCCGCGGACTTCTGGATGCTTACGACGTGGATACCGGAAAACGGCTGTGGCGATTCTGGACCATTCCTGCTCCAGGAGAACCCGGCTCTGAAACCTGGAAAGGAAATGCCATCACACATGGCTGTGGGGCTACCTGGCTGACGGGTACTTTCGATCCGGGTCTCAATACGCTCTACTGGCCTACAGGCAATCCTTGCCCTGACTTCTATGGCGGGGATCGCCTCGGCGACAACTTATACACGGATTCAATTCTGGCGCTGGATCCCGACACAGGGAAGCTCAAATGGCACTACCAGTTCACGCCGCACGACACGCATGATTGGGACGCCACTGAAATCCCGGTCTTGGTCGATGCGACGTTTCACGGGCAGCCTCGCAAGCTGCTGGCCCAGGCGAATCGCAACGGGTTTTTCTATGTGCTTGATCGCGTCACAGGCAAGCTGCTGCTTGCAGAACCGTTCATCAAGAAACTGACCTGGGCGAGTCGCATCGGACCCGATGGCCGGCCACAAGTCTTGCCAGACACCGATCCTACGCCCGAGGGGAAGAAGTCATGCCCAAGCGTGGTCGGGGGGACCAACTGGTTCTCACCAAGCTATAGCCCCAGCACGGGATTGTTTTATGTGATTGCTATGGAAGAGTGCTCCAACTACGTGAGCTCCGTTCAGGGCTACCAGAAAGGCCGTGGTTTCGAAGGCACAGGGGCCTCCGACGTCCCAGGTGAAGCGGGTCAAAAGTTCCTGCGTGCCATTGAACTGCACACAGGCAAGCTTCGCTGGGAGTATCCATTGATTGGAACTGCGCAATCTTGGGCCGGCACCCTATCGACTGCCGGAGGCTTGATTTTTCTTGGCGATGACAACGGCTATTGTGTTGCCGTTGATGCTAAAAGCGGAAAGGCACTCTGGCATTTCAATACCGGTGCCGCGCGGTTGAGCGCTTCCCCGATGACTTATTCAGTCGGTGGTCGCCAGTTCGTGACTCTAGCGGCCGGCACCAACATCGTGACTTTTGGGTTGATGGAGTAGGTCGACTAGACACAAGCCCGGAGCGTCGTCTGCGTGTCATTCCGGCGAAAGCAGGAATCCAGTCCGTACTAGATCGCGGACCCCGGCTTTCGCCGGGGTGACGAAGGGGGTAACCCCACCGCGCGATGATGAATTCGTTCTTATCCTTGCAACTGGACGTAGCAGTACCCAAAGCAAATGTGGAGGTTCAATATGCTTCAGTCTTTGAGAGATAAGTTTGTTAATCAGCTCAGCCGTCGTGAATTGTTCCGCAGAGGATCGCTGCTCGCCTTGCCTGCGCTCTTGCCGGAGAAACTCGTCGCGGCGGCTGCAGGAACGCCGAAGGTTCGCTTGGGGACCGATATCTATAAGTCCATCGGCGTGCGTCCACTGATCAATTGTCGTGGGACGTTCACGATCATTAGCGGTTCGACGATGCTGCCCGAGGTGCGTGCGGCCATGGACGCTGCAGCGCAGCAGTATGTGCACCTGGATGAGCTGATGGATGCGATCGGTGCCCGTCTGGCAGAACTTACCAAAGCCGAGTGGGGGATGGTGAGCTCTGGCTGCGCGGCGGGGTTGACGCATGCCACGGCCGCCTGTGTTGCCGGAGGAAATCCTGATCTGCACGTTCGCATCCCGAATCTCGAAGGCTTTGCCAAGGACGAAGTGATCATTCCCAGGCATTCAAGGAACGTTTATGACGCTGCGGTGAGAGCCGTTGGAGTAAAGATTGTCGAAGCCGGAACGGCCGAAGAACTCGAGGCTGCCTTCGGGCCGCGAACCGCAATGATTTACATCCTGGCGAGCCCACAGGCTGATGAAGGGCCGCTGAGCACCAAGGTAATTGCACAGATTGCAAAGCAGAAAGGCGTCCCCGTTTTGGTGGACGCAGCTGCTGAAATACTGACAGTTCCCAATGTACATCTGGAGAACGGCGCTACGCTGGTGGCCTACAGCGGCGGGAAGTGTATTCGAGGACCGCAGACAGGTGGACTGTTGCTGGGGCGCAAGGACTTGGTGCAGGCGGCCTGGGTGCATAGCGCACCTCATCACGGTTTTGCACGCGGATTGAAAGTTGGTAAGGAAGAAGCCATGGGGATGTTAATGGCCGTAGAAATGTGGATGCAGCGAGACCACAAGGCTGAGTGGAACCGCTGGGTTACGTGGCTCGATCACATTTCAAAAAGGGTCTCCGCAATCGATGGAATCAAGACGGCTCTGCGGGAACCCGAAGGGCTGTCCAATCGTACCCCAACGCTCTTGATCAGTTGGGATCGAACTCGGCTTGGAATCAGTGGCCGGGAAGTGGCCCGCCAGCTCATGGACGGCGAACCGCGCATCACGACTTCCGGCGGAAGAGATCAGCGGGAAGGCAACGAGTCTGGCATCTCCATCACCCCCTACATGATGGCAGCCGGGGAAGAGAAGATCGTCGCAGATCGGTTGTTTGCGCTGCTGTCTAAACCTTCAAAAGAACCAGTGGAAACGCCGGCACCTCCGGCTGCAGACCTGTCGGGGCAATGGGATGTCCAGATTGAGTACCTTGCTGCAAAATCCAAACACACACTCCATCTGAAACAGAGCGGAAATCGGATTGAAGGATCGCATCAAGGCGACTTTGTATCGCGCGATCTTTCCGGGTCGATTGATGGGGACAACGTGCAGCTCGCCAGCCGTTATACCGAACGCCATGGCGATTCACTGATGTTTACCTTCAGCGGCAAAGCCGGTGCGAATGAAATGTCAGGGTCTCTCGATATGGGTGAGTATTTGAAAGCCAAGTGGACGGCGAAGAGGCACGAGTATCGCGGTCGAGGATAGATATGGGCCACGGGGCACAACGGTGCTTGGCCTGGTGGTGTGGGAAGGAAGGTTCGTTGAATCAAGAAACACGGGCGGCATCTGTTCCGTCCAAACTGTAGTCGTTCGGAGGCGAACATGGCGAAATCGAATCGCAGGAACTTTCTGGTGAAGGGCTCCGTCGCGGCGGCAGGTGTGGCGGCAGCGGCGAAGACCGCCAAGGCGGATGAAAAGGCAACCAAGAAAGTGCATTGGAGAAACGGCAAGCGACCGGAAAAGACACCTCTCTTCAGTGGGATTGTTTCATATGGCAACTTGGTTTTTATTGCCGGGATCGGCGCTCACTTTGAGGGCGACATTAAGGCGCATACGAAGCACGTTCTTGACGAGATTCAAAAGAGGTTGGAGGAAGCCGGGTCGTCCATGGAGAAAGTGCTGAAGGTGAATGTCTACCTCAACGACTTGAAAGACTATGCCGGGATGAATGAAATGTTCCTGGGACGCTTCGGGTCTGAGCCACCGGTTCGTACCACCATCGCGGCTGCAGGTGGAATTCCTGGAAATTCGCTGGTTGAGATTGATTGTATCGCTGTCGTGTAGTGGGTCGCTACGATGAACTCTCCACCGGACACTGCGACAACCGCGTGGTTCCTCCTGCGGCAAGGGATGATGGGCACACAACCACCTCTTGATCTCCCTCGTATACGCTTCGCAAGGGGGGAGAAAGACCTCTTGGTGCTCTTACCTTTCGTCATGCAACACTCAGCCTTGACGGTTCCCATGCGGTCAGATAGAGTGCTGCGGCTTCGAGTTGAGCTCTCCAGCTCGCTTCGCCACGGGATGATCGACTTAGTAGCTAGAGGCAAGACCATTTGAGCGACGGTGCGCGCCGTCGCATGTCAATTCAGGAGAAGAGGAGAATAAGAATCATGAGCGAGACAACCATCAGCGGGGCCGAATTTAAGAAACAGTTGCGGGACGGAGTGCCCAAGCTGGGCTTATTCGTGAATTCCCACAGCGCAACCGTTACCGAGCAACTGGCCCACAGTGGTTACGACTGGCTGCTGATCGATACGCAGCATGGCCCGATGGGCAACGAGAACTTGTCCGCAATGTTGAACGCGGTGTGCAGCGGCGGCGCCAAGTCGATGGTGCGTGTGGCCGGCTATCACGACCGCGGCGGCATTCAGCAGGCCCTGGACCTCGGAGCCGATGGTGTGTTGGTTCCCTATATCAACACAGCGGAAGAGGCACGACAGGCAGTCAGCTGTGCCCGCTATCCCACCGTGGGAACCCGCTCAGTCTACTTTCCACAACGCAGTACAAACAAGGCGGGTCTGCTGGGCTACGTCGGAAATGCCAACAAGAATATTATCGTTGCCCTGCAGGTTGAAACGGCTTCGTGCATCAAGAATATGAAGGAGATCGCAGCAGTGCCGGGCGTGGACATCCTCTTCCTTGGACAGAACGATCTGAGCATGTCGATGGGCCTCTACGAGAAATATGAATTCCCGCACATGTACACTTCGCCTGAATTGGGAGAAGCCACTCAGACGCTGGTGAATGAAGCTAAGAAGAATGGTGTGATTTTGGGGCTGTTCTTGTTTGGCACCTCAAGGGTCGGTGAGTTCCTCGACAAAGGGTTCACATTCATTAGCATTGGCAACGATCTGCATCACGTCCTCACCCAAGCGGGAGCCTATGTAAAGGACGTAGAATCGATCGCGAAGGAAAAAGGTAAGAGCTGGGCACGGCGGCCGACGTCGCTGCTGTAAGCCATCTGGCACATGGCGAAATAAGAAGGCGGCCTACATCGGCCGCCTTTTTTTTGTGCCTCGACAAAACGTCGTTCCGCAGTCGGCGTGGCTTTTTCGTCGTGCAAGGGCAACGGTCAGGCTCCGGTAGCTTCCGTTATTGAGCTCGCAACGGCCCCAAATGGATTCGGGGAGTGGGGCTGGGAGGTCGGGATTACCGGTTGGGATGATAGTTCATCCCCAACGTCATGATCTTCTGCAGCATGCATTCATACTTCATACCACAATGCTCTGCCGAATCCGCAAAATCTTCGTTGTGGGCGATCTGGGGGTTGGGGTTCACTTCGAGGAAGTAAATGCGGCCATCCTCAGCCATTCTGTAATCCATCCTGGCGTATCCGCTCAGACCCAAGACTCGGTAGATCCGTTTTGAAATCCGCTCGAACTGCTTCTTCACTGCGGGCTCAAGCTCAGCCGGCCGCGTCTCTAGGCCGATCTTCTTTTGATAGTTTATGTCCCATTTGGCTTTCCCCGTCGCAATGTTCAGAGCGCCGGCAGAAAGGTTAGTCATCACCAGCTCCCAGGGAGTGTAAGTTTGAAGCCTTTGATTTCCAACCACGCCCACATAGATCTCCCGGCCTTCGACATACTCTTCAGCGATCGCCGGTGTCTGGTTCTGGCGATGGATGAAATCGACTCGCTCTTTTAGCTTTTCGTCATCTCGCACGACCGATGCCTGGGCGATGCCAACGGAGCCTTCGTCGCTCAAAGACTTCACGAATAGTGGATACCTCAAACGGCCGGGGCGTACGCCATTGCGGCTCATTGGGAAGACCGCGAAACGTGGGACATGGATACGGTGGTAGGCCATGACTTTCTTGGTCAAAGCCTTATCCCGCGAAAGTGTGAGTCCACGAGGATTGCAACCCGTATACTTCTGTTTCATCAACTCGAGATAGCTCACCACGTGCTGGTCAAAGAGTGGATACCCATCAAATTCTTCCAGCAGGTTAAACGCGACGTGCGGTTTGTGATCGTGAATCGCTTTGCGTATCGTCCCGAGTTCGCTCCCAACGCCAATCGGCCAGGCTTCATGTCCCATGGCGCGCAGCGTTGAAAGTACGTCATACTCGGTGCGCCACGGCTGGCTCCGCTTGTCCTCCACGCCGTCGAGCGTCTCGGGCGGCATCAATTCTTCCTGCATGAGCACGATGACCCGCAGCTTTTTAAAACGCTGAGGGCTCATAGTGCAATTCGATGGTAGCCCGAATGAATTCCGTTCATGGTCTGCACCGTCAATAATATCAGCAACTTCTGCCTGGTATTCGCTTCGGTCAGAACGAGGCGCAGCTTTAGTTCCCGGCAGCGGTTGATCATCGGTATGAACATCTGATGGATGGCGTAGCTGTGAACACCTGCTCCTTCTGCTACTTCTTCGCAGAGTTCGCGACGGTGACGTTGGAGAAATGTGACGGCGCTGGAGCGGTGCTTGTGGCGGGGTTCGGCGGAGAAAATGCGCAACAGAGAGCGATCGTAGTCAGGCGGCCAGTGAAACGCGTAGTGACGCCGCTTCTTGCGGTAGTGCTCGCGCAGAGTGGTGACAATCTCAGGAAGTTCCTCAACCCGCTGGCGAGACCGATTGACCGGAGACTTGCCGGCGATGGCTTTCATGATTCGGTCGACGTATTCGAGCTTCTTGAGCGCAGGCCATCCTTCGTACCGCCGTTTCCATCTCGACCCGGTCGCGAGCCACACTGCGAAGGTCTCAGCAAAATCCTCGGCAGGATGCGCTTGTGCATACCATGCGGGTAGATGCAGAACGTGGTTACGGCTGTGAGGCTCTGGTTTGTACCAGTCGGGATAACGGTGCGCGAAAGAACCAAACAAATGCCGGTAGCGCGGTCTGAGATGAAGTTGAAACGCGTTATCGATCGCATGCCCGGCTTCGTGGCGCATGATCTGGAGACATTCCTTCTCAGTGCCGCCTTCGACCTCGCGCATCTGTTTGCGCTCCAGTTTCGACAACCGGGGGTGGGCCAGATAGAACGGTATGGCGAAGCCGGGAACGTTGTCTGGTGTGAACCACTCTTTGGACAACCAGACATGCGGTTCGAAACGCAGGCCATGTACCGCCAGTTCCTGGTGAAGCCGTGCAAGCCGCTTTTTCAACGGTGACCTCTTGATGCTCAGGGGCAAGTCGCATAGGCGCGTGTCGAGAAGTTCCTCGGTTGTCATCGTATCCAACGCTCTTGCCGGCAACCCAAGCTTGCCGATCACTCGAAAACTCTTCTTTTTCAACAGTTTCCTTTGAAGCAAAACCCCTTCCCCCCTGTTGGCCGAAGGCTGACATCACAAGCCAGTATACTGCGCCCAGTTTCGTTCGGTTTCAGGATAAACGCAAGGCTATGAAAATTGGCCCGCGCCGACCCGGGGAGATCCAACCCTGGCTGCGGGATAAGTGCTTTCCTATGATGGAGAATACGGTCAGTTGGTAGAGGAGGAACCGAAGACTTCGAGGTGGGGCTGCTGCGGAAAACACCACCCGCGGCTGTGGGAAGGCTTCTCAAGCCTTCCCACTCCGGGAGGGAGATTCCAGCGCTGGGAGCAACGCTGATGGAACTTCATGTAGCGAGCGAGGTAAGCTGCGACGTCCCAGGTTGAGGCTACGAAAACCACCTTGACTAGTGGCCAGGCGAAAGAACGGATTGTTACCTCACACTCGGGCTACGGGAGCTCGCAGCCGCAGTCAGCGGGTCTTTCGTGTTGGTCGGCTCTTCAAGTAGATCGATCTCAAGCAGGATTCGGGAAGGGTTCTTGAGCGGCGCGGCCTGAAGCCTGGCAATGGTGTCGAAATGCAGGATGACACGGGCGGTGTCCTTGCGATACTGCCGGGCACTTACCTGAATCAAGTTGTGAGCCGACAGCTTCTTGCTGTTCGACAGCAGTTCCGGGGAGAGTCGAGCGTTCTCGATATCAACATACAAACCGGAGTCGACCCTGCCTAGCGTGAAGGGCCGGTGATCGTTCAAGTGCAGCACGATGGAAACAGTGCGATTCGCATGATCGTAGCTAATACCGCAGAGAACTGCCGGCCGGGCACTGGAGGGTTCGGCGACGAGCCCTTGATGCACGGAAAGCAGGGTCGACAGTGCGACGATGCCACCTGCCATCAGACATTTCCCGAGACTTGGTTTGGAAGTTTCGGATGATCGCGTCGTGAGTTTGGCAGGATTTCCCATATCATCCTCCTTTTGTGCCAGGTTTTTGAACTTCGCGGCTCGGCCTCTGATCCCTGTTGCAGCATCGAAGCGCCCGGCTGGTTTAGTGGACCAGCATCCACAATCCCATCCACACAAACAGCAACAGCATCAGTATTACGAATACAACGTCGGCCAGAAAATCAGCGGCACGATCCTCAGTAATCAGGCGCCACCGCTTCACCTGTTCGCCAGCGATTTCGGCCCCGACGCTTGTTGAACCTTCATGGTTCTGGCCAGACACGTTTGGTTTCCTCGGTCTTCGTGGTCTTCTGCCTGAAGTTAATACGCCGGTCATTGGCAACAAGCCACAGCAATGGATCCCTTCAGAATCCGCCAGCGTAATTCAGGTACAGAATTTGCCTTCAAAATCTGCGCTTGGATTCGAACGGGGATATTCCTGAGAAAAGGCTTAGAATTTCGATGTGCAAGAGAAGAAGGCAAGATGAGAATGCTATTTGACGAACTTCCCCTTCTGGATCGGATCGCCCGTCAAGCCCCGTGTCCGCTGCGGAACCTCAGCGGCATCATGCTGGTTTGTGTCCAGCACCTGCTCGAAACTACGGGAAGCCTCATTCAAACCCTTTTGTCATTGGGGCTGGATCCGAAGAATATCCACATCCTCGGTAAGTCCTACTCGTCCAATCCAGAGGTTGAGAATCGTTTGAAGACGTTGGGGGTTAACGTCGCGGAAACCGGGCGGCAGCAGCATTGGGGCAAATATTCGACCCAACTGACAGAGGATGTAGGCAGACTTTGGACTCAAGTTGCCGGAGGGATCGAGGTTCAACGGCCCGATGCCCTGATCGTGCTTGACGACGGTGGGTTCTGCATCAACGGAATGCCGCAATGCCTCTTGGACCGCGTCCCGGTTGTGGGGATCGAACAGACGATGAGTGGACTCTCCCTCCTCGGGATGCCACCCAGGTTTCCCGTCATCGACGTGGCTTCCTCAGCCGCGAAGCAGTGGATTGAACCGCCGATGATTAGCGAGTCGGTTTTGGCGAGGCTGAACTCTCACCGGCTTTCGGATTCATCGATAGGCGTTGTTGGATTTGGCAACATCGGCAAAGCCATGACCGAAGCCCTCGGCCTAAGGCAGACATCAATCCTCGTGTTTGATGAGAGCACCAGTCCCGGGAAATCAGAGAGAACCATTTTTTGTAGTTCTCTGGAAGAGCTCTATTCGAAGTCGGCGACGATTTTTGGATGCACAGGGAAGGACACTTTGGCTGGACAGGACTGGTGGCCGAAGCTTACCGGCGAAAAGCTGCTGATAAGCTGCTCCTCGCAAGACCTGGAGTTCCGGTCGGCATTGCTCTCTCTCAACGACAGGAATCATGTACCCGCTTCACCGTGCCTGCTCACTTCTGAGGTGACGGTTCCTTTGTCCGAGGGGAAACTGCGGATTCTGCGTGGCGGTTTCCCGGTGAATTTTGACGGTTCCAGGGAATCTGTGCCCGCCGCCGATATCCAGATGACGCGAGGACTGCTGCTGGGCGCTATTCTGCAGGCGGCCTCACTGATCGAGAGTGGCCCAACAAGTCCGGAGAGAATAATGCTCTTGCCCGAAGTTCAGCGACTCGTGGTCAGCGAATGGATCCAGATTCGAGCCAGCCGCATAAAGTCCTTCGCGCCCTGGCTGCTGAAGAGCTTCTTACAGGACGATTTAGGCTGGATTGGGGCGAACTCTGGCAGGGCCCATCAAGAGTTTAAGAGCGAACGCCGGGCTGTCGAAGTCCCATAGGTTAAGTTTCGACGGAGCGGCATGCCACTCCAACCGGATCACCGAATTTGCTTGATGAGGGCAGCAGATCACGTGGCTTTTCGGAAAAGGCAGTCGGAGCTGGGTCAGGATCGTGCGGGCCTGGCTCTGTCTGGATACCAACTCCGGCCCCACTACAGGGTATGCTGGTCCCTTGAACCCGCTCGCAGAACGATGCTACGCTCAAATCGGAGGGACTACCCAATCGGTGACCAATCATGAGGGATTCTCAATCAAATCCTGCCGGGGCGACGAGACGATCTGGAATGTGCAATCGGGTAAAGCAGGTAGGCTGGCAGGACGTGCGCCATGAAGTGATGCGGGCCGACGCCAACCTGGCGGCCACATTCAGCGATTCGCATGTATTTAAGTCACCGGCCCGCGGATTGCTTGAACCGGGTGCCTTTCTCTACCGTGCCGAATATGAATACGGCAGCCTCATTGTCAATGAGGGAAAGTTCGTTCTTCCGTCGTGTGACTTGGGAGAAGAATGCGTCAATTGCAGGAATCTTAAGGCAGCGACCCTGAATAGTCCCATCCCATTGGCCGTGATCCTTGAAAACTCAGTTGAGGTATTTGTTGACACATGGAGTAAGGAAGATCCAAGACACACTCCCTTACGTTTGATTCCTGCTGGAGAGATGTTTGGAACCTTCGAAACGCTAGACCTGCTTCTAGGTATCCCTTCGCCTCGTCCTCCCTGGTCTGTTTCGGCTGGCGCCCGTTCGGTATGGGTTCTGCTGCCCCTGGGCAACGGCAGGTTGGAGGCAGAGATTGGCTGGGACGACGACGGAGAAAAACCTCACTGGGAAATCGTCAAGAAGGTGGCCAAATCGGATTGGAAGGTCTCAATCCTGATTTTTCCCGAGGCGCTCGTCCGCAGCATGACGCCTGAAGATCGGCTCTACCGGCTCATCCTGGAAACCGGATGGAAACAATCGACGGCTCTGCGCCATTCGGCCCTCAATCAGGCCAACTTCGATTCAGATCTCTTGAAGAAGATACAGTCTAAGTGCCATCCACAGTTGGGCCCGGTGTACCAGTTGGCCACGGTGCGGCATCTGGTGGAAATCGCGCGTGGCAGCATGCCGGGCTTTCAACCCTTTTGGAAGGCGGCCAGTCCGGCGGGCCCGTTCGAAGAGTTTGAAGGAGCGATGACGGCCATTTGGAAACGCTGTTTCCAGAGGAAGCCCGGCTTCGACTACAGCCCGATTGTTCTGCAGCCAAGCCATCTTAATGGGTCGATGGAGTCGGTGTATTACTCCTTCCGCTGCCCTTCACTGGTAGGTCTCAAAATGCCGGAGGACGTCAGGCACTTCAACATGATTCCCTGGTATGCGAAGCGGAATCTGGCAACCCATCAGGAAATCGACTACTTTGCCCGCGAAGGCGAGTTCTCGACCGCCTTCAATGACGAGGGGTTCCTGGTCAGCGACCTCTGCAGCGCCAACGGAGACCATCCTCGAAAGCTATACATGGACAGTCCGTTCCTCGTCGCCGGCGCGCGGATTTCTCCCAGCACCTCAGTTCCTGATAGCGAACTCCAGTAGGTCAATCTGATGAGATGTTGCGATACGGTTTGAGGACGGACTATCGGAGGCTAATTTCCCCTTCGAGGAGCAGTTGAGCGAGGGCTTCGGTCGCCCTTAGACCCTGACAGGTAAGTCTCAATGGTGGCTAGAAATGACCCAGCCTGTTTTGGAACTTGGATTTAGTTGAAAGCCCACGCGTCGCAGCATGCCGTCAACATGCACACACCAACGCACCCTGACTGGAAACTGGACGCCTGTAGTGGCCTCCACTCGAAGCATTTGATTCCGGCGCAGATCGCGGTCAAGCACTACGCAGCCGCCATCTTGAGACACGTTCTGTGTTTGGGTACGGTCGCTAAACGGCGTTCCGTGCCGGTCGTAGCCTATGACCGTCAACGAGACTCGAAGTTTCACGCGCCTGGATTTGCGACGACCAGCCTTGATTTCAGAACTCGGGAAGTTAGTATCCAACTGTGCCAAATTGCGTCGCGTCATTGACTGTCCCAGAAGAGTGGTTGATGGAATGATGGGTGCTAACTCTCTTCTCGGCGCCAGAGGTATCAATCTTTGCCTATAGAATTGTGCAGGCAGCTTCTCATGTGGCGCTAGTCCTCACTGGTTATTTCATGAGCGTGCCACCTGGCGTGCGGGAAGGAAGATAGCATGCCAAGCCGGAAGAGAGCGGCTACTACGACACTGCTAATCCAGGTGCCGGGTTCTGACTCCAAGCCGCGGGCGCCGGACGTTTACTTGGCTTGCATCCACGGCAGGCGTTGGCATTGAGGGATGCATGGATGCCTAGTTCCAAGCCGTCTTTAACCCTGGAGGTCGCATGACTGATAGGTCATCTACTCTGCCCGAAAAAGCGGCAATGAACCTCGGCGCTGTGAGATCCATCTGTGGAGAAACGAGCGGGACTTATGCAGATCGGCGTCATTTCCTCGCGAAGATGGTTGCTGCCACAGGGGCTTCACTAGCCTGGCCGCTCAATAGTTCGGCGGACCCGCCATCCCTACTTCCTCCTGGTTCCAGCGCTAATCCGGAGGATGAGTCCTACTGGTCCAAAGTGCGTGCTCAGTTCGCCTTCGAACCGAATCTGATCTATCTCAACAACGCAAGCTTGGGGGTTCCACCTCGCAGCGCCACAGGGGTAGTGGCCGAGGGGTACCGACGCCTGGCAGCCAACCCGGCGGCTGCAAAACTCGAACTGGCGGACTATCTGGCAGGCACCCTTCGACCGGCTGTGGCGCGACTGTTGGGAGCTGATACTGACGAGATCGCCTTGACACGAGGTGCCAGCGAGAGTCTCTACCTGATCGCCAACGGTCTCGATCTCGCGCTCGGTGATGAAGTGTTGATGACGTCTCAGGAGCATCCGGCAGGGTTGACTCCGTGGCAAATCCGGGCGGAACGGACCGGCGTGGTGGTCCGGCAAGTGCCCATCCCGAGTCCTTTCGTAGATGAACACGAAGTCGTGAGGCTGATAGAGCGGGCGTTCACCAGCAAAACCAAGGTTCTGCTCTTCTGCCATGTTACTCGTGGTGGATTGCGATATCCGGTGAAAACGCTTTGTGACCTGGCACGCCAGCGCGGGGTTCTCTCGGCCGTGGACGGCGCTCAGGCTGTCGGGGTGTTGCCTGTCGATGTGCATGCTCTGGGCTGCGATCTCTATGCCAACAGTCTGCACAAGTGGTCGCTGGCTCCTGCTGGCAATGGGGTGCTCTACGTACGGAAAGAAATTCAACGGCGCTTCCGTTCGTTGTTCAGCAGTGCGGGAGCCGATGCCATTCACTATGAGCCCATTGGAACCTCTCCTTTGCCATTGCGCCTAGCGGCCGGGTCTGCCCTGAAATTCATCGCACAAATCGGCGTCCCAAACATTGAAGCGCGTGCCTGGATGCTGTCGGATACCCTTATGAGCAAGCTCGCAGGGGTACCGCGGCTGAAGTTGATCAGCCCCAGCTCAAGGGAGACTCGTTCACCTGCCATTACTCTTTTTGAGATTGAGGGTGTGGATGCCGTGGAGGCGCAAGCTTTGATTCAGAAGAAATATCGCATCACAGTGGATGAGCATACGCGCGATGGGCACAACGCCTTGCGGGTCTCCACGCATTTCTACAATACTCGCCGCGAAATCAATCAGCTGATCACGGCCTTGCATCAGCTCGTGGGTTCTGGTCAATCCAAACGGAGCGCAGGTTAACGCGCTCAGCTGCTACCACAACTCGACCGGGGCATACTTTAGCACCATTTTGTAAGAGCCAATGCGCGAAGCATTCAGTGAAGAGCGTCACCAGATGCTCATCAATGATCGCATGGTAGCAACGCTGGGGAGTTGCTAGGACAGTTTCCGGGCACGCCGTCAGATGTCGACTTGACTTGGCTTTGGTAAGCACAACGCGACTTATGAGGAGCAATCAGGGCTAATTAGGATCCTCCCTAAATGGGCAAACGGTTCATGCGGGGCCGACCCAGCAGGCCATATTGCCGTCCGCCGATCATAGGACAGTTCAGCGAATAGAATCTCAGGCGGATTGGGTGTATCGATGCCTGATAAAATCGCCGGGTTGGTAACCATTCACAATTGCAAATGCGGACTAGAGTGGCGGATCGAGACGCATGGCAGCGGAGGAGTTAAAGTGGGGGACTAGAGTGCCGAATTTGCAAACGACCTGATGCATTGTGGGAAGGGGGCCTTCTTGTCACACAGCCAAGCGAGCGGCGGGAGAAGAAGAGCCTTCCAAAGCCTCAGTAGCTAGAGGCGCCTGACCAGTTTCTAGCAATGCCGAACTTCAACGAGCTTTTGACCGAAGTGCACCGGCTCTTGAATCGGTTGCCCAGCCTTCACCACCACCACTCTCCAGCTTGAAAGTATCGACCGTAAGAAACCCAAGCTCTCAGATTGAGTGAATTCGTTTCGTAGGGCAACAAAGACGGAAGTCAAACCAGAAAGACCATTCTACCTAAAGATTACCACTTTACGAGTTCCACCCGCCTGTTCCTGGTTCTGCCCTCATCAGAGTCATTGGACCCTTCGGGCGCATACCATCCGCATCCAAATGAGTCCAATCGAGTGGCTGGGATGCCGAATTTGGAAGTCAACTCACGGACCACGCTTGCGGCGCGCCGCCGACTGAGGTCTAAGTTATGCTCGGATGTTCCTTGATTGTCGGTGTGGCCAACTACATGAATCCTTAGCTGCGGATTGGTCATGAGAAGTTTAGATATTTCCTGAACCGTCTGTTGCGAATCGGGCCGCAGATTGTCTTTGTCGGTATCGAAGTAGATACCATAGAGGGCGATCTTCCCAGAGTTGTTGAGGGATTTTGACATTTCGTCAGCATTGACGAATGTCATCTTTTGTTCCATCTGCTCGGGAGCAATGACAATGACTTCAGCCAGTGCCCGGTCTTTGGAAACCAAGCCGTTGAGCCGTTCAGGGATAATTCCATCCTTGTAGGCGGTAACGAAGACGTAGTAGTAGGTTGGCTTGGTTCCGCTGGACTTGCCCACGATGAGCCGCTCCTGGGCTTCGTTGTAAGCTAGAATCTGACCGACACTATCTTCCTGCGCTTCCTGGTCAAGCGTAGGTCCAAACCAGCCCGGAGCCCCAGCGCCCTTCTCATACAACGTCACTAGCAGGATGCTGAAAAACCCATCAAGAATCGGTGGGGTGATTGAAACCCACGGTCTCGCAAAAACGTCTTAATGGCATCCGGAAACATTTTGCGAGGAGCCACCGAATGCGAGGAGACGA